>JAEIGA010005309.1_pt1 | contig 19742 bp, 43 predicted proteins | sample 9270691 | NCBI WGS metagenome assembly JAEIGA01 (sample SAMN17057246, study PRJNA624740) | gut metagenome | biome: biome; isolation source: fecal sample | host: Bos grunniens | place: China: Xizang | collected 2019 | reverse complement strand
GTTCATTCTCATTATCGTTCATTTCCAAAAAAGAATTAGTTTCTTTTAACCTCCGAGGAGAGTTCAGTTCCTAATGACTCTCCTCTTTTATAATATACTCTGAACAGTTATAAATTTACTGTAAAGTAATATATAATTACCTTACTTTTTATGAATCAATTCCATTGCCTCCAAAATCTTTGCCTTCATATCATCTATATAATCCTTTTCACACCATATTAGGTGTGTGACTCCTACAGGACTAATTACATTTGCCATACAGCGCTTAAATTTAGCCTTGCACTCATTATGATTATATACACAATCTTCACATTCCAATTTTCCATCTACGTAATATGAAGTAAATAGTTCGCTGTTTATAGTGCTCATAACTACTTCAATATATTGTAAATTCTATTCAACTCTTCTGCTGCATAAAATTCGGAAGAAAAGTATACGTCGTGTGTGTCGTTTTTACATTCAATTATCAATGATTGGCCGTGTGTATAAACGGATAAAATGTCATTCTTGTTTATTATTAGATCTTGAATTTTAATGAATTTTGTCTCCATATTCTTTGTTTTTATCTTCGATGAATTTATCCCAGTCTGGACAACATACAAGTTCTGCACCACAAACTGGATATGCCTTACAGTTATGACAATTATTATCAACAAACTCCTTAATGAGTTCCTTAGTAACTTTAATCATATTGTTTACTTGATTTCGCGCTTGAAAATAAATTGGTAAGTCCTGATTACACTCATTACATGCACAGCATCAGAAGAATAGCCAACAAGCTCCCACCCGGAACGACCGAACATATTTAATATAGATTCGGCCTCAACAAGAGAGGTTCTTTCTATTACTTTATATTCGTATTTCTTTTCCATATTTACTCCTCCAATCGTTTTCTAAATTTGTTTTCCCATTCTACTACCATTGCTCCATATCCTAACAATTCAGGACAAATTTCAGTAAGGATTTTTGAAAAATTGTGGCAAGCCTTATTTTTCATGATTTCCATGCCACATTTTAATCCCTCTGAGTGTCCCTCTAAATATCCACTAAGTTTATCCACATTTCCCTCTGAACGTGTTGCATCTATACTCATAACTTACTTATTTATTGGTTTATAAACAATATTTGGATAACGTGTAGTTGATGTCGTGCGCCAACCACAGGAAGGACATTCATATGGATATTGAGGGGGGTATGAGCATAATACCATACCATTATGTTTCATTTCCTCACCACACTTATCACAATATAAACGCTCTTCAAAAACTTTAACTTCTACTTCTTTGACCATAACTCGTATTCAATTTTACCGCAATTCTTACATACATACTTTTTATATTTCACAGGTCCGTTATAAGTTTTGTGTATCTCCACACCAACGTATTCCCAATCATGTTTTTTCCTAAATGGACATGAATTCAAAATACGATCAACAAAAAATACCATCAATACGACCAAAATAATTACCAAAAGTGTATTCATACTTTAATCTCCCATTGCTTTACGTAGTGCAAATATTAAATCTGATGCATTATTAAAATCTGAACAAATGTACTCTTGGCCATAGTCATAATCGCCTGTGCTTGTACCTGTGTATAAATGTTCATCCAAAAACTTACAAACATCATCAAGAGATACCATCTTCTCTTGTAGCTCCGCTTCAATGGCCAAACCTTCAAACATTTCGCCACACCAGTAGTTTACATTTCCGTCCTCCTCAATGTCGAAATAGTTACCGCGCGGGTTGTAAACAGCGATGGTTACAACCTTACCACAAAACTTTGACATATCTTCGTCAAAAATACGGAAATCCGGGAAAATTATTGCACCCTCCCTATTCTTGTTGGCATTATACCATTCGAGACTCCTGACTCTTACTCTATCTCCCTTTTTGTATCTCATATTACAAGCCTCTTCTACATAATTCTTTAATAACTGTCTCCCTATTCACCAGGAATTGGCAGCCGTCGTATCTTAAAAATATGCATATATTAGTCAAACTATATTTGTAATCATACCAATCATAGTCACTTATGATAAATTTACGAATAAGTCCGCGTAGGTATTTAACATTTACTCTTGATAGAATATGCTTTATCTTCTCTTTATCAGTGCTCCAATACAACCTGACAAAATCAGGATGTTCTCTATTAACTATGTATAACTCTCTATTCATATTGTTAGTCTTTCAACTCGTCCAAAATTCTACAAAATCCACCTTCCAAATATTCGATGATAGACTCTAATGTATTGATTATATCTTCGGGTTCCGCGTCTTCTTTTTTATCCTCCAACTCCTGTCTATCCATAGAAGCCATTGTCAGTCTTTCATGAGCAACACGACTAATTTCTTCTAAAATATCATTGATATTTCTACCATCGGATGTTACTATATCAACATCGAGTTGTTGATGTATTTTTGGCTCAACTGAAATCATGTTTTTATCTTTTTGTATTGTGGTTTCAGAATTATTCAGTATAATTTTCAAGTTGTGATTTAAGGTTGTTTACCTCTTCCATACAGCGATTGAGATTCCAAAAATCAAGTGTATCACCAGCGTGCATAGTATCGAAACCGAGTACCCAATAATCTTCTGGCACACCACCATCCAACCAATCAACACCCCATAGATCAAAATTAGATAATACATTTGCTATGCTATCACTATAAGTCAAACCTCCGTGAGCTAAGATACCAGCATCGTAAGCCTCGTCATATGATTTTCCGTACAAGGGGTGGTCTGCAGGGATCGCCACATATCCGTTGGCATATCCACAATCCATACTATATTTTGAAACAAGATCTCTATGACGATCGTTTACTGAAGTACACAGAAACGCAAAGCATTTGTATTTTCCCATAATGAATAAATCTTTATGTATAACGAAGTCATTAGTGCTCCGTGCTAATTATATATAACAAAACTACCCAAATATTTAGTGAATATCCAGGTAATTTTCATTGAATTTTTCCAAACCAATTAACCATTCGATTATTGAGATTAGATTACCATAGGTATTATCGTATACCTCGAATAAATCTCCATCAACTGTTACTTCATCACGGTATATACCTATTGTCATTCCAAATTGAGTTTTGTTACACATCTCAATCAATCTATGGAGTGACCAGGCTGGTATGGGTTCATCACGCATTTCATTCTCAAGAGTTTCATCTATATCTGCAATGGAAAACGTTAGATAACTATCTTTTTTAAATGCATTTTCTACTAAAATACAATCAGCAGTCTCTCTTTTTAGACCTAAAGCGAGCAATCGCTCTGACTGCTCTTTGGTAGTACATATTTGTGATGCAAAATTCATAACTTATTCCTCCAAATATTCTTTGTTAAACTCGTTGATGTGTATCATACTTTGGATATGAGCGATAACCTCATCGTACCAATTGCCAGATATACATTCCCAATATTGCGGCAATTCCGCTATCTCAATCAACCTGTGAAGTGACCAAGCCGGGATAAACCTTTCATTGTTAATCGGTGGGTATGTAAGTAGTGATGGTGTACAATCTACCAGATGTTGGGAGAATGGATCACGATATTTGACCTGATAACTCATATCTGCAGTCTCTGCCTTCAATCCCAAGGCTATCAATCGCTTCGACTGCTCCTCAGTTGTGCATATTTGGCTGTCGAAATTCATAGTTGTAGTACTTTATAATCATTATTCTGTTCAATTGCAATATAGTTAGTACACTCCTTCCCATTCGTTTTCATATGGGTTGGAGTTAACCAAGTTTTTATATCTTTGGTATCATATTGGCTATTGAGATGATTTCTCCTACAATTAGAGCATATAGGATGTATACCTCCATATTTGCAATAAAAATATGCTTCCATAATTAAACAATTACCTTAATATTCATTTTTTGGCAAAATTCCATAATACCTTCTACATATCCCTCAAAAAGATATGATTTTTCAACTTCTGGATAATGTGCATGATTTTTATCATTAACATAATCATTTGCCATCTTCACAATCTCACTTTTTTTAATTTCCATAATTACCACTCAATTACAAGTTTTTCATCAATCTCACCATTACCCATATTTGCCTGACAAAAATACGCATTATAACCTAATCCTTTTAACAATAGTACTGTATTTTCATCAAATACATCTGGACATATAGATTTATAAAATTCGTGCCTATATGTCTTTCTATATAAATGTACATACTTATTGTTAACCTCTTGTTCTATCATTTCCTTAACAAAACCTGGAAGTCTATTCCATAAAGTTTTTTCTCTTGCTTCTGTTGCTGTCATAATCTTATTTTCGTTTTACAATTAGGACACTCTATATATTTATGAACTACTTCTACATAACCATTAACCACCCAATTACCACTCAATAATGAGCTACCAAATCTATCATCAGGTTCAAACTCTATATTAGGGTATTCAGTAGTTGTTTTTATGACGTCAGAACTTTCATATTCTAATTTCGCCATACAGTGTTTACATACTGCTTGATTTGGAATTACTTTTATCATTTGTTAATTTTTAAGTCGTTTATCAATTATTTTACACATTGCTTCATTGAAACTCCTACTTATTGATGCCAAATAATATATAGAAACACCACAAAATAATAGTATCCCAAGCAATATTGCAATTATAATCCATAAAATTGTATTCATATTACTAATTCATTTTATCACTCTCTTGTTCGAGATAAACCCACAACTTATCAACAAACTCATTAATAGAGCGACAGGCACTAATTGTTTCAACGCGAGTTCCTGTCCAATCAGTGTGGGTAGCCATATTCCTTTTACACCAATCTTTTAAGATTTTCTTATTGGTTGTTATGGATTTTGATATCTTTGGATTTTGATTGCTTCTCAAATACTCGATATAATCGTCATCATAATCAGATCCATACAACTCTTTATATTGTTTCTTTAGATTATAAATATGGGTTTCCATCGTGTAACGATTTTTCGAGTCTGAACAATCTCGGCAATCATCACATCCATTACCCACACAATATCGACAAGGATTGTTCTTATTAAACTCACTTATCGATAGTTTGATTTTATTAAAAAATTCTAATTTATCCTCCATAACTTTTATAAGTAATGATAATCTGAACTGATACACTCATCGCCGAGATATAATTCAACAGTTAAACAAGTGTTCTCTTCGTACGGTCCACTTGTGTCATTGACATATACTTTTAGGTTTTCCTTCAAAAACTTTATCAATTCTTCCTTTGTCATAGTTTTATCTTTTTATTAGGATCACGCAATGCCCTAATAGCCTGATTACATATCAATTGTAGTGTCTCTATACAAGCAAGTGCACGCTCACTCATAGTGCCCATATCCGCCTCTACATTTTCCGCCAGCCAACCGAGACCTTTGTATGTGTATGCCAATACAGTTTCGATGTCCTCTGCGTTAGGATGCTCGTCAGCCCACTTCGCACCATCGATAAATGCTTCTCTTGGATACGTATGATATCTCTGAAACTCATCCATTGAGTCAAGATATTGCTGTCCTGCTTCAAAAATTTGTTTTCTTCTTTCCATATTTAATTAAATCCGATAAAATTTGGCTTTGAGATTTCAATATTGTTTTTACTTGTAGAGATGATATTATTTTCTCCCAGTTTCAATTGAACCTTATAGACGGTACGATCGTAAATATATCTATGATGCTGTTGAGTAACATCAATTTTAAGTTCTTCCGAAATAACTTCTCGGATCAATTCTTTTACTTCTTCTCGAGTCATATTTGACTTATTTTAACTCAATTCAACCTCACGAATTATCTCGTCGTATACATAAATATCTGTCACCCTATAATCACCCCCATTTTGAGTAGATGCTGTGACAGTATAATCCTGTGGCAGTTCCTTCAACTTCTCAATCAATTCTGCTACTGTCATAACTTACTTTCTTAATTGTTTCTTCCACTTTTCTCTTGGGTTGTTATGCTCAAGTTCAAAGCAATAATCTCTCAAAAATTCATCTGTTAGTTTGTGTTTAAGAATAAAATCTTTTAAAAACTTCAATGCATTATATTTAACTCTTTCAGATGGTTTAGACTTCATCCATTCAAGATAGTTATTAATTCTATCCATATATAAATCATATGTACCATCCATATGTTTCATATACCAATATACTGCACATGAATTTATCAATGCGACATCAAACTTTTTTTTGTCTTTATTTGAGATATTTGATAACATAATCTGCTTATTTTTCAGCTTCTTTATATATTTGATATAAAAGGAAAAATACCTGCAACAAAATTACACCACAATCTATCCGGATGTCATTTGTTGTCCAAACCATTACAACGGCAACCAAATTAAAAATAAGTGAAAAAAGAAAATCTAAAATACCCATAATCTACTCCCCCATTACTTTTTCATATATTGATTTTGCAATTTCGAAAGTATTACCATATCCTTCAAAATTGATAAAGTCTTGTTTTGTTGCATTTCCGGCAAGATATTTTTGATACAAATCAAATAACTTGCATTGACTTGATGTCATTGGTTGATTATTGATATAACAAATTACACACATAATCTACTCCTCCATCATTTTATGGAAACTCTCTTCCATTTCATCAATTGTAGCAAAATCAGTTGCTAATATCTCCACTTCACTCACATCCCAAACATCATTATAACTTATGGTTTCAATTTTAATGTGAGCTTGCAACCATTGCCAAATCTTCTCAATAAACTCCTGCTTGTTCGCGGTTTCAGACTTTGGATGTTCGTCTGCCCATTTTGCACCATCAATGAATGCACTTATTTTTGAAACAAGATGAGTATCACTCGAAGAAAATCTTTTCTGTACTTCCGTCAATATTTGTTCGTTTCTCGTCATGATCTACTTCTCCAATGAATTTACAAATCCATCAATCAATTCCTTAACACATTCCTCACTGCAATATGTTTTGAGTATTGGTGTAAAATAACCAATAGTTTTCTCAACAAACTCCTGCTTATTTACCATCTCAGGCTCTACATAGTCTGTACAAGCTTGGTAGTTACCAGTCTCCTTACAGAGAGAGTCCCAAATATAGTTTTGGATTTCTGATATAGTCTCTCCGATAGGTGAATCCGGATTAGCCTCATCATCTAAATCTACATCAAACACCCAAGCTAACCAATCCAAAATATCGAAATAAGTTGAGTCTGTGAAATGCTTGTCCCATTTTGGATCGTACAATTTGAATTTATATACCAATCTATCAAACAACAATTTCTTTTCAAAATCGTGCGCTGGACGAATCTCATCAAATTCAACATCTAAATCCCATGTTGAACCATTACCTCCTCTTGAAAATGTTATTGATGCTGGGTACATTTCACCATTATATACATCAACGCATAAATCACAACATGTATTGACTTCACATCGATTAGCGTCATCAACAACAGGATGCGGTTGTATACTACGCATAACACTAATGTAAAAGTAGTTCTCTGTCGATTGAATATAAAGAATCTGGCCTGGTGCGTAGTTTGTTTCCATTGTTGTATTTGTTTTTAGTTTTATATGTATATATATAACAAAAGTTGAATGAAATTTAGTGATTTGTTCAAAATTATTTCATATCTATCAACTCTATTACTGTTATAATTTATCTATTTGATTTTAACCCTGAAATATCACATACAAAATTACCCACACCCTTAACATTTGAAAAATCACCGTTAATAACCTCCTTCATTGCCTTAAGAATATATTTTACATTATTGCGTACATCTGAATAGCCGAATACAATATATGTATTTTTATAAGTTCTTTCAATGTATGGACTTCTTAAATACCCTATAAACCATCCATCAGAACCATCGCCTTTCCAGCCGAAGTCATATTGAATATCACCAGTATACAACACTCCATTATGTTCAATGGTAAATCTCCAATTACAAGAAGTTATTCCTCCTCTATATAGGTAGGACCTGTATGTGTGTTCAATTTTCATAATTTATTTCTCCAAATACTTTACAAGTTCATCAATCTTACCATAGTTGTCATTTCGACCTTCCTCATCGTATTCCATATTCCAATCGGTCTCAAGCTCCAACCATCTTTTAACCTTTGCAATAAACTCTGCCTTGTTTACCATCTCGGGCTCGGCAGTCTTCTCCTGATAGTTGCCAGTCTCCTTGCAAAGAACGCCCCAAATGTAATTGGTAATTTCATAAATTGTTGCAAGCAGGGTACTATCATTTGGCAATAAATTGATATCTACATCAAACTCCCAACAAAGCCAATCATGAATATCATCATATGTTGAGTCTGTAGTATTTTTCCAACCTAAACATCCCAAATCGTAGTCCTTGTATGCCTTAACTAATGCATCATATAGTAACAATTTCTCTCTTTCAGTAGCTTCACGAACTTCCTCAAAAGTTGTATCTACATCAAGAAGTGTTCCGTTACCTCGGGCAAATGTTATAGTTTTGCTTCCGTCATCGCCATCAATGCTCAGATCACAACAGGTATGCAACTGCATTGCTCCTGAGGCATTTTGTAATTGTACATTACGCAATACGCTGATGTATATCCAACAATCAACTGATTTGCTGCAAATAATTTGACCAGGTTTGTAAATTGTTTCCATATTATTATTCATTTTTATATCCTTTCCACCAAGCACTATATAAAATATTTCGTAATGTATTGTTCACAAATGGAGAGTAAATACAAAATGCCTCAACGTATTCGTTCAAATGGTCATCCTCAGTGCACAATTTATACGATTTATTTTCTTTGCGAGCTTCCATACCCATTTTCCTAACCTCTTGGATATGTGAACCTAATATCTCTTTATCTGTTAAAATGTTTGGTAATGTCATATGTTTTTCTATATGAATATATATAACTAATATATGTAAAACTTTAGTGATATATATGGAAAAAAATAAGGGATCTTTCGATCCCTTTTCCTATTATACGTTTTCTTTGACTTATGTACAGTTTTGCGATTTGAAATCTGCTTACCATACAGTTTCAACTCTTCTTCTCTCGAGGCTTTCCTATTAGCCTTGATATAATCCTGTTCAGTTATTTTAGTTTTCATCGACAATTATAAATGAATCAACACTCATACCAATCATGCCAGCAATTTCCTCCTTTGTAAATCGTTTTGGTTCTGGCAATTTATATTCTGTCCAGTCTATTGAGTTCTTCAATATATCTATAACCATACTATTATTCGTTGAGATTAGGAATTTATGGCTATCGAAGTAGTAAACCCAATCAGGTTTATTAAATCCCTTTAACAAACGCTCGTCTACATCATACATTTCACTAAACTTTCGAATAATCTCTTTATATCGAGTTGGGTGACCAAAAGCCCAGAATTTCAAAGGCGGCTGCTCCTCTACAATCTGTGGTTCTTTTTCAATTGGCGCTGGTTCTGGTACTAGAATTGTAGCTTCCTGTCGAGGTAACGATACCGAGACTCCCGCATCAGTTGTAATTGGAAATAATCCATATATGAGATTAAGTTCGTCCCAGTTTTTGTAAGTGGTTACTTCTTTGGTGGATTTATCGATTACCTGAATCGATCCTCCTCTTCCTAATCTGACTTGTTTTCCTATAGTAGGGAAATAAGAAACGTATTTGTTAAAGTATTCATTATGTGAAGGCATAAACAGTTGTTTTAATTTCGTTAACATATAACAATAATAATTTGCTTTAATATATAAGATTAAGTGAAAAACTATATTTCCCAATCAAAAATCTCTCTGATTATTTTCACGTTTCTCAAAACAGGTTCATCGTCAGATCCCAGTCCTACCTCGTCCCCATCTATTATATATAATGGTGTTTTACCTCTGTTATACTCGTCTATCAACCAATAATATGTAGTTGAGGCTACATGGGGCATTATTATATATACTTTATTGTCAACAATAACCCCTCTATAACAAGATACACCTTGTTCTTCACCTATTTTACCATGGTCTCCTTTATATATACCGCTTCTTTCGTTTTGGGGTATTTGACCAAACCTTAGGTACATATTATCAGTTATTTTTGGCACCACGAACATGTTTTTATTTAATAATAAAAAGGACTATCTCACGATAGTCCTTTTTATTTGATTTAAGATTAAATCTTTATTAGAATGGAACACCATCACTACCTGCCACCATATCCATCATTGGATCACGGATCTCATCAGAGGTTGGTGTCTCACTCTGCGCAGGCTCAGCTACAGCTGTTGCTGTAGGAATCTTAGGATCCTCCATTCGAATCACAGCATCAAGATAGCGATTTACACGTGCTGTAGTTGCCTCGTCCCACTCCTGATAACCGCACTCCTTCTCAAGGTCAAATGCATTCTCCTTAAGATACTCCATTGCCTTGATATACAAAGGTGCAATTGTCTCAGTCATTGCCTTAACCTGCTCCTCTGCAGCAGTGCGCTTTGCAGCAGACTTACCCTTAGTCATCTCTGACTTTGCAGTGTTGTAAGCCTCGATCATATCGAGCTCCTCGTCTGTAAAGAACGCAGTACCGTCCACCTTAGTAATAGGCATATAGTCTGAATCGAAATCGCAAAGATCGTAATTGATCTCTCGCTGCTTACGCTCAGGTGCCTGTGGATCGTCTGGACCTGGTGCTACGTCAAGCTCCAAAGGCAAACCAATCAAGAAGTCCATAATTGCTACTGGAGTCTTCTTTGTCTCAGGTGCTGGATTCATCTTAGCGGTCATCTTTGTGTAGATAGTCTTAGGAAGCTTCCAAGCAAGGATCTTACCAACCAACTCAGGCTGATTCTCGTCCTCCATAACCTGTACCAATACCCACTGTGAATCATTTGCATTCAACATCTGTCGTGACCAAGCTCGCTTTGCCTCCTGGTTCTCGGTAGCATACCAAAGCTTAGACCAAGCCTTGTGGAAAGGACACTCGCGATAAACCTCCTTCTTTGGAGAAGCGCCCTTTGAACGAACCAACAAAGATCCCTCAGCGTCCTGAATAAAATAAGTACGCTGCGCTACGATAGACTGCTTGAAATTGAATGGATTGTACAGAACACGAACCTTAGCTCGATAGTGACCATCCTCAGCCTTAGATAGCTTAACTGGATTAGTCTTATAAATGTTCGCGTCAAAATTAGAATTGCTTACTGGCTCCTGGAAAGCCTCAAGATTGCTGGGATTAAAGCCCATAATGTCATCAATGTAACTCATAATGTTTTGTTAATTTTTTGTTAGTTATTTGTTAAGCAATTTGGATCTTTCGATCTCTTATATAATATATGTAATAATCATGTTTCTTTAATTTTTATTCAGAAAAAATCAATTTTCTTTCATCATCACTTAATCTCCAAGTTGGATGGTATTTCAAGAATTGAACGATACATTTTTTCAATGTCAAAAATCGCTTATGTTCATCGTTGAACATTTGTGTTTTTGCAATGTTAAGTTGATCCAATTCTTTCACTCGTTCATTTAGAAATTCGTAATCCTTGGGCAATGGTTTCAAATCAACCCCCATTGTTTCTCTTATCTCGTCACTGGCTATCAAAACCATATACCAATAAGCTCCTTGAGGATCTTGATTCAAGAGATTTCGAAGATCATTTTGAATCTGCCAATTCTTTTGATCTGCCTCTTTATAAATGTTTTCAATAGCAGTACGAGCACATTCAATAGATGCTTTACTGTCTATACTTTCATCTAATATACTCATTATAGAGTTTTATTACATTTCAACACTTCATCTATCAATCCATACTTCAATGCATCCTCTGGATCCATCCAATTATCTCGATCTATGTCTTTTGTAATTTGCTTAACAGTTTTACCAGTATGATCTGCAAGGATTTTTGCCAACTTATTATGGATTTTCTCCATCTGTTTCGCTGCTATCATAACTTCAGTAGACTGACCATATGCACCACCCATAGGTTGATGAATCATAATCTCTGAATTTGGTAAAGCACTACGCAAATCTCCTCCAGCCAATATAACTGCAGCCATTGATGCAGCTTGGCCTGTACAAATCGTATGAACTGGGGCTTTAATAGATCTCATAGTATCGTATATCATTAGGCCATCCTTGACATATCCTCCTGGTGAATTGATATACATTTGAATAGGTTTAGTATCGTCTTGAGCGTTAAGCCAGAGAAGTTGAGCAGTGATAGTGTTGCCAACCTGCTCGTCTATAGCATCTCCTAAAAAGATGATGCGGTCCATCATCAATCGTGAAAAAACGTCCACAGCTGTGGCTTTAAGCTGGCGCTCCTCAAGAACTACCGGCTGAATCATTGTATCTTTACAAATTACCTGTTTCATTTTATACTCTTCTACAATTTATATTATATTGAATAGCATCATCAAATTCCCACATTTTTGATATATAGTATGAATGATATCCATCTGATTTGCCGCTCAGTTTTTCAAATTCATCTCGATGTGTCTTTTTAACATAGACACTTATACATTTAGATCCTTTTATGGCACTTTGGACACCATAAAATTCAGTAAACCCATTGTCTTCCAAAAAATAAGTAAAACTTGTTTTCAGAGAATCGTGATATCTTCTACTAAACATATATTAAATACTGTTAAACAAATCAAGAATCTGATTATCCTGTTCGATTAGTGTTTTGTAATTATTCTTAATGTACTGTACATTACACTTCAAGTAATCTTGCTGATTCATAAATTGAATGATAGTGTCAGGAATAATGGATTCGTGCAACCAAACCAATTTAATATTGTATTCTATCATCTCAGTAATATCCCCGATAGAACTTGTAATCAGTGATTCATTGATTAACTTAGTAAATTTATCGTCTTCAAGAATCGCCCTGGCTACTCCACTCTCATTATTTACTAAATCCTTGATAGACAATAGGTTATACTTATTAGATATTTTTCCCCAATCATTTTCTGTGATTCTATGATTGCGAGTTCCTTTTTGATATCTAATAATTGGCATAATATTATCCCCCGCATCACCACAGATTACTTTAGATGTGATGATAGTATCTGGATCTATATAGTTAATATCGTTCACTTTCGAACGGAGTTGGTCCAAAACTGGAGAAAAATATTCCAATTTCATAAAAAATGAGATTGGGTCGGTCTCTTCTTGAAGAGTATTATGTAGCCACAATCCATTTCTATCGTTATACCAAGCAGTAAATGCGTTGGTATTTTTGTCTATCTGAATCAATTGCTTCAAATCGTTATCAGATGACCAGATCAAACAATTTGTTCCGTCAGCATTAAGCCTCCTCGACCAATACCATATCCAATCATCACCTTCAATATTAGGATATTGTGAAACTGTGATTTCCTGACCCTTAGCAGCATTCAACATACTGTTTAATGCTCCATAAATATAATGCCAGTCCATCTCACAATCCTGCGATCTATTACCTTTATATGTGATGTTTTTCAATTGTGGGGGAATTTGTAATTGCTTCCTCCAAGAACCACCGTCAGCAACGAATATAATGTTATCTATAATTGGGAACCTGTTCAATATCACGCAGATAGAACGTGCCAATAATTCCTGCAATTCTGTAGATGCTTGTTCCTTTGCTGTATCGGGATTAGATTTTACAAATCCTTTTGAAAGGACTGAAAAACGTGATTGTAACAACCAGTTACTATCTATTAAGAGTGTGAGTTTATTGCTCATAATTGTATTGAATACATTTAATTGAAATAATATAATGAATAGCGTGAAAGAATTTATTGTGCTTGACATTTATATTATTATATAAGTAGTAAAAAACAGATCTTATGAAACGATATAGTGATTTTAATTCAGTTGAAGAGTTATATGAGTATTACAACATCACTCCAAATAACATGATAACTGAACAGAAAAAAGTTGATATACCTGGTGAAAAGGGCAATAAAGATGAAGACGAACCAACAAAAGTTGTAAAAAAGGAGAAACTTGAGGTTCAGTATTCTGACTTAAAGTCAAAACCTACAAACATTTTCAAACATATCATTGTTTTCACCAACGATAGAGACCCAAAGAACAATAAGACACTCAAAAACATTTACGATGCTGTAAAGGAGCTTAAAAGTGCTAAATGTAACATCATTCCAGAAGTACATGTTTTCATTGCGGCTGATATAGATGCTGATGATGATGAGAATGAAATTGTAATCACTGATGGTGATGAGACAATGACTATTAAGGATGAGTCTAATATTGATACATTGATTTTTTCTCGTCTTGGTGTACAGGATGAGGACCAGTGTGAGCATATTGTAAAAGTATTACAGGATCGTGGTTTCCTTGTGTTAAACCCAGTTCAATATTCAGCACTTGCTTGTGACAAATATGAGTCTGCTGTTTTGTTCAAAAAGGGTGAAATTCCACAGCCTCGTTTCTCACTTATGACAAAGGAAGTTCTTTATGATGAGAAATTATATACAGAAGCTATGAAAGAGTTATATCCTGACTGGGATGTAAAGGATAGCGATAAGAATGAGGATAAGATGGTTGTTATGAAAATTCTTGATGGTCACGGAGGTACGGGAGTAGCTTTGATTGATGGTAAGCGTATCTATGCAGTATTACAGTTGATCTTTGCAATAGATCCAGACCAAAGACTTTTATTACAAAAGAAAGAAGAGGCTGATGGTGGTGATATCCGAGTTCACGTATTAACACTTCGAGATAAACAAATTATTCTTGCTGCAATGAAGCGTGTTAAGCTTGGTGGAGATTTCCGTTCAAACGTATCTCTTGGTGCTGAAGCTGAACCAGTTAAACTTACACCAGAACAGGAACAGATTGCATTACGCACAGCTCAACTTTCAAAGCTTCCTTGGTGTGCTGTTGATATTATGCCTCTTGTAAAAGGATCGAATAAGGAGATTGGTGATAACGTTGTGTTAGAAATCAATGCGAGTCCTGGCACAGCTGGTATTACAGAAGTCATTGGAACTAACTTTGTTAATGTGCTTCTAAACGAACTTGACGATCCATCAACATTCTACCTACAGGATAAAATTGCAGGATTTATGGAGTCAGTTACTGTTGATTTTGGTAATGGTGTATCAAAAGAATTCCTTGCTAAACTTGATACTGGTAACTCAACTAAAGCATCTACATTGGAGGTAGGAGAATTTAAGGAGGTTGGTAAGTATATTGAATTCAAAATTGACGGTAAGCCAATCAAACTCGAAAAAATAGGTAAATCAAAAGCGAAGGCTGGAGAAGAGGTGTATGAAAGACCTATGGTGGTCGCTCCACAGATTACTCTTGGTTTGCGCAAACTAAATAATGTACCTCTTGCACTTGTTAAGTCTCGTGATAATAAGATGACTAATCTATTATTAAATAGAGATGTTATGTCTAAGATGGGATATGTGGTGCACCCAAATAATGCACATATATTAACAAAGGAAATGGAGAAAGTAAAAATTGTATAAGAATATGAAAACACTTAAAGAGTTGTTATTAGAAAATCTATTATTAGAACAATCATTCGAATGTAAAAATTATGATGATGTTGTTGAGTTAGCTAAAAATAATCCATCTTTCAATGTTACTAAGTCAGGTTGGGGCGGTAGAGCATTTGAACTACAATTGGGTAAGCTAAATCTTGTTGTTGATTTTGTAGATTCACGTCAGTGTATATACATGTTTGTTGATAATAACAAAAACCAACTGTATAGTCCTGAGGCTACTGTAGCAGAAAAAGTTGACTGGGATAAGCTATTTAATAAAACATTAGATTGGTTAGTTGATACTAAATATCATTTTATGGATGCGTTAAAATACTCAACACAAAAAGTGAAAGCAGCAGAAAGAAAATATCATAAAACTGACAATCCTAATGATTTTAATACACTTAAAAGTATGGAGCGCTGGCGTACGGGTATTGAAATAACTATTCAAAAGATTGACAATCTTATTAAATTGTACAAATAATAGAGAAAGTAAAGATTGTGTAATATGAAACATTTGAAAGACTTATTGATAGAATCGTTAGGAGGCTCCTCATTTAAGGAAGAGGTAAAATATAAGAAATCTGATTTTGAACAGTGGTGTAAGGCAGCAGGTAAAAAATTTGACGTGGAGGATCTAGGTGACGACCTTAGAGGAATATACTTAAATGGAAAGCATATAGCCACATATAATGTTAAATCACAAATACTTATGTGTGACGATACTAAATTATTTGGTAATTAATATGAAGAATTTGAGAGAATCTTTATTAGATGATCCTGAATCTTTGGTCAAAAAATCAGATAATAACATCTATATCAAAAAGATAAAGCAAATCGCCGCGAATGCTGGTGAAATTGATGACTTTGGTAATGATTTTTTTGGCCGTAAATTATCTATCGGGGACTGTGTTTTGTGGTGTAATACAGATCACGAATATACTATTGAAATCATAAGTAATATCAAAAAGAACATGAATGATATTTATTGGGTGACCATAGGGAAAAAAGTTGTACCATCATGGGAGGTCATTTTAATCCCAACCAATAAATTGAAGGATTTTTATGAAATAATTAAACAATAATGTCAACGAAGAAAAGTATATTACGAGAGATATTCTCAGGAGCAAATGGTAAGTTATCTGCCAAACGTGTTGTTGGGGGTATAGCGATGGCTGTTGCATTAACATGTACAACAATTCTCGTATTTAGAGATGGCAGTAATGATGTTGTAGAGAATCTTCTTATGACTATATTCATTACATCTGTTTCGTTGCTTGGATTGCCAGCAGTTACTGGAATATGGAAAAATTCAAAGGTTGAGGTTGGTGAATCAAAGACCGAAGAGGAGGTCCAGATTCCTGTAGAGCCAGAACCTATCCCAGTCGAACCAGATCAGCAAGATGTTGGAGTTGATTGTAACAACTGCCCATATATGAGATCTATTAAGAGAAAAAGAAAAGGAACCGAGTAGGTTCCTTTTTCTATTTATCTATGATTATGCTTCCATTTGATCGTAATCTTTTTCAGTATCCAATATAGACTCGTATAATGTTTTCATAATTGATTTATGGTTTTTTCAGTCAGTACTTTGAATTGGTACCCTTTATTTTTACAAAATTCCATAGTAGCTTTCCACTTACACATATTCTTTGTGTATTCTTTCATAGCCCAACAATTTTCGTTTACCGGTTTTTGTGTTTGATTATGGGGCTTTATTTCAACCACCATTTTAGTTCCATCTATCATTTCCACGAAATAGTCTGGGTAGTATGTGTGTGTCTTACCATCTATATATAAATAGGGTATCTTGATACACTCTGATCCCCATCCTCTCACTTTATCGCTATTTTCGAGCCACATGATGAATTTCAGTTCATAAGAACTTCTATAAATAATAGTCGTTCTGGATAGTGAACTGAATATTTTTTTGCAGGAAGCAGGATTGATATAACCCTGCTTATACCTGCTTTGTTTTTGAGGTTTAAGATTTTTAATGTCCATATTTTAATCTTGCCATACTCCGTCTTCTTCTCCAGAGGATTTTGGTGTAACAGTAAGGTCAGGTTTTTCCTTTTTCTTGCGTGCTGCTCCTTCTTCTTGTTCACATGCAGAGAAATATATAGAATATGTGTCTATCTGACCAAAAAACTTTTGAAGAACTTTTGCCATTCTGGATGGGTCTTGGATTTCAATCTTAGCTGCTAAATTAGGGTCCGCACCAACCACTACATTCATTTCCTCTAATGCCTTATCCAATAATTGTTGTTCGTTTTTGAATTGACCCTTTTCATCTATATCTGCTGGTAATGATACATCAGCCAAGGTTCCTGAATTATCTCTATATTCGCGAGCATTTTCATACATTTTGAAAATCTTTTGAGACATTGAAGAATATATACGATCATTACCATGCATATATATTTTTTCAAGATCTCTAATATCTCGAGGTTTTCCTCTATCCAATTCAACCACAACTTTAAGTCCTGTAGGAAAATCATCAAGTCCTAAAGGTCCATAATGTTCAATTGTCACGTTTGTCACAATCATATTACCCATAGAAACTATTGGATGGTGTGGATTACCAATCGTAACATGCCAGAATCCAACAGGTGCAGGAGATAGCAATGAATTTGCATATGCTTTAGCTGGTCTACCCAATTTGTTTAATGCTCCTCCAATAATCATACCTCCAAGTTGGTTAAGTGCCGATTTCAACATTGACATCCAGTCTCCACCGAAATCATTGTTGAGTTTATTTCTAAAAGCTTCTGTAGCATTTTCATAATCTTTAGCAAATGCATCAACGTAATCTGTGAAACCACCATTAACCTTGAAAATATTCATATTAGCGAACATGTTATTTTGATGGGCTCCACCACCAACATAACCACCACCCCAAAAGGTACCTGTTGAATATGTCACGTTAAATATATTAGATAATAGGTCTAACATCGCCTGTCTGGGGTTTATCATATTGTAAGAACGCAATTCATAGTCGAATGTTAGAGTCATCTTATGTTCATTTTCAAGACCTTTTTCAGATCTCATATAAGTACCTTTAATGGTATCGACTGGACCATACACTTTATTACCATCTCTGTGTCCAAAATCTCCTGAATATGGTGGATCTCCAACATTGAAAAATTTACCCATCACCACATTAGCTGAGGTACCTGCCTGACCTGCCATATATTGTTTTCTATAAGTAGAGTCAAACATACCTGCTATACCGTTAGCAATACCATTACTACTATCTCCACCGCCACCACTAACTTGGTTCCACTCTGAATCCTTCCACTGGAATGGCATTTTAATAGAATACTTTAATATATTCTGCATTTCATTGCCTGGAGCTCCCAACCAAGTAACCATACATCCAATGGATTGAGAATTTTGCGAAGCAATGTGTTTATTTCTACGGCTACTATTTGAAGATCCTAATGTAGAGATATAATCATCGCATGGGATAGGGAATCGTCTCAATGTAATAAGGTAATTGTTAGATATTTTTCCTAAGTATTTGCAATACATAAAGTCAGAAAAATCGTAGGTTTCTCTACCCAATAATCCTGCTCGAGAAGCATATACTAATTCTTTGACCGTACATCCAGAATGTTTTCTAATAGCTCGTCTTGTTGCAGGATTATCCATTAGAGGTACGTTATTAGATACGCGCCATTCTGAAGCCTCTCCATAAATTATACCTTCTGTGGTAACTGAATTAGGGCTTGGGTTGCCTGTACCAACAACTACAGCGCCGTGTTTGTTAAACAATGATCTAACACCTGGCGTACCTGGACCTTTACAATCCATAACCCAGTCATTAGCCATGTGTTTGTATTTTGGTGCATATACTTCATTAAACGTAGGAAAAGGATTAAATGATATGTATGTGTTTAATTCTTTGGCAGTATCCAATGATATCAAGTAATCGCGATTATAACGAACATGGGATGAGTGGAAATCGTTTGGATTTCCTGCGTCCCAATTTTTAGCTGCAAATAATCTATTGAAATTCTGTGCCATATTTGTATTTACTTATAAAAATAATAATGCTTAAAAAGACTTTACTGTAAGATAATTTTTGAGAAACGTGTTTTTATACATTATTATAAATTCATAATAAATAATTTTAGAGAATGTCAAGCATTAATGAATCTATAGTGAAATTACAAGAAATTACACAGCAAAATTTAGAGATATTAAAGGCTCTAAATGATTCTTTTTTTACCAAAAGAAATCACTTGTCTGTAGAGGTATCAGGTCAGCAATTTAAGATGCCATCTTTT
>JAEIGA010005308.1_pt1 | contig 19746 bp, 9 predicted proteins | sample 9270691 | NCBI WGS metagenome assembly JAEIGA01 (sample SAMN17057246, study PRJNA624740) | gut metagenome | biome: biome; isolation source: fecal sample | host: Bos grunniens | place: China: Xizang | collected 2019 | reverse complement strand
TATCAATTAAATAATAAGTTGCTTTATCTTCACCCTCACCACAATATACCATTTTCCTATCACTAGAAATGATGTACTGCATTCTCATATTAACAACAAAATTTTGTAATGTATATTCATATGAATCTTCATTAATTGTTTTTTTACAAGATAAATCATAAGTAATATCAGTCTCATTTACCTTTGTTTTACCAGAAGCTAAGGGGTCTAAATTTATTGCTCTACCTTTTTCAAAATCTAATATATATATTTTACCATGGAATTTTTTTGTTTTCCATTGCATTTCTTGTTTAATATCAAATAGAAAATTCTCTTTAGTCAAAGGTTTTTCACTTGTAATTGTAATTGTTTCCCCACTATAATTTTTACCATTATATGTAACATATGCATTTTCTAATGATACTGGAATTTTAATAAAAAAATCATCAATACCAGTTGTATCAGTATCAGCACGTGTTAATTCATACCATCTTGTGCTTAACTTTAATCCACTACTAAATATGTAAAAAATATAATCATTTTCAATTTCTCTAACTTCACAATTTTTTAGGATTAATTCATCATTTTGATAAAAATTAATATAATCCCCTTTCTTCAACCCATGTTTAGAAACACTATATATTTTAAATGCTTTAATACCATTTTTTAAAGTCACCCTATCATCAATATACATAATTCTCAAACTATTTGTTTTTTCATTAATAAAACTTATATTTTGTGTTGTCGAAGAAGATGGGTATGTTAAACAATAATTCCAATTTTTCTCTAAACGATGTAAATAAGAATTATACTTAGGTGTAAACGACCATAAATCAGAAGTAGGGTACATTTGAATAAAATCACAAGATTTCCTATAATTAATTACTCTAAATATATCCATTGTTTCATTATGGTTATCAACAACAGCAAATTTACCAATATTAGTAAAACCAAACCATCCATTATGTTCGATTAATCTATTATCAATTGTATTTTCATATGTCTCCACATCATCGGTGGTATAAAGATGTTGCTTTTCTAACGTTTTACCATAACTCTGACCTATAATATTTAAACCATTTTCATCACGCATCCAATCATTTATCGTATTAAATTCACTGTTTTTTGTCTCATTAAAACAAACGGTTTTAAACGTTCGATTCCTTAAAATATGATTATTAAAAATATCAATACCACAAAAATATTTATACCCACATTTAATTGACGAAATTTGAGTATCTCTAATACCCTCTTTCGCCTCACCATACATAAATACATCAGAATTTTTACAAAAAATATTACCATCAAAATCATTACGATGCACATAACCATCATTTACACCATAATTTAAAACTTTAACCCCATTAGGGTCTCCCTCATCTTTTATTATTTCTGTTATTGTATTAAATAACATATTACTACAAATAGGATTAATAATACAATTTAAACGTATTAAATTACAATTTACTCGTTCTTCATTATATATTTCCATTTCATTAATTGTATCAAAAAATGGTGATTGAGGTAATAATTTCTTGCTACCAATTAAATTGGTAGCAAGATTGTAATTTATATTCTTACTTCGTTTACTTTTAAATTTATTTAATAGTATTTCCATAATTATTAATAGAAAGAAGTTAATTTATTTTTATTAAAAATAAATGGGAACTTATGAATAATTTTATTTGCTTCAATAGATAACACAACATTATCCCCATCATTTAAACCATTAAAAGATAATTCTAATGCACATTCAATCGGAACACTTCTTATATCTTTAATTTTACTCACAAATTCATAATACACACCATCAACTTGAGTGAAATGATATAAAAATAAACCTAACAGTCCATTAACCAAAATCTCTTCATAAGTAAATATATTTTTATTTCCATTATTATCAATACAAATAATTTCGTCATTAAAATGTCCAATGAAAATATAACCATCATCACAAAAAATTTCAATAATTTCATCTTTTTGTTTGATTTCTGCAATACCATATGGTATACTAATTAAACTATAACCCTTACTTAAGCCATTTAAATTTTCCAACCTTACAGTTGGTGCAAAAATATCCCCATTATAATCATAGCATTTCATTCCACTCCCCCTAAAAGGTACTGTTAATTTCATAGGACTACCATCTCTAAAATAACATGCGACATCAATATATATCTCATTGTTTTCTACGCTATTCCCCGAATACACGCATAAATAGTGACTACTATCTTCATCTTCTAAATATATTGGATTATCTTTATTTGAATCCGCAATCCATTCATTTAATGTTATTCTATCTATGCTAGCCATGATGTTATTATCATTATTATTATTTTGCCCCTTGCGTTTAAATTTAACTTTTCTATCAAGACCACAACTATAAGTACAATTATTCGAAAAACTTGTTAAATCAAAAGATGCTTGAGTATAAATTGTTTCATTAGTTAGAGAATCAATTACATCCACTTGACAGTTTTTAGGATTTGTTTCTCGATAAACATCATAAATATACACATGATCAATGGCATATTTTTTATAACCATCTACCGTCGTAATATAACACTCTTTCCATTTTTCCCCTTCTGGTCCAACCTCTTCTGATTCAACAGGATATGTGACACCATATTTATCTTTTGCTAATGTTTTCCCTTCGTCATTCTTCTCCTCAGTCTCATATGCCACATTATCCCCACCTAAATAATAGAAAGGTTTATCTAATTTTACAGTAAACATATATTTTGGCAATATTTCACTACTAAATGCCTCATCTAACCAATGATCTAAATTTTCTTCATTAATTAACGCTTCTGATTCATCAGTAGAATAAATTTGTTCTAAAGTTTCTATTAAAAATTCTTTTAATGTTACGTTTTTTGTATCAGCACTTTGTATATTTTGCAATTTTTCGGGTGATAAAGGACGGAGTAGAAGTTTTTTCTCATTCCTAAATTCACTTGTATCATTCTTCCATATACTACTAAAAGGTGTAACATAATCCCCATCTTCATATTTTTTTAATGTTTCTGGTTCTAATAAAGAAACATCAACTTCTTCACCATTTATAGTTATTGTTTCCCCATTTTTTACATTAAAATTAAAATGTTGAATTTCATCCATTTTATCATCTTCTTTAAATTCCCATTCTATTGTATGACCAGCAAAGAATAGGTAATAATAATATTCAAATAACAATTCATTACTATCCAATCTTCGCGCAGTAAATCCACTTTTATGAATCACTTCATTTTCATTTATTTGTAATGCTTTTAAATATCCATTTTCAGAACCATTATTTTCTTCCAATCCAGGTTTATTATTTCCTTCTAATTCTGATTCATTATCTATATTTGTATTGTATATTTCTTTCATTGAAATAAATTTACACTTCATTTTAATAGAATTAATTTTATCACCTTCTTCTGTCTGATATAAACGGAATTGTGGTTTATATACACCCCCCTCATAGTTAAAAATGTAATCAGTTACCACTTCTTTATAAGAAGCCAAAAATGTTTCATTTGTAGTACTTAAACCACTAATTTTAACAGCATATCCATTGGTAACATCATTTTTTATATCACTTATATTTCTGTTCCGTCCAATTTCTTTTTTATTTAAACTATCAAATTGTGAATAATATATTACACTTGTATTAGTAATTGTATCTTGTTCATATAAAACATTTTTGAAATCATAACTTATACCATTAAAATAATAATTAATATTACCATTTAATAAATTATTTTTAACATCTTGATTAAAATCATTTATTGAAATAATTGGTAAATAAAATTTCTTTTCATATTTTTCATTTGTAATTGTAATTACATCTCCAAAGTAAAAAGGGCCTACATGAAAATTAGATGATTGATTAAAAATTGGTTGTGTTTTAAAACGATAATCAATATTTTCATCAAAATAAGTTTTAACAAAATTACATGAAATAATTTCTGTACCCTCTTTTATACCTTCTCTCTTATTTGGTTGGAAAACATAAATTAAATTATCATATAAATCATTATTTTCTATAATTTCATCAACTAAAGAACCGTTAAGACCATATAAAAGTGGGGGAGAAATTTGAATACCCATTCTATTAGTGAATTGATGCGTTCTTTTGAGACTTTTAACATCACCTTTCAAATTATAACATTGAAATACGTCAGACTCTAACTCATACCCACCATTCATTGCAACATAATTACCATATTGACGGCCACATTTACTAATCTGATAAAAATATCCGCCATTTTTCTCATCATCCATAACAAAATATCCCTTATCATCAAACTCCCCAACCATATATTTATCATAATAAGTATATGTTTCTCCAATGATAGGGGTTTGAGTACGATATTTTCTATCCATTTGTTTATCTGTTTCATCAGATAACCAAGGCGATGAACCAACCATATTACAATTACCATAATATTCTTTATTGGTATTTTTATTCTCCTTAAAGATATTTTGAACATTATTTTTTCCTTTGTGATATATTCTATCACCTAATGGTTGAGTATTAATTCCATTAATTTGTATATCTACAATATAGTCATTCCCTTCTTTTGTTGTAGAATAAGTTTTATTTTTATAAGTTAATATATTTGTATTTTTACTCACAAAACCATTTGTAATCCCTGAAGCTTTTATAATAATAATATCGTCGTTCTCACCATTTGATAATTGCCAATTTGTTATATGAACTTCATTGTTTTCATCTACATTTTCATATTATTTTCTATAAGTTTGATTAAAACCATAATGCTTAATTATAGCTGACGATAAAAACGGTGGATTAGCCTCAATATGATTGTAAGTAGAATTATATTCATCTTTATTTATAGTACATGAAAAATCTTCTACATGACTTACAAAAAAATGCATATGTTGGGAATTTAAAATCTCATATGTTTGTTCATCATCACCATCAAGTTTAATAATATTATTTTCTTTTTTATATGTGTGTGGTAACATCATATAACAATAGTATGACCCATCAGTATCTTTCGTTAATACTGCTTGAGAAATCTTATCTTTTAACATATCGTTATCCTCAATAAATGATTTTACAACAACACTCTCCTTTGTTTCATCCCATGGTTCAATGCCATAATTAAAATTAATTTTTTTTTCGTTCCCGTTACTAAAATGAGTTACATTGTCTTCACAATAATATTCATATTTTTCTGTTTCAGTATTTATATAAGGGTAATAATTTCTATATTTAATATAAATGTTTTCTAACATATAATAAATTTTATCACTATCACTAGGACGCAAATAAACTCTATTTTGTAATATATTTCTTTCAACAACATATTCATTTTCTCCTATTGTTAAAGATGAACCATCTTCCTTCACAGCATAAATACTAATTAAATAATTCTCATTATACTTATCGTTGTTAACAGGTATTCTTAAATAAAAATAAGGTATTAAATATATCTCCCCACGTGCATTAGCCACATTAACGCCATATAATTCCTTTTTCTCATAAGCATATTTAATTGGTTTTTTATTTCCTTTTTCATCTTCATCTAAAAATACTTTAACGAATGTGGGCAAATAAATAGTTTGGGCAGACAAACTGACTACATAATCATCATTAACAGACCCATTAATTGGATAAAAATGCCCATTTCCCACCATTAATCGTTGATGATTATTACCGCTAGGTTCCCACTTCTTTTTTTCGAAGACTGGTGTCATATTATTATATTCATCAGCAGTAATTATAAAAATCATACATGCAGTTGTACTCGAAATACTACTAGATGATGAATTTGGTTCACCCATATTTACTTTTAAATAATAATAATCATATGTTTCACCACTTGTTTCATTTTCATCATTTAATTTATACTTATAACCACCAATACCTTCCCATGGTTTACTATAATATTCTCCATACCACCCTTTTGTTTCATAACCCAATACCTCAATTGTGCCTCCTGAATTTACAGCATAATATGATGATTCTGCACGATAATTTGTAATGAATTCATATGGATTGAATGTATAATATAAACCTCGTATCTGCGCTTTAAAATATAAATCGACTTCATGTTTTATTGTCACTATTGAAGCATAAGACATGGTATAAATAGGAATTCCATAACGATTTAAAATTTCTTGTACAGTATGTTTTTGTAGTAAATTTTTAAAATTATCTTCACTCATATAAAGATATTGTCTTTGTTCCCAAAAATATCCAACTTTTTCTTCACCATCCTTATTTGTATATTCCATTAGAGGTCCATTAGTTCTTGCTTGATTTAAACTTTGTTCTATCTTATATTCTGTACCATTGACATCTATATAATATACATAATCATCATCTCTATTTTCAAATTGATATGGTAATTTTTTAAAAACATAATATTTTTCTTTACTTTTACTATCTTGTAAAAATATTTTTTCATTATTCCATACGAAATATTGACCGTTTTTCTCATTACTATAACAAATTGATGCTGAATTAATAGACACACGTTCACCAATATCAAAATCTTCGCTTACTATATCTCCACTTTCCACATATGATTTAAATGAAAAATATTCTTCTTCATTTTCATTTCGTAATATTTCATAAGAGACATCCCCATTTAATCTACAATTTGCGAGTTCCACATTTAAATGTTTACCTTGTGCTATCGTCAAACCATTGGTTTCATGAGTAGATAACTTTGACACAAATGGGTAATACCCATCCCCTTCATTTTTTTCACTACCATACATCATGTTTACAAAAGAGTCTCTTTCGTCTTTTTCTTCTCCGTCAATATTTATTGAGCATTTAAATAAGCGTGCTGTATTTCGCATGAAATGTTTATTATTTTTATATGTCCCCAAATTGCTTATCCACATTAAATTAGACACTAATTTAATATCTTTATCGCCTTCTAAATCCTCTTTAGTTGTTAACTCTTGTAATTGGTAATAGTTTAAAGTAACACTTGATAATGTATCATTAACGGTTTTATTTATTTTTAATGTAGCATTACAAATGTTATTATCATAAACATTCATAATTTTTTCTAACAATTCTTCTTCTGTTTTACCTTGAACAGTCAAATCTCTTTGCCCTAAAAACTGTCCACTTAAAGTATATTCTTTGGTTTCATTATTAAAAGAACATTTTGCGGGATTATTATCTGTAGTCCCAAAAACAGTTTCACCAGATACAGTTATTTTTTTAAAATCATATGATAAATCTTTCCCTATAATATTATAATCATCATCATAAACCATTGGTGCAGCATTATATACGCCGCATTGCCAACGTCCATTTTTCCAATCTTCATTTTCACCATCAATTTCATAATTACAAAAAACTGGTGCCCATAAATTTCCATAAATTATTAAACGTTTATCCAATGTTAAACTTCTAAAATATGGCTTAATCGTTTGATTTGCTGATTCATTCACAATTATTTGTGGGTATGAAGAAATTATACTTGGATTAATAGTACCATATCCATGTAAAGGAGATGCATTTTGTGGTGATGATTCAACAAATAAAGAAGGGTTAAATTTAGTTAAGCCATTAATTAATGACACAAGACCCCCATTATTTGTAAAAGCAGCAAAATAATTACCTAAATTATCAACTAAATGCGAAGAATAAATAGTGTTATTTAAACGTATTCTACAATATTCATTATCTTTTTCTTCCCACGATTGTCCTTTTTGGTATGATTGGTCAATAATAAGTGGATAATTTAACGGTAAATCAAGCATATTTAAACTCTCAACAACGATTTCATCACAATATTCATTTTCTTCATTTAATAATGAATAATTAGGGTGAATGCTGCGAATTAAAATTGGTTCTTTTCCACCAATTGTAGTAATTGTAATTTGTGGTAACTTTTCGGCACCCATTATATATGCCATATCCCTCATTTTAGCAATTGTTTCAACTTGAAAAGCCAAAATATTAATTTTAGATTCTTGTGACACATATTCCACAATATTTTCACCATCCCCACTAGTTGAAATATTTAATGGTAAAAAATCATCCCAAAAATCAGCATCGTTAAGGGTTGTTGAAGGGAAATTATATATTTTTGGATTTTCTAATTGTAACCATGCTTGTGGGAATGTTCCATTAGATGGTATATGATGAAAATTATTATTACTTACAATTGTCATAGGTATTCCATTAACAAAAGCTTGAAAATTTTCCCCGTTTTCAATTTTAATCATATTAATACTAAAATTATCATTAATTTGATTTTTGCATAACTGTTGAGATGTTAAAACATAATTACCAGGTTTCCAAATATTCAAAATTAATGTATATATATTTGTACCTATTTTTTCTATCTGAATTGTCGGAATATTACCCACCCCATAACATGCAAAATCTTGAATATTTAAAACTTCTTCTTCATGTTTTAATTTAAGTAATACTTCAGACCCATCACTACATTGTATTTGGCAAATTACTTCTTTTTGATAATTAGCATCTTTTCTTTCATATGATATACCATTTATTTCTATAACACCATTTTCAGTCTCTTCATATCTGCCATTTTCATAGACGACCCACCCATTTTCTGGTGCAACAATTGTACCATTAATATCATATACATGTTCAACACCATCTAAAAACAAAGGTTCTACATTTTTAATAAAAGCTTCCTCTCCATCAATAATAAAAGAATTGATTTTCACTTCCCCGTAATAATCCATTTCACCACAAATATCTGATACTTTTGTTGTTGATTTATATTTTGTCCCCAACCTTATTATTTCAATATTTGGTGATAAAACATTTTGTATCATATTGATTTTTTGAGTAACTTTTAAACCAAATTGATTTGTTACTTCTAAAAAGTAAACCCCATTTTCTAAATAAATGGGTTCATTTAAAACATTTGTTACTAATTTACCTGTTTTAAATTCTTTTAAACGCCCATCTTTTTTATAACCATCATTAGTTGAAATATATGCCCCACCTTCTTGAGCAATATCATAACCAAAGCGTAAGTCTGGACTTTGTACATCAATTTCTTGAATCAATAATTCATTAAATTCATTATACAATGAATAACTAAAAATATCACTTAAACCATTAAAATTAATATCTATTGTACCAAAATCAGTTGCAATTTTTTCTATATCATAACACCATTTTCCTGGTTTAGAAACATATTCAATTGTAAAGGCATATTTATTCTCTGTTGCACATGCTGCGTTAAATAATGTATTAAATTTATCAATTGCAGTTTTACCTTCTTTTAATCCAAAATAAAAATAAAAAGAATTATTATATAAAGGAAATTGGAATTGGCTTTCATTACCATTATAAAAATGTTTTTTATGCCTAATTTTATTTCGCCCATCCTTACCTTCACCTAAACGATACATGACATAATTACTATCATATGTATCAGTTACAAGACGTTTATTTTCGTCTCTTCGTTGATATTTCCTTAAATCTCCTAAATGTCCATCAAAACTAGTTGGATAAAGATAATGAAACTTATAAGTATCATAATTAGTAGTAATATTTTTCACTTTATTATTTAATCCATTATGATTCAAAGAAGCAAATTTAGCACGAGTTTCGTTCTCAACTATTTCTTCTGATGTTATTAAACCATCATGCACAATATCCTCATCACCATCACCGTTAGCACGTATATCCATATCCATTGTAACATACAATTCGCTTAAACGCGCTAAATTCACACAACTCTTATAACGAGTTGCAACATCCCAACAAGTTAAATCCATCAATAATCCATCACTATACTTAAAGGATGTACTACCACCATCGTGACCCCAATCTAAACCAGTGACTATGCCATCACCAGTTTCCTCGCTAGTCAATGAGGCAATAAAAGGAATATTTGCAGTACTACTAGGTAAAGAATCAAAAGTTTTAGGTAAATTATCTAGATCACAATTATTTAAACTACCTAATAAGATGATATCAGTAGCAAATAATTGAGTATAATCCGTTAGTCCGACTCTATTTTGATAATCTAAATTATTTGGAACGCCAGGCGCATAATAATATACTTTTAAATCATCTTTATTTGTAAATTCTTTAATAACACCATATTGAACTTGTCGTATATCAAATTCACGATGTCTTTTTTTTCCGCCATCAATATCAACTCCAACGGGAGAAAAATGAGCATTATAAGTTGTCTTACATCCTTGAGTTAAATGTAAATTATTATATTGTTTTTCACAAGAACAAAAAGTATTTACGGCCTTACGACTAAATAACCCAAATAAATATTTCTTTTTAGCTCTTTTCTTCCAAAACCATAATGGTAAATACAATGTACCATTCACCCAATCATTATGGAAATCGAAATTAACTAAATCATATTCAAGTGCTAAAGTTTGTTGGATAACATCTTCTAAATCAGCTTTACTTTTATTAACAACCAAACCATCAGATTCAATAATACTTCCACAAGATTTATCACATTTAGGGAAATAATACATATTGGCACGTTCTTCAAAAAACATACTACCTTTTAAACCAATACATTTAATAAAACTAGATAACCACTTTAATGGGCGACCAAAATTCAATTTTACCCTCCACCTAGACACCTTAAAACTGATTGATAATTGCCAACATATAATTTCAGTTACTAATTTATTATAAAACGAAATAATTGTTATTATTACCATCATTAATATGCATAAAAGACGATAATTGAAACGCAAATGAAAACGTGCGCTATTAAATGGAAAAACATTGTTTGAATGAGAAGGGTAAGGTGTATTTACTGACCGTACGCCACTATAACTTTTACCTCCACTATTAAATATACTACCACCACCGCCATTTTCAATGCGAGGAATATAATTTTTTACACTATAAACCTTATTCCATAATAAATCCCTAAAATATTCTTGAGGAGTTGCACTACCAAATTCATAGCATAAATTATATTTATTACCACTTAAAATTTTAGGTTTATTACTATTAGGGTCTAATTCATGAATATTTGGGACTAAGTATTTAGCAATATGTTCTGTACTAGCCTCTGTTTTAGTTTCTTGCATTGATATTCTAAAACGCACAGATGTGCGTGTTGGAATACCTTTAGTACTATCTTCCACTGGTATAATATTACCAAATTCATCAGTACCAATATAATCCAAATTCATAGGTATTTGATAACACCAAACTCCATCACCATCAATCAAACGATTACCTTTAATTGGGAATTCTTCCACTAAACCATCTGGTGTTTTACGTATCATTTCAATAGTTCCTTCTCCTGTCACCATTCTACCATTATAACCCACCCAACGGCTTGGACCACAGTTATGCCCGATATGTTCTCCTGGTTTATCAGAAATTACAGACCCAAAAAAAACGCAAGTAGGCTCAAATTTATAGGGGATTTGGACATCACACCTAGTGATTGCTATTTCATCTACACTAGAGTCACCAAAAAAAGGATAGACATAAACTGAAGTATCTTGAGATAATATTTGGGTTAGATTTTCCAAATCATTTCCCTTTTTAAATTGTTCTGCATTATCAAATTGTTCTTGATTATAACCTTTATAAAAAAAATCACGTGGTTTTTGTGATAAAATGCCAATATCTGATAAATCAATATCCACGTGGAGTGTTTGATTTCCAGTTGGTACACCAAAAATCATAAAATCCCCAGATTGGTTGGTAACTGTTGTAAATTTCCAATATTTTTCATAAATTTCAATTTCAGTATCATTATCTAAAACCAATCTTTTATTTGGGAATGTACCAACTATTCTATGGCAAGAATCATTAGAAGAATCTGATAATAAATTATAACGTTTATTATTTTTATCTTTTGTGGTAAATGTTTTATAAGGATATAAATTAACTATTTCACTTCTATCAATATCTGTTTCATTTAATTTGATAAAAACTGAAACTTTCGCATTTGGTATTCCAAATGCATCATTAGCTAAAACTCTACCAACTATAATACCATAGTTAGATACATGTAATTTATATGTATCTTGTTGATTGATTTTTAATGACAATATTTCTAAAAATTCAATATCTTGAGATAATACTGTTTTTACAACATTATCACCTTGTATATTAGTCCTAATACGATAACTTTTTTCAGCCATTTGTAATAATACTTAATCATTCATTATTATTCATTTATTTTCCCATCATTTCAAACTTTTTTTTATTTTTCAAAAAGGGTAAAGAAAGAATCATTTCATCTTTAAAAGTCAAATTAATCAAAGCCATAATTGCAATGATAGGAATTGCGATTATTGTAAAAATAAATCGCACTCCAAAACCTAATAATCGCCATAAAATTCTTTTAATAATATCATAAAAAAAACCCCATCCCCTTTTTTTATACTCAGAGTATTTTATTAATGGTATTTGTTTTTCAATTTTTTTCACTTGTTTACAATTACATCCCATAATTTAATCATCTTAATTTAACTCTTATTTGTATATCCTTCATAGGATTTTTAATCTCAAACATTGAATCAATGTCATTATATAACACATGGTCGATTGCATTTAAATCAATCTCAAAAGTATTAACATTATCGTTTGTTTGAAAAAATGAACGTTTATTATTTACATTACACCCACTTTCATCAATTGAACTTTTTGAAGGTAATGGGCAAGGCGAAGAACTATAATCCCCATTATATAGACTATATATTCGTAAGTCAATTAAACTTATAACACCATCAATACTATTAATTTCTTTTTCCAAATCACCAACAAATATATCTGCCCCCATATCATGCTTGTTAATTGCAAAATATTCTGTAATACTATTGATAATGGTATTAATTACTTCTACTGATGTATAATTTTTATCAATAAAAACATCTATTTCAAAACCAATATTAAAAATTTTACCACTATGTATTTCTACATAATCACTTAAAGTTTTATAATGACTTAAAAATTCAACTAAATTTTCAGCCATCGCATTAGGTAAAATATTGGTTAAATTTCCACTATTATCAACATTTAATACCGATATTATTATTTTATTATTATCTTCCATTGCATTACAACGAAAAGGACAACCATATTTTGGCGGTATTTCCATGATTTTCGATTTATAATCTTTTAAAGTTACACAACGATTTTGGCAATTAACAGCATATTTTGTCATAAATTTTATTTCTTCAGTTGATGGGGCATCTTTCCCACCAATTGAACCGATATTGTTAACCACTTTAAGTGAATTAACAATAGATGCCTTTTCAGATTCATTTAAATTACCATTATCCTTTGGGAAAATAACATTTTTATACATAATTTTATTAATTGAATTTGGCGCTAAATTCGTATTAACACCACCACCTACTCGATAAAGAACATACATCACCCACCCCGCTTTAGGTAATAAGCCTAACATATTATTATTTAATATTTTTGATGTGATATATTGCCCATAAGGTGAACATTTTAAAACAGAATCATCAATATCAGTCCCACACCCAAAAATAATCTTTAAATAATTATTATCAGTATATTCAGTAATGAATTTTTGAGTAATTGGTTTCCATTTACCTAAAAAATAACGACTTGTTCTTTGATTAGTAGTCCCATTTGCATTGCTTTCAGTATAATCTTCATAAATTTGAGGCTGCGAAATATCAACAACATATCTACCGCCATCTTTTTCAATAAAACTTGTTTGAGAACCAAAACGATATTGATCAGACAATGAATTAACTTCAAAATAACGATATGTGGAAATGTCTTGGTCATATATTTTATATTCTTCTTCATCAATAAAAAATTCAAACATTTGTGGATTATTGTTTAAAGATGATGTTTCTTTAAAAATAATAGATTCAACATTACAAATGTTTTGCTCTGGTAAAATCACTTCCATAAATGGTGTAACTTCATTTTCCCCTAAAACTTTTTTATAAATACGTGTAGTACCACCATAAACTAATACTGTTTTAGTCACTTTATAATGATGAATAAAATTATTACCATTTCTCATTGGTGTAAATTTTCTATTTGATATGCCATCAGAATTAAATTGGGAATTAAAATCAACATCTTCTGATAATTCAAACTCATATTGACTATTACCAACAGTACTGCCGCGCTTTAATAATGGGGCATAATCCCAATCAGGATTACTATTACTTGTAGTACTAATAGGGATAACAACAGAAATTTCCACTTCACACATACTACATTTAGGACCTGGTATTTTTACCCCATTTAAACGAGCCGCATTTAGAACAGAACTACGCAAATTAGCACTATCCAAATTTGTTTCTTGATACATTCTATCAGTATGATAACTTAAATCATCACCAACAGCGCTCATTAAATCAATAAACCAAGTACCTACACTTGCATCATTAAAACTATCCATTAATTCAGGATAATATTTTTTTGTAAAAGTCATTAATTCTCCCTTAATACTTTCAAAATCCCTAGCCAAATAATTTATTTTCTTTTCCATTATATCTTAGTTATTAAACTATCAGTTTCTATTCTTTTACCATTTATGATACTATAATCTAAACGAACAAAAATATCATTAATGTCATTCTCTATAGGTAAAATGGAAATATCATTAATTTCCACATTATCAATATATTTTCGAACAGCCATTTTAATTTCATTCTTTACATTTTCCCACGTCTCATTATCATTGACCTCATAAATAAATCTAACTAAATTTGTACCAAATTCCATATCACGTATCTTTTGACCTTTCGGCGTGAAAATTAAATGTATTAACATGCTTTTGATTTTTGATTTCATATCTTGATTTAAATCAACAAAATATCTTTCTTCATCTTGAGAAATAAATGGATATTTAATATCATAAAATTGTTTTTTTGCCATAATATAAAATATTGTGTTTTAATTAACAATAAATATTATAAAATATATTTTTAAAACCATTTTTGTAAATAAAAAAAGGCGTGATAATCATCACGCCATCATATAAATCATTTTAAAATTAATTTTAAATATCTTTATTTATTTTCCCTTAATTTTATTATACGTTGATTCCTTGACCCTCTAAATGCTAAACTAACATCTCGTTGTGATTCGTCATATTCACCATCTACAAGAACATCAATATATTCTAAAATTTCGTTTTTATTTGAATGAATTAAATCTTCAATGACATATCCCGTATATAACCATATATCTTTCTTATCACTAAAACGTTCTCTAAATAATTTAACTAACTTTAATACATCATCATAACTATCTAAAGGGTCTACACCACTAAGGGTTAAACCTTGAATATATGGCTTAGAAATTATGTCAAATAATTTATCCATCACGTCATTTGTAAATTCTTTTCCAAAGTTAAAATTCCATGTTTCTCTATTATGACACCCTTTACAATGGTGGGTACAGCCACTCACAAATAAAGTAACTCTGCACCCCTTACCATTATTAACATCTGGATATGTTATTTCACTATATTTCATTTATCTAAAAATTTTCTATATGTTTTACTCTATCTTTAACCTCATCTTGTTTGCCCTTATTAAAGGCTGAAGTGTAATTTCCAGTTAAATAACCAGTAACTCTACGTAATCTATCAATTTCACTACATCCACACATCGGACAAACATCATTTAATTCATCTGTATATCCACACTGTTTACAAGTATCCACAGGAATATTAATCGCAAAATAAGGAATATCCTTTTCCATAGCATAATCTACTATAGTTTCCAATGCTTCAATATTATGTTTTGTAGTACTTGGTAATTCAACATATGTGATACAACCCGCATTTGAAAAACTTGTTAGTTGACTTTCAATATCAATTTTTTCAAATGGATTCATTTTTTTCCATACTGGAACATGCATTGAATTCGTAAAATATTCTCTATCAGAAACATTAGGTATAATACCATATTTCCCTCTAAAGTTTTTCATTGCAGTAAAACATAAATTTTCTGCTGGTGTATAATAAACACCAAAATTCAATTTATATTTCTCCTTATATTGTTTACAACGTTTACTAAATAAACCTTCAATTTCTTTTGCTAAAACCATACCTTCTTCGGTTGTATGGTCTTGACCAATTAAAATTTGTAACGTTTCAGCCAAACCTAATTGTCCTATAGCAAGAGAACCATGTTTCAATGCACTTCTAATACCTTCTTCTAGAACATATCCAGCAATTACATTATTATCATACATAAAACTTGCTGATTTTGGCGATTGTTGACAAATCCATTCAAAACGTTCAATCAACATATCTTTGGCTTCACCAATCTTTTTATCTAATAATTTTTTAAAACAATTTATATGGATATTAACAAATGAATCACTTTTATCACTTTCTTCATACATTTTAATCGCAATTTCTTTACTCTCCATTGCTAAAGTTGGCATAATAATAGTAACAGGACAAATATTTCCTCTACCATCTTTTAATTGCCCAAAACCATTGACATCAAATGAAGTCGCTGTTCTGCAACCCATCGTACTCATATATGTTCTAGGGTCATTTTTATCATACCCTTCATTTCCACTCCAATCACAATTTACATAATTAGGATATAAACGTTGAGAAGTAGATTGTAACGCCAATCTAAACAAATCATAATTCGGGTCTCCTTCCTTTCTATTCACGCCTTTCATTAACTGAAAAATGCCACAAGGAAAAATTGGTGTTCTATGATATTTACCAACACCATTAATAGAGCCCTCTAGTAATGCTTTAATTACCATTCTACCCTCAACACTCGTACAAGTACCATAATTTATAGAAGTAAACGGTCAATTTTGTTATCTTGAAGACTTTTTATTCTTCAATTCTGGAGATTTCTCTCATTGATTATCGACTAGTCATTTCTAGTCCAGTTCGGCATATATTTTCACCTTCAACTTTACTTGTTAAGGGTTGGGTACTCGTGGATGGATTATATTTATTCACCATCTATGCTCTACAGTGTATTTAAGCCTTACGAAATCTTAAATATTACCTCGGTATTCCCTTATTTTAATTCATAATATGATAAAAAATTATCATATTTTTCTTTTTTCCTTTTTAAAAAAATGTTTGCGTTTTCATATAAAAAATCCCCAACTAAAACCATATCATCTATATTTCGTATAGATATTTCACTCAATTCTCTATTTTTATAATCATAAACTTTTGGTTTTGTTTTCAAATTTAATTTTTTAACCAAATATTCAGATATACCATCCATTAATTCATGAGTCCCGCAAAAACTTATAAAATGTAAAAAACGTCCACTTTTAATATAGTGAGCTCCTATACACCCATCACCATCTAAAATACCCCTAATTAAATGAGGCATATATTCATCATCAATTATAGGTAAAAATGTTGTTAATGTTTTTCTAGGAATTATCCCATATTGAGACAAATCTTTTGCCATTTGAGTACTTCTAACAGCAATTTGAGAACACCCTCTTCCATCATCTGATATTTTAGTATTAATTCGTAAAGATTTTTTAAATTCTTCTAAAATATACTTATCTTTATTATCCAATGTTATTGAAATAGAAGACTGGCGTTCATAACCATCATTTGACTCAAATACATTTCCATCAGCAATCATCAATCCTATAAAATAGGCTTTAAATTCATTATCTATATTTTGAAAATAATTTTCACAAAAATCAGGATTATAAATTAAATATTTAGGATATTTTTTTTCATTAATTAAAATTTTACCAATAGTAGGTAAACTTAAACCATATTTTACTTGAATATTGTGAAAACTCATTGGTTTAGTTTTATAGAAATCAATAATTTCTCTTTTTAATTCTTCATTCACCTTTTGATTCATAATATAAAATTCTTATATATATAAATATAAAAATATATTAAAATTTATTCAAATAAAATAAATAAAAACAAACATTAATTTACTTAATTAAAATTTAGGGTTCACCGATTTTACCCAATTTTTTTTCATAAAGATTTCTCTTTACGCAGCCACATCTTACTTTAGCTGATTTCCACTTCTACTTTGAAGTGACACAAGATTATGATATAGTGCTTCAACTGATTGTTTTAATTCTCGTTCAGTTAATTTCATTGCATACTTATATACACTCTCATTACTTTTATATATTTCATTATCAATTTCCAACGCTTCATCATTCTCCCATTGTGTTTCCATTAAGAATTCCATCCCATCTTTATAATGTTTAGCAAATGACTTTCTCACATACGGAACCATTGTCCAATCAAGACAATTTGCAGCGACACCACCAAATTGTTGTAGACTTTGTAATTGAAAAATAACTGCGACTAATTGAAAAGCAGTGTTAATACTATTTGCTGGTCTAATATCAGTTTGTCTCGTAGTGAATCCTTTACTTAACAAATCACTAAATGGAATTGTTATACAATTTCCCATTCCAACAGCATAACTATCTAAATCATGAATATAAACTTCATTATTTAAATGATTTTTTCTTGCTTTTCTTGACATACAATAATTCAAGGCATAGTCTTTTGTAACAATTCTACTTGCTTCGCCCATTCTTCCACCAAAAGAATGTTCATCAACATTAGCATTTTGATTCTCAATGTCTTGAGCCATTAATTTTTTGGTCAACCCTTTAATTAATTTATCTCTGTTTTCCCTAATGACTTTGTGATTATATCTATAAATGATATAACTTTTTGCCACTTCGGGATATTGACATAAAAGTGTATTTTCAATTTCATCTTGTATTTTTTCCACTGATACAGTAATTTCTTCAGATGGGTCATACAAAGATGCTAATTGTTCTTTTAAGTCTTCAGAGAATGTTAAATTACAAGAGTCAAAGGCTCGTTTAACAGCACTAAAAATTTTCTCTAAATTGAAAATTTCGATTGTTTTATCCCTTTTAATAACATTCATAAAAAAACCTTTTTTTTAATTATTATTTTTTAATTTACATTTAAATGTTTTTATAAATATTACGTTTTTTAATTAAAAAATATATTTTTTTGATAAAAAAAATGGCTAAACATTTAAGTAAATGATAGCCAATTTTTTACTATTTATTTTTTTTCTTGAGCTAATTTAAAAATTTCTTTAGCTAATATTGTTTTTTCTTTTTGAGCATTCTTATTATACTCAACCATACTCTCAAATTCATCAACATTATCAGTACTAATACGGCAAGTTCCATTATTAAATTCTACATTATTAAAAACTTTACCACTTTTTCCCGCACGATTCTTTAAAAGAGCAATAGTTGCTTTATTTCTCTCAATATCTTCCATTGTTCTTGCAATAGACATTACAATATGAGCAATTTGTATCTTTTTAAATGAACCGCCAGCCTTATCCATTGTAACAAGTTCAAGATTAACAGAATCTTTAGTACCTTGTGTAGGAATCCATATTGCCATATCGAAATAACTAGCCATTGATTCAAACTTACGCATACTTTTACCTTCTTTTTCCCACTCACTTGAAGAACTATCTCCAATATGATTTAAGCACTCAAAATAGTCAATAATCAATAAATCTGGTTTAAAACCATTATTAATCATCTTTTTAATAAGTCTTTCAATTTTTTGTGGAGTGATTTCTCCCGAAGGCAAACGTAAAATTTTCAAATTTGCCATAATTGTTTCTCTATCCTCATACTTTGACAACTGTTCCATAACTTTGTCAATGCATTCTCGTTTAGAGAGGTCTTTTGCTTCAATACCAGTAATTCTACCAATATGTTTTCTCTGAATTTGTTTAATTCTATCTTCAAAAACAATTTGCAAAACTTTGAAACCACGATTATTATTAGCATCACATTTA
>JAEIGA010005307.1_pt1 | contig 19746 bp, 14 predicted proteins | sample 9270691 | NCBI WGS metagenome assembly JAEIGA01 (sample SAMN17057246, study PRJNA624740) | gut metagenome | biome: biome; isolation source: fecal sample | host: Bos grunniens | place: China: Xizang | collected 2019 | reverse complement strand
TGTGGACGAGAACCGCATTTTGGCATACTACGGACTTAAGAAGCTAAACTCATCGCCATCGAAGGGTTTGGAGTCGATAATCAAGATATGTGGTCTTGATAGCCACGATATCACCATCGACGACATTGTCTTTAAGATTGGCCCTCGCATCAACGCTGCGGGTCGTATGCGTATGGATGAGGATGATGAGAATGCTGCTCCTTCGGGAGGTCATGCTGCGGTGAGCCTACTTATCGAGGGTAACGCTAAGGAGGCTGCGAAGTTTGGAGAGGTTATCGACTCCTTCAATCAGGACCGCAAGAGCATCGACCGCAATGTTACTCAGGAGGCACATGACTATGTTGAGTCACATCCTGAACTTAAGGAACTTAAGAGTACTGTCATCTACAATCCGCAATGGATGAAGGGTATCGTGGGTATTGTGGCATCGCGCCTTATTGAGACCTACTACCGCCCTACTGTAGTGCTAACGAAGTCCAACGGCTTTGTTACAGGCTCGGCACGCTCGGTTACAGGCTTTGACCTATATCAGGCAGTGGAGTCATGCTCTGATTTGTTGGAGAACTTCGGCGGTCATATGTACGCTGCAGGACTTACGATGAAGGAAGAGAATGTCGAAGCATTCACCAAGCGTTTCAACGACTATGTCGAGCAGAACATCGACCCCAACATCCTTGTTCCTCAGGTAGATATAGACAGCGAGCTACGCTTTGCTGATATCACCGACGACTTTAATCGTCAGCTCAACAACTTCCAGCCATTTGGTCCTGGCAACACCTCGCCAGTCTTTGTGAGCTACGGTGCGAGCAACCATGGTGATGCACGCCTTGTGGGTGCAGAGTGCGACCACTTGCGCGTAGATCTTATGCAGAGCGATAGACCACATGTCACCATCCCTGCTATTGCGTTCCAGCAGCCACAGCACTACAAATGGGTACGCTCAGGCAAGCCTATATCTGTGTGCTACCAGATTGTTGATAATCACTATCGCGGCACTGTAACCAAGCAGCTCAGAGTTAAGGATATTAAGCCTGAGAGGGAGTAAGCCTAAGAGGCAGGATATAAGAACATAAACATCCACATGCACTGTATTGTTTTACGGTGCATGTGGATGTTTGCATATATTGTCTATAGATGGCATTGTCAATTCATCGGTCAATTCTGTCGTTTCGCGCTTTTTTTTGTATTTTTTTTGTGTTGTTTGCCGAAAAATCACTATCTTGCACACGAATATTTTAGATATGAGGTGTGTCGTTTACATGGGGTTGTGCCACAAGGTGAACTATGCTCAGTCTAATATTGTGGTAATTAGCTAATTATTAACTTAAAACTTCTTATAGTACTATGAAAAAATTTATGTTTTTGATGGTTGCCCTCTTCGTGGGTGTAAACGCATCAGCACAGATGCTTCCAGATGTTAAGGTAGAGAATCAGGAGGGTAAGACAATCTCTATTCGTGAGGTTGTTGACGGCACCCCAATGATTATCTCATTCTGGTCAACCACCTGCAAGCCATGCATCATGGAGCTCAACGCTATCAACGAGAGCCTCTACGATTGGCAGGAGGAGGTAGATATGAAGGTTGTAGCTGTCTCAGTTGACGATGCTCGTACATTGAGCCGTGCTCGTGCGATGACACAGGGTCAGGGTTGGGACGACTACACATGTGTTTATGATAAGAATCAGGATTTGAAGCGTGCTATGAATGTTAGCCTTACTCCACACACCTTTATCGTTGATGGCAAGGGTAACATCGTTTACTCACACTCTGGCTACACCCCAGGTAGCGAGCAGGAGTTGTTCGAGAAGATTAAGGCGCTCAAATAATTTAACGAGGAACTTAGCACAAGGGGTATCGTCACGGCGTATGCCCCTTTGTGCCGAAATATAACCTTTTGAAGATGAAGAAATTTATACTATTTTTGGGTGCTGCTATCGCAACCATGGTAAGCGTTAGTGAGGCATCTGCACAGATTAAGGTTGGCGAGGGTCAGGTATCTGTAGCCTTGGAGAGCAATAGTTCATACTACGCTAAGGATAAGATATTGGAGGATATTGGTCTCTCTGAGCCACATAAGCGTATTCGTGGTGACTTTGGTTCAAATGACTACCTTAAGGTTGACTACAACAAAGGTCGTTTCTCAGCAGGTGTTCAGGTAGATGCCTATCTTCCAGGTCTTTATGGTTATGATGCATACACCTACCAGCAGAAAGATTCAAAGAATACATCGTTCCTAACGAAGTATATCCAGTGGGAGGATGAGAATTGGGGTGTTCGCGTAGGTGATATTTTTGACCAGTTCGGTAACGGTCTAATCTTCCGTTCATACGAGGATCGCGCTCTTGGCTTCAATAACTCATTGTCGGGTGGTCGTCTTCACTACAACATCAACGGTGTGGCAAGCATCAAGATGTTGGCAGGTAAGCCTCGTTTGTATGATATTCGCACAAATAACTACATCTACGGTGCTGACCTCTCTGTTACGCTCTCTGAGATGATGGGCTGGAACAACGGTATTCTCTCTGTTGAGGGTAGCTATGTAGGTCGTTACGATAGTGACATCAGCGAGTATGATTATAAGGATTATGAAACTGGAGAGACAAAGAACCAGCTCAATGGTCAGCAATCGTTGAATATGGTTTCTGGTCGTTTGAACTTCGAGTATGCAGGTTTCAGCCTCCGCAGTGAGTATGCAACAAAGCTAAACGAGGATTTGCACAACCCATCTAAGCCTATGGCAAAGGGTAATGTTCTCTATTTGGACTTAGGTTACAACTACAAGCGTTTCTCAGCTTCAGCATCGTTCCGTCGTACTGAGAATATGACCACTGCATTGGATAACAGAATTCCAGCTATCGGTGGTGGTAATATCATGAACTACCTTCCACTTCTAACTCGCCAGCACACATACTCATTGGCGAACCTTAACCCATATCGCGGCTCAAGCGTTCACACAGGTGGTGAGATTGGTGGTCAGGTTGACTTGTACTACTCATTGCGCAACCCTAAGGCTCGCGGTAAGTACTGGAACTTCCATGCTAATTTCTCTATGTTCAACACCCTTGATCACATAGATAGTTACACAGGTGAGCAGCGAGATAGCCGTAATGTATGGGTTGACTTCAACTTTGATGTTGAGCGTCAGTGGAACAAGAAAGTAAAGACAACCTTCTTCTACTCATTCCAGCGCTGGGACGAGGAGATTAACCACTTTGACTCAGCTGAGCCACTTCTATGTGCATCACACATCTTCGTGGGCGATGTAACCTATAAGTTCAACAAGAAGCACTCTATGCGTTTTGAGGCACAATACCTATCATCTGATGATTACGAGGGTGACTGGGTGGCTGCAACCATTGAGTATAACTTCGCTCCTAAGTTCAGTTTCTATGTAAGCGATATGTGGAACTGCGAGGAGATGAAGCCTATGGGTAATTACGGCGGTAACTACTTCTTACACAAAAGCATAGACGAGCAGAATATAAAGAATAATGCATGGGATGACACACATCCAGAATGGGAGGATCCTTACAAGCATGAGCTTTTGCACTACTATCAGATTGGTATGAGCTATACACACAATAGCTTGCGTGCTCAGCTCTCATACGGTCGTAACCGCGCAGGTTTCGTATGCTCAGGAGGTGTATGTCGTTTCCAGCCAGCATATACAGGCTTAAACCTTGCTATAACACTATCATTCTAACAGTTGAATAGATAAAAATATGAAAATCACTAAGTTTTTTGCACTAATAGCTGCCGCAGCGACAATGTTTGTTGGTTGCCAGGAGCCTACTGATGATAATGGTCAAGGCGGTGGCGATCCATCTGCTACCAGCGATATCACACTCAGCGCAGCTGAGATGGTAGAGGTGAACACCCCTATCGAGTTTACTATAACCAATAGCGAGGGTGAGGATGTAACTGCCGAGGCAACTATCTACGATAAGAGCCACGACTTTGTGCCTGTATCGAACCCATTTACTCCAACCGAGGATGGTGACTATACATTCTACGCTGTTGTGGGAGACTCTATTTCAAAAGATATCAAGGTAGTTGTTACTCCTGTAGTTCCAGCGATACCAGAGGATAGCGATGTTGCTAACACATCATTCGTACACCACATCCTACTTGTTGACCACACAGGTAACACATGTGGCTACTGTCCAGGAATGATGAGAGCTCTTAAGGAGGTAGCGGAGACTGAGGGCTACCATGAGAAGTACTACGAGGCTATGGCACACTCATACGCAAACACAGACCCTGCATACTCTGGTAGTGCAAGTGCTATATCTACATACTTCCGAATAACTGGTTATCCAACGCTCACCTATAACTTCAATACGACTTTAACTTCAGGCCCTACGGCAGATCATATTAAACAGCAGATTGACGCACTTTGGAAGGAGTCTGCAGATGCAGGTGTGGCAGCAGCTACATCTATGGCAACAAAGTCTGTTGTTGTAAATAGCGAGGTAAAGGCTGCTGTTACTGGTGAGTACAGCATCACAGCATGGCTTTTGGAGGATGGCATCGAGGCTACACAGTCGCAAGGAGATGATTGGATGGATATTCACAACAATGCTATCCGTCAGGCAGCTATCACATCGCCAATTACGGGCTATGAGCTTGGCACTATCGAGGCTGGCAAATGCACCACACGCGTACTTAACCTCAAAATCACAAGCAGCAAGTGGAATCGTGACAATATGAAGGTTATGCTTATCGTTTCAAAGAAGAACGATAAGGGCGTATATGATGTTGCCAATGTTGTGCTATGCCCAATGAATGACACTGTGACTTATAACTATAATAACTAACAAAATCAATAATTAAAACTATTACAGCTATGAAAATGACAAAGTTTTTTGCGCTTCTTTGCGCAGTGGCTGGTTTTGCAGCATGTACTCCAGCAGAGACTCCATCTGAGGAGCCAGCACCAGAGGCAAAGGGTAAGCTAACTCTTACTGCCGACAAGACACAGATTGAGATGGGTGAGTCTGTCAACTTCACAGTAACAATGAAGGTTGAGGAGACTGGTGAAATCGTGGATATCACATCATCTGCAAAGCTATACGATAGCAACTTGGACCCTGTTTCTAATCCATTTACTCCACAGGCTTCAGGTAACTACACAATCAACGCTACCTACGGTGCAGAGTCGTCAAACAATGTTGATATCATGGTAATGGCAACAATGCCAGATTTCCCAACTGATCCACAGCCAGATAACTACGCATTCAACCACCGCGTAGTTCTTACCGACCACACAGGCGTTAACTGCCCATATTGTCCTCAGATGGTTGACACGCTTGAGCAGTTGGCAAAGACTGAGTACCACAACCACTACAATGAGGTTACTTGCCACGGTAACGGTGGAAATCTAACAGCTGGTGACCCTGCTAATTCACAGGCTGCTGAGTACTTGGGACAGTTCCATTCTAGCGCATTAGGAAGCTTCGGTATGCCAACAGTAATTGTTAACTTCTACAAAGCAAAGGTTGTGAACTCTGCTGCAGCTTTGAACAACTTGAAGTCTGCAATAGATTCAGCTATTAAGAAGGATGGTGCAGAAGTAGGTATCTCAATGGCTGTTGCTGGTGATAAATCTAATGTGTACTGCGCAGCACAGATCAAGTCTGCTGAGACTAAGGAGTATAAGGTTGTTGCATGGTTGCTTGAGAGCGGCATCTATAGCGCTAACCAGGCTGGTGCATCTAAGGATAGCCACCGTATCTACAACTACGCTATTCGTAACATCTCTGGCGAGTTCTCACGCGCAAACGTATCAGGTGAGTCTGTAGGTGTTATCGAAGACGGCGAGACTAAGGAGTTCGCAGTTAGCATTCCTATCACAAGCACAAAGTGGAAGCCAGAGAACATGGGTGTTCTTGTAATCGTATCTGCTAAGGATGCTCAGGGTCGTTGGGAGGTTGCTAACTCTGCATACTGCTCTGTTAATGAAGGTGTTAAGCCATTTGAGTATATTGCTAAGTAATCAAATTTCCAGAATATTTCTAAGGGGAGGGGCTGACTAAAAAGTAACTTAGCCAGCCCCATAACCTAAGAGAGTGAATAAAAAGATGTAGTTTTAGGCTTGCGAAGCCCGAAAAAGCGGAGTTTACTTTGCGTAAATGAGCATTTTGAGGGCAAGCGTAACGACAAAATACACTTTTTATTCACTCTCTTTTCTTTTGGCATCGTAAAAAATAGTGTAAATTTGTTTCCTGAACGAAACACAGCAACAATGAAGGTATATAAGTTTGGTGGTGCATCGGTTAAGGATGCAGCGGGAGTGAGAAATCTCCTCGATATAGTGAAGGATGAGCATAACCTCTTCATCATCGTATCTGCTATGGGCAAGACAACAAATGCCCTCGAAGGGGTATTTGAGGCTATGCAGCAGCATAACCAGAGCCTTGCGCTGGAGCGCATAGAGAGCTGCTACAACTATCACCGAGGCATCATTGACGAACTTATGGGTGCCGACAGAACTATACAACAGGTAGATATACTCTTCCAGCAGCTACGCAACACCGTACGCAACACACTATACCGACCATCCGACGCAGAGCTATGGTACGACACTATTGTTGCCTATGGCGAGTTAGTGTCAACAACCATAATATCGAACTACCTCAATGGTCACGGCGTGGAGAACTGCTGGGTGGATATGAGACGCGCCTTCCTCACCGAGCAACGACACAAGGATGCAAATATCAACCTCGATGCCACTGCCGTGCGCCTAAAGCGCGAAATCGAGGATAAGGGCGTTACGGTATTCGTAGGACAAGGGTTTATAGGAGGTGCTCCAGATGGCACTACAACAACACTCGGTCGTGAGGGCTCGGACTACTCGGCTGCCATAGTGGCTAATGTACTCGATGCAGACTCTATGAGCGTATGGAAGGATGTGGATGGCATACTCAATGCCGACCCTAAGGTATTTCCAGATGCCAAAAAGATTGAGCAGCTTAACTACATGGATACAATAGAGATGGCCTATAGCGGTGCACAGATTATCCACCCTAAGACCATCAAGCCTTTGCAGCAGAAGAACATACCTCTATATGTACGACCATTTGGAGATAAGCACGCCAAAGGCTCAATAATCACTGGCGATGTGGAGCGCGTATATGAACCTATTATGATTCAAAAGAATAATCAAGTACTCCTAAAACTTCACTCGCGCGACCTATCGTTTGTCCTTGAGGAGAAGTTTGCCAAGGTATTCACAACATTCGAGAGCCACCGCATACGCACAAACCTCGTACATAACTCGGCAGTGAACCTCTACATGGCTGTTGACACATCATGGCACATCGACGATGCTATCTCGGAACTTAATGCCGAAGGCTTCGATGTGGAGAAATTCGAGGATGTGGAGCTTGTAACGATACGCTACTACAACGATGAGCTATATCGCAAGTATGCCTTCGATGAGCGCATAATAATCAAGCAGACAACACCACACTCACTGAGATTTGTGAGACGCAAGTAACCCAATAAACAACAAATAAAATATGCGGGAGTCGCCCAAAATAGGGTGACTCCCGCACTACTTATATTATAGTCCAGTCTATCTCATAAAGTGCATCTCATGCTCCTTGCGCTTTAACTTACGCATCTGGAAGAAGAGTAACACCCCTGCAACAAGCACAGAGGCAGCATCTGCCAATGGCATAGATACCCAAGCACCCATAGCTCCATACTTAGGGCTTAGAATAAGCAACAACGGCAAAAGGAAAAGTAACTGTCGCGTAGTTGAGAGGAACATCGCCAAAGGCGCACGACCAATATACTGGAAGAAACCTCCCGCAACAATTTGGAAACCAACCAATGGGAAGACCGTCATAGCGATGCCCAAGCCCTGAGCTACAACCTCAACCATGGCATGATCGGCAGCACCATTACTTGTATCAACAAAGGCTGCTGCAACCTGATGTGGGAAGAAGAATCCAATCATAAAGGCTACTGTCGTTACGCACGATGCACAGATAATAGTGTACTTAAGCGCCTTGATGACACGACCATACTGCTTAGCTCCGTAGTTATAACCCACAATAGGCTGCATACCCTGATTAAAACCATTAGCAACCATGATAAAGAGCAATATCACGCGGTTCATAATACCATAAGCGCCAACATATACATCGCCCACGCTACCATCGAATGCCGAGGCAGAGATAACATCGTATGCTCCCGTGCCACCATACTTAAGCAGCGCCGTATTCATAAAACGAGTAACAAGCGAAGCACAAGTATTAAGCAAGAATGGCGCCATACCTATAGATATAATATTATAGACGATGCTTCGCTTGAAGTGGAAGCTACGGCGCTTGAAGCGTATGAAGCTACTCTCCGAGGTGTAGTGCTTCAAAAGCACAGCAAGAGAAACCGACTGCGCAATGACAGTGGCAATAGCCGAACCCTCGATACCCCAGCCGAAACCGAAGATAAAGAGTGGGTTCAATATTGAGCATAACGCAATGGATAGCAACATGATGAACATCGCCTTGCGAGGATAGCCCGAAGCACGCAACTGCTCATTTAGACCCAAGTATAGGTGGGTGATGATGTTACCAAACATGATAATACGCATAAACCTACGCGCATAGTCCAATGTCTCTGCACTCGCCTCGCCGCCTGAGAAGAACAATAGTATCGGGTCGAGGAAGAAAAGAAAGACAAGCATGATGCCTACACCAAGCACCAGATTCAAAAGCACAGCATTACCAAGTATATCCTCTGCGGCACGCTTATTACCCTCGCCCAGACGGATGGAGATACGCGATGCAGCACCCACGCCTACCATCGCGCCGAATGCCGAGGCGATATTCATAATAGGTAGCGTTACCGCCATACCCGATATGGCAGCACCACCTACACCATGGCCTATAAAGATACTGTCGATGATGTGATACAACGATGACGATGCCATCGCGATAATTGCAGGTATGGAGTACTTCGCAAGAAGTTTGCCTATCGAGTCCGTACCCAATGATATTGTGTTGTTTGCTGTTGATGCCATCTTATAGGCTATTCTAAAAAATTAAAGTGCAAAAGTAGTCATTCTATCGGTATGTCGCTACGGCAACTACCACATTTTCACCCTGGTGCGACAATTTCACTATTGCCTGCTCCATATTGACCACTCTGCCATATATAATCATTCTCTGACTATCAAACTCCTCAATAAGGAGTTCCTCCCTAAGCTCCAAGCCTCGCCTACCGCAGAGCTTATATATCGCCTCCTTGGCACACCAAGCATAGCACGCCCAGTTGTTATCATCGCTGAGTGCCAGCTCCTTAGCATTCATATATCGCTCCTTGGCTCTGTCGAAGTCCCTCGTAAGATACTCTATATCGACACCCACAGGCTCATCGGCAATAGCCACAGCGACGCTATCACCGCCATGTGCAACACTGATATATCGCCCCTCAACATCTACTTGTGGCGCTCCGACATCGTTATAATCTATATGCGTCTTAGCTCCAAGCTCACGGCGAACAATACGACGCCATGCAAGATGCTCCCTACGACGCTTCTCATTCTGAAAGCGCATTGCCGAGGCAACATCCTCAGCTGCTATAAGCATGTCACAACAGAGATATACCGCAGGCAGCGGCTCTACATAGAGATTAACCATCTACCTCAACCTTGATTTTATCTATACGACGACCATCCATCGTTGCGATGAAGAACTTAACACCATGTGACTGTAGCTCATCACCGCGGCGAGGTAAGTCACGCTTAAGCTCCATCATAAGACCCGCAAGAGTCTCCGCATGACCTTCAACATCGGCAAACGCCTCATCGTCATAGCCTATAGCACGCTCAAACTCGCCAATGTGAATCTTGGCATCAAAGATATATGTTCGCTCGCCTATCTTCTCATAGAGTTTATCCTCATCCTCATCGCTCTCATCGGTAATCTCACCCACAACCTCCTCAAGGATATCCTCCAACGAGATAAGACCCTGTGTAGCACCATACTCATCCACAACAATAGCGATATGTATCTTCTTCTTCTGGAACTTCTTAAGAAGGTCATCAATCATCATATGCTCATGCACGAAGTAGGGTTGGCGCAGTAGCTTCTGCCACTCGAAATCCGATGGTTCACCAATATATGGTAACAAATCCTTCACATAGAGCACACCTCGAACATCATCCAAATCATCACCATAGACAGGGATACGCGAATAGCCCGTCTCAACGATTATTTTACGCACCTCATCGTAGGATGTATCATACTCCAAGCCTGTGATATCTACACGCGAGTGCATAATTTCAACAACCTCAGTCTGACCAAACGCCACAATACCTGAGAGCATCTTCTGCTCCTCTTCCGAGCCTGTCTCAGCAAGATCAACAGCATCCGCAAGCTCCTCAATAGATATCTCAGCATTACGCGTAGCAAGGCGACTAACCTTACTTGATGTACGCATAAGAATAAACGCCAGAGGATAGACCAACCAACGCAAGAACTTCAACGGCATAGATATGAGTCGGCTGAACTTAACAGGGTTGGACTGCGACATAACCTTAGGCATTATCTCTCCAAAGAGTAACAACAAGAAGGTAATGACAATGGTGTTGAAGACAAACTCCCACACACCACTAAAGATGAATATCTCTCCTACAAGTTGTGTAACAACAATTACCAAGCAGATGTTAACCATGTTGTTGGTCACAAGTATTGTTGCCAACAACCTATCGGGGTTATCCAAAAGCTTAAGCACACGCTTCGAAGATATATCACTACTCGACTCCAACTCATCTATTTCTGTACGACTGAGCGAGAAGAAGGCTACCTCCGAGCCTGATGCCATAGCCGAGAGAGCAAGTAGCACGAGTGCCACAACGCCAAATAGCACGACACTCGCAATATCTATACTCTCCTTTATAATAATTGCATCCATCACCAAACGATAAGGTTATTAGAACAATGAGCCATCATTAGATGTATGCACACCCTCCTCCTGAGGAGTCTGAGGTGCAGGCTGGAATATCGTTGTTGGCACCTGCTCATTCTCATCCTCGAAGCTCGCACCATGGCGCACATAGGCAGGCTTCAAGATTTGCTGATCGATGCTCTTGTAACGATCACGCTGTGGGCTAAGTGTCTTAGGCTCCACAGGAGGTGTAACCTTTATACGCTCACGCTCTGGTTTCGGAGTCTCTGGCTCCTTCTGAGGCTCTGGCTCAAAGGGATCAATCTCCACATACTTAGTCTTGATATTGAGCTTATCGCCATCCTCAAAGCGTGTAGCCACCACAACCAACTCCAACTCATCATCCTCCAAGCTACTCTTTTCGCTTGCACCCCAGATAATATCTGCCTGATGGATAATACCATCTTCGTCCGTGTAGCTCGCGCTCTTTTGGATATACTCCATGGCGATGGTAACATCGTCCTGAGTAAGATTATTAAGGTCGTTGACTGCAAAGCTAAGCAATATCTCCTTTGCGCCAACAATATGGTTATCATCCAAGAGCGACGACTCCAAAGCCCTCTCTGCAGCATCCAAGGCGCGATTCTCTCCCGAACCCTTAACCACAGACATGTGGGCACGACCGCTGTTACGCATAACCTTGTTGACATCGGCAAAGTCAACACGCACCAACGCAAACTCCACAGTGATAAGCTCCGCAATACCCTTCGTTGCCATACCAAGGACATCATCCGCCTTACCAAAAGCATCCTTTAGTGGTAGCTTACCATACATCGAGCGAACACGCTCATTGTCGATAACAAGCAACGAATCGACCCAAGGATTAAGCTCATTAAGACCACTCACAGCATTCTGATAACGGCTTGGACCCTCCATGCGCAGAGGCATGGTGACAACTGCAACCGTAAGGATACCAAGGTCGTGAGCAATCTTTGCGATTACAGGCGATGCTCCTGTACCTGTACCACCACCCATACCTGCAGCGATGAATAACATCTTAACCTTGGAGGTCTCCAGGAGACTTCTGAGCTGCTCCTCGGTCTCTATGGCATACTTACGACCCTTGGCTGGATCGTTACCAGCACCAAGACCTGGACCCATCTGTATTTTATTATGTACAAGACAGTTGTTCAACGCCTGAGCATCCGTATTACAAACTACAAAGTTTACACCTGCAATACCCAACTCCTGCATGTGGTTCACAGCATTACCACCAGCACCACCCACACCAATAACCATGATGTTTGACTGGTAGTCTATCTCCAAGTTCGAGAGCTTGCCATCCGAAACCGAGATGACAAAATCCTCAACACCCATCTTCTTATCTATATCTGTCATAATTTTTATCCTTCTTAGAATGTGTACTCATCGTCCTTACCTGCAAATATCTCAGCGAACTTATTTATCCACTTAGTGACCGTACCCTCCTTGGTCTTTCCCGTAGGCACATCTATAACCTCGCTATCCTCGGTAATCTCAGGCTCTACAGTACCGAGCGTACCTGTCACCACCTCTGTCTCCTCCTGCTTTGGTGCTGGCTGAGGCTTTGGTGCGACAGGGGCTTTTGGAGCTGACACGCCACCCTCCTGCGCGAAGCTACTCTCCTCGACATTGCGACGATAGGCATCACCAAATGCGGTTTGTTGTGGCTGATGAAGTTGTTGTGGCTGCTGTGGTGCAGGACTCTGAGGACGCACCGCCACGGCACACATACCTCGCTTAGCGCCATACAACAACAAAGAGGCTATAGTAGCATAGGCACGCGTGGTGATATGTTCACCCATACTCTCAGTAAAGCCATACTCAGGATATACCGAGCGTGCCTCCTCAACCTTAAGCTCACGGGCAAAGAGTGTCTCGATATTCTGCATCTCAGCACCACCACCCGTAAGCAACACAGTTGGGGCAAAGCGGCTGCCACAGCCCGCCTCCTTAACCTCGCGGCGTACCCACTCGGCAATCTCCACAAGACGCTCCTCGATAATCTTAGCGAGGTTCTTACGACGGATGCTCTTCACGGTACCCTTACGAGCATGTGGGAACGAAATCTTATCATCCGTAGCCAACTCATGCACCGCCGAACCATAGTTAACCTTTAGGGTCTCAACATAGCTATTAGGGATGCCGTAGGCACGGATATCGTTGTTGATAACACCAACACCCACAGGTATTGAGGCGAAGTAGCGCACCTTACCACTCTGCACCACGGTGACATCCGTAAGACCGCCACCGAGGTTGATAATAACTGCGCCATCCTCCATATCATCCACCGTAGCCACGCCAAGGTGCGAGATAAAGGCATTAGGCACAAACTCCTTGATGCTAATATCCTGCTTATTGAGACATATACGCAATCGCTCGCGCATCTGTCTATCTGAAAGCACAAAGTTATAGGTCGCAGACAACACATAGCCATACTCGCCAATAGGCTCCTTAACAATCTTCTCATCGACCTTATAGCTAAGTGGCTCCTTGGTGATAATCTCCTCACGGTCATCAGGAAGGTTGACGCTCTGCATTCTGCGGTCAAGCTCCTCGATATCGCGCTCCGAGATTTGGCTACATCCACTACCATTATCATCGCGAACATAGACATGGTCCACAACCTGCTCACAACGGATATAATCGCCCGAGATACCTACATAGGCCTCCGTAATCTTCAAGCCAAGTTTCTCCTCGAGGCGCTCCTTGGCTGTGCGTACTGCACGACCTACAGTTTCGCTATTATCCACCCTACCTGCAGTAATACCTGCCACAGGCTCTCGGGTGATACCCATAATATCAACACGGCCATCATCCTCGACAGCACCTACGGCTATCACGACATTTGTCGAGCCTACATCTATTGCTACAATCTGCTTACCTTTCATCGTTATATCTTTTTTATCTATCTACATACCACTTGACCATCATAGCGCAGACTTATCCTACTATATCTATCCCAGCCTATACGGCTAAGACCCTTATCGTAGAATCTTCGGAGAGTCGCAAACTTCTCCTCCAACTTCTCTGCCCTACCGAGGTCTATTGTAAAATCTCCAGAGCGAGGCACAACGGCAAGTTGCAACGATGTACCCTTGCCACCTGTAGCCACAATCTGCACAACCTCTTCGTAAAGAAAAGCATCTTCGGTAATTTGGCATATCATTGCTACCATAGCACCGAACTCCTCTGCCTCACGAAGGAGGTTATGCTTGAGCGCAAGAGCCTCATCTTGTGCTCGCGCTATAGCCTCAATATCATTATCTATAGAGCGTTGCTGGATGCTATGCTCCTTCACAGCCTCACTATAACGCTCCTTATACGCCTTGACAAGTATCTCATGCTTCTCCTTAGAGTCGAAGATACTCCTCTTAGGGGCTGAACGCCTAACCTCCCTGAGCGCTTTATTGTTCTCTATATGGCGTTTGAAGTGTGGTAGCTTTGCCTCCTCCAACTCTGCAATAAGTCGCTCTATGGAGGCTACAGAGTCACGCACGACACTCTCCACATCACCTGTAAAGCAGGTATCGAAGAGTGGTTTGTAGTCTCCCGTAACAACTTTTACATGGGCTGGAAGACACCCCGTAGCTGGGAGCACATAACCATCCGCCGTTAGGTACATATCGTATCCCGACATACGCAAACGAGCTATAGGCTCTCGCTGCTCTATCTCCACACTAACACCTCCGTCATACTCCACATATACATTTGCCTCAGCTACGGCACTATGCTCAGCTACGATACGCTCAATGGCTGCAATATCAACCTTCGAGAGTTGAGCTCCCTCAGGATGTACACCCTGCTCCTTAAGCCACATATCGACACTCTCTGGCGCAATTAGAGGATTGTACTCGCCTCCCATAAGTTCGATATCGGTGCTACTCACCATGCTACTCGCCCTATGTCTCTTAGATAGCATACTCGCCCACACCACAGCAGCTATAATCAGCGACCATAGTACCAAGTGTAGTAGATATTTTGCTATCCTCCTCAACATCCTCTACTTAGTTAGCTTATCTGTTAACACCTGCGCAACCTTAGCACATATAACATCAATATTACCCGCACCGAAGGTCACCGTAACATCCGTACTCTCGGTTTTCAGATACTCTGCAACACTATCTCGCTCCACAAGCTCCCACTCCACGCTTATATCCTTACCTATAAGCTCCGAGTTAACACCCTCGATAGGTAGCTCTCGCGCTGGATATATAGGGACCATAACAACTTTATCCGCCATCGAAAGCACCTCGGCAAACTCCGTAGCGAAGTCACGAGTGCGTGTATAGAGGTGTGGCTGGAACACCGCAACAAGCCTACGACCAGGGAAGATGCCACGCAACGAGGTTATCGTAGCACGCAACTCCTCAGGATGGTGGGCATAGTCATCAATATATACCTGCTCGGGGGTATTGAGATAGACCTCCATGCGGCGCTTAACACCCTCAAAACCTCGTAACGCCTCGCGTATCTTATCATAGTCGAGGCTCTTACCCTCAATCTTCGCAGCACACCACAACATAGCCACGGCAGCAATCGAGTTCTCGATATGCACCTTACCCAAGATACCGAGCGTACAACCATCGATACGACCATCGGGCATAACGATATCGTAGCGATAGTAGCCACCCTCCAAAAGCTCGATATTCTCGGCATGGAAATCACCACCCTCATCGCATGAATAGCGGTACAACGCTCGCTCCGAGGTGTCGAACTTGAGGCTCACACCCTGCTTAAGCACCAATGCACCACCACGCTTAATCTGCGAGGCGAACTCCGCGAAGGCCTCAACCATAGCCTCAGGCGTGCCGTAGATATCGAGGTGGTCGGCATCCGTAGCTGTGATTACCGCAACATCAGGATAGAGACGCAAGAACGAACGGTCATACTCATCTGCCTCGACAACCAATCTGCGACCCTCGCCCAAGAGAAGGTTAGAGCCAAAGTTACGCGATATGCCGCCAAGAAAGGCGCTACCCTCGCCCTGAGCAGCATGGTTGAGCCACGCCGCAAGCGTAGAGGTTGTGGTCTTGCCGTGCGTACCTGCAACAGCCATAACGCACTTACCCTCGCTCAACACTCCAAGCATCTGCGAGCGCTTCTCTATACGGAAGCCCAGCTCCCTAAACCACGCCCACTCCTTATGGTCGGAAGGGATAGCGGGGGTCAACACGACTAAAGTGCGGCTTGCATCACGCATATACTCGGGTATAAGCTCCACATCATCCTCATAGTGTACCTCAGCACCCTCGCTCTCCAACGCCCTTGTAAGAGGTGTGGCAGTCAGGTCGTAGCCCGCAACACGATAACCCTCATGTAGGAAATAGCGCGCCAAGGCACTCATACCAATACCACCAATGCCGAGGAAGTATATATTCTCAAACTCTCGCTTTGTCATTATAGACTCTTTTTTAGCTCCGTTTCTATCACCTTAACCACTCTATCCGCAGCATCCGCGATTGCCAGCTTAGCGATATTTGCTGATAGCCTCTCCAGACGCTCGCTATCCATAGCCAACGCCACAGCCTCCTGCATACCTCGCGCCACAGCCTCACTATCTCGAACAATCTCAGCTGCACCCCTCTCAACCAACGCCATAGCATTCTTGGTCTGGTGATCCTCAGCAACATTTGGCGATGGGACAAAGATCGTAGGCTTAGCCACAAGGCATAGCTCCGACACGGTGCAGGCACCACTGCGCGAGAGTACCACATCGGCTGCCGAGTAGGCATAGTCCATGCGCTCTATAAAGGCACCCTGCCAGATATTCTTCGTAGGGTGCGCCTCCAAGAACTCGCGCATCTCACGCTCGTAGAACTTTCCCGTCTGCCATATCACCTGCACAGGGGCAACACCATCAAGGCTCTTAATCCATGCCTTCATCATCTCGTTTAGGGTGCGAGTGCCGAGTGAGCCACCCACAACCAACACCACAGGCATCTGGTCATTAAAGCCGTAGTAGCCTAACGCCTCACTACGCATGGTGTTATCTGCCGTAAAGCGACCACGCAGCGGGTTACCCGTCATCACGATGCGCTCCTTGGCAAAGAAACGCTCCATCCTATCATACGCCACGCATATCTGCTTAGCACGCTTCGATAGGAGCTTATTGGTGAGTCCCGCATAGGAGTTCTGCTCCTGAATGATCGTAGGCACACCCAAACGCTGAGCTGCCCACAACACAGGTGCTGAGGCATAGCCACCAAAGCCCACGACTATATCGGCACCAAACTCCTTGATGATGCGCTTAGCACGGCGCACACTCGCCATAACCTTAAAGGGCAGAGCAAAGTTTTGAAGCGTCAAGCGGCGCTGCAAACCCGCAACAGGGAGTCCCTCGATGCGGTAGCCCAAGGCGGGAACCTTCTCCATCTCCATCTTACCCTCTGCACCCACAAAGAGTATCTCCACTTCACTGCCAAACCTGCGCTTCAGAGCCTCTGCAACAGAGACCGCAGGGTATATATGTCCACCGGTACCTCCGCCCGACAAAATCACTCGTATCATCTCCTATATTTTTCGTATCGTCACACGCCCCTATCACCACACAACACACTGAGTCACAACATATTAACACTCAACACATTCTAACAAGGGGATATGAGCGCAATTTCACACTACAAAATTATACATTCCCATCTAATTTTACAAATGTAGTAACTCTCTTTTTTTGATTTTTTTTGATATGCAAAGACGCGAGTTTAGTTCGCTGAAATGAAATTTTTACTGATATTTTATATCTTGCAAAAAAATAGCTAACTTTGCCCCAAATTATAATACTAACACGATGAAGAGATTTACTACTTTACTATGCGCCATTGTGGTTGCTATCATGGCAATGGGCTGCGCAGCTAAGGACAAAGCATCTGATAACAAGAGCTTTATAACCGTTGAGAATGGTCAGTTTATGCGTAACGGCGAGCCTTACTACTTCGTGGGTACAAACTTCTGGTATGGCGCAATCCTCGGCTCTGAGGGCGAGGGTGGCAACCGTGAGCGTCTTGGCAAGGAGCTTGACTTCATGAAGGCTAACGGCATCGACAACCTCCGTATCTTGGTAGGTGGCGAGGGCGAGAATGGTCTGCTTGGTAAGATTGAGCCTAACCTACAGCCTGAGCCAGGCGTATATAACGATGAGGTGTTGGCGGGTCTTGACTACCTCATGATGGAGCTTGGTAAGCGCGATATGACCGCCGTGCTATACTTCAACAACGCTTGGGAGTGGAGCGGTGGCTACACGCAGTATGTGGCATGGGCGAACAACACCCCTGTGCTTGTACCACGCGTGGATGGCTGGTTCTCATATAACACCTTCGCGGGCGAGTTCGTGCGTAATGAGCGTGCTAAGCAGATATTCTATGACCATGTTAAGTATATCGTGTCACGCACAAACCGCTACACAGGCATCAAGTATATTGATGACCCTGCAATCTTCTCATGGCAGATATCTAACGAGCCTCGCGCCTTCAGCAGCAAGGAGGTAAGCAACAAGGAGGCCTTCGCAGAGTGGCTTGCAACATCGGCAAAGCTTATCCGCTCGCTCGACCCTAACCACATGATCTCCACAGGCTCGGAGGGTTACTACGGCTGTGAGTGGGATATGGAGTTGTGTGAGAAGATACACGCCATAGACGAGATTTCGTATATCAACTGCCATGTATGGCCATACAACTGGCGCTGGATGCGTGGTGACGCTATGCGCGAAGATTTGCAGCAGTCGTGCGAAAATACCGAGGAGTATATCAATATGCACTTGGAGCTTGGTCGTAAGATTATGAAGCCTGTTGTTGTCGAGGAGTTTGGTATGCCACGCGATGATATGGATTTCCGCAAGGGCTCGCCTGTAGTATGCCGCGACTTGTACTACACCTTTGTCTTTGACCTTATCGTCAAGGCTCGCCAGGCTAACGATGTCTTTGCGGGCCGTAACTTCTGGAGCTGGGGTGGCTATGCACAGACCAACCCTGACGACCATGAGTACTGGGCTAAGGGTGACGACTACACCGGTGACCCTGCACAGGAGCAGCAGGGCCTAAACTCAATCTTCGTGGAGGATGAATCGACAATGCGCATTATCCGCGAGACCAACAAGGCGCTGGGTAATTTGTAATTAGAAATTAGAAATTAGTAATTAAGGGTGTTTAGGGGTTATTAAGGGTTATTAAGGGCTTTTAAGGGTTATTAATGGTTTTTAATGGTTTTTAGGGTTGTTGCTGCCGAGCGCTTTGCACCGCTGTGCTGTTAAATGTTGTCCGCGACTTCTGACACCCGACCTCGCCCCCGTCCCTATCGTCTCTCATGTCCCTCTCGTCCCAAAATAACAAGAGACCCGAGAGACGAAAGAGACGAAAGAGACAAAAGCGAAGTCGCGGACAACGCACGGCAGTGCAAAGCGCACCACACTTTTCACTTTATAAACTCCGCGCGAAGCGCACCACACTTTTCAGTTTTCAGTTTTCACTTCAATTTCTTGTCAGAAGTCGTGAGATGTGGTGCATCGCAAAATAAAACACTCTGGGATAGTACTTATAGTACAGCCCAGAGTGTTGTTTTTGGGATGTGCCGCAGATTACGGCTTATCACAAGAAATTATAGCATAGCTTTAACCTCTGCCGCTACAGTCTTGCCGTTGTAGCCGAACTTCTCATCAAGCACCTTGAATGGTGCTGAGTAGCCGAAGTGGTCGAAGGCGTGGATAAAGCCGTTCTCGCCTACAAGACCACGGAGGTTTACTGAGAGACCTGAGGTCATACCGTAGCGTGGAAGGTTACCGAGAACCTCTGCCTGGTACTCCTTAGGCTGGTCGC
>JAEIGA010005306.1_pt1 | contig 19746 bp, 23 predicted proteins | sample 9270691 | NCBI WGS metagenome assembly JAEIGA01 (sample SAMN17057246, study PRJNA624740) | gut metagenome | biome: biome; isolation source: fecal sample | host: Bos grunniens | place: China: Xizang | collected 2019 | reverse complement strand
CTCCTGCCGCGCCGACACGCCCGCGCCGCTGCTCGAGAAGTGGGAGGAGAAGGACCGCAAGCCCTGCCCGGCCGGCAAGTCCTTTGGCGTCCTCGGCCCCAACGGCCTCTACCGCACCTGCCTTCACTCGCTGCCTTAAACGGCTTAGAGAATGGTGTTTGCTGGCGCGGTGGGCGCATTTCTCCCCCGCGCCTCCGCGCCCCCACCAAATTTGGTATAATACGCGACGTGAGACCGAGCAACACCATGCGCTCTACTGCGCCGTTCGTAGTTCCCGCCGCGCCGGCGGAGGCAGGGCATGGCATGGGCGCAAAGGTGGCAGATACAGTAAGAACATATACAGAAGGGTCTTGTCCCTATCCTCCGTGCTTGATAGGAATGTGTTGGCGACACAGGAGGCAGAAGAATGATTGACAAGTCGGAGTTCAATAAGAGATTGTCGATCCTTGCTGTTTCCTATGGTGTTGCAGTGGTGTTGGTCGCGGTATTATTTTGCCCGGCATCCATCGATGAATTGTTTATTGGTGCGCTATCTCTTGCAGCCTTGCCATTGTTGTTGTTGTTATTCGTGGTCAACATTGGTTGTGACATGTCTTGGTGGATGGATGTAATGATTGGCAACATGCCAGTAATAGCTGTCGCGACCGCCTTCCTGTTCGCCAGAAAACATGTATCCAAAATTTGCCTTGTTATTCTGCTTGCGCACCTCGCACTGTCAATAGTGTTGGGATGCGCCATCATTCTAACTGATTAAGTTTTAAACGGCAATGCGGATAGCGTTGATGGACGCCGGCGCAGTCCGCTTTCTCACGGAGCTTCACCAAGCGGCGAAGCGGGGGAGTGGTGCGAGTGAGTCGACGGGTGCGACTCGCCGTGTGAGTGATCCTATGCGCAACCAGCGATATGATTCAGGCTGCCAGGGTAAACCAGTCCGGTTGTCCTAAGCGCGGAAGGCGACAAAGTCACCCGCGACGAGACCGAACCCCGTCTCCCCGCGCCGCCGCGCCCCACACAATTTTGGTATAATACGCGACGTGAGACCGAGCAACACCATGCGCTCTACTGCGCCGTTCGCCGTTTCCGCCGCGCCGGCGGAGGCAGGGCATGACATGGGTGCCTCTTCGGCATATAAAGTAAGAACATATACAGTTGCTGACCCTTTTGTTCCGAAGAACACAAAGGACACAAAGAAAGGGAAGCGGCAATGAAGAAGATTGCGAAATTCGTATTCGAGACGGCGTATGGGCCGTTTGTCGTGTGGTGTGCGGCGGCGTTTGCGTTGCTTGCGTCCGTTGCTCTGTCCTCGCCGCTGGGCATCGTGGGGAGTGTACTTGTCTGGGCGATGCTTGCTGTCTTTGCGGTCGTGACCATTGCCGCGATATTTGCGTTCTTTTCCGCGCTGACGAACCACAGATGGGGCTGGGCGCTTCTACAGTTTTTTCTTGGACTCGTCGGAGCCTTTCTTTTTGTCGTCGGTCTCGTGGTCGCGGTTATGGCGGGCCACGGAATATCGTACGCGACGTCAACCGGCGGGGCTGAGGCATGCGTCACGGAGGAGAAGGATGGTGCGGATGTGTTTGCGTTTTCCGTGGAGTACAAGCCGGCACATCCGTTCCTTGCCGAGTACGACAAGTGCATTGTCTTTTCCTCAGGTAAACGTATTGGCGTTTGGGAGGACACTGGGGGAGCGGGCCCGTTCGCCGTCTATCGCCTGCCGACAGGAGAGTACTACCTTGTGGACGGGTTGGAACACGACTTCATCCGCAATGACTATCGCGTCAACGTGACGAATGAAACGGTGGAGATTATGTGCGATGAAACATGGGTGAAGATTCCTGAGGGTGCGCTCAAGGTCGATTGCCGTGCAAACGACTCGATTTCGGTCAAGACGGCGGACGGGGAAAAGAGGGCGGACGGTGGGATGCCTGTAGGCGATTCGCTCAAGGGGCGTGTATATGTTGGGCTTCTTTATCCAAGTGGAAGGTTTGAGCCTGGCGAGGGCGATCCATTTGCGGACATCATCGAGCCAAAGTGGAAAACCGTCAAATTGGACGGCGGCGAAGTTCCGTTCTCGCTTGAATGTAAGCGTTGGAAGGGTTCTCACTACTACCGTCTGGTATTTGCTTCCGGGGCGAGAATCGCGCTTGGCTCCGCCGGGCGCATCAGTGAAGTCGGCTATTCGCTCTGTGCGCTTAAAGACGGACGCTATCATCTGTTCGATGCTGGGCAGAAGGATGTCTCATGGCGCAATGAATGGCGCATCGATGCTGCTGGCGAATCTGTAGAAGTCATGTTCAAGGATCATTGGAACAAGTACGGGGATTTGTGGGTAAAGATCCCGCCTGGTGCAACATCCGCCGATGGCGGTATTTGCATCAGCGGAGGAAAGAACGGCAATCCGCTCAGCGTTTCAATCAATGTCAATACGGAAGGTGGGAAGGTGACAGGAAATGAATTCGCGCCTGTCGGCGAAACGCTTGCGAACGAAAAATTCATTGGGACGTTCCTTCGGCCAGATGACGATCATCGCTCAAAAAGTCGTAAGCGGCAAAAGAGATGACGAAATGAATGTGCGAATGATGTCTGCGAGGTGGAATGCAGCGTGAAAACATATAGTTGTCCATCGTGCGGAGCTCGGATTGCGCTCCGCGACATCAACGTCAAATCAGATGTGATGCTGTGCCGTACTTGCGGCAGGACATGCTCCTGCTCAAAGTATCTTCAACGTGAAGCTGCTTGCAAGGCTCCTGGCGAGCCGCCGAAAAGAGTAAGGATCATTCGCAATGATGCGGCTCCCGACAGGCTGAGGGAAGAGCGCATAGAGTGGAAGTATGGACTGTGGAGCGTGTTGTTCGGCGCACTGTGGACGTGTTTGGGCGCAATAGTGCTATGGAAGGATATCGGGTGGTATTGCGGGCGATTCCATAGTGCGACCAACCCCGAGATAGGGATTGTAGTTTCCCCCTTTATTCTCTTGCTGGGCTTCGCATTAACTATATTCTCACTTTTCGGAAAGTTTTCGCTAAGCGTTGTTGATGGCATGTGTACATACTTTATTGGCGTCGGCAAGCTCGGGAGAAAGCGAGAATTCAGATTGCATCGTGACACTTCGGTGGAGTTCGAGGTGGTTTCGGGGAAGAATGGTTCCGAGGAGCAGTGTTGGAAGCAAATTCGCATAAGCAACAATGATGGCATGGACGTTGTTATCGGAAGTTTGCCGCTGGATGTGGCGGAATACTTCTACCGATGGCTGGTCTATTGGAAATATAGGATATAAAATGGCGCTGGGACAGACCCTTGCGGCCTGGCACCGCGGCACTTTTCGCGGCAGTTTGATTTCGTCCGCACCATAATCTCATCACGGCGGATATGATATAATACGAGGGTTCAAAAGGGTCGGACCCATCTGTATATGTTTTACTGTATATGCTTGTCTTTGTGCGTGGGTAAGTATCGCGGGCGACCGCGGCAGGTCGCGCGGCGGTTTGATTTCGTCCGCACCGTAATCTCATCGCGGCGGATATGATATAATACACGCCAGTGAGACCGAGCAACACCATGCGCTCTACTGCGCCGTTCGCCGTTTCCGCCGCGCCGGCGGAGGCTGGGCAGGACTTGAACACTGTCTCTGCATATACAGTAAAAACAGATACAGAAGGGTCTTGTCCCCATGCCAAGACCGTGCGTTTCTGGACTATTTAAGATCTATGGATGGCCGGGAGGATACATATAGCTTAGGGCGGCATAGTTGTCGAACATTCAGTCAAGCCATGATGGAAGAAGCCAAACGGCGTAAGAATAGTGGAGGGTGTAAAAATGACAAAAAATGCGAGTAAGAACCTTGTGCGGATCTCCAATTGTTGCCTAATTCTTTCATTGTGTACACTAACAATAATCAGTTTTATTGATGTGGTGCCGGAGAGACAATCAACATTGGAGAGGGCCTTTTATGTTTGTGCTATCGTATTTGTAATTTCATTAAGCGTTTCTCTTTGCGGGGTGATAGTGAGTTTTTTCCGAAGAAGAGCTACTAAGCGACAAGGATGATCCCTATAAGGGTCAAAAGGGTCGGACCCTTCTGTATATGTTTTACTGTATATGCTTGTCTTTGTGCGTGGGTAAGTATCGCGGGCGACCCCGCGGCAGATCCCGCGGCAGGGGGTAAGTAAGGGGATTTTTGAGACCCTTAGAGGGGGATTTTGAGACCTGCGCAGGGGGATTATGAGACCCTATGAGGGGAATTATGAGACCTAAGCACTAAAGGCTCTGCCTGCGCGGAGGGGAATTATGAGGCCAATAGCGGGGAATTTTGAGACCTAAGGGATGATCAGCTGCCAGGCGAGGCATTTCCGCTGTCGCTGGATTGGAGGTCCTTGATCCTATAGTAGACATGAAGGATCTTCGAGCCAGGGCGGACGGGAACTATGATGCTCTCAATTACGCCTGAACTCCGCAGACGCTTGATGATGCGGCTAATGGTCGAACGGCTTACATGCAGTTCCCTGGCCATGCCTTTCCAGTTGGGGCGAACCATGGATGTGGAGGGGTCAATCCGCCGTTCAAGTGATATCAGCACTTGGTTGTCGATATCCCATGCCAGCTTCGGCGGGCGACCTCTGGGTCTTCCTGTGGCCCTATGGCTTCTGTTGGTTTTCATGGTATGAATGATACCATATTGCGGCGCAAATTTCTACTGTGAACCTGGCCTGGCGCCCGCGGCAGATTCCGCGGCAGTTTGGCGATCCCCGCCCTTGCCCACATATTATAATAAGTGGGAACGACTGGCAGTTTGCGCGGCAGGTGCGCAGATAAGGATGAGCCGGTCACGGAGGAGAACATCCTTAAACTGCATCGCCTGTTCTACGGCCAGATTGACAAGGACAATGCCGGCACGTGCCAGGCTTCTCATGAATCTTGCGCTGCTCAGGGCGGGATGGACGCTCGCCATCATACCTCCGATCTGTCGGCACGAGTACATCGCGGCGCTGGACAAGGCAGGTCGGATGCCTGCGCCGTTCGTGCGGTTCATACGCGACCGCGTTTGCGAGACGCAGAAGGAGCTTCTCCGCCTCATGGGACAATCCATAGCCATTGACGGTGATAGAGTAAATGACAAAGGGGATGATAGAGTAACTGATAGAGTAAACTGCATGGTTGCGAAAGCCGTTCTTGAAACCATAGCCAAGCGCCCTGGTGTTCGGACGAATGAAATCGCAACCCACATTGGCAAAAGCATCCCCACGGTTTCGCGATATATCAAGTCGTTGAAAGAATCCGGCGAGATTGAATATCGAGGCGCTCCCAAAAACGGCGGCTACTATGTGAGGCCAGGGGATTAGAGAGGATCCCGCGGCAGTTTGATTTCGTCCGCACCGTAATCTCATCTTGGTAGTTATGTCTATGTTGAGTGGGGTGTCTTCCACGAAACCGTGCAAATGGCAAATGCCGATTTGCCATTTGCACGGCCATGGGTGTTTTTGATATAATATACGACCAAAGAGAGGAATATTAGGCAATATGATTAAGCGAAAGATTGCTGAATATGTGGACAAGGTGGCGAAATGCTACCCTGTTGTTACCATAATGGGTCCGCGGCAGAGCGGAAAGACGACGCTTGCCCAAGCGCAATTCCCCGCGCATCAATACCGCAATCTGGAGGCGGAGGATGTTTTGTCGGCGGCAAAGGCCGATCCCCGCAGATTCCTGATGAACGGAAGCGCGAACATGGTGATAGATGAAATCCAGCGCTTCCCTTCGCTCCTTACGTACATTCAGGAAATGGTGGACGCGAATCGCATCAAGGGGCAGTTCGTCCTGACCGGTTCGCATCAACCGGAATTGGGGGCGGCGGTAAGCGAGTCTCTTGCCGGACGCACAGGAATATGCACGCTTATGCCGCTGAGCATCGAGGAACTGAAGGAAGGCGGCATCGTCGTCGAAGACCGGGACGGTCTCATGTGGCATGGGTTCATGCCGCGTATGTACGATGATGCCATCGAGCCTGGAATGCTCTATCGCGACTATTTCCAGACGTACGTGCAGCGGGATGTCCGCCGAATCGTCAATATTCAGGACATTGACGCGTTTACGGTGTTCATGCGCCTGCTGGCGGGTCGCGTCGGGCAGCTGCTCAACAAGGATTCGCTGGCGCGCGACGTCGGCATTTCCACCCCGACCGTCGTGAAATGGCTGAGCGTGCTCGAAGCCTCGTTCATCATCTACCGGCTGCGTCCATACCACGGCAATTTCGGGAAGCGCCAGACTAAGGCCCAGAAGATATATTTCACCGAGACGGGGTTGGCGACGTATCTGCTCGGCATCAGGGACAAGGACCAGCTGTTCACGCATCCGCTGGTCGGAAGCCTGTTTGAGAACATGGTCGTGATGGAGGCCGTCAAGTTCCGGCTGAACCGAGGATGCGAACCTGACTTGTGGTTCTACCGCAATTCGTCGGGAACGACGGAGGTCGATTTGCTGATGGAGGACGGGGCGGAGCTTCGTCCGCGGGAGATCAAGAGCTCTTCTACCTATTCGCAGCGCATGGGGGATGGCCTTGCCAGGTTCCTCAAGTTGTCGCCCAGTGCCGTTGATCCGCGGGTGGTGTATGCCGGCGGGACATTCGACGGCGTGGCGGTCAATTTCGCGGACGTCTCGCGCTGGTGTATGTAGGCGCCTTTGCGGCTAAAAGAAAACCGCACGCGCCGCCGTTGCGCGCGGAACCGGGATTTGCTATACTACTCACCACGACAATTTTTCACTACGACAATTTTCAAAAACAAAAAAGGACAAAAAAGGAGAAAGAATGAACACAAGGACAATCGCCGCGGTTGCGATCCTGGCCTGCGCCGGGGTGGCAAAGGCGGACTTCAAGATCGACCTCGACCTCTCGGGGAAGCCGGTCAAGGACGTAAGGAAATCGACCTGCGGGCCGATCGTCGGCTACGCCGGCTGCCGCTTCTACGGCTACGGACTGCCGGCCGACCCCGACACCTACTGGTTCCAGGACCACAAGTTCGAGACCGCGCAGGCGATGAAGGACGCCGGCGCCTGGTTCCAGCGCATGTGGAGCGCCAACGCCTGGTTCGAGGAGCGCAACAAGAAGGACAAGGACGGCAAGCCGCTCTCCAACCCCGACGCCGCGTTCAAGTTCTGGAAGGAGAACGGCTTCAAGGTGGTCTTCACCCTCGAATGCTGGGGCGACAATCACAAGCAGGGAATCTACGACTTCGTCCAGTGGATCGTCGACAACAAGTACAAGGACGTCGTCGCCGGCTTCGAGCTCGGCAACGAGACCTACTACAGCCCCAGTTACCCGAAACTCGCGCCGCATTGGGCGGAGGTCGTGGAGAAGCTCGTCAAGATCTGGCCCGGCATCAAGCTCGGCATCAACGTCGCCGAGCTCTTCGAGCTCAACCCCGACATCACCCAGGTCCGCAACCGCATGCTCAGCGAGGGCAAGATCGAGCGCAACACCTACTTCGCCGCGGCCGACTTCAACCGCTACTCGGCGCAGTTCGTGACGAAGATGTCCGAGCTCGGCGCGCTCAAGCACATCACCCACGTGATCTGGCACGCCTACGGCGCGGAGTCGCCCTACAGCTGCTCGTACTACGGCATCAAGCGCTTCCGCGCGTTCTGCGAGGCGTTTCCGGAGCTCAAGGGCAAGCAGTACTGGCTCACCGAGATCCGTCCGCGCTCCGACGAGGACAACCGCTGCCAGCGCATGTTCCGCGAGTCGCTGGTGATGGGCCACTACGCGCTCTCGATGATCATGCAGCCCGAGGTGGACGGCTACAACCACCACCAGATCCTGGCGATCTCGGGCGGCATCTACCAGTCCAACGGCAAGAACTGGGCGATCCAGTGGCGCGACGCCGGCGGTGAATACCGCGACATGCGCACGCCGTACAACCGTCCGCACCTCGAGGTCGGCGGCATGGGCGTCGTCTACCGCATCCTCACCGAGGGCATCAAGGAGCATCCGCTCCTCTTCCACCACGGCACCTCGAAGGCGACTGACGTCGAGGACACGTTCTACACCTCCTCGCGGGTGATGGACCAGGTCTACGCCCGCCGCCGCGCGCTCAAGGAGGGCGGCGTCGACGGACGCAAGAAGGCCCCCAAGGTCGACGGCGAGGTCGAGTGGGTGGCGGCGACGAGCGACAACCTCGGCGAGCTCTGCCTCATGATGGTCAACACCAAGCAGACGCCGGAGACCGTCCGCGTCACCGTCGCCGGCAAGCTGCTCGCGGCGCCCACCTACCGCACCGTGAACTGCCCCGAGCAGTTCCTCGACTGCCGCGAGGTGCCGGGCGACGCCAAGCCCTGGCGCCAGCTCTCCTGGGAGGACACGCAGTGGGGCTACGACGGCGTGGCGATGGAGAAGTACGAGGGCATGAAGCCAGACGCCCGCGCGATCGACATCGTCATCGAGCCGAACACCGTGCAGACCGTCACCATGTGCATGCGCAACGCGAAGTGACATGGCGACGGAAGTGAAGTTCGAGGACAGCCTCAAGAAGCTCGAGGCCCTGGTCGCCAAGATGGAGTCCGGCGAGATGGGGCTGGACGAGATGATCGCCGCGTTCGAGTCCGGGCGCAAGCTCGTCGCCGAATGCCAGAAGAGCCTCGAGGCGATCCGCCTGCGGATCGAGAAGGTGACCAAGTCCGGCGCGGTCGAGCCGATGGAGGCGTAGGGCGGAACCGAATCTATGAGCAAGCAGATATACGTCCAGGCCCAGGCCGACCACATCGAGTCGCTTTTCAAGGGCACGCCGCTCTCGGCAGTCGAGGAGCTCGTCTGGAACGCGCTCGACGCGGACGCTAACGAGGTCAAGGTCGACGTCATCACCAACCCGCTCGGCGGCGTCGAGGCCGTGCGCGTCGCCGACGACGGCACCGGCATCGACGTCCTCAAGGCGGACGCCACCTTCGGCAACCTCGGCGGCAGCTGGAAGCGCGATGGCGGCAACACGCCGGCGGCGGGGCGGCGTCTCCACGGCCGCCACGGCCGCGGGCGCTTCCGCGCCTTCGCGCTCGGCCTCCACGCCGAGTGGCGCACCACCATGCGCATCGGCGGCGAGCTGATGTCCTACCGCATCGTCGGCGAGGCCGATCGCCCCGGCGTCTTCGAGCTCGACTCCGCCGAGGTCGGCCCCGCGACCGGCACCGAGGTCTATGTCTCCGGCGCACGCGCCGTCTGCGACTCTCTGCTCGACGCCGGCGAGACGGTGCGCAGCCTCGCCGCGCGCTTCGCGCTCTACCTCAAGAGCTACCCGCACGTGCGCATCTACTTCAACGGACTGCCGGTCACCCCGGTGATCGTCCAGAAGCGCGCCACCGACTACAAGCTCACCGTCGAGGGCGGGCAGGAGGCGAAGCTCGAGGTGATCGAGTGGAAGCGCAAGTTCGCCGGCTCCGGCAAGCTCATCCTCGCCGGACCCGACGGCTTCCAGCTCCACGAGCTGCCCGCCGGCGTCCGCACCGGCGTCGGCGCGAGCTTCACCGCCTACCTCGTCTCGCCGCGCTTTCCGGCGCTCCACGCCGAGAACGCGCTGGTGATGGACGAGCTCAACCCCGAGGTGCGCCGCCACCTCGACGCGGCGCGCAAGGTGCTGAAGGCGCACTTCCTCTCCTTCGCCGAGGAGAAGAGCGAGTTCGAGACCGAGTGGGAGACGAAGATCGCCGCGATGTCGGTGGACGACCGTCGCCGGCTGCTGGCGATTCTCAAGCGGTCGCTCAAGGCGAAGTAGGGGACGTGGCGATGACGGACGGCGCGAAGCGCAGCGTGGCCCTCGTCGCCCCTTACGCGGCCTGGATGGAGCTCATGGTCACGCTGCCCGCGACCGCCTGGGCGTATGCCGTCCGCGGCGCCGTGACCGCGGTGCTGCTCATCGCAGCCCTCCCTACGCTCCTCCGCCAAGCCCCCAATCCTGTTAATCCTGTCCCGACCCCAGCCGCGAATCACGAACCACCCGCCTTCGCCGAGGCTACGGCGGGCAGGCGAATCACGAACCACGTTCTCGCCGTTCTCGCTGGTCTCCTTGTCTTTGTCGTCTGGATCGCGCCGGAAATGTGGCTCGGCTCGCTCCCGGGGATTCCCGCGGCCGCGCCGCTCGCCGCGGCGGATTCGCCGTATTCGCCCGAGGTCTGCGGCTGGGCGCTTACCATTGCGAAGCTGGCGGCGAGCGCGTTCGTCATTTCCGCCGCGGAGGAGCTTTTCTTCCGCCGGTGGCTGGTGGATTTCGCCGGGTTCTGGTGGATGGTGGCGCTCTTCGCCGTCGAGCACGGCGATCGCTGGGCGGTTGGCGCGATGGCTGGCGTCGTCTACGGACTCGTCGCGCGGCGGTTCGGTCTTTTCGCCGCGATCGTCGCCCACGCCGTCACCAACCTCGCCCTCGGCCTCCTCGTCGTTTTCGCCGACCACTGGGAGTTCTGGTGATATTACGCGGCTGTCGCGGCTTGACGCGGCGACGCGATTTTTGATATACTTCCTCATTCAGTAACAGAGGCCAGGTTAGCACAGTTGGTAGTGCGGCTCATTCGTAATGAGCAGGTCGGGGGTTCGAGTCCCTTACCTGGCTCCAAAAAATGGCGGGAGTAGATCAATTGGTTAGATCAACAGATTGTGATTCTGTGGGTTGCGGGTTCGAGTCCCGTCTCCTGCCCCAGAAGTGGAAAGGCAAAAGGACGTGACAATCGTTGAAGCGCTGATCGAATTGCAGGATGTAGACGGTCGGATTCGCGAGCTGGAGCTCGAGCTGAAGGACCTGCCGCGCAGGCGTGCGCTCGAAACCGCCCGCCTTTCCGGGGTTTCAGCCGACCTCAAGGCCGCCCAGGCCGGGCTGGAGCAGGTCGAGGACCGCATCAAGGGCTACGAGGACGACGCCAAGGCGCTTAGGGAGAAGGCCCAGAAGCTGAAGACTGCGCAGGCCTCGCTCAAGACCAACAAGGAGTACCAGCAGTACTCAATCCAGATCGACCTCGTCGAGCACGACATTTCGGCCGCGGAGAGCAACCAGCTGGCGGCGATGGACGACAAGCCCGCCGCGCAGAAGCGCATCGACGACGCGCAGGCGCGGTACGACTCGGTCAAGGGCGGCATCGACGCGATCTGCTCCGAGATCGACGAGCGCATCGCGGCGGTCAAGCAGGAGCTTGCCGAGGCGCAGTCCGAGCGCACGGCGAAGGCCGCGCAGGTCAGCGACCCGAAGTTCATGCTCTACTACGAGCGTCTGCGCACCAAGCGCTGGCCGGTGGTGGTGCAGCTCACCCACGACGGCGTCTGCGACGGGTGCCACCTCGTGCAGCCGCCGAGCGTGGGTCAGCTTGCCGACGCCAACGCCAAGAACGGCGAGGCGGGCAAGGACCAGTCGGTGGTTGCCTGCACGATGTGCGGACGCATCCTCTACCGGCTGTAGGGCTCTTTGAAATCTCTCTCCTGAAGCGACGCGCGCGCGACCGGTCGCTGCCCGCAAGGGCAGAGGAAAGTCCGGACTCCGCAGGGCGGAGGGCCCGCCTGTGAAAGGCGGGGGGCGCCGGGAAAGCCGGCGCGACGGAAAGCGCCACAGAAACGAGACAGCGGGGTGTTCGCATCCCGTGATGGTGAAAGGGCGAGGCAAGAGCTCACCGGCCCGTCTGAAACGACGGGCGCACGGCAAGCCCACCTCGGAGCAAGATCGAATAGGGAATCGACGGGCTGCCCGTCCGGCGCGTGCCGCAAGGCGCGCTCAAGATTCCGGGTAGATCGCTGAGATGAATGATCGGACTCTCCTTCGCCCTTTGGGGCCTTGGAGGGGAACAGAATCCGGCTTATTCGCCGCGCGTCGCTTCAGGGGAGAGGTTCGCCCTTGCGATTTTGCCGCTGGGTGTGTGTTTTATGGTATAATTCACTTACATGATGAAGAACGAACCAGAGATGCAGCACTATTTCGGCAAGATAGCCGACACCGCGGAGCTGGAGAAGGCCCATCCGCGGCTGAAGTCCGCGTTCGACTTCCTGCGGCGGAAGGGCCTTGCCACGCTTGCCTGCGGCACCTACGAGCTCGAGGGTGGCGCGCCGGGCGAGAAGGCCGCGGTGTTCGCGATGGTGCAGGAGGTCGACCTGAAGGCGGTGGTGCCCGGTCCCCAGCGCCTCGAGGCCCACGGCAGGTACATCGACGTCCAGGCGCCGCTTTCGGCGGAGGAGACGTTCGGTTTTGCCGTTATCGACCCTTCGCGGCCGGATTTCCGGTTCGACGACGAGAAGGACGTCGGCTTCGTCGACATGGACTGCGAGCTCAGGACCCTGAAGCCGGGCGAGTTCGCGGTCTTCATGCCGCCGCGCGGCGCACATGCGCCGTGCCTCTCGCTGGACGGACCACGGCGGATCCGCAAGGTGGTGGTGAAGGTGCTTGCCGACTGACCGAACGATGAAAATCCGCTTCTACGCCAATCTCGAGAAACCGGAGGCCGCCGAGTGCGCCGCCGCGCTCTCGACGCGCGCCCGCGAGCTCGGGCTAAAGCCGGTTGAACGCGGCGCGGCGGACGCGGTGGTGGCGCTTGGCGGCGACGGCACCATCCTCCGCGCGGTGCACGAGTTCCCGGAGACTCCTGTCCTCGGGTTCAACCTCGGCGGGCTCGGCTATCTCGCCGCGGTCGGCCGGGACGACTTCGAGTCGGCGCTCGCGGCGCTGGCCGCGGGGCGCTACTCCGTCGCCGAGCGGCGGATGCTGAAGGTCGAAAAGGCTGGCGCGTCGGCCGCGGTGGCGCTCAACGACGTGGTGCTCTCGCGCGAGATGAGCGGCCGGTCGGTGCGCATCGACCTCTCCGCCGACGGCCATGAGGTCACGAGCTACCTTGCCGACGGCCTCATCTTTGCGACGCCCACCGGCTCCACCGCCTATTCGCTTTCTGCCGGCGGGCCGGTGCTGATGCCGGACTCCGGGAGCTTCGTCGTCACCCCGATGAACCCGCACGCGCTCGGCGTGCGGCCGGTGGTGGTGAGCGACCAGGTCCGCTTCACCGCCGTCGCCCGCGCGCGCACGCCTGGCAACCCGGTGCGCATCGGCGTCTACGCCGACGGGGCGCTTGCGATGGAGATGGGCGAGGGCGATTCGGTTTCGGTTTCGCGCGCAGACGCGTCGGCGCGGTTCGTCGAGCTCGAGGGGTACGATCCGTACGACGTCCTCGCGCGCAAGCTAGGCTGGTCGGGGAGCAGCGTGAAATGACGGCGGGGGAGCTAAACGCACACGTCGAGGACGGGACGATCGACCAGGTCATCCGCGTCGCCGAGGCGCGCCAGTGCAAGGCGCTCTCGCGGATAGCCGACGACATATGCTCGCGCGAGCGGGCGCGCCTGGTGCTGCTCGCGGGCGGTTCGTCCTCGGGCAAGACCACCACCGCCACCCGCATCTGCACCCAGCTGATGGTGGACGACCGCGCCGCGGTCCAGCTCTCGACCGACGACTACTTCGTGGGGGACGACGAGAACCCGCGCAATCCCGACGGCACGCTCGACTACGAGCACGTCGAGTGCGTCGACATCCCGGCGCTCACCGCCGACGTCGTCACGCTGCTGCGCGGCGAGGGGATCGCCCGCCGCAAGTTCGACTTCGTCAACCACCGGCCGTTCTACCCCGGCGACGAGCTGTGGCTGCCTGCGGGCGGGATGCTCGTCATCGAGGGCATCCACGCGCTCAACCCGCGGCTCACCGCCGGCATCGACGACGCGGTGAAGTACCGCATCTACATCGAGCCGCGTCCTTCGGTGGAGCTCTTCATGGACATCAAGCCGTCGGCGTCGGACGCGCGGCTCCTGCGGCGCCTCGTGAGGGACAACCAGTTCCGCAAGGTTAACCCGGCGAAGACTATCCTGCGCTGGCCGAGCGTCCTCGCGGGCGAGAAGAAGTGGATCGAGCCGTTCCGCGGCAACGCCGACGCGGTGTTCGACTCCTACCTCGTCTACGAGATGCTCGTCCTGAAGAACTACGTCGGCGGGCTCGTCGAGCTCGCGCGGAAGGAGCTCGGCGACCTGCCGCAGCTCATGAACCTGAGGCGGATGCTGGGCGTGGTGGAGGCGGTGGACGCGACCAGAGTGCCGGGCGACTCGATTCTGCGCGAGACGATCGGCGGCAGCCAGCTGGACTACTGACGAGGAGCGGAGACAATGCTGGAAGTCACGATATTGAGCGTACTGCAGGGGATTGCGGAGTTCCTGCCGATTTCGAGCTCGGGGCATCTTGTGCTCGGCAAGTCGCTGCTCGGCCTCGGCGACGTCGGCATCCGGCTCGACATCTTCCTCCACGTCGGCACGCTCTTCGCGGTCTGCGCGTTCTACTGGCGCATCATCCGCCGGATCGCGCTCGGCGCGTTCGGGCTCGGCGGCGAGTCGCCGCGCGAGGCGTGGCTCTACTGCGTGAAGATCGTCGTGAGCGCGGTGCCCGCGGCGGTGGTGGGGATTTTGCTCAAGGACCGGATCGAGGAGGCCTTTGCCTCGCCGAAGCTGGTGGGCGCGGCGCTCGTCTTCACGGGACTTGTGCTCACCGCGACTCGCTTTCTGACGCGCGGCAGGGACGGCATCGGGTTCTTTCACGCAATCGTGATGGGTATCGCGCAGGCGATCGCCATTCTGCCCGGCGTGTCGCGCTCGGGGATGACGCTTGCGGCGGCGCGCGCGTCGAAGGTGGAGCCGGAGAAGGCGGCGGAGTTCTCCTTTCTCATGTCCGTTCCGCCGATCGCCGGCGCGGCGCTGCTGGAGATCGTCGACGCGCTGAAGGAATCGGCGCCGGCCGTCGCCGAGGTTTCGTGGGGACTTACCGTCTACGGCGCGGCGCTGGCGGCGGTGGTCGGGTACTTCGCGCTGGCGCTGCTCCTGCGGTCGCTCCGGAGCGACAAGTTCTGGCTGTTCGGTCCCTACTGCGTCGTCGCCGGCGCGGTGGCGATCATCTGCTGCTGAGGTAGTCAGGAACCACGCGAGAGTGTTTGTGTTTTAACACACGGATTTGTTCGCGACTACGTCGCTCACAGCTGGCGTAAAAAGCAGACCGAGCGTCCACTCCGCCGCGTTCGCGTCCCGCGCGCGCTAGCTGATTAGCCCGTGCTGGGGGCAAAAAAAGGCGCGGGGGACGAATCCCCCGCGCCTGCCCGCATCCCACGAATCACGAGCCACTCGCGACCAAGGTGATCCTCGGCAACGAGAACGAATCGATTATCGTCGGATCGTTCTTGTCCACGAGCGTGACCCCGATGAACGCGTTGCTGTACGTGTCGGCCGGAATGCCCGTCACCTTGAACGTGGCCGACTTGCCGTCCGCCGCGAAGGTCGGGTTGACGTCCACGGAATACGGCGAGCCTTCGATCACTTGGTAGACGACGCTGATGTTTTCAACGCGCCACTTGCTCCCATCGGCCGTGCCGAACAGCCCCTTGCCGGTCAGACGCCACTCGTGGTCATTGCCGGTGTGGAACGTCTCGCTCTGGCCGTTGTCGGTCTGCGTGAACACCTGCACCGTGCCGTCCGTGCTCCCGCCGATAGGCTCCGGGTCCTCGACGCGCAGGTACTTCACGCGCCTGAACGCCGTCTGGAGCGGACCCGCCGCGTCGCCGGCGCGGCTCTTGACGACCAGCTTGTAGTCGCCCGCCGGGATGAGCTCCGCCGTGTGCGCCTTGAAGAGCTGCTTCGACACCACCTCGTCGACCACGACCGGGAAGGTAGTCCCGAGGCCGTTCTCCAGGAACACCGTCGCGTCCTGGTCGCTGAGCACCATGTTGAACCCCGCCACGCGGAAGACGTGCCTGCCGTGGATGAGGTTCATCGGCCGCTCCTCCTCGAGGTCCATCACGTTGTCGACCCTGAGCCGCGTGAGGTTCACGTCGGTGATGATGGTCGGCACCGTGTCCGCGAGCAGGTTGCGGATCGAGTCGTCGAGCCTCAAGCAGAGCTCAAGCGAGTTGCGGTCAGGGTCGAACGGAGCGTCGGCGGTCGGGAACGAGCCGCGGATGACGCCGCAGACGACGCCGAGATCCGTCCAGATCCTGAGCAGCGCGTCGCTCTCAAGCCCCTCGATGGCCTCGAACGCCCCGCCGAGGATAGCCATCACCTGGATGCCCGGCAGCCCGCACTTCGCGCCCACCGCGTTGGCGAACGCGTCCATCTGGACCGTCTCCTTGGCGATGTAGCTGCCGAGGTAGGGCGCCACGTCCTTGCTCGCGCTGGTGTTCTCGTGGATTACCACTTCATGTCTTGCCATAGCTGATTTCTCCTTTCTTCCTTTGCGTTACGCGACCGCGATCCTGCGCGTCGCCACGTGGACGCCGTACTGGTCGCCGAGCCCGCTCCTGGTGTAGACCTTGAGCGTGTACTGCCCGGCGGGCAGCGCCGCCTCGAGGTGCGCCTTGACGGTCTGGAGGTCGGAGAACTCGACCGTGCACTTCGTCTCCACTCCCTGCGCGCTGACGAGCGCCACGTACTCGTCGTCCTTCTCCATGTCGAGCGCGAGCTCCGCGCCGGCGATCGAGAAGACGTCCGTCCCGGTCACGACGTCGTAGACCATCGTGGTCTCGTCGAGCACGGTGTTGATGACCGGCTTCGCGCCCTCGGTGTCGTTGATGGCGATCACCTCGGCGATGGCGGACTTGAACGGGTCCATCTCCACCGCGTTGACGGCGAGCAGGTTGACACCCTTGACCCACGGCCCGGTGAGGCTCTCGAAAGCGCCGCGGACGTAGTTGCGGATGGACGCCACCCCGTCGATGTAGGTGATGTTGCCCTTGCGCTGGTTCTCGCGCACGAATTCCGCCGTAGCCATGAACACGGCGCGGACGGCGGTGGCCTTGTAGCCGGTGTACTCGGCGACGAGGTCGTAGAACTCGCGCTTGGAGAGCGTCCGCTCGTGCTGCGCGAGAGCGATGTAGAAGGGGTTGTCGGCCAGCCGGTCGGACCCCTTGATGCAGGTAAACTTGACTTGCATCTCGTTTTTTCCTTTCCTTCGTTTTTACCTATGAAAATCCCCACACACCCGTGTGGGGAAACCCATTTTGCCGTGTAGGGAGGTCAGCCCCCCCGTGTAGGGAGGTGGCACCCCCCGTGTAGGGAGACCCGACCCCCCGTGTAGGGAGGTGGCACCCCCCGTGTAGGGACATCGCCGCGGCACTACGCGCCAAAGAAGTTTGGCCCGATCCCGCCGACGGTGCAGCCGGAGATCAATCCCCCGACTGCACCGGCGACGAACGGCCAGACCGCCTTCAGCACCGCCATCAGCAGCGCATTCCAGTCAATCTGATTCTTCATCTTGCCTCCTGTTCCCCTGCCTACATGTTGATCTCCGACCAGCCCTGGCGAACCTTGCGGACGAGCCCATGCTCGCCCAGCTCGTCGACCGTGACCTTCTGGTCCTTCATCGCCGTCGCGTCGAGCTCCAGCTTGGACCTCGTCCAGTCCGTCGGCAGGTTGGCGAGGAAGTTCTGCGTCATCTTCATGCCCGGCTCCATCCTGATGTAGCCGTCGAAGCCGCGCGAGAAGTGGTAGGTGCGGCCGTCGATCTCGATGTCGCCCGACTCCACCCCGATCGGCGAAACCGAGAAGGTGTCGCCGAACACGTGCGCGAGGTGCTCCCTGGCGTAGTCCGAACACGCCGCCGAGAGCTGCTCGATCACCGCCCTCGTCTCGCTGATCCTGGCGGAAACCGCCCGCTCCGCGCTCTGCAGCGCCACCAGCGCCGGCACCGCCGCCTCGAGCTGCGCCTTGTTGTTCACCCCCGCCGCCAGCAGCTCCTCGGCCGCCGCGCGAAGCTTCTTCATCCTGTTCTGGTTGTCGTTCTTGTCCGTCATTTTCGTTTTCCTTTCGTTTTTGGTTGGGTTGCCTCAACAACCTCATCCCAGCTGCTTCCCGACACGGAAATTGAGTCCGCAACGAGGGCACTTGACGAACTTGTCTGGCGTCACGGCCAGGCGCCTCGACGCCTCGGCGTCCTCGGCGCGGCACTTCTGCACCCGCTCGACCCGCTCGTCCACTTCCTCGCGGCTGATGCGCCGCGCGCCGCGCCGCGAGACGAACTGGAGCGTCCGCCCGCGGTAGGGATCGTACCTGAACCAGCCCATCGTCTGCGCCGCCACGAACATCGTCTCGAAGTCGCTGTCGGCGCAGGGGAAGAGCCGGATGGCGTCGCAGTCGTTCATTGTCAGTCGTACTTCCATCCCGGAGCCGAGCATCTTCATGATGCGGTTCATCTGGGCATTTGTCAGCTTGACCTGCGACACGCCCTTGGTGAGGACCTTCCGGGACGGCTTCCGCGTCCGTCCCTTCGTCGTGATCGCCACCACGGCGTCGGACTCTTCTGGCCAGTTGTTGCATTTGACTCTGGTTTCCATGTTTGGTTCTCCTTGGTTTGAGGTTGTTGAAGCGGAAGGGCGCATCGCCCGGAAACCTCTTCCGGATCGCGCGCCCATCCACAAAGAGCCCCAAATGACATGGTTTAATTTCACTTCGAAGGCAAAAATCAGAGCGCGGAAGGTGTCCCGCGCCCTTGATTTTATTGGCAATCCAAACTTTCTTCAAAAAAAATTCGATGTCCCAAATTTCAGTCCTCGGATGCCTCTGCCGCAGGTTCGTTCCGAAGCCGTGTAGCTTCAATGCCGAAGAGGCTTTCCAGTCTGCGAAGTGAGCGCCAGTAGAGAAGTCTGGCACTGCTCCACGCCTGGGTCTGCTCAAGGTCCGGCAGTCTCCGTTCTGCCGCGGTCAGGAGCTGGAAGATGCTTTCCTTGCGGTTGCGTCCGTTCCTGACAATCAGCTTGAACACCGCCAAGAGCGAAGGGGAGTTGCGCCTGATTCGCTTCATCGCCGAGCTGATCCGCCGCGAATAGACGGTGTCCGCGTCGTCGTTGCCGAAGCAGGTCCAGTCCACGACGCCGAGCATGGAATCGACGCCGGCGCCCGCGTCGCTCCGATCTGCCGCGGAGTCCTCGCGGAAGTCGCGGTCGTCGTCGCGGAGTTGGTAGAATCGCTTAGACATGGCGACCTCCCTCCTTCGCTGCCGCTACGGAGGGCAGGCCTTCCTTCGGAAGCGCTTCCTGAAGGTGGCGCTGGAGCGCGCGCGCCGGCCAGCGCAGCTCGCCCTGCCTCGTGCAGCTGATGACCTCGTCGACGATGTCGAGGAACGTGTCCAGCCCGATTCTGCGGCAGTACCAGACCCAGATGCCGCGGTCGCGCTCGCGGTCGCCGAAATGCTCCAGCGCGTAGTCGGTGGCCTTGACCGCCTCGCGCCAGGTGCAGAGCAGCCGCTCCTTCGCGCGCACGCGCGGTCTAAGAGGGCTACTGTTAGAAATATATAACCCGTCTACGTCTAGACCGCGCGCACGCGAGGTGTTGATAACTTTTCCACCACGAATCTGCCGCGGTTCTGCCTGCTTTCTCCCGGAGTTCTCCCCCAGCGGCAGCTCCGCAGCGCCACTCCTCGCCTTTGTCCTTTTTTCTTTCATCTCGCGCCGCTCTTGAGGCTGACTTGTCCTCCGTAGCCACTATGGCGACGGCGGATACCTCTCCACGGCGCGTGTATTGTCTCAAGCGATTCGTCACAAGCTAACTTTGTGTGACGCGAGTTGGATTTAGAACCATTGCAATCATTGCTTGCGGCATGTAGTTAAAGGCACTTGACGGATTTGTGACGCGAGTTTGTGACGCGAAATGGAGTTTGTGACGCGAGTTTGTGACGCGAAATGGAGTTTGTGACGCGAGTTTGTGACGCGAAATGGAGTTTGTGACGCGAGTTT
>JAEIGA010005305.1_pt1 | contig 19747 bp, 14 predicted proteins | sample 9270691 | NCBI WGS metagenome assembly JAEIGA01 (sample SAMN17057246, study PRJNA624740) | gut metagenome | biome: biome; isolation source: fecal sample | host: Bos grunniens | place: China: Xizang | collected 2019 | reverse complement strand
GTATGCCTGAGGTAATGGATGTAAAGAAACAGGACGTTATCACTGACGAGAACTGGCCGCTTGTAGAGGCATGCATTGACCAGGCACTTGCCAACATCAATGCCTTCAGAGCCCAGGAAGGCGAAGTACTTTACAAAGACGTAACATCCAAGGTCAATAACATACTTGAATTCTCAAAACAGGTAGAGACGTACGAGCAGGAAAGAGTTGATGCTATCAGGGAGAAGATTCTGAATCGCTTCGCAGAGCTAAAGGCTGAGCCTGACCAGAGCCGTCTCGAACAGGAGATGATCTTCTACATTGAAAAGCTCGATCTCAACGAGGAAAGGGTAAGACTCCGCCAGCATTGCAGATACTTCCTCGAAACACTTGACAATGAGCCGAATCCGGGTAAGAAGCTTGGCTTCATAGCTCAAGAGATGGGACGTGAGATCAACACTACAGGTTCAAAGGCGAATCATACAGAGATCCAGAAGCTGGTAGTTAAAATGAAAGATGAACTAGAGAAAATCAAGGAGCAGAGCCTCAACATTCTTTAGTCCATCAAAACATATGTCTGTATATGGCGACTGGCTTTTATAAGACAGGGATAACGTATATGACACCAAGGGATATGCGCTGAGTATTGGGTTTTACCGCCTTCAATGCCAGCGCATTATCTTTTAAGTCATAGCCTTTGTATAGATAATGTGCAAAGACCATAAAATTCTTGTCATTCTTCAATGGATTCCATTCCACACATGCCTGCGCATTCCAGTTTGTCATATAGTGACCTGCAGCGAAAGGACCGTTTGCAGAAATTACATTTGAGGTCTCGTACGCACCCTTCACATATACATTCAAACCTGGACGGAATCGATAGTCGAATCTTCCGATTAAGGAAAGATATTCCACATCCTGAGCAGTCACATTACTCTGGAGTCCTGTGATACGCTGCTGTGTATCGATTCCCTCACGAGAATACATCACATCAAGATATGCGAAGATCGGCCCCTTGTCATATATGTTTCCGCACGTCAGGTAATAGAGATTCTTACCCTTTGTTACAGGAGCAACAGATGCTGCATAAATCAGATTCCACGCCTTATCTGCGAAATAACCGTTCCAACCGACAGAGGCCATGAACGGCAATTTGTATGACTCAAGACCTGAAGGAAGACCGTATGTGTAGATCTCACTATCCTTACCATTCCTGTTATTGACGACCTGAACTGACAATAACTGGTCCTCTGCTACCTTGAAGTCAGCGGTAATTCCCAACTTATAGAAGTTGATATTATCATTGAAGTCCGCGAACTCCCTAACATACATGGAGTTAGCCAAAGCCTCATATCCACCTATCAGAATAAACTGTTTTCCTATGGTAAGCTTTACCTTTTCGTGTCCATGCCACTGTATATTTGCATACTCGAGAGCAGCCGGGACATTATCCAGCGATGCCTTCGTGTAGCTCTTGTTGAATGACTGTCTTACACGATATGAGAAATTATCAGAAATACGTCCTCGCATATCGAGTCTCAGACGATTCATCTTCATTGAAACTCCCTCAAATGAATCTTCCGTAAATGTTCCGTTCAAAGATGTACAGAAATCTACGTTGATCTTTGATTTGATTTTCTGCTTGACAACCTTTTCTACAATTGAAGTCAATGAATCAGCCTCATTTGCAGAAGTATTCCCGGCAGCAGCAATGACCGGTAAAAGCAGCGACAGAAGGATAAATAGTTTTTTCATTCGGGAAAACTTTATGATTCTTGTAAAGTTAATCTATATTGATTTACAAAGTAAACATCTGAGACGGATATTGCCTTGGAAGACATCGCAGCGATACTGTGCCCTTCTTCACACCAAGAGATTCCAAAGCCTCTGCAGCGCATGAGTATGCAAGGTCGTGGGTGTTATTGTTCTCGCTCAGATGGCAGAGGAAGATGTTACGAAGACCCGGATGCCAGAAACGTCTGATTGCACTGGCACATTCATCATTGCTGAGGTGGCCACATCCCTGAATGATACGCATTTTAAGTTCATACGTATATGGTCCGGACATGAGCATATCCACATCATAATTTGACTCAACAACAACGGTATCTGCCTTAGAAGCATACTCTACAGCCTCATCTGTCATTCTGCCGACGTCAGTCATTATGACAAACTTATGCCCGTCTATTTCAATTGCATAGCCAACAGTCTGGGTAGCATCGTGAGGAACCACGAAATAGCGCACATTCATACCAGCGACTTCCTGCCACTGATCTTCTTCCAGAATACGGCGACATGGTCCGATGGTAGGAGCAGTAAACGTATGTCGTGCCAGAGCATCATGTATCGTCTTCGTTGTATATACAGGCTTTGAAAGTCTCTTACAGAAAGACCCGAGATGCCTGATATGGTCCAGATGGTCATGTGTGACAAGAACAGCCGAAAAGGAATTGAAGTCAAGATCATATTCCTGAAGAACCTTCTTGAGACGACGCATACTTACTCCTGCATCTATTATGATTCCGTTTGTACCGTTTCCAAGATAATAGCAGTTACCGCAACTGCCGCTGGAAAGACTCATGAACTTTACCATCAGCACTTTCCCTCCATCATGATTGAAGAATCCTCAAGCACCTCGGCCATAAATGCAGAAAGATCAGTTCCCGGCTGATAGTATACTGATGGAAGTCCTGCTGCCAATGCACCATCTACATTCCTCTGCGAGTCATCAATAAAAAGCATCTGCTCAGCAGGGAGCCCGATCTGATCCATCACAGCCTTGTAGAACTCCCCCGAAGGTTTAAGAGCCTTCATCTCATACGAAAGGAAGCACTTAATGAAGACTTTATCGATCGGAGCACCCAGCTCCTCGAACATTTTTCTTGCCTTCACAATGGTTATGCCGTTATTATTACTCAACATATATAGGTCATACCTCTCAGAAAGGCGAAGCAACAGTTCAGCCTTATAAGGTTCTATTCCGGCAAGAATCCTTCCGAAAGCTTCATCCACATCTGTCTCAGCTGAACCGGGAGCCGATTCTGCGAGTATCATCCTGCGAAAATCATCTGCAGAAATGGACCCTTCCTCCAATTCTCCGATAATTCCTTTCTGATGACACGGGTCGATAAGTTCATCTATCCTTTCATAACCCAGAATTGACTTGAATGCAGCCTTGCAGCCCTCTATATCAAGGTCTACAAGCACTCCTCCCATATCGAATATCAATGCTTTTCTACTCATTGTCCTTTTCACAATATTTCTTAATGACTCCATATGCGTCCTGCACGCCCAACTCACCCGCACGAGAAAGATCTATACAGCCTTTCTCCATATCCTTCAGATATATCAGCACCAGTCCCCTGTTGAAATATGCATCACCCATATATGGATACAGTTCTATTGCCTTGGTATAGCTGTCAATCGAATTTACATGTTCCGATGACAGACAATACAGATTGCCAAGATTATAATATATATAAGGCAAACCATCAACTATCTCAGATGCGGACTTCATGTCCTCAATTGCATCCGTATAGTCATACTGTCTTGTAATCTGGTCCTTTACTCGCGCTCTAGTCGTACCAGTATCGTCCATCGAAAGTACCTGGACGTTGTTCTGGATAGAAGATATGAAGTCAATCATTTCTGCCCTCAACACTCCTCTATTCATACGGTAGAATGCCTCATACAGACGTGTGACATCAGCCTTATCCTCTACAGCTGTGATAGCCTTATCATAATTCATCAAAGCAGAATTGAACTGCCTTGCTTCATAATCATTGAGTGCCCTGAGGAAAAGTTCCTGAGATGACGGTTCTCCAGTTCCTGACCATGCTGCAGATTCAAGCAGATTAACATCATGCTGAGCGGACTGACCAGCTTCATTGATAACATCAACACCTACAGGAAGTTGAGACTTGAAGCGCGAAATCAGCGGGTTCTCGTAATTCCTGTTCAAAGCATACATTACATCATCCTTTACGCCTGTATATACAAACTTATATAAAGGACGTAACCTGATGTCTATATCCCTGTGCTGCAGAAGCTCATCATCAAAATCCTTCTTTGCAAATTCCGCATCAAGTGAAAGAAGGGCGCTGTATTTCTTGGTCGTATCAGCGAATGACCCCTTATCGGAATCGTTCCTTGCCCTATATTCCCTGACCTTTTTCTGTGCGATATCATAATCCGCCTTGGATGACTTGAAATCGCCCATGAGATTCTTGACATATGCCCTGTTCATGTAGGCTTTAGCAAAATCCGGATACAGCTCGATAGCAGTATCATAATCTTCCAGGGCGTTCTTATACATTCCCAATTCGATGAAGACAGACGCTCTGTTGAAATAGGCAAGAACGTTTTCCGGATTGATATTAAGAACCCTGTCCAGATCGTTAAGCGCCTCATCATATGCTCCTAACTGGGCACTTATCAATCCTCTGTTGTATAGCGTAAGAGCATTGCCAGGTTCCTCCCTCAACACACGGTTCAGGTCATCCATTGCCTCGTGATACTTCTCCTGCTCATAATTCATCAGTGCGCGATTGAAATATGCAAATGTGTTGGCAGTATCAAGTTCAATGGCCTTGTTCATATCCGCAATAGCGCTCTTATAATCATTCCTGCTGGCATAAAGACGTCCTCTACGGACGTATCCCTCAGGATCGAAGCGGTCAAGCTTGATGGCCTTGTTATAATCATCCAATGCACGAAGGGTATCACCTAGGAAAAGATAACTTGCTCCCCTGTTGAGAAATGCAGAAGGATCTTTAGGTTCCTTGCGGATATATCTGTCAAAATCAGTAACGGCCTTATCGAACTGCTGTGACAGGAAATATGTAACTCCCCTGCTGAAATACAGACCGTTATCTCCTGGACGAAGATCTATCGCCCTCTGCAGTGCGGCAAGAGCCACCTCATAATTTCCGAAACGACTTTCAGTAATTCCTTTATAATGATAGCCAGATGTGAAGACAGGGTTGATTCTGACCGATCTGTCGAAATCCCTTTGAGCTCCTCTAAGGTCACCCAGATTATATTTGGCAATTCCTCGAAAGAAATAGGTCCAATGATCTGTGGTATCCAACTGAGACAGGATGTTGAAATTTTCAATAGCCTGCGAATACTTACCTTCAGACAATGCATGTCTACCGCGCATGAAGAATACATCCTTATCATACTGTGCATATAGCTCAGCCACGCCTGCCAACAACAACAGACACATGATAATTATGTTCTTCACAAGTTTACGCATATAAGTTTTTTTCTACAGTTAGTTATTTTTTACTAATTTTGGCGTTTTGTTTTGCTGGTCTAAACTTAGATAAGCTACAAATATAGTCAATTTCTATGGTCATTGAGACAAAAAATATAAAAACATGCATAAAGGCTATGATTCTAAGTATCATAATATGCCTTTGCAATATAAATCCTGCCCAAAGCCAGAACGTGTGGGTTCGCGAGCATCTTCCTGCACGTGAGCTCATTACAAAGGAGAAGCTGCGCACGGAAATCGGATTCTTATGCGACTCTATCTGCGAAGGACGAGCGACCGGCACGAGAGGAGGCGCAAGTGCAGCTTTCTGGATACACAGACAGTTTGAGAGATACGGCCTTCTCAAGTTCGGAGACACATATTCCAAAAGAATCTACATCAGCAAGGGTCTGGTAGGCCACAATATTGTCGGAATGCTGCCAGGCTCTCACAAGACACCATGCGAAAAATATATAATCGTCGGAGCTCACTATGACAATTTCGGAGTTCTGGACGGCAATATGTACCCTGGTGCAGACGCAAATGCCTCCGGCGTAGTGGCGATGACCAGCATAGCCGAAATGATGTCCCATATGTATAAGGACGGACGTTCCTTTGACTGCAATATCATCTTTGTAGCGTTTGATGCCAAGGAACATAACATGGCCGGTTCCAATGCTTTGTGGAGGCTCATCGATAACGGATTATTGAAGGATCCCATTTCAGGCAGAAGGGTCACAAGCAAGGATATCGAATTCATGGTCAACATTGACCAGATAGGCAGCACACTGTCGCCTATCAGGGAATACAGAAAAGACTTTATCATAATGCTTGGAAATGAATCGCTCAAGCCTATCAAGCATGAGATGATAAACATCTGCAACAAGTTTTACGGCCTGAATATGGACATCGGCCTGACCTACTATGGAAGTGAAAATTTCACGAAATTATTCTACAGACTGTCTGACCAGAAGATCTTTGTAGACAACAATATTCCGGCTGTATATTTCACATCAGGAATAACGATGAACAATAATAAGACATACGATAGTCCTCGGACTCTTAATTACGACATTCTTCAAAAAAGAATCTATCTGATATACCATTGGATTGATAGAATGATCTGATAATTCGTTATATTTGTAAAAATAATTACATCATAAAATGAAAGCATTCTGGAGAGTACTCAAGCGCTTTGCTGCACCATATAAGAAATATCTTGCAGGCTCATTGATTCTTAACCTGTTTTCTGCAGTCTTCAACATATTTTCATTCGCTCTGCTGATACCTATCCTCAACATCCTCTTCAAGATGGATTCAAATGTGTATGAATTCATGCCATGGGATGGCGTGCCGAGCAAGGAGCAGCTCATGAACAACTTCTACTATTATGTCAGTGAAATGATAGAGAAGTTCGGAGGATCAACCACCCTGCTTCTTTTGGGAGTCATATTCGCAGTCATGACTCTCCTCAAGACAAGCTGCTATTTTGCATCTTCTGCCGTAATGGTTCCGCTCAGGACAGGCATTGTCCGCGATATCCGCGTCATGGTCTATAACAAACTCCTCAGCCTGCCTATGGGCTTCTTCTCAAAGCAGAAGAAGGGTGACATCATTGCAAGAATGAGCGGTGACGTCAATGAGATCGAGGTTTCCATCATCAGTTCCCTCGACATGCTCATCAAGAATCCTATTCTCATCATCTGCTATTTCTCAGCCCTTATCTATCTCAGTTGGGAACTTACTCTGTTCACCATCACCGTAGTTCCGGCAATGGCTTGGGGAATGAGTGCAATCGGAAAGAAGCTTAAGAGAAACTCTCTCGAAGCTCAGGAAAAATGGAGCGACACCATGGCGCAGCTTGACGAGACCCTCGGAGGCCTGAGAGTAATCAAAGCCTTCATCGCAGAAGAGAAGATGAAGGAAAGATTCTTCAACACAGCCAATGAATATAAGAAGGCATCAGGAAGAGTAGCTTTGAGGCAGGCCTCTGCCCATCCGGTAAGCGAACTTCTCGGATCGATCATGATCATGATCGTACTCTGGTTCGGTGGTACGCTTATCCTCAGTCACAAGGCCCCTATCGACGCTTCAACTTTCATTTTTTACATGACCATCCTTTACAGCGTCCTTGCTCCGTTAAAGGAATTCTCAAGAGCGAGCTACAACATACCTAAAGGATTGGCTTCGATGGAAAGAGTCGACAAGATCATGAATGCCGAGAATGACATCAAGGAGCCTGAGAAACCAGCTAACCTCAAGGAATTCATCGGAAACATTGAATTCAAAGGCGTCGGATTCAGTTATGAGGAAGGTAAGGAGATATTACATGACATAAATCTGACAATTCCTAAGGGTAAGACAATAGCCCTCGTGGGACAGTCAGGATCAGGTAAATCCACGCTTGTTGACCTGCTTCCGAGATATTATGACGTTCAGGAAGGATGCATCACCCTTGACGGTACGGATATCAGGAACTTCAAGGTAAAGGACCTCAGGAGCCTTTTCGGGAATGTCAACCAGGAAGCCATCCTGTTCAACGACACCATCTTCAACAACATTGCATTCGGCGTGGAGGGAGCAACCATGGAACAGGTTATAGCTGCGGCAAAGATTGCAAATGCGCATGACTTCATAATGGAGAAAGAAGAGGGTTACCAGACCAATATCGGAGACCGTGGAGGCAAACTTTCCGGCGGCCAGAGGCAGCGTATAAGCATTGCCAGAGCAATACTCAAGAATCCACCAATCCTGATTCTGGACGAGGCGACATCTGCTCTGGATACAGAATCCGAGAAACTCGTGCAGGAGGCGCTGGACAGACTTACATCAACAAGAACAACTATTGCCATTGCACACAGACTATCTACAATCAAGAATGCTGACGAAATCTGTGTAATGCATGAGGGCAAGATCGTTGAGAGAGGAAAACACGAAGAACTTCTCAAGATTGACGGATATTACAAGAAACTTAATGACATGCAGGCACTATGATAAAGAGCATCAACATACCATACATAGAAGGTGTACACAACCTTGCCTACCCAGAAATGGATCAGGTAATGGAGTTTAATGCAAACAAAGGATATATCTCAGAAGTAAACTGGTCTGACTTCCCGTATAAGCCATCGGTATCATTCAGAATAGCAAGGAGCAACACTCACCTTGTGATTATGTATGATGTAAGAGGTCTGGATCTGAGAGCCGTAACACTCGAGGATAACGGACCGGTATGGGAAGACAGTTGCTGCGAGTTCTTTGTATCTGACGTTCATGACGGTACATACTATAATTTTGAGCTCAACTGCATCGGTACCCTGCTCGCATCTAAAAGACGTTCCAGAATTGACGCAGATATGTTCTCAGAGGATCAGCTGTCACGTATCACAAGGCATAGCACATTAAAAAGAGAAAAGATTGAGGAAAATGGTGTGATAAGGACATGGGGAACCGCAATCTGTATCCCATTTGACCTTATCGGACTCGACGGCAACGCTCTTCCAGAGTCAATCAAAGCCAATTTCTACAAATGCGCAGACCTGGCTGCTCATCCTCATTATCTAAGCTGGAACAGGATTGCTATCCCGCAGCCGGATTTTCACAGACCGGACTTCTTCGGAGAGTTGAAGTTCTAAATAATGAAGCATAAGATCGTTTACATATCATTATTCTGCATCTACATTGCGGCCGTATTGGTGCTTTGCTTGATGAAGCCTACTGACCTTCCGCAGCATGACATCATGATATTCGGCATCCCGGCTGACAAGCTTGCACATTTCATTATGTTCATGCCATATCCGATACTGGTATATCTCATGTTTTTCGACAGAAACAGGAGAAGGATAATGGATTTATGCATACTTGCAACCTGTATTGCGATGGGCATAGGAACTGCCATAGGCACCGAGCAGCTTCAGGCTATGACGCAATACAGGACACCGGACATTAATGACATATATGCGGATATAAAAGGAATGGTACCTGGATGTATTGCTGTACTGATATACATCGCGCTTAAGAAACGAAACGGACAAAAATGAGAACCATCATAAGATATATCTTGTTATCCATGCCGCTGCTCTTGATGACCATCGGCACAAATGCACAGACAGCCATGCTCCGTGCCTTCAAGCCGGCATGCGATTCATTGAACGTATTGATACAGGAAAGGCAGGGAATATCATCGCCTAAAATCGGGCTTAATTCCATCATGAAACGTGGAACAACGCTTGATTTCTATTTCACACAATCACTCTGCGACTGCCCATGGTATGAGGGAGACCCGGAATGGTTCCGCAAGCAGTTGAATGAACTTTTTCCGGAAGAATACAGAAGCTATTCTATCGGAGAAATCTATACAAAAAAGCTTACACTCGACAAACTCGTCACACCAAGACTCGGATATGACGGCAAACCTGCTGCGACTGCAAACAGGACAGATGCACCAGAGCGTAAAACAATGGTGATCAATGTTGACAAACCAAATTTCAAGAAGGGACTTGACGGAAGGCATATCGCGATATGGCAGAGTCACGGCAGATATTATGACAGGAGTAACGAAAAATGGGAATGGCAGCGTCCTTGTCTGTTCCAGACAGTAGAGGATATGTTCACTCAGAGTTTCGTACTTCCCTACCTCGTACCAATGCTCGAAAACGCAGGAGCCTATGTGATGCTGCCGAGAGAAAGAGATACGCAGAGAAACGAAGTGATTGCCGATAACAATGCATCATGCGGTGCACGAGGTAACGGCGATTACAGGGAGACAGGAAGTTGGAGTGATGCCGGAATCGGATTTGCAGACCCCAAAGAGACTTATTCCGGTACAACTAACCCATTCACACTCGGAAGTGCAAGAAAGGCAGAGTGCCAGCCTTCGGACAAGGCAGGAAGCGCGTCTGCTGCAATATGGACACCGGAGATTCCAGAAAGAGGCCGTTATGCAGTCTATGTTTCATATAAGACATTACCGAACAGCACATCGTCTGCGGCATATACTGTCCAGCATCTTGGAGGAAAAAGCTCATTCGTTGTAAACCAGAAGATGGGAGGCGGCACATGGGTTTATCTCGGGACATTCGAATTCGAAGAAGGTTCCAAGGGGAATGTGACTCTCAGCACATCAACCCCTGAAGGATACAGCCACGAAACCGGTACCGTAGTAACAGCAGATGCCGTACGCTTTGGTGGCGGAATGGGCAACATCGCTTGTAACGGAAGCCTTACCGAACCTGAAGTATCTGGTATGGCCAGATCGGCAGAAGGTGCAAGATACTGGATGCAGTGGGCTGGAGTGGATCCCGATATATTCAGCCAGAACGAAGGCAAGAACGATTACCGAGATGACTTCATGTCGAGAGGTGACTGGGTGGACTGGATCAGCGGCGGCTCTGAAATCAATCCGGACAGGAAAGGAGGAGGTCTCAAGATCCCGGTAGACCTTGCGCTCGGATTCCATTCTGACGCAGGAGTCACACCTAATGACTCAATTGTCGGAACCCTCGCGATCTATACACTCCGATCCGAAGGCACAGACAAACTTCCTAACGGAGAAAGCAGGAGCGGCAGCAGAGAGTATGCTGACCTTGTACAGAGTCAGATCGTCAACGACATCAGAGCAGAATTCAACCCGGACTGGAGCAGAAGATGGATATGGGACCGTTCGTACAGGGAATCACGAACTCCTTCATGTCCGTCAATGCTTCTTGAACTTCTTTCTCACCAGAATTTTGCAGATATGAAATACGGTCTTGACCCGTCATTCAGATTTACAGTCAGCCGTGCAGTATATAAGGGAATGCTTAAGTATCTGAGTAACAGATACGGTTGTCCTTATGTAGTGCAGCCACTCCCTGTTTCATCGATAGGTGTAGCATTCGCAGGCATCGGAAAGGCTGAAATCAAATGGGTACCGGCAGACGACAAGATCGAAGAGACTGCAGTTCCAGAGGGCTTCATCCTCTATACAAGAAAAGATGACGGAGGATTTGACAACGGAAAGATCATCAAGGATTTCAAGAAATCCGATGGTATCTACTCGACTACCGTCAGCATAAAGCCAGGACACATCTACAGCTTCAGACTCGTCGCATACAATGGCGGAGGAATGAGTTTCCCATCTGAAACTGTAAGCATCGGAACTCCAGGCGAGAGCGCTCTCGACAGAAACGTATTGATAGTCAATAACTTCGATCGCATAAGCGGACCGACATACATTGACACGCCTGAGTATGCCGGATTCCAGAACAGTCAAGACAGCGGAGTTCCTCACATCAATGATATTGCTTATATCGGTCAGATGTATCAGTTCCGCAGGGACATGGAATTCATTACCAATGACAACCCTGGATTCGGAGGCTCACACACAGACATGGCCGGTGAGATAATCGCAGGTAATACATTCGATTATCCATATATACACGGCAAAGCCGTTATGGAAGCTGGATATCCGTTCTTTTCATGCAGCAACGAGACATTCTGTTCAGACAGCACGTTCCGTAAAGCAGCATGGGCAGCAGACATCATATGCGGTAAGCAGGTGACCACAATAAAAGGTAATGGAAAAACTGACTACACAGTATTTACTGAAGAAATGCAGGATGCAATCACCTCATTCACCCAGGATGAAGGAAACGTCCTGGTGAGCGGATCATACATTGCTACAGACATATGGGACAAGGTATATCCTGTTGAAACGGACAGTATCTTCAAAGCAGAATCGATGGAGTTTGCGAAAAAGGTACTGGGATATAAATGGGGCGCGAATTACGGTAGCAGGAAGGCAATGGCGCGTCCATCGCCAAACCGAACATTCCCAGAAATAAGCGGAACAAAATATCGTTTCCACAACGAGATGAACAGCGAATGTTACTGCGTAGAAGCTCCTGACGGGCTGATTCCGGCATCAAAGAAAGGTGCAATCATCATGCGCTATGCTGATACGAATGTTCCGGCAGCTATATGCCATCAGGGAACAGAATATCGCACTGTTTGTTTCGGTTTCCCCCTTGAGACATTAAAGAACGAAGACCACATAAAGAATCTGATTAGTGCCACCCTTCAATATTTTGAGAAATGACAACACGTGAAGCAGAGATCATCAGTCTGATCAAAAAGGAAGTTAAGCCTGCACTTGGCTGTACAGAGCCTATCGCAGTTGCCCTTGCAGTAGCTAAGGCGATGGAAATCATCGAAGAAAAGAGTCCTGTTTCTGAACAGGACTGGAGATTCTGTTCGGACTACAGCATAACTGTAGAAGTCAGCGGTAACATTCTCAAGAACGGCATGGGAGTTGGCATTCCAGGTACAGGAATGGTAGGACTATATATCGCAGCTGCTCTTGGAGCTGTCTGTGGCAAATCATCATATGGTCTTGAAGTACTTCACGATCTGGATGAAAAATCCATAGCCAAGGCAAAAAAAATGACCGAGCAGAAGGTTGTCAAGATCGGTCTTGCAGATACAGACAAGAAGCTCTACATCAAGGCCTCAGTAACCCTCGGTGAGCATACTTCATGCGCCGTGATTGCAGATGACCACGACAGGATCATTGAGACAGATTTCGACGATACAGTATTGAGCTCGCTTCAATGCAATGACTCTAATGAGAATCCTGAGCAGAAGACAACTCTCGACTATCACCTCACTGTCAAGGAAATAGACGAATTTGCAAGAACCGTTGCATATGAGGATATCGAATTCATTCTCGAATCCCGCACTCTGAACATGGCATTGGCTAAGGAGGGGCTTAAAGGTAACTATGGTCTCAGAGTAGGATATGTGATCGCACTTCAGGATAACGAAGAGGTTTTCGGAAAGGATTTCCTCAGCTATGCAATGTCACTCACAGCAGCAGCATCTGATGCGCGCATGGCCGGATGCACATTAGCAGCAATGAGCAATTCAGGAAGCGGTAATCAGGGTATTACGGTAACAATGCCTGTCATCGCATACTCCATAATGTACGGAACATCAGACGAACAGCTTGCACGCGCCCTTGTCATGAGCCATTTGATAGCCATACATATCAAGGGATATCTCGGAAAGCTTTCAGCTCTCTGTGGTTGTGTCATAGCCTCGACAGGAGCAGCCTGCGGTCTTGTTTACCTTCGCGGAGGTGATTACGAACAGGTCTGCTCGGCTATCAAGAACATGATCGGCAACATAACCGGAATGGTATGTGACGGTGCAAAGGTCGGTTGTGCGATGAAAGTCGCATCCGGTGTGTCAAGTGCGCTACAGTCTGCGGTCTTGGCAAGAGAGGGTATCTGCATCTCAGAACACGACGGCATCATTGAGAAAGACATAGAAAAAACTATCCAGAATCTAGGTCAGATAGGCTCTGTAGGCATGCAGAACACCGACAACATGATTCTGGACATTATGGTATGCAAATAACGTCTAAAGCAGTCGTAATCCGATTCGGGCACGTTCCAGATCGACCGACACGACAGAGACCTTGACCTGCTGACGCAGTTTAAGGATCTTTGATGGGTCGGCCATACCTTTCACTCCCATCTGAGATGCATGGATGAGACCATTCTGTTTGATACCAATATTCACAAATGCTCCAAAAGCCGTGATATTGGTAACTATACCCGGAAGTTCCATTCCGGTCTTCAGATCCTCTATTGTGCGTATATCGTGAGCAAACTCAAACTCCTGTGCAGATTCACGAGGATCACGGCCCGGTTTGCGAAGCTCATTGATGATATCGTTGATAGTAGGAAGACCGAAGTCGCCTTCTACATACTTCTCCGGAGAAATCCTGCCACAAAGATCGATATTTCCCACAAGGTCCTTAGTTGAGACTCCAAGGTCCTTTGCCATCCTGTCGACAATATGATAGGCTTCAGGATGAACTGCCGAATTATCCAGAGGATTCTCTGCTCCATGAATCCTGAGGAAACCTGCACACTGCTCGAAAGCCTTATCTCCCAATCTCTTGACTTTAAGAAGCTGCTTACGTGAAGTATAAGCGCCGTTGGCAGCTCTGTATTCGACAATATTCTCGGCAAGCGACGGACCGATTCCAGACACATAACTAAGAAGGTAACTACTTGCAGTATTGAGATTTACACCAACCGTATTCACACAACTCTCCACAGTATTGTCCAATGTCTCATGCAGAAGATTCTGATCGACATCATGCTGATACTGCCCCACTCCAAGCGATTTCGGATCAATCTTTACAAGCTCCGCAAGAGGATCCATGAGACGTCTTCCGATGGAAACAGCTCCACGGACTGTAACATCGTGATCAGGGAATTCCGCACGTGCGACATCAGATGCAGAGTAAATAGACGCTCCATCCTCGCTTACAGTAAAGACACGAACACCCTGCGGCAGCGGTACCCTCTTGATGAAATCCTCAGTTTCCCTGCTCGCTGTTCCACTTCCGATTGCAATGACTTCAATCCCATATTTCTGGACTAGATTTGACACAGTCTGAATGGATTTCACCTTTTCACTCTGTGGCGGATGCGGAAAGATAGCCTCATTATGGAGAAGATTTCCCTGTTCATCAAGACACACTACCTTGCAGCCTGTTCTGAATCCAGGGTCTATTGCCAATACCCTCTTCTGCCCGATAGGCGGTGCGAGAAGCAGCTGTCGAAGATTCTCTCCGAATATCCTGATAGATTCGATATCTGCCTTTTCCTTTGCTTCCTTAAACACCTCATTTGAAATTGACGGTTCCAACAAACGCTTATATGAATCGTCTATCGCCATATGTATATGCTCAGCGAGAGCTTGCGAAGGATATCGTCTCTCCTGGCAGAAATCATAATAAAGTTTCTTACCACATCTTTCAGGATCGGCATCGATTCTTATGCTGATAAAACCTTCTTCCTCCGCTCTCAAGATTGCCAGCAAGCGATGAGGAGCAATTCGTTCGATGGATTCGGAATAATCGAAGTATATCTTGTATTTCATCGCCTCCGGACCTGTCGCCTTCTTTGTTGCTTTTGTCACGATACGGCGTGTTCTGAAAATCTGACGGAGCGTTTCACGCACAGAGGCGGTCTCGCTTAAACGTTCTGCAATGATATCACGTGCACCTGCCAACGCATCATCTACAGATTCCACCTTGGAATTCAGATACTTCCTTGCCTCTATCGAAGGATCAGATACAGCAACCTGATACATGCGGTCTGCCAACGGCTCAAGGCCAGCCTCTTTGGCAATAGTCGCACGTGTTCTACGTTTAGGTTTATATGGGAGATAGAGATCTTCCAGCTCACGAGAATCCACGCTTGCCTGAATCTTTCCTGAAAGTTCGGGAGTCAGAGCCCCTGCTGCTTCAATGGTTTCGAGAATCGTCTGCTTACGCTTCTCCATTTCTGCGAACACGTCGGTAAAATGGCGTATCTCAGCTACAGCCACTTCGTCTAGTCCTCCTGTCCTCTCTTTTCTATATCGGCTTATAAAAGGAATGGTAGCACCCTCTTCAAAAAGAGCGGCACAATTTTCAACCTGCCACTCCTTAACTTGCAGCCTTTCGGCTATATGTTTTATATATATATTCTTCATATACTGTATTTTCAATAATGAGCGAGTTCACATTCAACGCAGAATCTGATATCTCAGGCTCTTGTGAGAGTGTTAATCATGTGACACCTGCTTCAGCTGATCACGATAAGCAGAGAATATCTTCGATTTTGAAACAAATCCCACATATTTCCTATTACGTTCAATGACCGGAAGATTCCAAGCTTCTGTCTTCTCGAACTTCATCATCACGCTATCCATCTTCTCATCGATATAGACATAGGTAGGAGCTGATTTCATGTAGTTATAGACATGCTGCGTCTGATAAAGATCCTTCTTGAACATATCGCGGCGTATATCCTCCAAAGACACAAATCCCTGAAAATGATTTCTCGAATCCAAAACTGGGAATATGTTTCGTTTAGACCTCGCGACAACCTCAACAAGTTCGCCCAAAGTAGCATCAATCCTGATTGTATGGAAATCAGACTCGATAAGTTCATTTGTCTTGAGAAGAGTCAGAACCGCCTGATCGCTGTCATGCGTCAGAAGTTCACCTTTCTTTGCGATTCGTTTGGTATAGATCGAATATGGTTCTATAGCTCTTGTTACCGCATATGAAACAGTAGAAGTAAGAATAAGAGGAATCAAGAGATCATATCCTCCCGTCATATCTGCAATAAGGAAGATCGCTGTCATAGGCGCCTGCATGACTCCCGCCATAAGTCCTGCCATTCCCACAAGAACGAAATTCTGTTCAGGAACAATCATTCCTCCACCGATCAGATTAATGGTCCTGGACACCACAAAGCCCGCAATGGCTCCGATAAAAAGCGTAGGACCAAATGTTCCTCCCACACCGCCACCAGCATTGGTAAATGACATTGAGAACACTTTCAGCAATAGGACCAGAAGGAAGAAGACAGGAACAAGCCACGATGACTTCAGGAAGAATGCCAATATCGTCTGTCCCTCGAGATCGATCGTACCTCCGTTCAGCAATTCATGAAGATACTCATATCCCTCACCGAACAACGGAGGGAAAAGGAATATCAGAAGACCCAGGCATGATGCTGAAATCGCCCATCGTGCCATCGGCTTTTGAATGCTCTTGATCTTGTCTTCAAGCCATAGTGTCATCCTTGTAAAATATACGGAACAAGCAGCTGAAAACAGACCGAGAATTATATAGAACGGGATATTTCCCATTGCAAAAGGCGAAAGAGTACACTCGAAAGGAGGGGCTCCACCAAGGAAGATATATGATATCACCGTTGCCGAAATAGTAGAAAGGAGCAACGGAAGAATCGAAGACATTGAAATATTGAAGAGAAGAATCTCGAGAGTGAAAAGGACTCCTGCAAGTGGAGCCTTGAAGATACCTGCAACAGCGCCAGCAGCTCCACAGCCGAGAAGTATCGTCATATTCTTATATGACAATCCCATATATCGCGCCACATTTGAGCCTATCGCCGCACCTGTGTACACAATAGGAGCCTCGGCACCGACCGATCCTCCGAATCCGATGGTGACAGATGATGCAACCATAGAGGACCACATATTGTGAGGCTTGATCTTGGATTCATTCTTGGAAACTGCGACCAGAACCTTTGTGACACCATGACCGATATTGTCCTTGACTGCATATTTTACGAATAGCATGGCCAGGAGCATTCCGACTCCAGGATAGACAAGGTACAGAAAATTATATACTTCTCCGTCAAACCATGATGTAAGACCATGATGAATGAACTCAATGGCAAGTTTAAGAATGACGGCAGCAAATCCACATGCAATACCTACGACCAAAGACAGAATCATCATCACGTCCCTTTCCGACATCTTGTGAAGAAGCTGTCGGAAGGATGACAAAAACAATGAAATGATTTTCTTTAGCTGCATGGTATAATGATATGCAAATATAGGAATTTACACGACAATTGCCTCCTATGCTATGGCATCGGGAGGCAATTGCTATATGATTACAGGATTATTCTGCGTCTGCTCCATCATCATCCCCGTTCGAGTACTGGGAGATATTGTCATCTGGGATTGTTTCTCCATCATTTCCGTCATGATCCTCTGCATCATCACCATCAAGCCATCTCTCGATATCCTCTGCATCATCAGTCTTTACCTTGATCTTGACAAGATAGATTGCAGTCGGAATTTCAATGGTGACTGCATAAAAACATGTTCCGTCAGGTTTGTCATATTTAACCAGATCCGGGAAATAATCATTATATCCTTTTGGGTATTTTTCTGCAAATGCTGCAGCTAATTCTTCTGACATATTTTCGTAGCTGCAAACAGCTCTTTTCTTCTGAGTAGGTGCCATAATAAACAATTATATTACTGTTCAGGTTTTAAATTACGATGCAATTATAGGACATTTCTTTTGAATAGAAAAACATTAACAGGACTTTTTGACAAAAAAGTTTTCCACCATTCCAATATTACAGAAATGTAATTAAATTTGTCAAGAGTTAAATGCATTAATAGCCAATGGGAAAGAGAAAATTCGACACTTGTTTCTTTGAAAGATACGCTCAGATCACATTAGAGACGCTTCTTGGGGAGAAATATGCAAAACTCGTCAATGAAGACAGACCGGATCTGCAGATGCCGGACAAAAGTCTGGGAATCGAAGTCACCAGAGCCATGGAGGCCAGAAAAGACGTAGCAAACGACCTTCTCAAGGAAATGGCAGGACTCGAGATACACGAAGAAGACCGCGAAGAGATGGACCAGATCATCAAGTCAGGATATGGCTACGGTCTTCAGGAAGGCAAGTATATCGGACATATCGAATACGAATACTGGGCACTTGCTCAGCCACTGCGCCGTATCATAGAAAGCAAGGTCAGGAAAGTAGCATCCGGCTTCTACGGAGATTTCAATGAATATGGATTATATATTTTCTGCAAGGATGACCTGACGGAAGAAGAAGTCATCATGACGATGGAATATACCAGCGAATTGCAGAGAAACCTCGATGTGAAATATTCAAAGATATACCTGTCTCTTATAGACAGGCTATATGTGTGTGACCTTACAGACGTAGACAGAGTCATCCACCCAACAAAATGCACATCCTACGAGATAACCCGCAAGATGTGCAAAGAGTTTTTCCTTAATTCTCTGGACTACAGGTTTGCAGTGCGCGAAGCCACCTCTGCAGCAACCTTGGCATAATCCTCTGTACTATCAGCGAAAAGTATAGCACGTGAAGAGTTGATGAGAAGTCCTCCATGGTCGTTCGAGCCATGAGCGATTACCTCCTCAGCCGATCCTCCCTGTGCACCGACTCCCGGTACAAGGAAGAAGTTGTCAGGACAGAAGCTTCTGAGTTCCTGAAGTTTGTCTGCCTTGGTAGCACCAACGACAAACATCATGTTATCCGGTGTAGAAATCTCCATCATCTCCTCCATGACTGCCTGATAAAGAGGCTTGCCATCCTTGACTGCGTTCTGGAACTGATATGCAGACGCATTTGATGTAAGTGCCAGCACGATTGCCCACTTATCCTTATACTCAAGGAAAGGAGTGACACTGTCCGCGCCCATGTAAGGAGCAATTGTCACTGCATCAAAATCCATTTCCTCAAAGAATGCCTTTGCATACATCTTGGCTGTATTTCCAATATCTCCCCTCTTGGCATCTGCGATAAGGAATACTTCAGGATAATGAGTTCTGATGTAATCTACTGTAGCATCCAAAGCCCTCATACCATCGATACCATAACATTCATAGAATGCAAGGTTCGGCTTATATGCCACGCAATGTGCTGCAGTAGCGTCAACGATAGCCTTGTTGAACTCCACGATAGAGCGTGCCGTACCCTTGAAAAGTTCGCCCTTGATAGCTATCTCACCCTTATTGGCAAGAGCCTTTACATGCTCAGGCATCTTATTGTAATCCACATCCAGACCTACGCATAACATGCTCTTCTTTGCCTGGATCTGCTCATATAACTGTTTTCTATTCATAATATAAAATTTGTTCCGTTTATACGATTTG
>JAEIGA010005304.1_pt1 | contig 19750 bp, 13 predicted proteins | sample 9270691 | NCBI WGS metagenome assembly JAEIGA01 (sample SAMN17057246, study PRJNA624740) | gut metagenome | biome: biome; isolation source: fecal sample | host: Bos grunniens | place: China: Xizang | collected 2019 | reverse complement strand
CTACGAGAAGGATGGCACACGCTACCTCGCTTATGGTGGTAACTTTGGTGATACCCCCAACGATGGCCAGTTCGTGATGAACGGTATCATCTTCGGTGACCGTGAGCCCAAGCCCCAGTACTATGAGGTTAAGAAGGTGTACCAGTATGTAGGTGTAAAGATGCTCGATGCTAAGCAAGGCATGATTGAGGTGTTCAACAAGAACTACTACACTCCGCTCAACGATTATCAGATTGTATATTCGCTCTGGAAGGATGGTAAGTGCATCCAGCAGAACCAGCCCGTACAGGGTGTTCGCATGGCACTCCAGCCCCGTCAGAAGGCTACATACCGCCTCCCCTATGACTTTGCCGCACTTGAGGCTGGTGGCGAGTACTTCGTAAAGGTACAGTTCCTCCTCGGCAAGGATATGCCTTGGGCTAAGCAGGGTTATGCTCAGTTTGAGGAGCAGCTCGCCGTGAAGGCTGCTGGCGCTAAGTCTGCAATCAGCACAGTGGTTACAGGTGAGAAGTTGCAAGGCGCTCTTGGTGAGAACAACATCAGAAGCATCAAGGGTAACGGCTTCGAAGTACAGTTTGACATGGCTCAGGGCACTATCCATCAACTCACCTATGGTGATGAGACTGTTATCGCTGCAGGTGGTGGTCCTCGTCTCAATGCATTCCGTGCATTCGTAAGCAACGACAACTGGTGCTACCAGCCCTGGTTCCAGAATGGCCTCCACAATCTCCAGCATAAAGCCGTAGATGCTAACACTATCCTGAACAAGGATGGTTCTGTAACACTTACCTTTACCGTAGTGTCGCAGGCCCCCTATGGCGCACGCCTCGCAAGCAAGAATGGCCGTTACGATAGCGGTATCCACGAGCTCGTGGAGCAGACCGATCGCCCCTTCGGTGATGAGGACTTCAAGTTCGTGACCAACCAGATATGGACCGTATATCTCGACGGATCTATCGAGTTGCAGTCGGCTATCACATCAAATAACCCCTCACTCGTGCTCGCACGTCTCGGTTATGAGATGCAGGTGCCCACCAAGTATGAGAAGTTCAGCTACTATGGCCGTGGCCCCGTGGATAACTATAACGACCGTAAGACAGGCGCCTTCATCGAGCAGTTCTCATCTACCGTGGCTGAGCAGTTTGTAAACTGGCCCAAGCCCATGCAGATGAGCAACCACGAGGAGAGCCGCTGGGCATCACTCACCGATAAGGCTGGCAAGGGTATACTCATCGTGAACGAAGCTCCCTATGCTGTATCGGCACTTGCACACAGCGCTATGGACCTCACCATGGCTACACACCCCCACAAGTTGCCTAAGAGCGATGTGACCTATGTGACCGTTGACGCTATAGTAACAGGTCTTGGTGGTAACTCATGCGGACAGGGTGGTCCGCTCACACACGACCGTGCCTTCGGTGCTCCCACACGTATGGGATTCATCATCCGTCCTACCAACGCTCAGGGTGGCGTAGATGTAACCACAGCAGGTGATAAGCCTCTCCTCATGACTCAGCAGAAGAATGGTGATATCACCATCGAGAGTGGTATCGAGGGCGCTACCGTAATGTACAAGATTGGCACTGGTCGCAAGGTTAAAGCTGTAGAGTATACTGGCCCCATTGCCTTCCGTGACGGTGGTACCATTACCGCATACTATAAGGAAAAGCCCGAACTCCAGGTAAAGATGACATTTGCCAAGATTGAGAGCATCAACACTGAGGTAATCTTCACCAGTAGCGAAGAGTCTGGTGAGGGTAATGCCAGCAACCTCGTGGATAATGATGCCAACACCTACTGGCACACCATGTACTCGGTAACCGTGGCTAAGTATCCCCACTGGGTAGACCTCGACGCAGGTGAGGTAAAGAGCATTACCGGATTCACCTATCTGCCCCGTCAAGGCAACGCTAACGGTCACATCAAGGACTATCGTTTGCAAGTATCTCAGGATGGTAAGAACTGGAGTGAGCCCGTAGCAGAGGGCGCCTTCGAGCGCGACTTTAAGCTGAAGCGTATCATGTTTGACAAGCCCGTCAAGGCTCGCTACATCCGCTTCACAGCTCTCAGTTCACAATCAGGCGATGACTTTGCATCAGGTGCAGAGTTGAGCATATTGGCCGAGTAAACTACAGACAAATAAGCATGTAGAATATAATCCACACCCCTACCTTTCGCGGAAGGTGGGGGTGATTGCAATAAACTCACGTGTAAAAGAAGAAAACGATGAAGATAAAACACATCCTTTGTGCGGCATCATTGATGAGCAGCGTCTCGCTCATGGGCCAGACGGCCACCGATGCCAAGAGCCATTTTGCCACCTGCCTGCAGGGAGACCACACGAGCTATAGTGATAGCCGACGTATAGCATGGGACGAGGTAGAAAGCCAACGCGCCTCGATATGGCAAGCATGGTGCGAGGCCAACCAAGCCTTCGACGAAGACAAGCTACCGGCATTGCGCCCACTCGTCAACGACACCTTGCTATGGCCACTACCCGCTGAGCTGGAGCCCGATGCCGTGATGCCCTACTACTATGGTACCAAAGGGGAGAAGCCTGCCAAGGGATGGCCACTGTTCCTCTATATACATGGCTCGGGACCCAAGACACACGAGTGGCGCACGGGATATATCATCTGCTCGCGCTTTAACGATGCACCCTCACTCTACTTCATCCCCCAGATACCTAACGAGGGTGGCTATTACCGTTGGTGGCAACGTGCCAAGCAGTTTGCCTGGGAGCGTTTGTTGCGCCAGTCATTCGTGAGTGGCGATGTAGACCCCAACAGAGTCTATTTCTTCGGTATCTCTGAGGGTGGCTACGGTAGTCAACGACTGGCATCGTTCTATGCCGATTACTTGGCTGCTGCAGGCCCTATGGCAGGTGGTGAGATTCCCTCGGACGCTCCAGCAGAGAACTGCGGACATATAGGCTTCTCCTTGCTCACAGGTGCCAATGACTACATGTTTGCCCGCGACCTACTCACGGCACGTACCCATGAGCTCCTCGATAGCCTCCAGCGTTGCCATCCTGGCGAGTATAGCCATCATGTGAAGCTCATCCCCGGCAGAGGACATGGCATCGACTATTCGCCCACGACACCTTGGCTGAGCCATTTCACACGTCGCCCCAACCCCAAGCATTTCGTGTGGGAAGACTACCCCATGGACGGAATCTACCGACGTGGATTCTACAACATTGCCATACACGAGCGTGACACCATAGGAGGCAACCAGCGCACCCGCTACGAAATGACCATCAAGGACAATGTCATCAACCTCACGGTAGATCGCGTGGAGTATGAGGTGATCCAGCGTGAGCCTCGTTGGAACATCCCCATCAAGCATAATAAACATTACACACCCGCGACCGAAGGACGCTTTACACTATACCTTGCAGACGGCATGGTAGATATGAATCGTCGAGTGAAGCTTATCGTCAACGGCAAGCGCGTATATAGCGGTAAGCTGAAGGCCGACATGCGCCACATGATCAATAGTTGCACCACCTTCTTTGATCCCGAACGCGTGTATGCTACAGGTATCGAGGTAAAGCTATAAGACATGTGCTAAAAGAAATACGGCAGTATCAGAAGTCAACGTAGTGAAAAAACATGTCCACCGCCCGAAGGGTTTAAAGGTAATCCCGCGTGGGACTTTGTGAGATTCTCCGCGTTGCTCAGGACAATAAACAAAGAAGAACGAGGATGTGTCTGACAACACACCCTCGTTCTTCTTTATGCTTCTCTGTAAGGGATTACAACTGCTCGCGAATCTGAGCGGCAATACTTGCAAACTCCTCGGGAGTGAATGTGAGCTTAGGATTGCTAAACAACATATCGCTCTCCTTCTGCAAGGGGATGAGGTGGATGTGAGCATGGGGCACCTCCATACCGAGCACAGCCATACCAATACGCTGGCAAGGGAAAGCAGCCTTCTGCGCACGAGCAACCTTCTTGGCAAAGAGGTGGAGACCTGCCAACTCATCGTCTTCGAGGTCATAGATATAGTCAACCTCACGCTTGGGAATCACAAGTGTGTGACCCTTTACCATGGGATTGATGTCGAGGAAAGCAAAGTACTTATCGTCCTCGGCCACCTTGTAGCAGGGAATCTCACCAGCTACTATTCTGCTAAAAATGCTTGCCATAGTCGTTATGCAATGCTAATGCTGATTACTTCGAGACTAACCATACCACCGGGGGTCTTGATGTCGGCAACATCACCGGGCTTCTTACCGAGCAGACCCTGTGCAATGGGGGTATTTACCGAGATCTTACCAGCCTTGAGGTTGGCCTCACTCTCGGGAACAATAGCATAGCACATCTTCATGCCGGTTTTGGTATTCTTGAGCTCTACCTTAGTGAGCACCTGTACGGTATCGGTTTTGAGCTTGCTGGTATCGATGATGCGTGCCTCACTGATAGTGAGCTTCAGCTGGTTGATCTTCATTTCAAGCATGCCCTGAGCCTCCTTAGCGGCATCGTATTCTGCATTCTCTGAGAGGTCACCCTTGTCGCGTGCTTCTGCAATCTGACGAGATATCTCGGGGCGCTCTACACTTTCCAATCTTTTGAGTTCGGCCATCAGTTGATCGTAGCCTTCTTGTGACATGTAAGCCATAATTTCTTTCTTCTTTATTTATTATATTTATACTTCATGGTCTACACAAACGCGTTTCGGTTTGAACGAAACAAAAAGAATCCCAGCATGTGAATGCTGGAACCCTTCCTTCGGTCTATGTGTTTGCAAAGGTAGGAATCTTTTTTCAAATAAACGTCATAAACTCAAAAAAAAGCAGTGATTTTACAAAAGATTTGGGAAACTTTACATACCTTTGCAAAGCAGAGGCAAAGATAAACTTGCTCCGGTGCATTCTTTTTGACATACTGTGTACAGATTAGGGGTGCTTGCCCATAGGAGGACAGGCTGAGATTATACCCTTTGAACCTGCTAACGTAATTGTAGAGAGGAAAATATGAACAAAGAACACTTAATGAAAGATCTCGCCATCTTGCGCGAGAAGAGTCCGTTGGTACACAACATTACCAACTATGTAGCGATGAATTTTTCGGCCAATGCTTTGCTGGCCATAGGTGCATCTCCTGTGATGGCTCATGCCGTTGAGGAGATGGAGGACATGGTGAGTATCGCTTCGGCCTTAGTGATCAACATTGGTACGCTCGATGCCGAGTGGGTACGCGGCATGCTGGCTGCCGGACATGCAGCACACCAACAAAGAAAGCCTATCGTACTCGACCCTGTAGGTGTGGGTGCTACTCCTTACCGCACACAGACTGCATGGCAGATTATCCGCGAGTGTCACCCTACCATCATCCGTGGCAATGCCTCAGAAATCATGGCATTGGTCAATGCAGATATCCGTAGCAAGGGAGTGGACAGCAGCATGAATTCCGACGATGCCGTAGAAGCCGCCCGCCAGCTGGCCAAAACCACAAGTGCCGTGGTGGTCATCAGTGGCCCTACAGACTATATCACCGATGGCACTCACGTGGAAACCGTCACCTATGGTTCGCCTTTGATGACACGTGTGACAGCTATGGGATGTACAGCCTCATCTATCGTAGGCGCTTTTGCAGCCATCAACCCCAATCCCTTAGAAGCAGCCACACATGCCATGGCCGTAATGGGCATCTGTGGCGAACGGGCTGTAGCCACCAAGGCCGCTCCAGGCTCGCTATTGACCAACTTTGTGGATGAATTGTATACGACTACCCCAGAGCTGTTGGGCAAGTACATCGCTGCGAGTCATAGCAAATGGAGCGACGAAGCCTTTGCTGGAGTTGCAGATATCATGCACAGTATTGAACACTACGAATTCATACAGCAGATGCTCGATGGCACCTTGCCACAAGAGCATTTCGTCCGCTACCTACAACAAGACAAGATATACCTTAAGGAATATTCACGTGACCTCTATGCTGTAGCCGACATGCTGACCGATAAGGCTGAGAGCGACTTCTTCCGCGCTATGGCAAAAGAGGGCATGGAGAGCGAAAATGCCATGCAGGCTATGCTGAGCGAGCGATTTGGCATCACAGGCGAGCCTCTCCCTGTGGTTATTACATTGCGCTACACACGTTTCTTGCGCCACTATACCGATACGTTGGATCTACCCATAGTGCTTGCCGCAGTGCTGCCTTGCTATTGGGTATACAACGAGGTGGGTAAGTATCTCATAGCCCAACATATCAACCCAGATAATCCCTATAAGGAATGGATACAGACCTACGGTTCCGATGAAATGGACAACGCCACCAACTATGTAGTTGCACTCATTGACCGCTTGGCTGAAGGCTGCACTCCTGAGCGAAAAGCCTTGATGCAGCGCATCTTCGCCGAGGGCTGTGCCTTGGAACTTGAGTTCTTCATGATTGGAGGAGCCGAATGAATATTTAACGTTGATTCCCCTTGTATAGATAACCTTTTATTATATGAACTTTGACCTTTCCCTTTACCTTGTGACTGACCGCCCTCTTGCGGGAGGTAGAGACATAACATGGATTGTACGTGAAGCTGCCGCGGGTGGTGTCACCATGGTTCAACTCCGTGAGAAGGAGTGCTCCACCGGTGAGTTCGTAGCGCTTGCACGCGAACTTAAAACAGCACTTCAGCCGCTTGGCATACCCCTTATCATCAATGATCGTGTAGATGTGGCCCTTGCCGTAGATGCCGATGGTGTACATATCGGACAGAGCGATATGCCCTATGAGACAGCTCGTGCCTTGCTTGGTAAAGACAAGATTATCGGCCTTTCTGTAGAGACGATGGACGAGGTAGTTGCCGCCAATGCACTCGATGTAGACTATATCGGTATCTCGCCCGTATATGCCACACCTACCAAGACCAACACACTCACTCCCTTCGGCATCGAAGGCGTAGAGGAGGTGATGCGCATATCCCGCCATCGCTGTGTTGCCATCGGAGGCATGAATAGTAGCACCATCGGAGAGGTCATTGCTAGTGGTGTAGAGGGAGTTGCTGTAGTATCGGCCATCGTGGCAGCTGCATCTCCCCGCGAAGCATCGGCAGAGCTGGCAGATATAATCAACACCAATCGTCCAAATCACTCGGAGAGAAATTGTCACTTGTCAACGGTCACTTGCCAACCCCCAAGGGTTCTTACCATTGCCGGTAGCGACTCAGGAGGAGGAGCAGGTATACAAGCCGACATCAAGAGCATATCTGCCAATGGCTGCTTTGCCACATCGGCCATTACTGCTATTACAGCTCAAAACACCCTTGGGGTAAATGCCGTAGAGGGACTCTCTATAGATATTCTCGAAGGACAAATTGATGCCGTACTCAGCGATATCGGTACAGACAGCATCAAAATCGGTATGCTTCATTCGGCCAAGGTGGTGCATTGTGTAGTACGTATGCTTCGCAAGTATGCCATTACGAATGTGGTACTTGATCCCGTGATGGTATCGACCTCAGGACATAAGCTTATCGAAGATAGCGCCATCGAGGTGCTCAAGAGCGAATTGATGCCTTTGGCGCGTGTCATCACACCCAACATTCCCGAAGCAGAGATACTACTCGGAGAGGCCATCAGCAAGCAGGATGACCTACCCACTGCTGCCCGCAGATTGGCCGATATGTATGGAGTATCGGTGTTCTTGAAGGCCGGACACCTTGTCAACGATGAGCTTATCGATATCTTCTACAACCGTGAGACGGGTGAATCTGTAGAGCTCAGTGCACGTCGTGTCGACACAAGCAATACACATGGAACAGGGTGTACACTCTCGTCGGCCTTTGCTGCCCAACTCGCCAAGGGATTACCCCTTACCGAAGCGGCCAGTGCTGCCAAAGCCTACATCAACAATGCCATCATCCATGGTGCCCACCAAAACATTGGTCATGGCCATGGCCCTGTAGCGCATTTCTATTGAAAAGGGAATTGAATCACACATAAAAAAAACAGTAGTAAGCATCATTGCCTACTACTGTTTTTTGTTTTGTATAGTCTGGAATAGCTATCAGAACTTGAATGCTGCTCCTGCTAAAGCATGGATTCCTTGTGAGGGATAACCCGTATAGAACTGATAACGTTGGTTGAGCAGATTGTGACCATCGAGGAAGAAGGCCCATCGCTTGCCCAAAGTGTAACGAAGTCCAAGACCCAAATCGATGATAGAGGCCTCGCGCTCTTGGGGGGCTGTTGCGGTAAAGAGCACATAACGAAGGTCGCTATAAGCCGACAATGAACCGAAGAGTTTCATGCTAACACCTGCTTGTGCATCAACCTGCGGAGCACGAGCAAGCACCTCACGGTCTCCCTCGACCATCCAATGATTGTATGTCGCCTGAGCAAAACATGAGAACTGCTGCTTGTAGTCATAAGCCAACTTAGTGGTGGCATGAGCCAACTGAGCATCACGATTCTCGAAGCCAGTATATCGAACATATACCTCATCAGCAACAGTCTCGAAGATGGCAGAGCCTATTACTCGGTAGCCTCCGTTAATGGTGAGGTGAAGGCCCTCGGTAAGGCGCACATTACCTGTTAACAGGGCGTTGAGGTGGGTGTAGCTACTCTGCAACTCGGGAATGCGTATCCAATAGGGAGACAACGACTCAAGATAAGCATAAGTAGGCAAGAGATAGCCTCCATCGAGCAAAAGGCTGGCATTGAAGTTCTTGTCCGAGGTGTAGGTGATGCTACATGCGGGAGAAACCTTGAAGTTAGCATCAGAACCGTTAGAGAGGTCGAGGTTCACACCTGCCACAAAGTGATAGCGCTTGTAACTTGTGCTCCACTGAGGAGTGATTGTAAGGTAATTCATTGTCTCGAACGAAGACTCGGGCGAATAAGCCAAGAAATCATCAGCCAAGCCCAAACTTACCGTGCCATACTTATCAAGAGAAGCGCTCACAGTAGCTTGAGTGTGACTATGTCCCTCGCTATGAGGATTGTCAATACCCAAGTAAGCCTGCTGCCCCGAATAGGTATAGGCAGTGCTCACATCGTATCGATAGCGCTCACCTATCCATCCTTTGGCATAGACACTACCGCCCAAACGGTTTGACTGCTGGAGGTCGGTGAAGTCCAGGTTAGGATTATGCCCCGTTTCTGTGAGGTAGTTGAATGCACTATATCCTGCATTGAAGCCTACACCCAATTCACCACGGTTATAGGTCAGGCGATAGCGAACATCTGCATCTGCACGATAGAAGTGCGAAGCCCACCATTCATCATCTTCAGTCAAGAGATTTCCGTTCCAACCATTCACATTGGCATTGAGAGAGAGCGAATTGTTCTTATTGATCTGCAGATAGTAGGCTGCCAATCCATCGAGATTGTTAGAGTTTCCATAGCCAAGATGCAGATAGCCGGGGAAGCCCTTCTCTTGTGCAATAGCAACCTTATCGGTCGGGAGTGCCTGGTGTTGCAAACGAGTGATAGGCATAGCCTTATCTGCATATACGATGGCTGTCCTATTGATAGACGGCTCCACCTCATCGGGGATAAAATTGCGCTTCACAGCACTTGTTACGATGGGGTTATAGGTGCTCTCCACAAGTACTGTACGGTTGATGGTATCACCGGGAACTGTCTGAGCCACAGCAACTGTAGCTGTGAGTAATACGGATAATATGCTGAAATATCGTTTCATCGTCGTAAGGGATTATTGTTGTGTAGTAGCTTGTTCCAATGCTTGCAGACGGGTTGATATCATGGCTGCAATATCATCAGAAGCCTGATAGCTCTGCTTGAGTGAGAGAAGGTATTGCTTAGCTTCGATATACTTCTCCTTCTTGAGATATACATCCGAGAGGAGTATGAAGCTGCGTGCCAACCAATAGCTATGGGGTGTGCTGACACTGATATAGTCGAGCACCTCCTGCTCAGCCTTATCATATTGGCGAGTATCGTAATAGAGCTGTCCGAGCAGGTATTTGGCCTCGGCACCATATACGTTACGTGTATCGGTAGCGAGCTTCTTCAAGTCGTCGATAGCTGCCTCGTTCTTCTTCTGTGCCAGAGAAGCCTTGGCACGATAGTAGCGCAATTCATTGGCTGTCTCAGGAGCCAGCTTACTATTGGCAAGAACAGCTTCGGTCTCTGATATGATGATATCGAGTTTACCCAGAGCCTGTGCCGCACGCAAGCGATGAATCTGTGCATGCAGCTTTGTCGAAGGATTGTTGGTAAATCCGATAAGGTCGCCATACGAGTTGATCGCAAGGGTATAGTCGCGATGGTTATAGGCCAAGTCTGCCACCATGCGTGTAGCCTCTTCGCAATACTTGCTGTTACGATGACCTGCTACATATTGCAGATGGCCGCGTGCCTGATTATAATCATCACGCTTGTAGTAGATACAACCGAGATAGTAGCGTGCATCAATGACGTATGCACCATTGGCAAACTGCTCAAGATACTTATTGAAGCTCTCTGCAGCAACCTTCTCGTCGCCTCTCGCATAAGCCAGTTTAGCAGCCTGATAAGCGAGCGAATCGTGCTCGTTGACATCTATGGTCACCATGCCACCTGCCTGAGAAGCAAATTCCACATAGCTATCCACCATGTTCTCCTCTACGTACAGGTTCTTGAGGTCGCGCATAGCCACATTGGCCTGCTCGCTACCGGGATAGTCGGTAATCACCTTCTTATAGGCACTGATAGCAGCACGAATCTCATTGTTCTGGTAATAGATGAGCGCAATCTCATTACCTGCCTTCGGAGCATATTGGCTCTGAGGAAATCTGTTGACAAGCTGCTCAAACACCTGAACAGCCTGATTACCCTTGTCGAGCTGCACGTATGCACGTCCCTTCTCATAGAGCGCATCATCGAGATAGTCTGAGTTCGGATAGCTCTCCACAAGATAGGTAAGCGTACCAATCTTATCGGTATAGCGTCCTGACAAACCTTGCGCAAAACCCTTCTGATAGATGGCATAGTCAGCGATTGAGGGGTCGATGCTCACCGACTTGTCATAAGCGCTCTCAGCAGCGCTATATTGGCGTGCCTGAAAGTAGCAGTCACCGATACGCATCTGTGCATCTGCCAGGGTGGTCTTGTCGATAGCACCCGATGTAGCAGCATTTGCCTGGAACAGGCGATTGAAGCTTCTGAATGACTCCTGATAGTTATCCAGTACAAACTGAGCATATCCCAATCCATAGAGTGCCAAGGCATAGGTACGTCCCTTACGGTCTTTGGTGAGGCTGATGTATTGCACATAGTCTCTACTTGCTTGGCGATAGTCACCCTGACGATAGTAGGCCTCTCCGCGCCAAAAGAGAGCATCGGCACGTGTCTGACGGTCATAATCACCTACTGCCAGCGACTCGTTAAACTTCGTGATGGCCTTAGCGGTATTACCATTGGCAAAGGCTTCAGAACCCGCCTTGTAGAGAAGCTTCTGCTTGGCTTCCAGGATAGTATTGCTCGGCTGCTGTATCTTGGAGATAGAGAGCAATGCCGCATCATAGTTCTTGGTATTCATGTAGGTCTCCACAAGATAACTGTTTACCTGGTCGGCATGTACCGATGAGGGAAACTCATTGAGGAAACGCTCCAATACATTTACCGACTCACCGAAACCGGTGTAAGATGTCTCATGTACACATACCGTATAGTTATACATCGCATTCTCGCGAACCTGCATATCGGCCTTCATGGCAGCAGCCTGCTCAAAGCTGAGTCGTGCCTTGTTCTTATCGCCCAGCTTGAGGTACGCGAGACCTGAGTGCAACTGTGCATTCTGTGTCATCACATCCTCGCCACTGCACACCATACTCAACACCTCGGGAGCACGCAAATACTCGCCCGAGTAGAAGTGTGCCATACCCAACTGATACAAAGCCTCACGCTTGGGAGAGTCGGCAGCAGCCAGATACTCTTCCAATACGATGGCAGCCTGCAAATAGCGGTTCTGGGCATAGAGGGCCTCACCCTGTATGCGCTTCATCTCGACATACAGGCGGTCGTCCTGCTCAAACTCCTCCAGATAGGCAGCAGCCAACGCCTCGGCTTCGGCATATTCCTTGGTTGCCAGTGCAATCTCGGCAAGGTAATAGCGCGCCTGACGGTGGAATGTTTCCACCTCACGACTCTGTTCGAAGCCCTTCTCGGCCTCGTCATATCGCTTGGCTACATAGTTGGTATAAGCGGTATAGAAGGTAATCTCATCCTGGTACTTATCGCTTATCAGCTCGAGTATACAGAGCTGGGCTGCAGCCTCCTCGTGACGCTCCTCCTCCATGAGTGACAATGCATAGGCAAGAATCAGGTCGTCACGCTCGTCATCGTTGAGTTGGTCGGGGTCTACCTCATGCATGCCCTCTGTCACCATGCCATAGTTCTTTTGAGCATAGTTGCTCAGCAGCATCAAAGCCTTCATGCGATTGAGGTCCGGAGCATCGGGATATTGACTCAGATATTCTGCGATGGCAGCTTCGGCCGTAGCAGCCTCCTGTTTATAGGCAATTACTGCCAGCAACGCAGCAGCCTCACGACGTTGGATGTCAGTGCACTGTCCATTGGTAATATCGAGCAGCAGCTCCTTGGCCATGCCATAGTTCTGCTCATGATATAATAGTTGCGCCTGATGCAGTTGCTCCTCTTGTATGCCGAGGTTAGTATGCCCGTCTGCTGTGGCTACGTTTTGTGCCTGCAAAGACAGCATAGAGCACATCAAAGATAATAGAACGTACTTTTTCACTACGATTTATTTGTTTGTTTATAAATATAGGTGCAAAAGTACATCTTTTTTTCCATCAAGTGGATATATTCACTCTTTTTTGTTACTTTTGTCGACAAGAAAAGAGAGTAAAAGAATGAATAAATGGATTCGCCGAAAGCGTAATTCACACGGATATGGGGTACAGAGCCCCAATGATTTCTTCTTCGTGCAACATGTGTTGCGCGGACAATCTCTCTACTATGCATATACCGAGCTGCACCAATCATACCGGGCAGCAAAGTCCTCACACACCGATACCCCACTCTATCGCGAGGAGGTATACCGCATGCTATTCAGACTGACCGATTATGTACACCCCAACGCAATTGTCGAGGTAGGCACCCTGACAGGACTTGCCGTATGCAGCATGGCATTGGCCCGCCCTAACGTACCGTGCATAGCCATCGGTACCGGGAGTATGGATACCATTCCCCTACCCCCACAGCTCACGATTAAAAAGGGCGATGAAATTGCACTTTTTGGCGAAGAGCTCCAGCGTCGGGGAACCATCGATTGCCTCCATATAGCCCATACCCCCCACTACCGTGAGGTGGTAGAGATGGCCCTGCCTCATGTGTGTGACAACACACTTTTCATCATCGACGGCATCCACGACAACAAGGAGAAACGCGCCTGGTGGAACAGCCTGCGGGAAAGCCCGCTCACCGGAGTCTGTTACGACTTAGGAGCGATAGGCTTGCTCTTTTTCGACAAATCCCGATACAAAGATACTTACTGGATAAACATTAAGAAGAAACGATTCTTGCGAAGACTATGAAGAAAAGTAAGATATACACCCGTGGAGGCGATACCGGCATCACCTCACTCATCGGAGGCGAGCGCGTCAAGAAATGTTGTCTGCGCCTCGAGAGCTACGGTACTATTGACGAGCTCAACTCCCATCTGGGACTCTTGGCTGCCATGCTCGAAGATACTGACATTACCCTTCCCACCCAGTTCTTACAATCGTGCCTGTTCGAGATAGGCACCCACCTTGCCATGCCTTGCGTAAGCGACGAGCCCGTCTCTTACACAATATCCGAGAGGTGTGTAGCGCAACTGGAGCAACTTATCGACTCGCTCGACCAGCAACTCGAGGCATTGCGTTCCTTCATTCTCCCCGGAGGCTCTATGGCAGCATCGCAGTGTCATGTATGCCGTACCGTTTGCCGCAGGGCCGAGCGCCACATCATAGCATTGGCCGACGAAGCCCCCGTGAGCCCCACCGTATTGGCATTCATAAACAGACTATCAGATTTCTTCTTTGTATTGGCCCGCCTCGTAAATAAAAAAATGGGGATAACTGAAATTTCTTGGCAGAAAAGTTGTTCTTGAAGAAAAATGTTATACTTTTGCAGCCTATTAAAAATAACAGGTAAAATTAAGGAGGAATAGAATATGTATTGGACATTAGAATTGGCATCAAAGTTAGAAGATGCACCATGGCCTGCAACCAAAGAAGAGTTGATTGACTATGCTATCCGTTCAGGAGCTCCCCTCGAGGTTATCGAGAACCTTCAGGAGATCGAGGACGAGGGAGAAATCTACGAAAGCATCGAAGATATCTGGCCCGACTACCCCAGCAAGGAAGACTTTTTCTTTGACGAAGAAGAGTATTAATCTACTCACGACCAACGAATACAGCAGAAGGATAGCGCCAGCGCTATCCTTCTGTTTTGTTATACCCCGCTCAAAAAAAGGAGAGAAAGCTAATATTTATCAATAAAAAGTGGGTTGTTGAAGAAAAAAGTTTTATTTTTGCATCTATAAAGTCTACGGAGTAGAAAGACATAGACATACCATAAAACAAATAACTCACATTTACATAATACAACAATCATCTAAAATGAAAGCGACAAGATTTTTTTCCTTTGTTCTGATGGCCGTAGCCTGCCTCTCAGGTTATGCCCAGAAAGTGGTGACCGCCAAGAGTCCCGACGGACAGACAAGTGTAAACGTAACACTCTCTGACCGCATCTACTACGATGTAGTGAGCCACAATGAGACCTTGCTCAAGCAAAGCGTTATCGGTATGCAATTGCGCGACAAGACATTAGGCGAGAAACCCGTATTGAGAAAGAAGAGCGTGCGTACCGTCAAAGAGAACATCACCCCCCTGTTCCCCTTGAAGTATAGCCAGGTAGAGAACAACTACACCCTCCTCACCTTGGACATGAAGGGTGGCTATGCCGTAGAGTTCCGCCTCTACAACGATGGTGTGGCCTTCCGCATGAAGACCTCACTCCCCGGTGAGATTGAGGTGATGCAGGAGAACACCATCCTCCAGCTTGCCGACGAGTGTGACCTCGTATTGCAGCAGCCTGGTGGCTTCAAGACCGGTTGCGAAGAGAACTACTCTGTAGTGAAGAGCAGCCAGTGGAAGAAAGATGACCGCATGACCGAGCTTCCCGTGCTCATCATGGGCAAGAACCAGAAGATCCTGTTCAGCGAGTTCGACCTCGTGAACTACCCCGGTCTCTTCTTGAAGGGTAATGAAGACAACAGCCTTACTGCTATCCAGCCCAAGACTCCACTCGAGTATGAGGATCAGGGCGACCGTAGCCAGCGCATCCTCAAGGAGGCCGACTATATCGCCAAGACAAGCGGTACACGCACCTTCCCCTGGCGCTATATGCTCATCACACAAGAGGACGGCCGCTTGGCTGAGAACACCATGCCCGTACGCTTGGCCGAGAAGTGCCAGATCGACGACACCTCATGGATCAAGCCCGGCCTCACCTGTTGGGACTGGCTCAACGGTATTCCCTACGGCCCCGACGTAACCTTCGAGGGCGGTATCAACCTCGAGACCTACAAGCACTTCGTTGACTTTGCTTCACGCAATGGCATCCCCTACATCATCATGGACGAGGGCTGGGCACTCAACACCCGCGACCCCTACCGCACCAACCCCAAGGTGAACCTTCCCGAGCTCATCCGCTATGCCAAGTCTAAGAACGTAGGCATCTGGGTATGGCTCCCCTGGCTCACCGTAGAGCACAATATGGATCTCTTCAAGACCTTCGAGGAGTGGGGCATCGTAGGTACCAAGATCGACTTCATGGATCGTCAAGACCAGTGGATGGTCGACTTCTACGACCGTGCTGCTAAGGAGGCTGCCGAGCATCACATCATGATCGACTTCCACGGAGCTTTCCACCCCAGTGGCTTGGAGTACCGCTATCCCAACGTGTTGACCTTCGAGGGCGTTCGTGGTATGGAGTTCAACGGCGCATGCCGCCCCAACAACAGCATCTGGTTCCCCTTCATCCGTGGCGCAGTAGGTCCTATGGACTATACCCCTGGTCCTATGATTTGCTACCAGCCCGAGTACCACCACGGCAACCGTCCCTTCTGCTCAGGCGTAGGTACCAAGGTATACCATTTAGCAGCCTTCGTACTCTTTGAGAGCCACCTGCAGATGTTGATGGACAACCCCTGCCGTTATGACGAGTGGCCCGACTGCCGCGACTTCATCACCAGCGTACCTGTAAACTGGGACGAGACCCGTGTATTGGCAGCCGAGGCAGGTCAGTACATCGTTATGGCTAAGCGCAAGGGCGACAAGTGGTTCATCGGTGGCATCACCAACGACAACAAGCGCGAGATCGAGGTTACCCTCGACATCCTCCCCGAGGGTAAGGAGATGCAGATGAACTCATTCGTCGATGGCGTGAACGCCAACCGAATGGCTATGGACTACCGCGTAGAGCAGTCAACCGTGAAGAAGGGCACTAAGCTCCAGATCAAGATGGCCCGCAACGGTGGATTCGCAGCAGTGATCCAATAATCCCCTATCATCATCATACAGAAGGCTGAGCATATTCTCAGCCTTCTTTTTTTATTTCTCATATATTCAGGAAGAGCCTCATCGCACTCCTGCTGCTCAAGAAAGCAGCCGAAGCTCAGCAAAGTTAAAGATTAAATTTCAAGAATAAGCAAACATGTATACATAACAAAAGGGTGTGTCTAACAAATCAGACACACCCTCATATTTGCTTTGAGTGGTAGAATCAGTCTACCTGTCCTAAGCTGTTGCCATACTCCATCTCGGCCTGCACTACGAGCTCGATATCTTCGGGCAGCCAGTCTCCGATTTTGTCTTTCTTGGCCTCCTTGACGATGTAGGCTACTATCTTATCGGTATCAATCTCGACACAGCCGTCAGCATCGGGCTTGGCATCGAGCAGACCGCTACTGAAGTAGTAGTCGGCAATGACATCGATGATATAGTACAGGTCATCATCGGTGAACTTCTCTTTGAGTTCGACGGGAAGGAAGTTACGGATAAACTCTACGGTCTTGTCGTCGTCAAGATCGTCCATGAGGAATTCGTCGTTCATATTTCTTCAGTTTAGGGTTTAGGGTTTAGTGTTTAGTATAAGAGTATTCCGTATTGTTTCTACCAGATGGCACTCTAAACTCTAAACACTAAACTCTAAACAAAATTAGAGTAATGCTTCGATCTTCTCGGCAAAAGCAGCCTTGGTAGCAGCACCTACGGTCTTGTCTACTACCTCGCCATTCTTGATGAAGATAACGGTGGGGATATTGCGCACACCAAACTTTGAGGTGAGGTCATCGTTGTCGTCAACATCGCACTTACCGATGATAACACGGCCCTCATACTCTTCGGCCAAAGCCTCAATATCGGGAGCGATCTTCTTGCAAGGACCACACCAGGTAGCCCAGAAATCTACTACTACAGGCTTGCCCTCGGCGAGCAGTGCCTCGAAATTGCTGTCTGTGATTTGTATTGCCATAATATTAAAATGTATAAAGGTTTTTGTTTTACGTTTTGTGGTACAAATGTACGACTAATTTATTTTATAATCCAAGCCTTCGTGATTTTTTATATAATTTATCAGTTCTTTCTCTACTGATATCTTCATGCTTCGCGACTTGAGGTCGGCACGGAAGTGACCCTCCTGATCCTTCACATTGAAGTGTACCTCGGTCTTTCCGGGGTGATCGCGCATCATGGTGTACAGGTCGTTAACAATCTCTTCGTCGAGATGCTCGAGCTGTATCTGTATGGAGATGCTCTGCATCAGGGTGTCCTTGACGTCGGGCAACAGCTCTATGGTACCCACCTTGAGTTCATAGGTGTCGGGGCCAAACTTACGGGGAACGACACGGCCCTTGATGAAGAGGAAGTATCCCTCCTTCATGTAGTTGCTGAAGCGCATCCAGTCATCGCCAAAGAGGGCTACCTCATAGGTGCCGGTGAAGTCCTCGAGCTTGGCGATACCAAAGGGTTTGTTGTTCTTGGTGAAGCCGCTACGGACACCCGTTACCACACCACCCACGGTGAGGTCACGCTCCTCCTTAGCATCGAGGATATCGGGGACTTCGATCAAACGGGCCGAACATACATCTTCGAGAATGATGCGGTACTCGTCGAGCGGATGGGCCGAGAGGTAGATGCCTACGAGGTCGCGCTCGCGGTTGAGGCGCTCGATGGTAGACCATGTGGTTACCTCCTCGGGGACCTTGGGACGAGAGATGACCTGGCTCATGCCCTCCATGCCGAAGAGGGAGTTCATGGCCGAATTGCGCTCGGTCTGTACCAACGTGCCGTAACGGATGAGGATATCGAGAAAGCTCTCTTTCTTGGAGTTCTCGGCAAAATAGTCTTCGCGACGCATCTCGGGGAAGCAATCGAAACCACCCGAAAGAGCCAGGCACTCGAGATTCTTGCGGTTGCAGGCCTGCAGGTTGACACGCTCGACAAAATCGAAGATGTCTTTGTAAGGACCATTGGCTTCGCGCTCGCGGATGATAGCCTCAACGGCTCCTTCACCCACGCCCTTGACGCCTCCGAGACCGAAGCGGATGTCGCCCTTGGCATTGACTGAGAACTTGAGATAACTCTCGTTCACATCGGGACCAAGCACGTTGATGCCCATCGACTTGCACTCGTCCATGAGCTTGGTGATTTCATCGATACGCGAGAGGTTACGCGAGAGGTTGGCTGCCATGTATTGCGACGGGTAGTTGGCCTTGAGGTAGGCGGTCTGATAGGCTACCCATGAGTAGCAGGTGGCATGGCTCTTATTGAAGGCATAGGAGGCAAACTTCTCCCAGTCACTCCAAATCTTGTCGAGTATCTTCGGGTCGTGACCATTCTTCTTACCGCCCTCGATAAACTTGGGCTTCATCTTGTCTACGATGTCCTTCTTCTTCTTACCCATCGCCTTACGCAACGCGTCAGACTCACCACGGGTAAAGTCGGCCAACTGGCGCGAGAGAAGCATCACCTGCTCTTGGTATACGGTGATACCATAGGTCTCCTTCAGGTACTTCTCCATGCACTGTATATCATACTCGATTGGCTTGCGGCCATGCTTACGGGCGATGAAATCGGGGATATAGTCCATCGGTCCTGGACGGTAGAGGGCGTTCATGGCGATGAGGTCCTCGAAGGTCGAGGGCTGCAGCTCACGCAAGTATTTCTGCATACCGGGCGACTCGAACTGGAACGTACCGATGGTCTTACCCTCACAGTAGAGTTGGTATGTCTTGGGGTCTTCGATAGATATGGTGTCGATGTCCACATCGATGCCGAGGCTCTGCTTTACATTGGCCACGGCCTCCTTGATGATAGAGAGCGTCTTCAGGCCCAAGAAATCCATCTTGATGAGGCCCGTGTCCTCAATCACGCTACCTTCATATTGGGTCACGAGGAGCTTCTCACCCGTTTCCTTGTCATCGGCAGTGCTCACGGGCACCCAGTCGGTGATGTCGTCGCGGCAGATAATCGTACCGCAGGCATGTACACCAGTACCACGAACGTTGCCTTCGAGCATCTTGGCGTACTTGATGGTGTCGCGCAATACGGGGTCGGGTGATGTCTCGGCCTCCTGTAGCTCAGGTATTGCCTCGATGGCGTTGGTGAGGTTGAGCTTCTTGTCGGGCAGTTTGTCAGGGATGAGTTTACAGAGGTAGTTGGCGCGGTCGAGCGGCAGTTTCTGCACGCGTGCCACATCCTTCAAGGCCATCTTCGTGGCCATGGTACCGTAGGTGAT
>JAEIGA010005303.1_pt1 | contig 19752 bp, 14 predicted proteins | sample 9270691 | NCBI WGS metagenome assembly JAEIGA01 (sample SAMN17057246, study PRJNA624740) | gut metagenome | biome: biome; isolation source: fecal sample | host: Bos grunniens | place: China: Xizang | collected 2019 | reverse complement strand
TCAAATACATAAGTTTTCTCAGACATATCTTAAAATTTTTAAAAGGTTAAACATAACTTTGTTGATCAACGATACAAAGATATATCTGAAAAGTTCCAAAATAAGAATAATCACAATAAAAAAATAATCCGCTGTAAGCCTTTAACTTACAACGGATTATAATTATTTAAAATTGTAAAACATTACTATTAATTTAAAGCAAGTCAGTCATAATATATCTGTCCATAATCGTTAACTTTTTCTGCAGCTATACAATGTAACTCAACCTTTTTCTTTGAAGGAAGTGTTAGAGATGTAGTATTATCAGAATAATCACTCATATTAATTGAAATAATATTGTCATTTTCAAAATTAATTGTAATACTATCAGATGAAGTATTTATAATTCTAATTCATTTTCCAAAACAACCAGTTGTTATATTTATTGGTCTAGGTTCAACAATAACAATTACATTATCATAATGGTCAACAGTATATTCAGAGAAATCATCAGGATTAGTTACTTTAGTTTTTGGACAAAATCCTCCAAACTGACCTCCTCCAGAAGCAAATACCATAGAATCATCTGAAGCAGCTGCCATAATACCAATACTTGATCCGCCAGGACAAAACATTCGATTGTTATTTCCTGAAACAACAAGATGCATGCCGACACGATTACAAGTACCGCCGAACATCACATCTGTATCATCGTGTTGAATCTCAATGCTTTCTGGTTTGATCCTTAAATTACTTCCTTCAGGATTTTCTAATGAAATTTTTCCATTACCAAATGTTAATTTAACGTTAGAATTAGATTCATCTAATGATACAAGATTTCCGTCACTATCAATAGATATTTCTCCAAATTTTACTGATTCAGAATCCCATTCTATTTTAGAAGAATTTCCAGATGATCCCAATTTTCCACTACCATCCGCAAAAATTTGAGTTGTTGGATTTTTAACAATTGTTGTTGAAGCAGATACACCATTAACTGTTACTGTTGTTGTTTCAACACCCTTGGCTCCAGCAAATAACATTAATCCCTCTTTATTATTTGCTCCAAGAAGTGTTGTAGTACCATTATGAATTCCTGCTACAATTGCAGTTCCACTGTTATAGTCTCCAATAGAGGTCGATGTTGAGTCATTTGTTTTTATTGTTCCTGTTACAGCGAGTGTTCCTGCTAATACTGCACCTGTAGTAATTGAACCTTTCTCAACATTTGTATCAAAATTCTTATATGTATCTTTGAGATACGCAATACCTCCAGTTCATTTTGTAACTCGTTGTTCTATAACATATTCTTCTATTTTACCTATGAGTTTATCAAAATCTGAAAGATTATTAATATTATCAATAAAAGACTGACTTGGAACTTTTTTTCCTCCAATAATAATAGGATTTCCACCTATAGTTGGAGGCTCGTCTGGATCTTTTGAAACATCAATAGGATTGTAACCTGTTCTATATCCTCCATCGCCACCTGATCTATAAGACTGCTCTAAACTATCAACAAATGATTTAAGATAATCTCACTCGTCAGTTTTTCTCAAATGATTGTCTAAAAAGTCAGCAACGCCAATATTGTTAGATCCATCAGACATCATTCTTGATGCAGATCCAATTCCCATTTCAGGTAAAGTAGTATGCTCTATTCCTAATTGTAAAACATCATTATGTAAAGAACTTATTTTTGATGATAAAAGTGGAAGTTTATTTACAACAAGATCTTTTACAACTTCAGCAGGAATTTGATCTCCAAGATTATAGAAAGGAGTTGTTGAAATAAGTACATTATCTTGTTTAACAATTCTTTTTCCTAATATATCTTCAACGATCTCTTTCATTGAAAATTCAGAATCTTGAACAACACCTGATTCGTCATATGTATTTAATGTAATCTTATTAAAACCAGCCTTACCAGATTTACCATCAATTCAAGCATTTGGTTTAAAATCGGATGAAGTTGCAGGATCTCAATCTGATGTAAATACTCCATTAGCAGCTGCATCTGCAACATTAGTATAAACACCAGTTCCTTCTTCACTAAACATATAATTTCCATAAAAAACAAATGATCCAAGAGTACCATTATCTGAAATTAATAATTTTGTAAATACAGCTTCAAATGATGTAAATTTCTCTCAATCGTTTGTAAAACTATCAGGACCTTTTGAAGGATCATTTCCACAATGTGATGCGACTTTTAATAAATAATAATCTCCTTTTCATTCAACATATGGCGCAGCATTAGGTGTTTGCTCATAATTCTTAGAATAAACATATGTACCAGCAGGATATGCAATTAATCCAATAGATCCTTCTTTCACAACATCTACTTCTACATAATCAATTCAGTCAACAGGGGATGATACATTAGTTCCTTTTTTATATAAAAAGTAAACAATTTGTGAATTTAAAAGATTTGCATCATCTTCTGTTAAAGTGAATGTTGTTGCATTTAAAGGAGTTGTGTTAAATATGCCATCAATTGAAATATAAATATCTAATTCTGCAAAAACATCAATTCGAGTCATTTTTGTTTTATTAGATCCATTTATTTTTCAAACAATTGGAGTAATATCTTTTCAAATAGAACTATTTACTTTATTATTATTATTTTTGACAATTCACCTACTGCTTACATCAATTTGATAATATTCTGCATTTTCTCCATCTTTAATAACTCCCACTAATTCTCTATCATATACAGATTCCTTATTTGATTCATCAACATATACAAGTTCAACAACTAAATTTGAAGTAACAGTTGATATAGGAATTGTGAAATTAGAATTTGCATATGAAACAGTATTAAATGCTCCATCATCAATAGAATATCTAATTGATAAACCTTCAGAAAGAGTTTCTCATTTTTTTCCATCGACAAAAACAGAACCAATAATATCATCAAGTTTATCTAAATTAATTACTGTACGATCAAGTTGTAATTTTCAATTAAATACACTTCAACGAATAAGTACATTTTTGGTATAATCTTGTCCTTTGTATGTAGCAATTACTTTAACATGAGCATCACTACATAGTTTGTTCATTTTATTAATTGTAATTTTTCCAGACTCTGAATCATACGTTCCTTCGCAATCAGTAAAATCAGCACTATATTTCACACCAACTGCATGTTTTGTTCCATCAAATAATATAGCATTTGTTATTAAACCAAGTTCTCCATTCTTTTCTTGTATTTCTAAAGCAGTTACATTAATTAAATCTTCAGTAACTTCAAGATGACATGCATTTTCTCCTCCAGATTTTTGAATAAGAATTGTTTGAGTTTCAACATAATTTAAACCCTTAATAACAATATTTAAATCAATTGTGATTACGTGTTCTGCTATAGGAAGTTTTGTTGTATCATCAGTTAATGTAAGAGTAATGACATTATTATCATATGGAGATTTATCATCTAAATTTAAAGTAGATATCGATATAGGATAATTATCTTCAGTTTTCTCATTTCCATCTAATTTGATACTCTTAATAGCAACATTTTCAATTTGCATGAACTCTGTACCTTTTCTAGCTTGAATATCAGTAGAAACTGTTTTCTGTTGAAATTTTCCTTCAATTAATTGTACGATTGCAGCAGGATTTCCTAATTGAGTAATTATAGGAGATTCACCGTTGTCTCCAGCAGGACCTCTTTCACCATATTTAGCTCACAATGCAGGGTCTGAAAACGCAGTCCATGTGCCATCAATCTTCTTTCTTGAAGATACATATTCATACTGTTTAGCTGTTGATACTCCATTAGGAACATCTGTTCATTTGATTCCATTAAATTCAGCGTCATGTCAATCTGGTTTTTGATAATCTTCTGTAGATATATCATATTCTCCATCCTCTCCAACAGGTGTTGGATTTGCTAATCCACCAGTAGTATAATCAACATTACAAAGATAATAGATGTATTCTTGACCTGGACCATCTCGTCCATCAGTAACAACAGCTATTTCTTCAAATGCTAATTCTGTTCCATTTTCTGTATCATCTGCTGTTAAATAGAATCGAATTTTAGTTGGATAAACTTCATCTTCAAAATTAAATTCACCATATTGATCATTTCAATCAACCATGTCCGATTCTTTAATATCAACATCTCCTGTTAAATGATCTATTTTGGCAAATAAAATTTTATTATCAGGAACTGATCATTTTGTACCGTTTCATTTTTTAACTTGTACAGTAATTTTTTGATCCTCAGGTATAATCAATCCGTTTTCAGCTTTTCTGCGAAGAATAGACTTATTAGGAACAATTTCATAAGCATTAGCTGTCTTATGAATATAGAAGTTTCTGCTGTAAGTTTTTCCGTTATATTTCGCTTTACAAACAATAATTGAAACATTGTCTAATTTATTGTTATTTAAAACAACTAATCCAGTATCAGGATCACATGTAGCCGCTTCATTATTATCTACTGAATATTGAACTCCAGATTCAACCGGTTCAGAACCACAATATAATGAAATTTGAGTTGTAATTGTAGTATCTATAAAATCAGGATCAATTTTGCCATTTTCTAATGGAATTACAGCTTGATCATTAGATAATTCTACTTGATAATATGAAGATCCGTCATATGCATATCTAGAGTATAAATGAGCATATTGTTTACCATCAACCTCAGAACCTTTTCAATCACCAAATTTATTTCCTTGCCTAGTTCTTGTTACAACTCAACAGTAAGGATAGTTTTCTGATACAGTTTGAGGTGTGTCACATCAATTTGTTCCAGGAGCATTCTCTCCTAAATTATGAGCTGGAAGATATTCTGCACTTTGAGTATTATCTACTGGAACAAGAGGTGGATTTTGAATATCATATTTATCTGTAGTTAATACAAAAATTTGTTCATAACCTCATCCATCTTCTCCATTTCATAAATGCCATGGTTTATATGAATTTGGATTATCGATAACACTTTGTTCTACTGCACCAACACAAACAAATGTACCTACATATTTACCAGGAACAGTTCCATTATTTGCAGTAAACGATTCGCCATCATCACTATATCTAATATAAATTTGTGCACTATCTCCAGGTTTACCTTTTAATTCAACACTTACTCAGTATAGATCAAAATTAGAATCAGTTTCAGATTCACTTCATCCTCCTGAATAAATATACAAGAAACCAGTTTCTTCAACAAAATAACCATCTCCTGGATCCAATGTTCCTCCAGTAAAACTAGAAGCATCTCCGTTAATAAACTTATTTCATGCTTCTTTTAATTCATCAAGTGTTGCAAATTTACCTTCAACCTGAACAGATTGTCCTGGTTCTCCAGTATCACCTTTTTCGCCTTTAATTTTAGTAATAGTTCAATTACCTCATACGCCATTATGACATGTAACAGTAGCCATATATAAAGCTCCTTCCATGTTTTCTCCTTCGTTCCATGAAACTCCTCATTTATCTGATTCAGTTTTTCTTCATGAATCTTCATCTCCAGTATAAGGTGTAATATTATAACCAACAATTGTAGAAAGATCTTGCTTAGTAAATTCAACCTGGAAATTTGCAGTATCTGTCATCTGTCTTGGAGCAGATCAATCTTCATCAATTTCTCCTACAGATCTAAATGTGCGCATTGACATTCAAACAATACCAGTTCCATCTTCAATTGTATCTCCCCAAATTAGATTTCTTTCTCCTTCTTTAGATCCATCTACAGTAGGATAAGGTTTATCAAAACATCCTCCTTTAGGTTGCTTTGGTTCTTCTCCTCTAGCAAATACATAAGATGTTTTATATGCAACACCATCTTCAGAATATTTTGCTCAAAGTTTTGGAGCAGAGAATGGACCTCATGTAACCTTTCCAGTTGTTTGATCAACAACTCCTTTTCTTACAGAAACTCATTCAAGTGGTTCTGAAGGTCCAACATCTGATGGTTCATCTGTTCAATCATATCCACTATAATCAAAACCATCAACAGAAAATTCATCATTAGGAACAAATTCTCATTCCTGATAACGAGGATGTTTTAACATCTCATTAAGATCAGGCATATAGTTATTTAAAACAATGTCAGATGTCATTTCCACAAGATCAATATCTTCGTGTTTTTCCGGAGTAACTAAATAAATATATTCAACTCCAGGGCCGTCCATACCATCTTCACCTCACATTGCCCAAAGAACAGGCTTTGATCAATCGCTTCATCCAGATTCGGTATACACTCTAGAACTTACAACTTCAATAGTGTATCTTTCTCCATCAATTCCAGATGGTTCATCTGTTCATTTTGTGTCAACAATTGAATCTTTAGTAACAGGAACTTCAGCTGTTTGAGTTTTATCTAAAGGATTATTTTCTAATCATGTTAGTAGCTGATTATAGTTATCATAATTTGAAATTAATCTATAAATAAATTCAATACTTGATCCATCAGTTCCGTTATGTCCATCTTCACCAGTAAGTCTTGTAGGAGATTGCCATCCGGAAAGATTAGTTCCTGCACTATTAAATGAAGCATAAGACATTCATAAATATTTTCCTTTTACTAATTCATCTGTATTTTCTTCCCATCCTATAGGAGGAGTTATGATATTTGTTTCTGGATCCCATGCTCCTCCAACAGGCATATCTGGAGCGCTTACAGTCTCTGTATAAGTATAAATAAAAATAGTTCTTCCACCACCATCTTTACCATCTTTGCCGTATTTTGCTCAAATAGATGGAGCTGAATAAGGACCTCATATTTGAGAATCTCCTTCATAATATTGTTTTCTAGTTGATACTCAACAAACAGTATTAACAGTAGTTACAGAAAGTGGATCGTCAGATCAATCTGAAGGATACGATTCATTATCAGTATTTGATGGAGCAATAGGAGTTGGAGGAACAGTAAGTTCATCTTTAGTTAATTTATAAATATATTCAATTCCATTACCGTCGCGTCCGAATTTACCATACATTGCTCAAACAGCGGGATCAGATCATTCGCCTCAAACATTTTTATCTTTTTCACGCTGACAAATAAGCTCGATCTGTAAATCATCATTTACACCCTCTGGATTATTATTTCATCCTGAAGGAACGTGTTTATCTTCTTGAACACTTGTTGGAGCTTGAATTGTATCAGCAACAGTTTTATCGGCAACAAGTTTATAGATAAATTCCATTCTATATCCGTCTGTTCCATCGCCTCCGCCAGCTGGTCCTGGAGGACCCTGTGGACCCTGATCTCCTTTATCTCCTTTATCACCCTTGTCTCCTTTTTCACCTTTTTCACCTTGAGGACCAGCAACTCCGCTAACACCATCTTTACCAGGTTCTCCCTGAGGACCTTGAGGACCTTGAGGTCCCTGCGGACCAGATTCTCCAGAAGTACCGCTTGCTAAATAAGGAGTGCTTCATCCAGTCTGATTTATGCCATCATTTCAAAGTGATGTAGAAGCTCACACTTCTCCAGAACCAGATGGAATAAATGATCAACCATCAGGAGGTACAAGCTGTCCTGTGATTAAATTCACAGTACCACCTACTGGCGCTGAAGGAAGAGCTCGAGTTCTACTAGGCTCTTTGTAAACAGTTAATTGTGCCACTGTTACATTTCCGCCAACAAATTCAATTCTGCGAAGAACATCTCCGTAGTTAATTGGACGAATTGTTTCTTTTACAGTGTCATCGCCTGTTTTTTCTTCAATAAATTCAGCTACGTTATCAAACGCCTGAATTGTTTCAGTAACATTTTCTTGTAAACTTCTTAAATTCATATAGTTAACTATTTTTTAAGTTATTTGAAACAATTAATATTCCTCTCAATTAAGAGCATTATTTATCATTTCAAACACATCTTCTATTTTGACATATTCCGATAAGTCATTGTTCATTCCTGAAAATTTTACAGGACCAAAACCATTGTCTAAATAAATTGATTTATCATCTTCTGAAAAATAAATTCATCCCGCACCGCTACATTCAGTAGGAATGCTTTTAATATTTTGTATATAACCATGTTTTAATTTCATAATGACATTTTTATTTTGGCAAATATAATTATAATATTTTGAATTTCCAAATTATTTTAGTATGTTTGCAAAAAAGTTAATATGAGAAAGTTCTTAAAATCAATGTTATCCGAGAATGGAAAAATCTCAAGTAAAAGAGCAATGGGAGTTCTCGGATGGATAGTGTGTATCTTTATATGTATATGATGCACAATAAAAGGGTCGGAAAATCCGAGTGCTGTAGAATATTTATTTATATGCAGTGCTAGTTTATTAGGAATAGATAGTATAATGCGTCCATTTAACAAACAAGAAAAACATTATTATGATGAGGAAGATGAAAGTAATTTATAATAAATTAATTCCGTTTAAAGGATATTTTGCGATAAATTTGTTCGGAGTTATGTTTGTAAGAGAAGAATATAAAAATTATAATATCTCAAAACAAACATATAATCACGAATTAATTCATACTAGTCAAGCTCTAGATTTTATTTTTAAATACAAACAGATTCAATTTTTAGGTTATTTGATTTTTTATGTTATTTATTTTATGGAATGATTAATCAAACTTTTAATTTCACTTTTTACATTTGGAAAAATAAAAGCATATCGTAGTATTTCATTCGAACAAGAAGCATATAAAAATCAGCATAATCTAAATTATTTAGATTCAAGAAAATCTTTTGCCTGAGTGAAATATATTTTTAAAGTTGTGTGAAGAAAAAATACATAATAATTCCAAACAGTTCATTGTCAAACTAAACGTTAAAGAAATAATTTAAAGATATAAAAATAATGAAAATAACAGTAGATAGAAAATGAAAAAAAGAAGATTACACCATTGGTAGGATGTATATCAATGGTGAATTTTTTTGTAATACATTAGAAGATACAGATAGAGGTATTACTCAAACGATGGATAAAAATATATTAAGAAGTAGAAAAATTCCAAATCGTACAGCAATACCTTCTGGTACATATAATATTACATTAGACGTGGTATCCCCTAAGTTTTCAAAGAAAACATTCTATAAGGAATTTTGTGATGGAAAATTACCAAGACTTTTAAATGTACCTGGATTTGATGGAATTTTAATTCATGTCGGTTCAAATGCTTCACATTCAAGTGGTTGTATTTTAGTAGGAAACAATACTATTAAAGGAGGACTTACAAATAGTAAAGAAACTTTTAAAAAGTTATATAAAATTCTTTTAGAAGCAAAAGAAAGCGGAGAAAAAATAACAATAGAAATATATTAAAAAAATCCTCCAACGTTTAAGTTGGAGGATTTTTTATTTGTTCAATTCTTTTTGCAATTTAATAATATCTCTTCTATATATAAATTTTTCTTTAAATCCTTGTTGTTCTCTTAGTTGTAACTTACCGCTTTTAACATAAGCATCAATCATTGAACGACTTTTACCTAATTCTTTAGAAGCCTGATATTTACTTAATTTTGATTCTGGATTTGACATTCATGAAATCATATCCAATAATTCGCATTCTTGTTCTTCTGTCAAGTTTGAATTTCCAGCATCAATGTTATCAATAATACTCTGTAATCCAAGTTTTAATAATTGTAATCTAAACATAATAATTATTTTAATTTTTTATTATCAAATAATTTAAAATGAGAAAAGTGAATAATTAATTCCTAATTGAAAATATGGAGTCAACTGGGGAGCTGTATTTAGTGGAACATCTATTCCCATTTCTCCTGTAAAAGTAACTCTGTCTCAATTATACGCAACATTTATGTTTGGACTCATTGTGTAAGATTTATCAAATAAACCCATAGTGTTCATTCCAACATTTAAATTGAATTTTTTATCTTCAATTACTTGCGTATTCGTGACATATATTACATTTTGTTTAACCTTTATACTATCTAATGCTGGATCTATACCTGAAACCCATGCTTCATAATTATCTGTTTCATAATATCTTTGTACTCGTTGTAATTCCACCTCTAAACTATCAGTTGCAAGTTTTAAACTATCAATAATATGATACAAAGAATCAATTTTTTTATCATCATTTTGTTCTGGAAAAACTGCATAAAGTGGAACTTTAATTTTTTGAGTAGAGAGTAGTGCTTCTCCTTTATAAACTGGTTTATATTCTGTAATAACTTTTTCTATTTTAACTGTATCTGTTTGAATATCAACTGATTTCTTTCCTCGATTGTATCCAACTCCAAAACAAATAAAAAGTAATACACAGACTATAATTAATCCTAATATTTCTTTTCTCATACTTTGTAAATTCAAACTTTTTTCGTATCTTTGTACTGCAATCCTACAGACAGAGTGTGAACGATACTACGGTATACTACATTAACAATATATAATTTTGGATTGGGCGGTTCTAGGTATTAGGCCGCCATTTTTTATATATTATGAATGTGCTCTAACAGAATTCAACATTTGGTTCATTTTGCTAACATAATTTGGATCCGTAGCATATCCTCCTGCTTTTACTCTACTGAAATATTGATTTGGAGAATAAGCAAATACATTATAATTTTTATTTCCAACGAGATTTATTTTATAATTAACATAATCTTGCAAACTATCAAAATCTCTAAATGAATCTGTAATTGTTATCATTTTTTGTCCATCTCATTCTTTCGTTTGTCTTGTAGAACCTTTTCCTTTAATTCCTCCAAAATTATTTTTGCCAGATTGATGTTTGCCTCAACCTGATTCAAGAGCATCTTGTGCTACGAGATATTCTGCAAATGCAGGATCATATCCCCTTTTTTGCAACTCTGTTGCATATGCGTTAATCATTTGTTCAACAAAATCATTTTGATCTGTAAATGAACTAGTGCTAGAATGACCGCTTTGAGATTGAGATGTAGTTGCTGCATTTTCATTTGAATCAATTACAATTGGTCATACTCCTCCTTGAATTGGAGTAAATGTAGGCTGAGTTTGAACAGGTGTTTCTTCAGTAACTTCTTCATCTACAACAACTTCTTTATCTGATTCTACTGGTTGTTCTGGCGCATTAGCTTGTTGTCTACTTGCAATTAATGCCGCTGCTGCTTCTGGAGTCATTATTGTATATCTTTCTGCGGAATCAGTTGCAAAATCTTTATTATATCCTCCAAAAGAATCGTCATTCTCAAACGATGAAACATAAAGATCTTTTAACTTGGTTGGAGTTAAATCACTATCTTTTAAAATTTTCTTATATTCTATTTTACCTACTGCCATATATTATATATTATTTACATTCATCAAAATATTCTGAAAACATAAATCCAAAATTTGAAAATAAACATTCTCAAGATTTAAAATCTAAGCTTTTAATCACTTTCAATGTATATTTTAATAAAGATTTTTTACCACTACATATATGCGAATATCCAAATAATTTTGATTTTATAGAAATTTCTTTTTCATCTGTTCCAAATAAATATTGTATATTATAATTATCTTTCTCGCATAATTTTTCTAAAAAAGATTGTTCAAAAATAATATCTGGAACACAAAAACCATTTGCTGTTATAAATCCTGGAATACATTGTTCAACCATAGATCAATAGAGTTTTTTATAATCATCTCATAATTTTTCATTTTTTACACAAAGTATTCCATTATTAGGCATTGTTTTAGGAGTTTCTTTTTCAATTCATTCAGGAAAATTTAAATGTTTAATTTGTTCAAAGGTTGATATTCAAGCATCATTATGTTCTTGAAATTGTTCCTGCGATTGAACTAAAACATCACAATTAATATTGGTTAAAATCTGTTTACAAAGATGTTTTTGTAAAAATACATCTCCATCAATATGAATTGTATCTCGATTACAATGATCTAAAGCTATGAATTTCGGCCATGCTCACACTAAAGGATCAATGTTTGGAGCATTTATGTTTTCAAAAACATAATCAATTTTATTATAAGGATATACTACTTCTCCAAAAGTACGATCTGTAAATAATGTGATATCTATTCCTATTTGTTTCGCGTAAAGACAAGATAATGTAAAATATGTCGCCTGACAAAATATAACGAAATCATTAGCATTAGTATAAAAACTTTGAATTACGTTCATATTAAAAATATTTATTATATATATCTATTCCTAATAATTTTTCAACAAATTTAAGTCCAGTAGAAATAGTATATTTTGAATTATTAATAAAACCATGCATGAATGTATCAATTTTAATTTCTTTTAATCCTCCGTTATTTATTCCAATTTTAGCTAACGGAAATTCTTCTTCTATAGATTGATATGTATCATTTGGAGTAACATTACAATAATAATTTTCAATATTTTGTATATGTTTTATTATAATCGGAGTAATACATTTATTAAAATGTTTTGGCACATAAACAGGAGATCCAACAATACACAAATCGATATTAGAAAACATAAAATCTGGTTCAATATTTTGTCTCTCCAGTGTTTTTTGAACTTCATCAATAAAAGGTCATTTGTATGATAAATTTGATATTCCTCCAATTTTATGAACAAAATCATTTTTATGATTATATAATACACCACACATTATATTTTTATCTGGTATTTCAAATGGTTTTGTAAAAACAATATCTATATCCAACATCAAAATATCATCGTCAATTAAAAAATATGAATAAAGTTTAGGTCAACTATATATTTTAATATCGTAGAGATTTCCGAATTCTGTATTTGAAAAATCTTGAATTAAAATTTCATCCCATAAAGTTGTTCATCCTTTTTCTTCTAAAAAATCATATGTGATTTGATCAACAACAAAAACCTTTTTTCAATTTGGATTAAATTTTGTAACTGATAAAACAGATGTTATCAATCAATATTGTTTGATACTATATTTTTGTAAAGCATTGTCTCCAAGATCCGCTCAAGCTCATACTACTGTCATTAGAAATTAGGATAATATTGTTTATAATTTTCAGTGAATCATTTAGCTTGTTCTGGAGTCATTCTAACTGTATCTCTTCTTTCTACAGCAGAATTTATTCCTTCACTTCTTCTATATATTGGATTAGTAAAATCAACTAATTCCCCATCTATTTCTTGTACTTCTGGATAAACAAAAGCTCCTTGTTTAGTATCCTCTGTTGCTCATCCAAGTTTATGAGTTGAAATGCTTAATGGATTCACTCAATTTTGAATATGTTTTCTATTTGGATCTAATAATCTTTGTACAAAATTAGCTTTTGATTTTTTATTAATTCTCTGAATCAGTTCAGGAAGTGTTCCAGAAGGATTTTGATATGTTAAAATTCCTAACATTTTTAATAAAAATTCAATTTACAAATATACTAAAAATTTAATAAAATTAAAAAATAAATTTAAATTTAAATATAAAAATAAAGGTCCTTATTAGGACCTTTATTAAATTATAATTTATCTATAATAAGAAATATAAGATATGCAATTAAAAGAACATTTCCAAGAAACATTCCTGCATTAAGATCTTTTCAATCAAATTTTCCACCCTTTGCTTTATCTTTTACTTCTAAACCAATCATTGCAAAAAGAGTTGCTACATAAGCTCCGAGAATCATTGATGCAGGATTTACTACTGCTCCCATTGGCAATCCAATCACAATCGCAGTAAGTAAAAAAATTCCCCATCCAGCCATTAAATGCAACCATCTATTAGATGCAATAAATCACTCGTACAAATTATTTTTTAACTTCAATAAAAACTGTTTCATAATTTAAAAATTTATTTCTTCTTCGTCTCCTCAATTATCAACTGTAACATCAAAAGATATTGGTACTCTTACAGTATCCACAGTACTTGTTGTATCCGATTTAACTCTAGGTGTATAAGTAGACGTATCTACATTTCTTGGAATCGCAATATCAATTATAGTTGATTTCGAACAACTAATAAATATTGTCAGAAATACAACTATAATTGATATAATTAAAACAATAACTTTTTTCATTATACTGTGAAATTTAATCTTTTTGGATAACCTTTAGTATAATTGTAATTATAAATTCTATTAAGATCTTCTAATTCTTTTACTGTAGCTAAATGTTGTGCTGTTACATTATAACACTCCATGGCATACAATTCTAATACAGATAACATCTGAAGCATCATATCACAAGGAATATTATAACTTTTATCATTCGCTCATAGAACAATATTTTCAGCACCATTTGCTTTAGCAACATTTGTACTATTAACCAATCCTACTCTTGTTGCTTTATCTAATCACATGCTTTCATTATTGACAATAAAACTGTTTACAGCTTCACTTTTGTCATAATCATAGATGAGGGCTACTTTCTTCGCCCTCATCTCGTCAATTTGTTGTCTTAAAAATTCATCCATTATTCTTGGTCTTTAGGAATTAGTACATAACCATTATAAGTATAAGAAGAGTTAAGAGTATTAGTACCGTTGCGATATATAATAGTAATCTTATGTTCAACACTTGGGTCTATATCAGTAAAAGTAACGAGTGTATAATTACTTAAGTTAAGACTAGGTGTGCCGCCATTGGTGTGACTAGAGGTATATTTTTTTACAGACGTAGATGTTTTACTTGTATCTCTATTTATAACCTGATCTAGTTGCGATACCATTAAATAATCATTTGAAGAAGAATATCCTGAACTTCTAACATATAACTTAAATGTAGTGTAGCCTTTAATATCAATATACGCGCAAACTTCATCTGATGGTTTTATAGCACTTCCTATATAAACTCCATCGTATAGACTAAGATCAATGTTTTTAGTTTCATCTAAATTTCATTCGTTGTTTAAATCTCAAATGTAGTATTTATCTGATCAAGGTCCATGTGCAATAGTAACTGTAGACGTGTAATCTAAATAAGTGAAAGAAACCTCTCTAGTAATTGTTTCTAAAGATTCATTTATTGGAACTTCTGTTTCTCAATAACCCCGAACTACTCAATTAGTAATCTCTTCTCCTGTGGCACTATTAATACCGTTGGTTACTGCTACGTATGTGCCTTTAACATTCGTCCTGTTTCCAACAGGAATGTCTTCTGCTGTAAGATACAACTCGGTACATTCTAACGGTTGATATGTTTCTACATACGTAAATCCTGTTAGCTTTGACTCATATTCACTTTTTGACCCAACAGGTACTTCGGCAATAATATTTGAAAGACTGGTGTTATTGCAATAAAACGAATTTCTCACACCTACAGTTGATTCAGGAGGAATTACTCCTCTAAAAATAATCTTTTTAATTGAAGTTGGTTGATAAACCACATACTGTCCACAAGTCTTTAAAGAAGCTGGTAAACTAATCTCAGACGGATAACAAGAATTATATCAGGTATATTCAAGATGAGTGATTCCTTCTGGCAAGAAATATTTTGTAGCATCAGTAACATATTGGAATGCATATGGATCAATACTAGTTACACCTTCTGGTATAATAATCTCTTTAACTCCATTCAATCCACATATAACGTTGCCTTTGATATTATAAATTACACCTCCTTCTTTTCTTAACAGACCGTCTTCAGACACATGTATTTGATTAACATGGCGTCATGATCTATTATATAGTAAATTTCTTAATTTAGATCCATCAACATTTTTACCAAGATACAGATTATTTGCACCAGTATCTGTGCTGCCACAATAACTTGAATCCATATGCATGTTATTTAAAGACTTTATTCTCAATCAATACCCACCAAAACTCGTAACATTATCATGTATATATAAATTATCCAACTGCATTCCATTACTCATGATGGCGTAACCATTAATAGCTGTAACCCATTCCGGAACCCTATAATCTCGTTTTGAATATGGTATAGCATAACAGATTAAATGTCCATTTCTAGAATATAAAATACCATCTTCTGCTACAAAATGTTCGTTTTCTTCATCTACTGTAAAATAAAATGAATTACCTGCAGCATTATAATCTGCTCTAGGATGTCCTATGCTAGATGTATTTTTGGAAATATGTATATGATATGGTTCGTACCAACCTGTTGTTGAAGTTCCAGGATATTTATGAAACGTGTTTGTCACCATTTCTGTAATACTTTCTGGCAAATGTATACCTTCCAATGACCCAGTTCGATTAAACATATTAGTGGTTATAATAGTATAATTTGTAAAATATTTAAATCCATAAAAACTTTTCATTGAACTTAACTGAAATGACAATGCGCCGTCAGATACAGCCGCAGCTTCATTTTTTGTAATATACAATTCATTAGCGCACAATCCATTCTGATATAATAATGATACAACATCAGGATCTACTTCTGCAATCGAATCATTAAGAACAGCTGTAACTATTGTTTTCGAAGATACTACAGAATCATTATATCTTCTGCAAATAGATGTTTTAATACTTCCGTATACAAATGTTTCTGGTTCTTGTAATTTTTTTACAATACATCTTTCATCGGTGAACGTATCGATTTCAGCATATCCATCGAGACCACTCAATTCCCACTTTACATACCAATCTCCATTAAAAGAATCCTTTTGATATGTATTAAACTTATATTCGTTTGTTTCGTTTTCAATATAATCGTTAGTGTAAAGATATAAATAATTTGACGATGGATAAGTTCTTTGCGAAATATGAATTGTTTTATCTATATACGTAGTTCCATTATCATTAGTAGAAATAGCTCTAATTGTTATATCAGTTCCACTAGTTGAACCAGCAGCGCCTTCATTCACTACAAGTTCGCCAGTAATTTCATTTAAAGATATATATTGGTTTTTTCCAGAAATAATATTATATGATACTGTTGATTCTGAACCAAAAGTTATACATTTATATGTAGCTTTGTTGGCTTCTAATAGAGTATCTGGTCCTCCAATAAAAAATATTGCATCTGGCGCATCAATATAAAATTCTGCATTTTTATTAAAAGCATACTCTCCAAAAATTTCGATAAGTCTGTTAGCTTGTTCTAATGTGATATTATTAATTCTAACTTTTCCTTTTAAACTAATATTGCTAATGTTCGTTAGTTCTACAAGTTGTTCTATATCAACATCTTTTCAATCAATATTATCTAATATTAAAGAAGAATATTCGTCACCATATGTCTTAGATTTATATCATGAGTAAATTCAATTAAAATCTTTACATAAATTAGGACATCCTTGAATATTGATTGCTGCTATATTAGACATTCCGTTTTCAAACACAATATTATTTCTAGTAAGATTTGAATGATGATTCAATGTAAGTGATCTTAATGCAGAAGGAAGTTCGATTCTTTCAAGTGGAGCACCATCTGCAAATAATACTGAAGATACCCCTGAACCAAATCCCTTAAATACTTTCATCTGAGATTGATTTGTTAGATTAAGAGAATTAATGTTCTTCATTCTCTGTACATCTAAATATTCAAGCATTGTGAGACCGTTAATACCAGAAATTTCAGATAATTCAACATTATCAACTGTGATGTTTCCAACAATTAACTTTTTCATTTGAGAACCCAATGTAGAAGAAGCTGCTTTAGTAATATTAAATACAGACAATCTACTTGACATTGCAGATAAATCAAGTTCCGCAATATTAGGAGCTCCATAAATACGAATAGGGTCTCCAACGTTTACTACTTCCTTAGTTGTAAAAGTATAGTTTTCATCTTTATTTAAGAATATTTTTGATTCTCTAGGAAGATTGTTAATACCATATCCATAATTAAAAGGATATCCAGATTTAATTGTAAATTGTTGTCCGGCTTCAGTACCATTTAAACATTTGATTTCAATAGCATCTGATTTATAAGTTCCAGATATATATTTAGCATCATATATTGAGAAGCGTTTTGCTAATCACCATCTTCTGTGGAGATCACGCTTACCTTGAAGCATAAATAGGTTATTAGTTCCTGTTTCAACATAAGGATCGATATATTTATATTGAGCGTCTTTATTATATACTCTTTCTACCCATTTTCCAGCTTGTTCCTCGTCAAACATCTTGATTGCGTTGATATAAGAAATTCCAGATGAATATAAAGCATTATCAACTTTTGCAACAATTTCTTGGAATTCTTCATCAGCTTCAAGCATATTTCATAATTTAGAATCATGTCCTGCAAACACATATGCTCCAGCAGCATCTACAGTTTGTCTGTCATCTGTAGGATTAATACGAATATCACCAGTATTAATCAAACCATTAATTGTATCATTATCGTAAAGAATGAAATAAAAATGCTGTCCATCTTCAGATGTAAACATTGCGTTCTTTACAAACTGGTCAGCTGCAGCATGTCTCATAAGATAACACCAATAAGCAGCCATCATATATACATTTAAATGATTCCATTTTTCTGTTGCGAAATCAGATTGACTTACACCATTCATCCACTGACAAAATGCTTTCAAGTCTCCTGTATATGGTGTTTTTGTATCAGGATATCTACTTTCAAATGCTTCACTTCATTTTGTGTCAAAGTCATCTACTGATGTAAATAAAGCAAGTGCATTACCATTGTTAAGAATTTCCCAACACTGCATTTTTTCATTATTGAAATTAGGAATTCCAGTAAATCCAAATACAGATTCTGTAGATTTATCATTATTAAAATTGTATTTTCCAATAAAAATAAGTTCAGAATTTTCATCTGGTCTATAGAATAACAAAATTGGGAAACCATCAATTGCTGTTCTAACATCGTATTTATAATTAGCTTCTTTAGCAGCTTTCTGTGCTTCAGTACGAAGTTTATATTCTCCATCTACTTGTGCATTATAAAGAGCATCGTTCCAAAGTCGTGCAATACCAGTATTGTGTGTACCAGATGATTCTGCATAATCGGCTTTCAAACACCAACAATCTACAGGCTGTGCGTTATTTTTAAACGAATACATTTTATCTAAAACAAGTTGTCCGTTTGCATCAAATAGTTGTGTATCCTCGATTTTCTGAGTATAAATTCTAAAATTCTTTTTAGGATAACCCATTGACGATGTACCTTGTGGACGCATAGCAGCCTTTTTCATTGTGAAATTTCTGCTAGGATCCTGCATATTATAATATTCAATATCAACTTCTATTTGTGTACCAGTATCTGAGGTATTTTCAAGAGTAGGAATGTCTCCAGTAACAATCATAACAGGAAGTCTGCTCATCATTTTTTCAGGAGAGAAATTTGTTGTATTATCAATATACACATTATTTCTATCGTACACATCCATCATTTCAGATACAGTATCCCTATATAGAATATAATTATTTAAAATATTATCAGCAGATAAAGCAGTATCATATACTCTAATAGACTTTAAGGATATCTCTGCACCAGTTGAAGCTGTAAATACTATATTTGCATTAGATGTATAATTATCAGAAGCGGCCCAACTCTCTCCTCTTGAAAGAGTACCATTTGTATAAATAAATGATAAATGCTGATGAGAAACTCCATGTGCCTTATTGATAACAAAAGAAATTCGAACGTTTTCTCCACTTTTATATTCAGTTTCAACTACGACACCATCTGCAGAAATTAATGATACTTTTGTTGCTGTAATCAAAAGACCTGTTCCATTAGCACTTCTAAGATCACAAATAATAGTATTATCGTCTGTGACATTTTTAGTCATCCATTCAATTTCAATAGTTTTTCCAGTTTCAGTCGAAGGACTTAATAATGGTGCATAATTAATTTCAAAGGATGAACCTGCGTTCATTTCGAGCCTTCCGTTTACTCATCCAGAAATATCGTTCCAATAAAATCCAGAAAATGATCCGGAATAATCACCATATGTTCAAGAATCTCTATCTGCAGAATTATTTGATTTACCATTAGCATTAAAATC
>JAEIGA010005302.1_pt1 | contig 19756 bp, 13 predicted proteins | sample 9270691 | NCBI WGS metagenome assembly JAEIGA01 (sample SAMN17057246, study PRJNA624740) | gut metagenome | biome: biome; isolation source: fecal sample | host: Bos grunniens | place: China: Xizang | collected 2019 | reverse complement strand
GCCTGAGTCGTTGGATGGTGCAGCAGGTTTAGCGATTGTCGCAGCGGCAGGTGTCGCAGCAGCGGTGGTGTCCTGCTGGTCGTTGGCAACGACTTGTTCGGTCTTTTCTGAGACGATTAGTTCGCGGATGCGAGGGTCGCGATTGAACGCCGGAGTCTTCTCGAGCACAGAGATGACCTCGTCGTCGTCGTATTGCGACGGACGAAGCACAATGTATTTGGAGTTGGCAACGCTTTGAGTGTGGCTGACCACCTTCTCTGTGCCGTAGACCTCCTTGAGCATTTGCTGACGCTCATCGTGGTTCTTCTTAGGGCGCACATCTTCAGCGACTACTTCGTCGTCGAAAGTCGCATGGCTTGGGAATGTGATAGTCTCCTTGTTTTCGCTGATGGTCACATCGAAGCCAGAAGCAAGGATGGTCATCTTCACCTTTTCGCCGAGCGACTCGTCGAAAGTTGCACCCCACTTTATCTTGATATTCTTGGAGAGATTGGCGGCAAACTGTGTGATTTCGTTCATTTCGCCCATCTTGAATGATTGTTGCGCCTTAGGGTTGAAGTGCAGATAGAAGAGGAGGCGTTTGCTTGAACGGATGTCGCTATTGCGGAGCAATGGCGAGTTGAGAGCGTCGTTGATGGACTTTGTGACGCGGCCTTCGCCCTCGCCGTAGCCGGTCGAGATGACAGCTGTGCCACTATCTTTGAGCGTCGTCTTCACATCTTGGAAGTCGACATTGATATAGCCTTGAGTATTGATGATTTCGGCGATGCTTCGCGCTGCGTTGGAGAGTGTGTCGTCCGACTTAGCGAAAGCGTTGGTGAAGTCGAGGTCGGGATAGATGTCGGTGAGACGCTCGTTGTTGATGATGAGCAACGAGTCGACATATTTGCGCATCTCTTCCGCACCCTCGAGTGCCTTGATAATCTTAGGCTCGCCTTCGAAGAAGAATGGGATGGTGACGATACCGATGGTGAGCATACCGGCTTCTTTAGCCACTTTAGCCACCACTGGGCCGGCACCTGTGCCTGTACCGCCACCCATACCGGCTGTGATGAAGACCATCTCGGTCTCATCTTGGAAAAGGTTGCGGATTTCTTCCTCGCTTGCCTCTGCGGCAGCCTTGCCGAGTTCTGGCTTGTCACCGGCACCGAGACCTTTGGTTACGGTGTTTCCGATGAGAAGTTTGGTTTCTACCTTCGAGTTGCCGAGGGCTTGTTTATCGGTGTTGCAGACCACAAATGTCACGTTGTCGACATTCTGGTTGTGCATATGGTTGACAGCGTTACAACCACCACCACCCACTCCGACTACTTTGATAAGAGAAGGGAGGTTGAATTGATCGTCTGCAAACGCTGATGCGTCAGAGATATTTCCCATATTATTCGTTTGGTTTTCTTCCATTTCTATATGTCTATTTAGTGAGTGGCTAATTGTTGTTGTCTTTACTGATCAAATCGTCATCGGCATCGTCGCGTGTAATCAATTGGATAATTTTTGCACCTAAGTCCTTAAATCTGCTTGGTTTTTTAGGGACTACAGGCTTTTCCGGAGTCGCAGGTGTCGATGGAGGTAGCGGGTTGTTGCCGACATAGCCGGTTTCGGCAGGAAGTTCTTCTTGCACAGGGGTGATGAGACAGTTGTTGTCGTCGAGCTTGCTTGCGGCATGGAGAAGGCTGATGACTTGAATGTACTCCATCTTAGAGGCGTTGGTGTCTTCAAGTCGGATGTATTCAGGCACTTTGCCGAGGCGCACTTTGAGCAGACTTTGCTGCTCGAGTAGTTGAGTCATGCCGTTGAGTTTGAAACCGCCTCCGACAGCGATTACGCCACCCGGCAACTGCTTGCCATCAGGCTCAGCGTAGGTGAGTTGCTTGATGATGTTGGCCACAATCTCTTCGGAGCGAGCTGCCACAAGGTTTTGCACATCAGAGAGCTTGATGCCGCCGATATTCAGAGGCGATACGGTCTCTGCAGCGATGGCGTTGCCCGACGATGTCTTAATCTCTTCGGCGCGTTCTTCAAGCACGTTGAGAGTGGTGATGTCGCGAGTGATGTTGCGTGAGCCCAGGGGCAGAGTAGAGAGATAGTTGAGGTTGCCGTTTCGATAGATAGAGACGGTGGTGACTTCAGCACCCATATCGACGAGCATACATCCCAGACGCTTCTCTTCGTTGCTAAGCACGAGGTCGGCGACAGCCAACGGAGTCACGATATAGTCCTTGATTTCGATTTTGGTCTTCTCGTGAAACATTTTTGCCAAGTTGCGGCGGATCTGTTGGCGACAAGCGATGATGTCAAACGATCCTCTGATATTGTTGCCCATTGAGCCGATAGGCGACTTTGTCTCGCTCTTGTCGATGAAATATGAGCGAGGGACGGCTTGAATGACCTCAAGCGAGCTGTCGATATTGGCTCTCAGCACTTCCTCCTTGATTTGCGACACGATTTGCTCGTTAATTTCGGTGTCTTCAGGGAGGTTGCGGTTGACTTCATAAGGTATATTGCGAAGCGAACGACCTGAGATGCCCACATAGACGGCTTTGATAAGGCGTTTGTTGAGGCAGGTCTTCTGGTTGAGACGATTGATGATGCGACTGAGGGCAGTGTTGACCTCTTCGACATTCTGAATGATGCCGTAGCGCACATATTCGACGATTTTGTCTTTCTCGAGGGCGATGACATTGAGCTCGCCTGTGGCCGATAGTTTACCGATAGCTCCGACAATCTTGGAGCTACTGATTTCGATGGCTGCAATATATCTGTCTGTTGTCATATTGTGTTAGCTGGTTTTATGGGATGTGGCTAATGATGATGTTTCTTAGTGGGTTGGTTGTTGTTGAGGTTGAGAGGAGTTGGTTGTGGTGGTTTCCTCCGTCAAGTCTTCGATGCCTTGGAGACTCATTTCTTCGCGGTCGGTGCTATCTTCTACGACTGTGGAGTGCACTTTGAGGGCCTTATTGCGACGACTTGCGACGACTTGGTCCTTAAATTTGACGGAGATGGTGTCATACATTTCCCAGCCTTTGTATTTGAGCACATTGTGGTAGAAGAGCATGAGATTGTCAAACTTGGTCGCGAGGTCGGTCGTGTCGCCGATATTGATGATCTGTCCCTTGACGCGTGGGTAGAGGAGTATATCGGTCGCTGACTTGGCTTCGACCATGGTGATGAGTCGCGACATGGTCTCGTCGGCAGAGATGTGGCGAGTGACAGGGAGCAATGACTTGGCGTTGAAATTTTCGTCAAATTGTCCGCATATCACAGGCACATCGACATAGAAACCGTTGCCGGCGTCGATGCGTTTGCCGTCTTTGTTGATGTAGTAGCTGTTTCCGTCGTTGGTGATGACTCTGACTTCGGGTATCATCGGAACGATATCGATGTGGAGACGGTCGTCAGATGAGATGTAGCATTCGACCTTTTCGTAGCTGTTGTCGATGGATAGGGCGTTCTCGATGTTGTCGAGATCGAGGTCGGCTACCGGAGTTGAGAGTATCTGAGCATCAATGCGTTGGAGTTTTTCTTTGACACCGTCTACGGTGACGAAGTTGTATTCGGAATTGTTCTCGATGGCGATAGCGATGTCGGCGATAGTGCGTTGCGAGGCCTTGTCGATAGCCCATATAGAGGCTATTGCTATGTAGGATAGCAATATCAAGAGTATCAGCCATTTACAGATAATCTTTACCATTTCCGACAGTTTATAGTTGTTGCAAAATCGCTTTTATATCCGGAAGCAAAACGTTAATGTCCGCAGCCCCAAGGGTCATTAGGATGTCAAAGTTACGAACTTTTATCAAATCAAGCAAATCTTTTCGCATGCAAAGTGTCTTTGATGCGTTTTTGATGTCGTTGAGTATGATTTCGGAGGTGACACCTTCGATGGGCAATTCGCGGGCAGGATAGATTTCGCAGAGGATGACATCGTCGGCTGTCGACAGTGCTTCGGCAAATCCCGGTGCGAAGTCGCGTGTGCGTGTGTAGAGGTGTGGTTGAAACACGACGCAGAGTCGGCGGTCGGGATAGAGCGCCTTGACCGATGCGATAGAAGCCTTGACTTCGTTGGGGCTATGTGCGTAGTCGTCGATGAGCACTTTGCCGTCAGGACCTTCCTCTCTGAGCCATATCTCAAAGCGGCGTTTTGCGCCGAGGAATGACTGCATGGCGTTGCGGATAGTCCGGTCGTCGACACCCAAGCGATGAGCAATGGCGATGGCTGCCACGGCATTGTCGATGTTGATGTCGATAGGCACGCCGAGCTCAATGTCGCAGATGCGACAGTCGGGAGCTACGAAGTCGAAGTATAGGTGTCCGTCGATGTGACGAATGTTGGTGGCATGGTAGTCCCCTACCCCTTCGCTGCTGTAGGTCGCAATCTCTACCCCCTCTGCCACTCTGGGACGGAGCTTGAGGCCTGTGTGCATCAGCAGAAATCCGCCCGGTTTGATGAGCGAGGTGAAGTGAGCGAAGCTTTCGAGGTAGTTCTCCTCGTTGCCGTAGATGTCGAGGTGGTCGGGGTCGGTCGATGTGACCACGGCGATGTGAGGGCTGAGGTGATGGAATGAGCGGTCGTACTCATCAGCTTCGATCACCGAGTAAGGCGATGTCTCGCTGAGGAGCAGATTGCTGTCGTAGTTGCGAAGAATGCCGCCAAGGAATGCGTTGCAACCGATTGGCGACGAGTGTAGCAAGTGGGCCACCATCGACGATGTGGTGGTCTTGCCGTGAGAGCCTGCGATGCAGATGCCCTCGCTTTGGAGCGTGATTTTGCCCAACAAGGCTGCACGCTTTATGATTTCGAAACTGTTTTGACGGAAGTAGGTCAGAATACGATTGTCGTCGGGAATGGCAGGGGTGTAGACCACCAGTGTCTTCGACGGATCGCGAAACGCCTCGGGAATGAGTGCTTCGTCGTCATCATAGACGATGCTTGCCCCCTCATCGATAAGAGCGCGAGTGAGGTCGGTCGCTGTGCGATCGTAGCCTGCTACGCTATAGTCGTTGGCAAGGAAGTATCTGACCAGATTGGCCATTCCTATGCCGCCGGCTCCGACGAAATATATGTGTCGATATTGCATAGTCTTAATTAGTGTTTTGAGTGAATGATTTCAAGCACATGGTCGACAATCTTCTCGTCGCTGTTTTCGAGAGCCAATTGTCTGACATTTTGAGCCATCTGATTGAGTCTGTCGGCATCTTTGACCGTAGAGAGCACTGTGCCGACAAGTTTCTCACGGGCCTCGTTGTCGGCTATCATGATAGCGGCATTCTTGTTGGCCAAGGCGAGAGCATTTTTGGTCTGGTGGTCTTCAGCCACATTGGGCGAAGGCACGAGGATACAAGGCTTGCCGAGCAATTCGAGTTCGCTGATAGAGCCTGCACCGGCACGAGAGACCACGAGCGAGGCTGCTGCGTATGCCACCGACATGTCGGTGATGAACTGTGTCACGACGATACCTTTCTTGCCTTTGGCAGCGACCACTCCCCTATCTCCGAAGTTTTTGCCTGTCTGCCAGATGAGTTGCACGCCGTTGTCGACAAATTTCTGTAGTTGGTCGCACAAGGACTCGTTGAGTGTGCGAGCACCCAGACTGCCGCCTACGACGAGCACCGTAGGAAGGTCGGGTTGCAGGCCAAACGAGCGACGCGCCTCTTCGGCCGTCTTAGTGTCGATGAGTATCTCTTTTCTGACCGGGTTGCCTGTCATCACAATCTTGTCGGCAGGGAAGAAACGTTCCATGTCGGGATATGCGACACATATCTTGCGGGCCTTTTGTGCCAAAAGTTTGTTGGTCACTCCGGCGTAGGAGTTCTGCTCTTGAAGCAAAGTCGGAACGCCCATCTTCTGTGCTGCTTTGAGTGTCGGACCACTCGCATAACCTCCGACGCCGATGGCGATGTCGGGCTTGAAATTGCGAATGATAGAGCGTGCCTTGTGGATACTCTTCATGAGCTTTATGATGACAGCGAAGTTCTTGAAGAGGTTTTTGCGGTTAAAACCGGCGACCGGCAAGCCCTCGATAGGATAGCCGGCAGCAGGCACTTTCTCCATCTCCATACGATTTTCCGCACCGACAAAGAGGATGTCGGCGTCTACTCTGCGCTTGATGGCGTTGGCAATGGAGAGTGCAGGGAAGATATGTCCTCCTGTACCACCTCCGCTAATCAATATTTTATATCGTCTTTGGGTCATTTCTTTATATCGTTATAAGTGAATTGAGTCGGGTTGATAGCCTGCATATCTTCAGGCAATTCTTTGGATTCGATCTTGATATCCTCTTTGTTTTTGTTGGTAGCGGCGTATTTGCTGACACTGAGCATAATGCCGATGGCGGCACTCATCACCAGCACCGACGTACCCCCCTTGGAGATAAACGGCAACGGCTGTCCCGACACAGGGAACACGCCTGTGGTGATGGCCATATGTACCAATGCTTGGAACACTATCAGCATGCCACACCCCAGAATCAATATCGCCGGGAATGCACGCGTACATTTGCCTGCCAGGTACATGGCTCGACCTATCAGCACCAGATACAGCGACAACAATATGATGCTGCCGACAATGCCGATATCTTCGACCACAATCGAGAATATATAGTCGGAGAATGCCAGTGGTAGGCGAGAGCGTTCTTGGGAGTTGCCCGGTCCGTGGCCGAATATGCCTCCACGAGCTTGAGCAAAACAGGAGTATATCGCTTGACGATTGTAGTCATTGATAGTGTCTCCGGGATTCACCCCTTCTATGTAGCGCTTGATACGATTGCTCCATGTCGCTTCACGATTGACTTCGCCTCCGACCGTCATTGTCTCGTTGTTGTGAGCAAGCTCGATTTCTTCCGGGCCGTTAAGTTCTTCGATTTTATCGCGAACCCACAAGAACCCGCCGCCGGCAATGCCATATATGACCAGGATAAACAACACTTTGCGCAGCTCCATACCTCCGATAATAAACATTGCCAGCGATATGCAGAATATCAAGAGCGTGTTGGTCATACCATTCCTGACGAGCAATCCGCAGAAGACAAGCACCACGATGGCACATTGCCACACTCCTCGTGTGGTCACTCCTCCCACCTTTTGATTCTTGGCAAGGATGGCTGAGAGTATCACCACGATGCTCAGTTTGGCAATTTCGGGTGGCTGAATGGTGATGCCTGCTATCTTGATGGCTCGTTGAGCGCCATTGATAGTGGCACCTCCGAATAGTGTAAACAGGAGCAATATGACTGTCACAATGGCGACAATCCATGCCAAATTCTTAAAGTACTTGTAGTGAATGTTTTGGAACATAATCACTATGACAAATCCGAGGGCAAGAAACATGCCGTGACGGATCAGTGGACCATAGACATTGTTGCCATCGACCTCGGTGGCCGATGCGCTGAAAATCTCTACGATTGCTATAAGCAGCAGTCCGATATATGTACCCCAAATGAAGCGGTCGGCTTTCGGCTTAGTGGGGGTGTCAGCTTTTTCCGACTTCTTGTCACGCACAGAGTCACCGACAGGCTTTCCGTCGATGGTCTCGTTGATGACAATCTTGTCGTTTTCAGTAGGTAGTTTAGTCATGTCAATTAATAATGGTTAAAAGAGTTGTTGGTTATTGTTTAAGATTGAGCACTTGTTGCTTAAATTGGCGACCGCGGTCTTCGTAGCTCTTGAAGAGATCGAAGCTTGCGCAGCATGGCGAAAGCAACACGGTGTCGCCTTTTGTCGCGATGTCGTGACATGCCTTGACTGCATCTTCGACGGAGTGAGTGTCGACGATTTGTGCTACCTTGCCACCAAAGAACTCAAGCAACTTGCTGTTGTCCTTACCCATGCAGACGATAGCCTTGACGCGAGACTTCACGAGTTCTTCGATTTCGCTATAGTCGTTGCCCTTGTCCTTGCCGCCGAGAATGAGCACGGTAGGGGAGGTCATGCTCTCCAAAGCATACCATGTGGAGTTGACATTGGTAGCCTTTGAGTCGTTGATGTATCTGACGCCTTCGATTTCTGCCACAAATTCCAATCGGTGTTCGACGGCCTCAAAGTCTTGCAACGCTTCGCGAATCTTTTCGTTCTTGATGTCCAAAAGCGATGCCGACAGACCTGCTGCCATAGAGTTGTAGAGGTTGTGAAGGCCTTGGATTGCAAGCTGGTCGCGTGGTATTTCCCACACATCTTGCGGAGTGGAGTAGTGCACCACCTTGCCGTCAACCCATGCTGCCGAGTCAAATAGTTTGTCCTCATTGAAAGGCATCATCTGTGCTTCGATATGAAGTTGTGCTATCTGTGCTGCGATTATAGGGTCGCCTTGCCAATAGATGAAGTAGTCCTCCTTGGTTTGGTTTTGAAGGATACGGAACTTGGCAGAGACATAGTTCTCCATCTTGTAGTCGTAGCGGTCCATATGGTCGGGAGTGATGTTCATAATCACAGCGACATTGGCCTTGAAGCCATACATGTTTTCGAGCTGGAAGCTTGACAATTCGATGACATAGACATCGTGGTGGGTAGTTGCCACCTGAAGCGCAAGACTCTGTCCGACATTGCCTGCCAAGCCGACATTCAAGCCCGCTTTCTTAAGGATATGATAAATCAGAAGGGTAGTGGTGGTCTTGCCATTTGAGCCTGTGATGCAGACCATTTTTGCATCTGTGTAGCGACCGCCAAACTCAATCTCTGAGATTACAGGGATACCGCGCTCGGCGATTTTGAGCATCAGTGGGGTAGTGGGCGGTATGCCCGGACTTTTGACCACCTCATCGGCATTAAGTATCAGTTCTTCGGTGTGTTGACCTTCTTCCCAAGCGATGTGATGCTCGTCGAGCATCTCCTTGTATTTAGGGGCAATCATGCCCATATCTGATAGGAACACGTCCATGCCTTTGACTTTGCCCAATACGGCAGCACCGACACCTGACTCGCCGCCACCTAATACTACCAATCTTTTAGTTGCCTCCATAGAGTTATATAATGAGTGTGTGATTATCTGATTTTAAGTGTTACAAATGTCAATACAGCCAAGAGAATGCCGACAATCCAGAAGCGAGTCACAATCTTTGACTCCGGAACAGGGCGTATCGGAAACTGTATCAATGCGTCGATGCCTGCGTTGCCCGCCTTCTGGAAGTGGTGGTGAAGCGGTGTCATTTTGAAGATGCGCTTGCCCTCGCCATAGCGACGCTTGGTCAGCTTGAAGTAGGCGACTTGAAGGATGACAGAGAGGTCTTCGACAAAGAATATCATGCATAGCAATGGGATGAGGAGCTCTTTGCGAATAAGAATGGCAAAGACTGCCAATATCGCCCCGAGCGTCAGACTGCCTGTGTCGCCCATGAAGACTTGTGCCGGGAATGCGTTGTACCACAAGAAGCCGACCAATGCCCCGATGAATGCCGCAGCAAAGACCACCAACTCTTCCGACCCCGGTATATACATGATGTTGAGGTAAGATGAGTAGATGATATTACCTCCCAAGTATGCCATTATGGCGAGTGCTACGCCGATAATGGCCGATGTCCCGGCGGCCAGACCGTCAAGACCATCGGTGAGGTTGGCACCATTGGATGTGGCTGTCACCACAAGCACCACAACGAAGATGAAGACAAGCCAACCGGCTGTCTCGGCAGCTTCTCCATCCATCCATGATGTGAGCCACTGATAGTTGAAGTTGTTGTTTTTGACAAATGGTATTGTCGTCTGAGGACTCTTCACATCGTTGGCTTTATGGACGATTTCGATCTCGTGGTTGACGGTGTTTTCCACCTCGATGTTTTCGCGCATCACGATTGACGGGCTGAGCCACATGGTGATGCCGACGATAAGACCGAGACCGACCTGTCCCGAGATTTTGTATTTACCTTTCAGACCCTCTTTATTGTGGTATTTGAGCTTGCGCCAGTCGTCGAGAAAGCCGATTGCCCCCATCCAGACTGTTGTCACAATCATGAGCATCATGTAGATGTTGGAAAGGTTGCCGATCAGAAGGCATGGGACCAATATCGAGATGATGATGATCACGCCGCCCATGGTCGGAGTGCCCTTCTTCTGCATTTGACCCTCGATGCCGAGGTCGCGCACGATTTCGCCGACCTGCATGAGTTGCAAGCGGTCGATGATTTTACGACCAAACACGAGTGCTATAAGTAGCGACAACACGAGTGTTGTGCCGGCACGGAAGGTGATGTAGTTCATCAACCCTGCGCCGGGCAAATCCATATCTTGTAAGTTTTGAAATAAGGCGTATAACATTGCTGTAATTGTTGTGGTTTAGACGTTACAAAATCGATGGGAGATGGGGTAGAGGCGAGGGATTAGATCTCCATCGCTTTGCGTATTTCTTCTTTGTCGTCGAAGTGATGACGCACTCCTTCGATTTCTTGGTAGGTCTCGTGTCCTTTGCCTGCGACCAGAATCACAGTGCCTTTCTTTGCAAATTGGCATGCTGTGCGGATAGCCTCACGACGATCTGTGATGCAGAGAGTGCGGCGCAACTCGATGTCGCTGAGTCCGGCTCTCATCTCCTCGATGATGGCCTCGGGCTTTTCGAAACGAGGGTTGTCGCTTGTGAGGATGAGACGATCGGTGCGACAAGCTGCTTCTTGAGCCATGATAGGGCGTTTGCCTGTGTCGCGATTGCCACCTGCGCCTACGACTGTGATGATTTCGCCATCAGGACCGACGATTTCGCGGATTGTGTCAAGCACGTTGACAAGAGCATCAGGAGTGTGAGCATAGTCGACGATGGCTGTGTAGCCGGCAGGGGAGTGGATGGTCTGGAATCGACCTGCCACAGGGATGAGACGGCTCATGTTGACAAGCACCTCTTCAGGGTCAAAGCCTGTCAAAATCGCAGCGCCATAGACTGCTGTGAGGTTGTAGGCGTTGAATTTACCGGTGAATAGCACTTCAAGCTCTCTGCCGTTGATCATCATCGATGTGCCATCGAGGCGTGTTTCAAGAATTTTGCTCTTGAAGTCGGCATCTGTGCGAAGTGAGTAGGTGTATTTCTTTGCCTTAGTGTTTTGCACCATTACTGCGCCTGCTTTGTCGTCGGCATTGACGAGTGCAAACGCTGTGTCAGGCAGCATATCGAAGAATTTCTTCTTGGCGTTGAGATAGTTGTCGACTGTGCCGTGGTAGTCGAGGTGGTCGCGTGTAAGGTTGGAGAATACGCCACCTGCGAAATGCAAGCCTGCGACGCGCTTTTGCTCTGTAGAGTGGGAGCTGACTTCCATGAATGCATAGTCGCAGCCGGCGAGCACCATGTCGTTGAGCAATGAGTTGAGTGTCAACGGGTCGGGAGTGGTGTGAGTCGTCGGGATAGCGCGGTCGTGGATATAGTTGCACACAGTCGAGAGCAACCCTGCCTTGTAGCCTTCAAGTTTGGCCATTTTGTAGAGTAGGGTAGCAGTGGTGGTCTTGCCGTTGGTGCCTGTCACGCCGACGAGTTTGAGCTTCTTCGACGGATGGTCATACCATGCTGATGCGAGCAGACCGAGAGCCTCAGCTGAGTCGCTGACGCGTATATAAGTGACGCCCTTTTCAAGGCTTGAAGGCATCTCTTCACACACCACAGCACCGACATGGTTGCTGACCACCACAGGGATGTATTTGTGTCCGTCGGTGGTCACACCCTTTACGGCGACGAAGATGCCGTCTTTGGCTGCTTTGCGTGAATCACTTTCGAGGCTGACAACGTTCTTGTCAATGTTGCCAATCACCTCGAGCACTTTGATCTCTTCAAGTAGGCGTGATAGTTTCTGTTTCATATTGTGAGTCGATTATTTTTGTCTATGTATTTAGTGTCAATGTGATTTTCTGTCCTTTCTTAACGCTTGCTCCCGGAGCGACGCTCTGCGACTGCACATAGCCCTTACCCTTGACGACGACGCTAAGTCCTGCTCGTTCAAGGATGTTGATGGCTGATGCGACATCGTAGCCTCTTACGTCGGGCATTACGCCTGTCGAGTGCTTGCCGTTGGCCTTCATCTGCTTGGCATTCTGTGCGCCAAGGTCGTTCTTGACTTTGCCGACGTTGTGCTTGTCGGAAGCGTAGAGTGTCGGCATGGTGTTGTCGCGTTCGTCGGTGAAGTTGCTTGTATTGTTGAGCATACCGCGAGAGTATAGCTTGAGAGCGATGTTTTTGACCACTTGACCAGATGTGCGGTTGGCACTTGTTCCGCCTGATGCAAGCACCAGAGCCATGCAGCTATAGCGTGGCTTGTCGTAAGGGAAGAAGCCTGCGAATGCGTAGCGACGCTTGGCTTTGTTGTAACCGATACCCGGTTCGACAGGGAATGCTGTACCGGTCTTACCGGCTATTTCGACGCGGTCGTCTTGCACCAATCGCGCCGTGCCGTGCTTGCCCCACACCACTTCGCGGATACACTCTCTGACCTTGCGTGCTGTCTCCGGTGAGCAGATGCTTTCGCGGATGTAGTCGATAGGTATCACAGAGTCGTTGCCGTTCTCGTCGATGAGCGAGTGGACGAGGTGAGGACGCACATATTTGCCGTCATTGGCCAATGCGTTGTAGATAGAGAGCATGTAGAGTGGCGGAATGGCTGTGTTGTAGCCATAAGCCTGACGAGCCAAGTCGAGGTGACGAGCTGTCATTGTGATGTTGCGACCTTTGGAGTCTTGAGGTAGGAGTTTGCGAATCTGAGGGATTTGCTCGCCCGCAATACCTGAGTTCATCTGGTCAAAGAAACCGATTGACGCCAAGCGGTCGTGGAATTTCGAAGGGTCTTCTCTATAGCCACGGAAGATGACGCGAGCAATGCCGGTGTTGGACGACATCTCGATGACTTGCTTCATGTCTTTGACGCTTGGAGCGTGAGGGTCGGATGTGCGTTGGAACGGACTGCAGTCTACTCTGTCGTGGACTGAGCGTACCAAGCCGTCTTCAAAGGCAATCATCAACGACAGTGGCTTCATTACAGAGCCCGGTTCGTAAGGCAATACGGCACGGTTGAGTGCTTCGATGTAGGTGCCTTTTTTGCTGCGTTCAAGGTTGGAGATAGCGCGAATTTCACCTGTCGCAACCTCCATGACGATGACTGTGCCCCACTCTGCGTTGCATTCTTGACACACCTTCATGAGTTCCTCTTCGGCTATGTCTTGAATGTCGATGTCGATAGTGGTGCGTATGTCGTAGCCTCGTTGAGCAGGCGTGTGAACCCAGTCGGTAAAGCCTCCTGTCAATGGTATCTTGGTCGCTTTGCCGGGCTTGCCGTAAAGCAATGAGTCGAGGTATTTTTCCAGACCCGAGTAGCCGTGGATTTCGCCTACAGAGTCGGTTGGGCTAAGTTTGACTACGACTTCGTTGACGCGACCGATGCTTCGCTTTGCCATCTTGCCGTAGGGGTACAATCGCACGTTTTTAGCCTCACGGTATAGCGGAATACCGCCGTTCATGTCTTTGAAGAATGGGAAGTTGCGGATACGCTCATAGTCCTCCAAAGGCGCTTTTCGGCGCAGACGGAAAACGCGAGTGCGTTCTTTGGGGCTTTTGTTGATGGCCTCTCTCAAAGCCGGCTTCCATGAGTATTTCGCCACAGAGTCGGGGTGTGTAAACTGTGGGCGGCGAGGGTAGTAGTAGTCAAGCGAATCTGCAAGACTGTCGACTGAAGCCCAGTTGATTTTGTTGGCTGGTTTGATTTTGGGGTGTTGAAGGTCGATGGAGATGTCGTAGACCTCCAAGTTGCATGCCAAGATAGAGCCGTCGTGAGCCAAGATGCTGCCACGTTCAGGCTTGATGATGGAGGTGTCGGACAAAGCTTTCTCTGCATCTGCTCGCCATTCGTCTGCTCGGAAGATGGTGGTATCGAGCATTTTTAGGATGATAAGCAGCGACAGCAGAAGCAAGGCTGCGACTATAATTGCAAATCGCAACAGGGTGCGAGCTTGATTGCTTGAAAGTTTGTGTGGTTTTTTCATAGTCGTTTAATTTTTTGCGTTTCGGTAGATTTCGTAGGGTGGTTGCTCTTGAAAGTAGAGGTTTAAGCCTTTTTCGCTCACCATACGTCGCATTTCCGTCTCGCGGATAAGACTCATGTAGAGTGATTTCTGATGCAATTTGTAGCTCTCTGCACGCTTTAGTTCTGTGTTAAGTCGGTTGATTTCTTCCATCTTCGACTGCGTGCTATAGCGCATGCCGATAAGACCGATTACGGAAATCAGCGTAATAATCAGTAGCCAAGCATTCTTTTTGAAGAACTCCAACGGCACACCACGCCCTTGCACAATGCTGGTGGCGATTGAGTTGGTCTTCTTTTTGGTTGTTGTCTTTTTTGCCATGTCTGTCAGTTATGTTTTGAGTTTGATTTATTCGTTGACAATCAGTTCGGCAACACGCAGTTTTGCACTTCTTGAGCGAGGGTTGCGATCGATTTCTTCCTGTGACGGAGCGACTGCACCCTTGGTGATTTGACGCCACGGAGTGTTGACTTTGCCGAAGAAGTCTTTGTCGACGATGCCTTCGGTGTTGCCTGTCTTGATGAAGTTTTTGACCATTCGATCTTCAAGTGAGTGGTAGGTGAGTACGACGAGTCGTCCGCCCGGGCGGAGCACTTCAAGTGTCGACTCAAGAAATCGCTTGAGTGCATCCATTTCGCCGTTGACCTCAATGCGGAGGGCTTGGAATATCTGAGCGAGCTCTTTTTTCTCTTGCTTGGGGTTGATGAGTGGTCGGATCACATCGAGCAATTGGCCGGTAGTCATCACAGGCTTGTTGTCGCGAGCCTTGAGGATGGCTCTGACGATTGGCATCGGACGGCGCATGTCGCCATAGTCGGCCATGATGCGGAGCAATTGCTCTTCGGTGTAGGTGTTGACCACTTGTGCGGCATCGACGCGTGCAGAGCGATTCATACGCATGTCAAGCGGAGCATCTGCACGGAATGAAAATCCTCGTTCCGCTTCGTCGAAGTGGTGAAACGATACACCCAAGTCGCCAAGTATGCCATCGACTTTGTCGACCTTGTGGAAGCGCATGAAATTGGTCAGGTAACGGAAATTGCTGTGTACAAATGTAAATCTCGGATCCTCTATGCGATTAGCATAGGCATCGAGATCTTGGTCGAAAGAAAAGAGTCTTCCCCCCTCTCCGAGTTGCTCAATGATACCACGAGAGTGACCACCACCTCCGAAGGTGACGTCGACATATGTTCCCGACGGGCTAATCTGCAGTCCGTCAATGCATTCCTGCAACATCGCAGGTATGTGATAAACCGGTTTTTCCATTGTTCTCAACTATAGTTTTTGCGCATTCCTCAATTTCGGTGTAAAGTTAAGAAATTTCGCAAAGAATTTACATATCAAAACTGTAATTTTTTCGTCTTGTCATAAAAAAACTTATCAACAAGCCTCTTTTATTTAGTATTTTAGCACCAATTGTTGCCCTCAAGGATTAGGCAATGGAGCTATTTCTATCATTTGGAATTGTTAATTTTCTATTGACATTTGCACTTTTCGCAGTCTTATTCCGGAGATTTTCGTCTCCCTGTAAGTGTCTAAAAAATGAATAGCATTTATAGTAATGGTATTATTTATAGAAATTGCAAAGTGTCAAATCTGATAGCGATGCAGTGAGGCGTTATCCGTTTATGAGTAGTCGTGATTGTATGCCGTTTGATGTCTTGATGGAGCGTTCCATGTCGAGAGTTATTGCGCTTTGTATCAATCTGATGAAGCACCCTACAGTTTGCTTGCACAATCGCATCTTAGAGCATACTCATTGAGACGTATTTCATAATCTTCGTTGGTAGTATTAAGCTGTTATCGGTCCTTTTTTCTCGTTGCATCTCCCATTCCCCTATTTGCATAAAAATCACCAATAACTATGCCGAATTGCAATCCTTGTTGTCAAGGTGTTGCGATAGCTTCCTCACAAAAAAATAATCGGCATCGATGGAGGATCGGTGCCGATATGGAATGTTAGCGTTTCTTGCTACTCTTTTTGCGTTTGGAGGATTTACGCTTTGCAGATTTTTTCTTCGATGATTTCTTCTTTGAAGAGGAGAGTTTGAGCCCCTTGTAGGCGTTGTTGAGAGTTTGGTTGGTGATTACAATCTCTTTGTCGACTTGACGAGGAGCATCGAGCAGTGAGTGGCGTAGGAGCCATTCGTAGGTCTCCGATATATAGAACATGCGAGCGAGACGGCCATGGTTGACGCCCGCCCATTCGTCGTAGCGCAGCAGAGGTGTCTCTCCGGCCTTTTTCATTGCGTTGACCACTTTGCGTGACTCTCCTACTCCCACGGCACGGTCGGCTGTGCCATGGATAATCCACAAAGGAACACTGTTGAGTCCGCTATAATCCTTTACAGACCCTCCGCCACAAAGAGCCATAGCGGCTGCCACGCGTTGAGGATAGGTCGCTACGAAGTCGATAGTGCCGTAGCCTCCGAGGCTCATGCCGAGCACATAGATGCGAGTGGTGTCGATAGGGCAGTTGTTGATGGCCCAGTCCATAATGTCGGCTACTTTCGACGGTTTCCACGCTCCGCCCGGGTTTTGTGGTGCGACGACATATGCGTCAAGGTCTCGACCACCCTTAATCGCAGCCATTGTGCCATAACTCATCACGCGATCGAGGTTGGTGCCACAAAGACTTTGACCGTGAAGGAATATGATGAGCGGTTTCTTATCAGATGGCACGATGACGGTGGTGTCGTTTGTCGCTTTAGCTATGCTGTCGCAAGCATTTACGATTGAGGTGTCGCATAACTGTGAACAGATGGTGTCGCTCTTTGCTTGGGTTAAACTGTCGCAAGGTGCCACACTATCGGTCTCTGCTTTGACTTGTGTAGCTTTTTCGTCCGGCTCATATAGCCAGAAGTTATAGCCATTTTTTACTTTGCCACGCATGGCTGTGATTTTGGCTTCGCTTGCGATTGAACAGGCGAATGCTATAAAGAGAAGCGTTGCTAATGTCTTGATTTTCATTGGATTGATAGTTTGTAAATTTCTTGACCTCGTGAGCCCACGATTATGCAGCTGTCGACTGCGATAGGTGATGACTCAAAGTTATTGCCGATTTGTGAGCGATGTAGCACTTTGCCGTCTTTACCGCTGATGATGTAGATGTTGCCATAGGTGTCGCCGGTGACGATAAACATCTCTGACTTTTCGTTGTAGAATGCCACCGGTGATGACCATGAGTAGAATTTCAAAGGTGTGCGATAGCGTATTTCGCCGGTCGCTTTGTCAAATGCGATGAGGTTGCACCAGTTGCCCGGTTGCATTGGGCTGATATTGCTGAATATGAGTCCTTCGCAATCGCCGTGACCAATGAGTGGAGTGGCAAACATGCCCCCTTCGGTCGTCTTGCCAAGTTCTGCTTTGCGACCTTCGATTTTTTGCTCCCACACGACTTCTCCGGTCAGTCCGTTGAGTTTGACAAAGTAGCAGAAACCATTGTCGCCCTGCTTGTCGATTTCACAACCGGTATAGATGAATGGGGTGCCGTTTTCTTCTTCTACAACTATGGTTGCGTCGGTGTCATCATGGTTGCGGTAGTGCCATACAGGACGCATTGTCTCGAGGTTTACAGTTACGATATTGCCGTGATTATCTGATAGATAACCGTAATTACGACTGACTGCCATAGAGGATTCGAATCCGGGTGCCGCGCCATTTATGCGATAGCGAAGTGTGGAGTGCAGACGCACTGTGTCGCCATCGGTCCATAGCTTGTAGAGTGTGCCATTTTCGCCCGGTCGGAACATGAATTGACCGACTCTGACAGGCGATGAGTCATAGGCTCCCCAACCCCTCCATGCTTTGGAGTCGCGACCAAATGTGTCGACTCGACGATGGTCGAAGAGGTTGACGATAAGTGCTCCGAATGGCTGTCGTGCAGGCACTCCGTGACCAATATAGAGGTTGCCACAGTAGGTCGGGTCGAGCGACATTGTGCCCTTGATGGGGTTGCCGACGTTGTAGGATTTACGAGATGCTTTGCCCGTCAAGTAGTCGATAAAATAGACTTTACCACAAAGTGATCCGACGATTATTTCGCGATTTGAAAGGTGGTCGGTCACATATTCTGAAGCCGATGTGCGAATGCGATTTAGTTGCTCGTTGTCCCACTCGGCAAGCAAGGGTTGGCCGGTCCATCCGGTGCCGCCACCCCAGACTCCGTAGTCGGTGCGAGTGGTGTCAACGTCTGTCTTGAACACCCATTCCACGCTGACTTTTGATGGTGTGCCCTTCACTCTCCCGCTGAATGGCATATTTCGCGTCGGTGCTCCTCTAAACGTCAAAATGCCGGGTGCCTTTTCATAGCAGATGGTCAGTTGTAGCAGACTGCCTGAGATATCGTTCAGAAAGGTGTCAACGTGAAAGTCGACTTGCTTGACCGAACTTAGCATTGTGTCGGGATACGCCATAATGATTGGCTCATCGGTTGTCATTACGCATGCCGTTGAGTCAACAGAGGCATCATTTGCTTGGTTGCTGTCTGCGCCATCTTTGCTCCCTGAAGCACAACTTGCTACAAGCGTGGCACATGCACACGACGTCAAAAAATGTCTGAGAAATTTATTCATTATAGTTGATATTCGATTTTCTTATCTGTTTTGTGTTTGAGGGTTAAGAGTTTGTAATTAATTGAATACTTGGTGGTTATTCTTCTATCGCCCAGCGGTCGATAGACTTTGTTTCGGCAGAGAAATTTATGCCGATTTTGAACACTTTTTTACCACTGCTAAGGAATGGCAGGGCATATCCTTTGTCGTTGATCTGTTGCAGTGCTTCTTCGGCAGAGCCATTGAGTTTGAATTCCATGACATAGACATAGTCAGAGGTCTCGAGCACCATATCGATGCGACCTGCTGCAGTCTGATATTCAGCCTTGACATAGAAGCCCATGAGTCGGGTGAGGAGGTATATCACGTTATGGTAGTGACGCTCACGATCTCCACCATGCACCAAAAGGTAAGGAGTGTCGGCAAAAAGCGACTGCAGGCGTGTCATGAACTCCTCTACACGACCACCTCGCAAGTCTTGCACAAATCTTCGCAAGTCGAAGGTGTTGTGGCGTTTGTTTTGCGTGTAATAAGGTAATAAGAAGCGTATAAAACCCTCCTTCACTTCTCGATTAGGGTAACAAAGAGTGAAGGTGTTAAACTCCTTGTCGTAGCTCTTAATCGTGAGGTATCCACTTTGGAAAATCACCGGTAGAGGATTGTCGTTGTCGAAGATGCAATCAAGTACATCTGTAGTGACCTCTTCGCTTGTCAAAGCCGCGAGATCGTAATCACAGTTACGAAGCATGTCTACCAATAGGGTAGGTGTTCCGGTTTCAAACCAATAGTCGCGGAATTGCCTCTTTGCCAGCGTATTGAGAATGCTGAAAGGATTGTACATACCTTCGGCATCTTCATGGAAGTGATAGCCGTCGAAATCTTCTTTCAGCTTGGCATAAGTTTCCTCGACGGTCATTTTTTGAGCCTCGGCAAGTAGCTGAATTTCGTTGTCGAAATAGTCATGCAACTCGCCTTCGGTGATACCGCAAATTGGGGCATAGCGAAGGTCCATGGAAATATCCATTAGATTGTTGAGATCCGAGAATACACTGACTTTACCGAACTTGGTGACGCCTGTAAGGAGAGCAAATTTGATGTATTTATCGCAGCTCTTGAGGTTGCCGTAAAATGCCTTCAGAGTGCCTCTATAATCGTTGAGAAGGTCATCGTTGCCATATGCCTGAAGCAATGGTTTGTCATACTCGTCAATGAGCACAACCACTTGTCGACCT
>JAEIGA010005301.1_pt1 | contig 19764 bp, 18 predicted proteins | sample 9270691 | NCBI WGS metagenome assembly JAEIGA01 (sample SAMN17057246, study PRJNA624740) | gut metagenome | biome: biome; isolation source: fecal sample | host: Bos grunniens | place: China: Xizang | collected 2019 | reverse complement strand
TTTTACGCTTCGATCCGCATGGATATCCGCAAATCCACGGCAATCAAAGTCGGTGAAGCAGTTCTCGGCAACCGCGCCCGGGTCAAGATCATCAAAAACAAGATGGCGCCCCCCTTCAAAACTGCTGAATTCGACATCATGTACAACGAAGGCATCTCCAAAACCGGTTCGATCCTCGATGTTGCCGCCGATCTCGGCATCATTGAAAAACGCGGTTCCTGGTTCAGTTTTGACGGCAATCAGCTCGGTCAGGGCAGAGACCAGACCAAGCAGGTCCTCGCCGACAATCCGGAATTGCAGAAGCAGATCCACGACCGTATCATCGAAAAAATCAATGCCGACAAGGCGGCCGCCGGACTCAAATCCGGCAATCCGGCCCCGGCAGCTGCAGCGGAGTAAGTGTTGGATTGAATAATCCGGGGAAAATCTTTTTGCTGCTTTCCGCTCTGTTTCCGGCGGCGCTGATGCTCGGCGCCGGGGAAATGGACGAGCGGAAATTGGGCGATCGTGCCTTTTTTGCCGACGATTACCTGACTGCGGTAAGTCATTATCGCAGTGCGCAGAAACTTTCTCCGGAAGATAGCGTTCTGTCGCAAGCCTGGTCCGAAAACACCCTGCGTCTGGGCAGAGCGCAACTCTTTGCCGGAGATCTGCCGGGAGCCAAACAGACGCTCCGGGAGTTCCGCCGGCGCAACCCGCTGCGTTCAGCCGGAACTTTGCCGGCTGATATTCTCGTTGCCGAAGGCAAATATGCCGAAGCGGAAAAATTGTATCAGGCAATGGAAGAGAATCCCGGCGACGGTCAGCACATCAATGCCGCCAAATTCGGCAGAGGCACGATGCTGCTCAAACAGGGCAAATTAAGTGATGCCGAAGCGGTATTTTCGGAATTGGCCCGAAACGATTCTCCGGTACGGCAGGCGGCACAGCGGGAGCTGGCATACACCCTGATCCGTTCCAAACGTCCGGAAGAAGCGGCAAAACTCCTTGCCCAAGTCCCCGAAAAAGAGCGCGGACTTGCTTATGAAATCGTTTCCGCTCTTGCCGAGATCGATTCTCAAAAGATCGACAACTTCAAAAAAAGCTGGAAGTCGCTCTTTATCCGGCAGCTGCGTCAGCCTGACGCCCGCAGTTACGAACTGCTGACCAGCGCCGCAATGCTCGCTGAAAAACAAAACGATTTGGATTTCTGCATCGATCTGCTCAAAACCGCTGAACAGTTTGCACCCACTCCGGAGGCCAGACAGGATATCCTCAAGCGTCTGATCAATTTGCAGAGCAAATCCGATCCGGACGGCGCTGCAGAAACGGCGTGGAAATACGGAGAACTTTTCCCGCAGAGTTCAGATCGCTTCGATGTGCAGTTGTCGGCGGGTTCGATTCTTGCCGATGCGCAAAAATTCTTTGCCGCAGCCAATTTATTCGACAAACTGGTTTCTGCCGGAAATATCCCGCAGAACATCCGTTTTCAGGCGGCGCTCCAAGGTGCGCTCTTTGCGGAATCCGCCGGCAATGCCGATCTTGCAGTCAAACTTTTTCAGAGTGCCGAAGAAAGCGCACCGACTCCGGAAGCGCAACTCAAGGGCCGCCGTCAATATGCGGAATTCCTCATCCGCCGTCAGGATCATCCGGGAGCCATCGCTGTTTTGAAGCAGGCGGTCGGCAAAAATCTCACTCCGGAAAATCAGATCCTGTGGTTTATGCTGCTCGATGCCGCAGTCAAAGCTCAAGACCGGCCGACCATCATTCAAAGTTCGGAACAGTTGAAAAAATCTGATAACCCGCTCTTCAAGGGCCGGGGATTTTATGAAGCAGGTTCCATGGCGGCAGCCGTTGGAAACTTTGCCGCCGCCAGAAAAGATTTTCTCTCCGCCGCCGCAGTCAAAGATGCCGGACAATATGCCGTAAGCGGCAGTTTCGGTGCGGCGCTGATGGCGTTCAATCTGGGAGATTACAAGAGCGCCGGAAGCGAAAGTTTCCTTCTGGCGACCAGCCATCCGGAAATGCAGTATGCTCCGCAGGCACTTTTTCTCGGATACCGTGCCGCAAGAATATCTGATGACAGCGAACTCAAGAAGAAGTGCGCCGCCATCCTCACCGATAAATATGCCGATTCCGAATCTTATGCCGTCTATGCGTTGCAAAATGCCCAGGATCGTGCCGATTGGGAACGTGATGCTGCCGGAGCCATCCACGATCTGGAGGAACTCGAACGCCGCTTCGCCAAAGATCCGGCGATCGTCACTGAATCAATGCTTATGCGCGCGGAAATGCTGAAAATTTCCGGTAAAAAGCAGGATGCGCTGGTTTGTGCCGGAGCATTGCTCACCCAGTATCCGCAGAGCCGCGCCGCCTACAACGCCGCCATGCTGGCAGGCGAACTCAATATCCTGAACAAAAATTTCCCGGAAGCGTTGAAGTTTTTCAATCAGGCCGGAAATCTGCGCACCCCCGGATTGGAGCAGGAACTCGCCCGCTTCCGGGAAGCCGAACTTATGCTCCGCATGAGCATCAGTCAAACCAGAATGCGGGAAGAGGCGATCGCCAATGCAGAGAAACTCATCGGCACTTTCACATTCCCGGCGTTGCGGCTGAAAATGCGCTATTTCCGGGCGTGGGCACTCGAACATTACGGCAATTTGAATGATGCCCTGCAGGGATATGAACAGCTGCTCAATGAAGCAGTTGAACTTCAATCAAAAGCAATTCCCGCTGATTTGAATTTCTGTGTCAAAGGAGCGACTGCGGCGCTGCAGATCATCAATTCCGGCAATCGCCGTTCCCAGCATATCCGCGGCTTGCGGCTCATCCGTCAATGCCGGATATTGCAGCTGCAAAAGTACGGATTTGATGCAGATGCATTGCAAAATGAAATTATCAAAAAACTCTCCCATAAAACCAAACGGAGGTAGATCTCATGTTTTTCCTTGAACTTATGAAAAAAGGTGGTCCGGTCATGTGGATCATCCTCATTTGCAGTTTGCTGGCTCTTTTCATTTTTCTGATCAAAGTTTTTCAGTTTCACCGGGATGAGATCGGTGTCCGGGAGCTGCTCCGGGGACTCTTCAACGTCCTGAAACGGGACGGCATCGTCGAAGCACTCACCCTCTGTGACAACACTCCCGGTCCGGTCGCAAGAATACTGTGCGCCGGAATCCTCGCCCATCAGCGCGGAGATGAAGACATCCGGCGCGCGATCGATGAAGCCGCGTTGGAAGAACTTCCCAAACTGGAACGCCATATCCGGATGCTCGGAACCTTGTGCTACATCATGCCGCTGCTCGGACTGCTCGGTACCGTCCTCGGTATGCTCGGCGCCTTTGAATCCATCGGCGCCGCCGGCAACTTCACCACCGAAGCGGTCGGCAAACCGATCTGGCAGGCGCTGTTGACTACTGCCGCCGGATTGACCATCACGATCCCCTGCCACGTCGGCTACAACTATCTGGTCGGCCGGGTGGAATCGATGATCCTGGATATGGAAAAAGCCGCTTTGGAACTGACCGGTTTCTTTGATCGCAGCCGGAAAAACAATCCCGGAAAATAACCATGATCCACCTCAGAAACAACTCTTCAGGCGCTCCGCGTAAATACCGTATGACTTTACGCAGTCATAACGGTTTCCCGCAGTGTGTCGCACTTATCGATCTGCTCTTTCTGCTGCTGCTGTTCACTGCGATGTCAACGCAGGTGATCCGCATTTCCGGTATCCGGGTCGATCTGCCCATTGCCGATGCGCCGAAAGAATCGATCCTCGGCAAACTTATCGTGACCATCACTCCGGGCGAATATGACAACGAATGCCGTTATTTTTTCCGCGACCGGGAGATCAAACTTGACGAACTGCGTCAGATCTTTTCCCAGCAGACTGAACGGCACAAAAAAACGGTGATCATCCGGGCGGATCGCAATATTCCCCAGGGTGTGATTTATGAATTGACCGCCAGCATCCACGAAGCCGGAATGGCAGTCCTCATCGCCAGTCAGCCCCCGAAATCCAAACCGGAGATGCGTTTTGAATAAGATCTTCAAATCCGGCGGCAAGTGGCAGGTGTTGAAAAAACGGGTCTCACCGGCTGTGATCGCATTTCAGGCATTGCTGGCAACCGCCTTGGTGATGTTTCTGATAATGCTGCTGAAATACAATCCGGAAGCCGCTCCGGCGGTCAAGCGGGAGTTCCGCCAGACCACCTATTTGAACGTCAATGACAGTAATTTCACCCGGCTGCTGGATGAACTTGACCCATCAGCGGAAGTTTCCCATGCTCCTGCGGTCCCGAAATTCGCCGTGACCCAAATGGTGAAATTCAAATTGTACCGCCCGCAGCTGGTCACGGAACCGGTCAAATTGCCGGAATTCAAAACGCTGCCGACCGGAGAAATTGCCCTCTATCCCGATTTCCGGACAACTCCGGAAACAAATACGCTTTTGCCACGGACTCAAGCAATGGCGGTACTTTACGATCAATCCGGGAAAGAACTCGGTCGCTGGCAGACCAACACTCTGCCGGATGGTGAAAAAACCATCTTTCGCATCGAAGGCAGCGGGGCACTTCAGCATACTGTGATCATGACTTCGTGCGGCAACAATTCGGCGGACCGTCTGGCGCTGGCGAAAGCATTGGCACTGCATCTGGACAACGGGATTTATTCTGTCTGGTATCCGACGGCAAAAAGGAGTATGTAAATGGGCGTCAGTTTTTCGGAATTTTTCTTTATTCTGCTGGCGGCATCGCTGCTCTATATCGCCTGGCTCTGGATGAGAGAGATCCGCCGGGTAAAGCGTAACAGCTGGCAGTTGAGCCGCCGTCAACTCTTTCACTGCAACAATTGCCATCTGGTCTTTGTCCCCAAAGAACCGGTTTCGCTGTGCCGCTGCCCCCGCTGCAACACGGTCTGCATCCGGCGCCAGAATGATTCAAGTCCAATACTGCATCCGGAGAAAAAAAATTGAAATATGTGATCGGATTGCTGTCAGCGGCAATGCTTTTTGCCGGTTGTGAATGCTTCCTGCCCAGCGGCAAAGCTCCGGAGGGGACGATCGTCACCAACCCGGGAACTGCCGCAGTATTGATCTTAGACCGCCGGGCGGCGCTGGACTATTTCATCAACGAATTGATCCGGGAAACGATGCTGCATTGCCCGGGGCAGCAAATCTTTGTCGATGCTGATCAAAATTCCAAAAGAGCGGCAGATTATATCGTTGAACGCACCGGAGAATTTTCCGGCATCCAAAAAAGCCTGATCTCCGCAAAAGGAGCGTTGCGCCTGATCTCCCGGAATATTGCCGGGAATCAATGGCAGATGGAACTTATCTCAGCTTCCGGAGAATCCCTCTGGAAGCGCCGGATCACGATCAGAATCAACTGAATCCATCCGGCAGATCCGCATCAATTCTTACCGACTGGGCGATCTGCCCAAAATCAAATCGACCTTCCGGATCACTCCGGTTTGGTTGATATAATTTTCCTCCAATGGTATCCAACGGGAAGCGAATACTGCTGATTGCTTTTCTCCGTTGCGCTTCCGGATGCGTTTCATCTGTTCCTCCGGAGCAATATCAAAAAACAATTTCAAATCGGCATAATCCCCGAATTCCGGATGCAAACTGTATGCCCCCTCCACGATCCGCCATTTCCCCGGAGAGATCATCCGGTCATCGCCAAGTGCCATTTTGGAACAATCAAATTTCCGGTAACTGAATCCTGCGCTTTTACGCAAATTTGGCAACACCTCCTGTTTGAACCGCTCGTAATGAACATTTCCTCCGGCTTCGGCAAGACGTGCAGAGGTGCGCAAATTCACCGGCAGGAAAAAATCATCCATGTGGATCACCTGCGCTTCAAGCACCGCCGCCAACTGCCGGGAGAGTGTGGTTTTACCGGAAGCCGCCCTGCCGTCGATGGCAATGATTCGAACCGGCTGAGACGGCAGCTTTGCCGCCGCTTCAAGTACCGGGATCATCGTGAGGAAACGGGTGCTGACGATCCGGTAGGACGGACGGTAGGTTTTCCCGTACAATGGCGAATGATGAACCGCTTCCCCCCGGTGCCGACGGCGGAATTTTTCAATTTCAGCAGCGGATTCCGGACAAATCCGGCTGATCACAGCAAGGTAATTCCTGAACACTTCACCGCTGTCCGGGAAAATTTCTGCGGAAGCATAAAACATATTGAACAACCACTCTTCAGGCATACCGGATTTTTTCCATGCCCCCAGATTTATCCGGCAGTAATCCGGTGAAATGATTTCAAACAACTCCACGTCAGCAGCTTCAACTGCCGCAAATTCCCGGGAAAAATATGCCCATGCCTTCTGCCGGTTCAATATCGCGTGTCCGGCACCGTACGCGCCCTGATATGCCTGCTTGACCAAGTCCTGAAACTGCTGCTTTGCTCTGGATCTCAACTGCTCTTTCAAACAATCTTCGAAAGTGATCTCCCGACCGTTGACAAACAATTTGGTGCGTTTGCCGCAAAATTCCATCGTATAATTTTTTGCATTTCCGGCATAACTTCCCGCTGCGGAAAAAACCATTGCCAACAGTAATAAAATTTTAGGTGATTTCAACATCAGAATCCTCCAAATGTCGCTTTGCTTTTGTCGATTTTTCCGGAATTGAACCAGGTATTGGTCAAAGCAGTATTGTCCGCCGACGGAAATCCCACTTTACAGGGGATCCGGTTCTTTTCTCTGGCTTCAGAGTGACCGTCAAGGAAAATCACTCCCGCCCGGCCGTTGTGACGGAAATAAGCCGCCCGGTTGGGGCCGATGTTGCCGGTGACATGGATCCCCGCACTGTTGACGGCATCACAGCCATAACACAAATGTCCGTAATTTTCCACCAGCATCGCCGTCTTGCCGGAGTTGACAAAAGCGGATATTTTGATACCCTTGCCATTTTCCGTGGCGATAAGATAATTCAATCCGTAGTTGGTGGTAATATCAACCGTGGCAGTTTCAAGCGGACAACGGAGCAAATCCACCGATTCCGCCGAAGCTTTGTCCCGCCTCAAATAGTGCAATACCACTCCATCCAACCAGTTTTTGGCGCTGATCGCCTCGCCCCCCGGCGTAAAACCGCCAATCAGATTGTCCCGGCACGGCAGATAACTGTTGTAATCGTCCGCATAAAAAAGATAGATCGCCCCCAGCTGCTTCTCATTGGAAAGACACGCCGTCCCCTGCGCCCGCCCCCGGGCACTCTGCAGCGCCGGCAGTAACATCGCCGCCAGAATCGCTATAATCGCAATCACCACCAGCAGTTCTATTAAAGTGAAATGGGCGTGTGCGGGGGACAAAGGAAACTTTTTTTCACGGGAAAAAAAGTTTCCTCTTTCCCCCGCGCCCCCTTTCTCTTTCAAAAAAAGCGGGGTGTTTTTAAGAGGTTCGATCAAGCCCGACCAACGGGATGGGCGCGACACTCCCGAAGCGGCACGTTTGCCGCTCAAAAAAAGCGGGGTATTTTCAGTAGATCCGTTGTTGACAGTCTTTTTCATTTTTATTCCTATTTTATTATGTTTTTATTTTTCGTAACACTTCAAATATTAATTATTCTGAAATCGTAATACTGTTTTGAAAGATTTCTGCGTTACCAAATAAATTCAAGTCTGATATTTGGAGCTCAGCCGATGGCTCCCTGCGAAGTTATGACAAATTCGGCTTGAACCACGCCTTTGAGTTTGCGGATCGAATTGACCAGTTCCCTGATCTCATCTCCGACACCGTAAACGGTTATCATCTGGGTCGAACAGTTGTTTTTCAAAGCGAACCGGGAAGTCCCGAAAACTTTCACGGCGGCACTATCCAGCAATGCGGTCAACTTGGCCTCTACGCCATTGAATCCGAGATCACAAAGCACGCTGATCGTGCCGATGACCTCTCCGCAACAGGCACACAATTTACGAGTCAGCTGTTTGCGGATCATGTCACGAACAAATTCGGAACGGTTTTCGTAACCGCTTTGTTCCATGAGTTTTTCCAATCCGGAGAGCAGCTCCTCCTCGATGGAAAAACTCATTCTGACCAATGAAGATTCTTTCATGGCGCTCCTCTTGCGTTATCCTCTGGCGCAGAAATCCGGAGCCTCTTTGAGCAGCTGGTCAAAGTAGGCGATGGTGGACTTCAAGCCATCTTTGAGAGCGATGGTCGGCTCCCAATCGAGTATTGCTTTGGCCTTGGAAATATCCGGCCGCCGCTGTTTGGGATCGTCGGAGGGCAACGGTTCAAAGATCAGTTTGGAATTGGAATTGGTCAATTCGATAACCGCTTCAGCGAGCTGTTTGATGGTGAATTCGCCGGGATTGCCCAGGTTGATCGGGCCGCTGACTTCATCGGGAGTATCCATCATTTTCATCAAGCCGCGAATAAGATCGGAGACAAAACAGAAACTCCTGGTCTGCGAACCATCTCCGTAAATGGTGATATCTTCGTTGCGCAGCGCCTGCAGGATAAAGTTGCTCACCACCCGACCGTCGTTGGGATGCATCCGGGGGCCGTAGGTGTTGAATATACGCACGACTTTGGTCCGGAGATTGCACTGCATCCGGTAGCAGTTGAAAAGGGTTTCGGCACAGCGTTTGCCTTCGTCATAGCAGGAACGGATACCGATCGGATTAACGTGACCCCAGTATTCCTCGACCTGCGGATGGATCAGCGGATCGCCGTAGACTTCGCTGGTGGAACTCTGCAGAATTTTAGCATTGAGACGCTTGGCCAATCCAAGCATATTGATCGCTCCATGCACACAGGTTTTGACGGTCTGCACCGGGTCACGCTGATAATGGATCGGACTGGCAGGGCAGGCCAGATTGTAGATCTCGTCGCACTCGACATAGAGCGGGAAAGTCACATCGTGGCGGATGAATTCAAAGCGGGGATTGTCTAAAAGTGCATAGATGTTGCGTTTGGCGCCGGTAAAGAGGTTATCGACACAAATCACTTCATCGCCCCGGGCGAGCAAGGCTTCGCACAAATGAGAACCGAGAAAGCCGCTGCCTCCGGTAACCAGGATACGTTTCATCTTTCAAGTTCCTTTCTTTTTCAGAAGCAGGTGAGCGATTTGACACATGACCACAGCGGAGTGCAGAGGTCGATTTTCTTGCGCTGGCGGGTGGCGAGGGCGATGGGGACGTGGGTGAATTCGCCGCCCCAGTGTCCGACCATCACATCGGTTTTGCCGGCCATCGCCGCGTGAGCGGCAGACTGGGCGAGCATGGCGCAGAAAACGGCATCATCGCCTTCAGCCGAAACACTCCGGATGGTATAGCCGAGATCAAAATATTTGGTATTGAGTTCGACATTGTGCGCCTTGAAGTAGTCGGCGATCTCGCGTTTGAGCAGAAGTCCGATATCTTCATGGAGGATATTTCCGGAAGCATCTTTTTTGCGGTCGACATTTTCAAAGAGATTCTGACCGGCGCCCTCGGCGACGATGACCACCGCATGGTGCTTGCGATTCATACGATCGAGCAGGTGGGGGAGCAGGGCGGGAAGACCATCTTTGCCGTCGAGCGAAAAGGGTTCTTCCGGAATCAGGCAGTAGTTGATAAAGGGGTTGGCGAGCGCAGTATAAGCGGCGATAAAACCGCTGTCACGTCCCATGACCTTGATCAAACCGAGACCGTTGTAGGCGCCTTTGGCTTCATTGTGGGCGCAGCTGACGAAGCGTCCGGCTTCCTGCACCGCAGTTGCGAAACCGAAGGTGCGGTCGATAAAGTTGATGTCGTTATCGATAGTTTTGGGGATCGCCACCACGCTGATCGACAGCTGCCGTTTTTTGATCTCCATCGCGACTTCGTGGGCGCAGCGGGAAGTGCCATCGCCGCCGATGCAAAAGAGCAGGTTGATCCCGAGCTGTTTAAGTGAATCGACGATGACGCTGACATCCTCCTGACCACGGGAGGATCCGAGAATGGAACCGCCGGTTTCATGGATGGCATCGACCCGGTCTTCGGTAAGTTTGATCGGGCTCAGATTGCGGGCGGGATTCAGACCGCGGTAGCCGTAGGGAATACCGTAAATATCCCGGACGCCGTAGTTGCGGATCAAGCAGAGGGTGAGAAATTTAATGACCTCATTCAATCCCGGGCAGAGGCCGCCGGCGGTGAGGATGGCCGCCCGGCACCATGCCGGATTGTGATAGATCTTTTCCCGGGCACCGGCGCGCTCAAAAGCGGGGACTTCCAGACCTTTGGAAGTGTATTCTGCGATTTTGGCAGGATCCATGAAATAGGTGACGCTCTCGTCATCTTTGACAAACTTCTGCCCGACGACCGGTGATGTAATATTGCAATCTCCCAGCGAGGAAACCAGAAAATCTTCTTTGGTCAGCATAATGGCACTCCAAATTAAATATTATAATTACATATTCACTATAAATGTAACATTATTCCGGGTAAAATGCAAGCAAATTACCATCAAAAGCAAAAATTTTTCACAGTTGAATCGCTGTCGGGTGGATCGGATAATTTTGCAAACCGGATTGGCTGATGGTGCGGTGCAAAGCGCACGCGCAGCATTTGCGGCAACACATCCTCAATACAAATCAAATAAAATCCGCAAATCCAACTGATGCTGCCGCGGTGCAATGGTAACTTTCAACTCTTCGGGCAAAAACTTCATCGGAAGGGAATTACCGCAATAAGTATTCCACATCCGACCGTTTTCATCCTTAAATTCACCAGAAACATCCAAATTGCTGAGCTGCGGTGAAGTAGAATGAAACATAAGTGCTCCTCGGATCTTATCCGCTGACTTATTTTTTATGACCACATAACGGGGAACATCGGACGCTTGAGCCTTGATTTCGACAAACTGCCTGCCGTCGTGACTCTTTTTGACCGCCGTAACGGTTGCACTATCACTGACAGAAATATCAAATGTCAGCTCCCGGGTATAAGCGGTATACAGCTTTTTGGCTCCGGAGTGATAGGGAGCAAGGAAAGAGAGCGCTTTGATATATCCGGAATGCGGCATAAAAAACCGGGCTCTATCCAACATCAACCACGCCTCTTCAAAGTAATTCTTATAACTGCCGTTATATGGGAGATTATACTTACCGGCAAGATAGAGGAAATACCACCGATCCTGTTCGCCGGTAAACATCTGCATACACGACCGGACTGCCCACTGACTGCCTTTTTCGGCAGCGTCACGAATCATTTGATTTTTCTGTTTGTTTTGTGATGAGGGCAATTCCAGCGCCTGAAAGAAAAGACAATCCGGATGATCATTTCTTGCAGCAATCATACCGCTGATGATATTGCTCTTGAATTCGTAAAAATAGTAAGCGTTATTGTTTATATTGCGCTGCAATTGCCGGAGAGATTCCACCAATTCCGCAGTCGGAGTATTTTCCGGTGGGATAACGGCGAGCAGTTCCCGGGCATATTTCAAATCGGTTTCGGCGTGGGAACAACCGGCGGCAGAATATTTTTCACATTCGGCAATCGACTCCTGCAACAGTTTCCGGGCAGAAGCAAAATCCCATCCCTGCGGAGCAAAATTTTTAGTGACCAGTATCCGGGCGAGGCGCAATTTGGCGGGAATATACCCCAGTTCAGCGGAACGGGTCAAATCTTTGAATTCCGCCGCTGTCGGCTTACCGATGCTCTCGCGAACAAGCGGAGTCCGTTCCGGGTTCATGCCCCGGTCATCGAATGGCGCAAATGTTCCCGCCCACGCTTCAGCATTGCCGAGTTGGCGGGATTCATCGAGCATCTTCTGCAAGGCGACCTGTTCCCGGGCAATCAGATAAAGCACCCGGGGAGCGATGCCGCCGATGTTGCGCATACGCTCTTCGTAACAGTTGGCAAGCGGATATTTACCCCGAAGCGGTACTGTTTCATCCATCACAACACTGTATGCGCTCCATGCGCTGATGACAACTTTTTCACCGGGGACGGTCGGTTTCAGGCGATATTTTTTCCAAATGTTTTGGTATTCATAAGACCAGAAACGGAAACCGGGCTGTCTGCTGAAAGGATCTCCGATAAAGGTGTTGAAATATTTTGCAGCTTTGGCATAATCGATATTGACATTGCAGTAGCCGCGGCTGTAAACCAGATAGAGCATAATGGAACAGAAAATATTGCCTTCGGCGATTTTTTCAGCTTCTCTGACCGCATTTTCATCATCATTTTTCTGCAAAAGCTCAAGAATCGGCCGGAATGAATCATACTGTTTCTGCACCGAATTCGCCTTTTTGGACATCGTGAGGACATCGTCAGTAAAGCGGGGGCGGGAGGGTAATTTTTTCATCTCATACGGTTTATAACCGGGAGTCAATATATTGGAAATATGCGAGCTGTGCTTGTCCTCTTTTCCGGGCACTCTGGTAAAAAAGGAGGTTTTCAAAAGAAAAGGGGAAATTTCCAGAATACCATCATTCAAAGTCTTAAATTCAAACAGAAAGGTTGCAGTATTTACCATTTTTCCGCATTGAGTGCATTTCAAATCAGCAGGGAGAATGGTCAGCGGCATGACAAACTCCCGGAGATTTTCCCGGGCCTGATTTTTGAAATTAAAATATTTCGTCTCGGAACGCCCGGAACATTTGGAAGCAATATCATTACCGTGCCAGGTAAGCATAGTGATGTTTAAATCGAATTTTACCGGAGCAGTGCTGAATGACTTTGCATCAAAGTAGAGAAAATTCTCTGATGGAACAAGATGATACCCTGCCCATGCCGCAGAAATGGTGGTGGATTTTTTGATCTGTATCCGCTTGCCATTTAATCCGAAATATTTTTGCGGATCACCATTATCATACCCGTGAGCCTGCAAATTATCGGCGCCGACCTCATTTTGATAAATCTTCAAATCATTACGATCATTGGAAACAGTAATATTTACCTTACCTCCCCAAAGTGCAACGCAAACCGGCAACAATAATGCCGCATAAATCTTATTCATCATCAACCCCCTCGATTTTTGTGATAACCTGTAATAATAAAACTGTACATAAATATACTGCACCAGGGGTGATTTGTCAAATAATAACAAAACAGTGCTTGGCTCTTGGCGCAGAGGCTGGGAATACTAAGAATGCCAGGAATTTTAAGTGGGCGTGAGCGGGTATGCCGTCTACCCTTTGCCGACAACAAAACAGAGCGGTTTTACTCCCAAAATCTCCCAATACCTCTCAAAAGCGTCCGCACGCACCACCGGCTCCAAGTGCGGCGGTACGGAGCGATATCGCACAGCCGGGCGGGTTTTGCCGAGGAGTCCGCGAGGGGAGTGGACTTGCGTCCTCGACCCGAGCGGCGACGACCGCAAGGCCCGTTCCGGCAAAGCGAGATCGCTCCGGCCATCACATCGTCAACTTTAACCCCAGACAGAAACAGCGGACAGGACTTGCCGTAATTTGAAATTCAGCATTGCCGCCTGCGGCATTGGTTCCGGCGACCATTCCGGTGTTGCGGGCATCGTTGTAGAGCCCGAAGCAGCGGTTTTCAAATTCAACCACGTCACCTGCGGCATAGATACCGGGCAGGGAACTCTGCATAGTTTTATCGACGATGATACCACAGTTGATCTGCAGATTTTCCGGACACTTTGCCGGGAGCTGCGGACGGCTTCCGGCGGCGAAAAGCACAATATCCGCCGGGATGCTCCGATTGTCGGCGAGGGTCACACCGGAATCATCGATCGAAGTGACGGAGACGCCGAATTCAAGGTGCAGATTTTCAAAGGCCTGCAGTTTGGCGGCGACTTCGGCGGATTGTTCTTCAGTCAAAAGGCGGCTGAAAAGGCGGGGCGCCATCTCCAGCACGGTGACATCGATATTGCGTTTCATCAAACTTTCGGCAAGTTCCAGACCGAGGACACCGGCGCCGACGACCACCGCTTTGGAAACCTGATTGAGGGCTTTATCCAACTTTTCCAAATCGGCGACGCTGCGGAAAGTATAGACATTTGCCTTATCGCTGCCGGGGATGTCCGGACGGCAGGCGTAGCCGCCGGTGGCGATGATCAGGCGGTCAAAAGCGGCGACCGAACCATCGGCCATAACCAGAGAATTTTCTTTGATCTCCACACAGCGGGTGTTGAGCCGGATGGAGATGCGGTTTTCTTCGTAGAAGCTTTCCGGTTTGATAAAAAACATCTTTTCATTGATTTTGAAATCAGCCAGCATCCCGGAAAGCGCCGGTCGGCGGTAGGGGAGCATGCTTTCGGCGCTGTAAATGGTGATTTCGGCATCGGCAGAAAATTTCCTTGCGGCATTGGCTGCCTCAAAAGCGGCAACACCGCCGCCTAAAATTGCAATTCTCATAATTTTCCCTTTTCTTTCAAGTAGTTCAATGCGGCGGCGATTCCGGCGTAACTGGAAATTTCCCGCTTCAATTCACTGCAAACGATCTCGCACGCTTTCCGGGGTTCTTCCCAGCAGAAATCCGGCAACGCGTCGAAGATCGGTTTGGTATAAAGTTCTCCCACCGCCCAGGCGAGGGTTCCCAGCACGATGCGCTGGGGATTGAAAACGTTGATATACATACCGATCGCCTGCGCATTGCGCAAACTCATTTCTTCCCAGAGTTTGACGGCATAAGGATCGTTGGCGCGAACGGCGGCTTCCAAAGTGCGCATATCCGGCTTGCCGGGTTCAGCGGCAAGTTTCATCACCATGGAATCGGGCTGATCGGCAAGTTCTTCCGCCATGCGTTTGGCGAGGGCCCGACCGCCGCAGTAGGCTTCGTAACATCCGCTCATACCGCAGGAACATTTTCTTCCGTTCAATTGGATGCAGACATGGCCGAGTTCACCGGCGCTCAACGCCTTGCCGCCGCGAATAAGTTTGTTTCCGGCGATGATGCCGCCACCGATACCGGTACTCATGGTAAGATAGATGAAGTCAGAGCAGCCGCGTCCGGCACCGAAAAACCATTCGGCAAGCGCAGCACAGTTGGCATCGTTTTCGAAGCATCCGTCAATACCGAGATGCTCTTTCAAATAATCCAGAATCGGCACATTGCGCCATTTGGGCTGATTGGTGGGGCAGGTCATGATGCCCCGGGCGGCGTCTGCCGGGAAGGGCGCCGAAATACCGAATGCGGCGACATCGCTGATGGCAATACCCGCTTCGGAAGCGAGAAGTTTGGCTTCGTCGACGATCCACGGCAGGATCTCAGCGGGATCGCTGTCCCGGTTATCCCGGTAGCGTGAACCGTGAAGTTTACCGTTTTCATCGCCTAAACCGATACCGATCTTGGTACCTCCGATATCTATTCCGAGTAAAAATTTCATATTTTTTCCACGTCCCTGTTTTTTTCTGAAAAATAAACTGTTTTACACTTGTAGAATATAATATTGAAACTATATTTTATAAAGTGATTTTTTGTAATTTTATTTAAAAAAAATGTGATACAGGAGAGATTTCAAAACTATGAGCGGATTTTTGATCATTGCGGCACCGACACCGGGTGTTTACTATGCTTTTCAACACAGCGATATGGTAGGCAAAGCGATCGTGCTTCTCCTGATTCTTGGAAGTGTCATCACCTGGACGGTGATGATCGATAAGACGTGGCAATTGCTCCGTGCGAAGCGGTTGTCTTCCCGTTTTTCCTCGCTGTTCCGGGAGTTCGGTGAAGAAAATATGATGTCGATGCAGCTGGTCAAAGAAGCGCAAGTCAATTCCGGTCCGGTCGCTTCGATCTATTCTGCCGGAATGGAGAAGCTGCTCGACTTCTACGCCGAAGAAGCCGAAAAAACCGGCGCCGTTTCCCCCCGGGGAGTCCCCAAGGTCTGTAAACTTTCCGACGCCCAGTACAACGCCGTCGAAGCCGTTCTGGAACGGGAAGTTTCTTCTCAGCTCAAAGAGTTGGAAACCCGCATCGGTATGCTCGCAACCTTGGTGAGTTTGAGCCCGTTCTGCGGACTTTTCGGTACGGTGTGGGGCGTGATGATGGCATTCTGCGGTATCGCCGCCGCCGGTAAATCAGATTTCACCGCGCTGGCTCCCGGTGTGGCAGGTGCGTTGTTGACCACCGTCGCCGGTCTGGTCGTAGCGATCCCGTCGCTGGTGGGATACAACTTGCTGACCGGCATGATCCGTCAGCTGACGGTGCAGATGGACAACTTTACAGAAGAATTTCTGGTGGCGGTGAAACTTTCACAGCTCAAAGTCAACTCTTCAGAAAGGGATTGAATATGCGCCGCCGCCGCAACCGTGCCCCGATGGCAGCCATCGACCAGATCAATGTGACTCCGCTTCTGGACCTCACATTTCTGCTGCTTATCGCCTTTATGATCACCATGCCGCTGATGGAATACGGCACCAGCATCAAGCCGCCGGAAATGAACAGCGAAAAACTTCCGGACGAAAACTTCGTCAGCGTCACTTTGACCAAAGACGGTACCATCATGCTGGATAAAGATGCCGTATCCCGCGCCGATCTGCAAAATAAACTCCGGGAATTGAGCGAAAAAAAGCCGAAACCGCAACTGCTGCTGCGCGGTGACGGCGAACGCAGTTATAAAGATGTCATCGAATTGCTGGCGCTGGTGCGCAATTGCGGATTCGACGATGCCACATTGGTAACTCAGGCCGAATCCAACCGGTGAGGAGTAAGCAACCATGTTCAAAGGGCAAAAACCATCTGCCATCAGATTGACCACCTTGTATGTGGTATTGGCGGTCCATGTCGGAGTGATCTTCATTCCGCTTGGCATGATGTGGTTTATGCCCCAAAAGCCCAAGCAGATCGCTTTCAGAGTTAAACTCGGCGGCGATGAACCCTCGAGCGCTCCGGAAATCGGTCCCCCTGAACGCATCCGTCCCACCGGAACCGTGGGCGGCGGCGCACCTCCACCCCCGCCCCAGCCGCAGGAAGCTCCGGCACCGAAACCGACTCCGCAGCCGAAACCCAAAACGGTTCCATCCAAACCCAAACCGGCACCCAAAAAACCGGCTCCCAAGAAACCTGCGCCTAAAAAGCCGGTTCCTAAAAAACCGAAACCCAAAACGGTTCCCAAAAAGCCGGTGACAAAACCGAAACCGAAAATCGACAGACGCAAACAACAGCAATTGGCTGCAAAAAAACGCCTGGAAGAACAACGCCGCAAACAACAGCAGCTGGCGACAAAAAAACGCTTGGAAGAACAGCGCCGACGGCGCCAGCAGCAGCAGGTCCACCACGATGACAGCTGGAAAAACTTTGATCCCAGCAAACCCTTCGGCGGCGGCAGCAACACCAATATTACCGTTCCCATCGGCAGTCGTGACCGGGGACAGGTGCTGGGTAAAGTCAACGGCAAAACTCCTGCGGGCGGTGCCAGCGAAAATGAAGAAAAATACTGGGGCAGACTCGGTGAATATTTCCGGGAACGCTGGAAAGTTCCGGCAGGTATTTTTGTCACAAGCGAAACCGCCGTTACCATCGAAGTTCAATGGGATGCCCGGGGCAGGGTGATCAGCAAACGCATCATCAAGGCCAGCCCCAACCCGGCGGTGACCCAATCGGTAAAAAATATGCTGGACCATCTGGACTATATCCCGACTCCGCCAAGTGGAATTACTTCGAGCATGAAATTTAATTTGGTGTCCGAGGATTGAAATAAATCACTCCCCGGGCATGGTATATACAATTGAAATATAACCGCCTTACCCGGAGGAAGTATGAGCATCAAAGATAGTTCAGCACAGCGGGCGTTTGAGAGTACCGTAATGATGATACTTGGTTCATGGCTGATTTGGACCGTATTTTTATTTTCCGACGGCACCGCAGAATGCGGAAAGTTTATCAACGAAATCAGATGGTGCTTCACCGACAACAAAAGTTTTCCCGCAATTCCGTGGCAATCGGTATTTGTTTTGCTGATAATTTCTCTGGTCGGCAACTGGTTTTATCAGCATTTGCGAATATTCTGCCGGATGAACCGTAAACGCTTTCTCATCACCTCCGGAATATATATTCTTGCAAGCGGAATTTTGCTTTTCAAATTTCCATTGCTGTGGCTGACAATAACAGTCGTTTTGTGGGGCTTCGGAGCATTGCTCTTTGACCGTTCCATTTGGAAATCGACCTTGGCTTACGGTGGAACTCTGACCGCTCTTTCCGGAATAATTTACCAAATTTGCCGCCTCATCATCCAAAGCAACATCAAATACTTCTGCGGTCCGCCGTTCGCATTCGATATCGAAGCCAATTTACCCCTCTGGAGCGGCGCAGGGCTGATCTTGCTTGCCGCATGGGTCTTGAGTTCAACTTGGCAATACTGTTCGCTTGCCCGCATACGTTACCGGGAAATTTTTACGCTCCCGGTCAAAATCATCGCTTCTGTTTCTTTATTGTGCTACATAATAATGGTGGTATCATCACTCGATCGCAGTTACCGCTGTCAACATGCAATAACCGCTTCGGAAAGACAATTCGACTTGCCGCTCAATGCCGAAACCCTCAACCGCATAGCCCTCGGCAACAAAACGGTCGACGGCGAATTCTGGAAAAAAGTGAAAAAATTGTACAATTCGATCCAGGATTCTGAAGCAAGTTACCCTCTTGCGGAATTCCCGCCGGAAAAACTGGACGCATGGCGGAAAAAATTCCACACCACGCCCCAATATGCCGAACTGGATCGGATGCTTTCACAGCCGCTTCCGGAAATTCCGCTGAACTATAAAATGGATAATATGCTCTTTGCTAATTTTTCCCATTTCGTTATCATCCGGCAACTGGTCCGTTATCAGTTGTGGAATATAAGGTTTGCGGTCGAAAAGAATGACCGGTCGGCTGTATTATCCGCCCTTCAGAAGATCGACAATTTGAGCGAATATCTCTCATCCGGGCCGTTTGCATTGCACGCTTTGATTAAAAAAGCGGTCGACTCATACAAAAATCAGGCGATCGCGCAAGGTATTTCCGCAAAAATTTTCACCGCAGATGACCTGATGAATCTCAAAAAACGATCCCAAACGATCCGGGAAAATCTCACCATTATCGAAAAGCGTGCCATTTGGGCCGAAATTCTCTGGGGAATGGCGGAGTTTCATACCGTTGCCAATGGCAATGAAAAATTATTGGCATGGAAAAAATTCCGCTTCATCCTGCCGCAATGCTGGCTGATCTATGAATCCAACCGTTACACCTGGCTGAAATTCTTCCGTAATGTTGAAAAATGTCACGATATGGCCAAAAATGATTGCAGCTCCAAGAGAATTCCCTCCATATTTGAGTATTTCGCCTATAGCATGCTGCCCTCATATAAAGTTCTTGGAAACCGCTTTCAATCGGCAGCATTGCAGCAGCAGATGATTGAATTTTTTATCGATCAGGAGCTGCACCGCATCCTCCCCGACCAATACCCGGAAAATCCCAAACCTCCCATCGATCCTTTTACTGAAAAACCGATGCTGTACTATCAGGGAAAAGTCACGATACGGCAGGAATATTATCGGAGCAATGATGCAAAAGAAATCACCATCACCGGCCGTCAACTGACTTCTCCTCCGCAAACCGAAAGAAAAACGGCCGCAACCATCACCATTCCCGAGCGCTCATTGTTTCTCCCGCCGGCGTTAAAAAAATAATATTGGTTGGTACTTTGAGTAGGAATGCTGGGAATTTTAGGAATACTAGGAATTTTAAGGGGGGCGTGGGGGCATGCAGTGTACCCGGTGCCAACAACAAAACAAAGCTGCTTTACTCCCAAGACCTCCCCAAACTTCTCATGAGCAGCGTCCGCATTCTCCTTGGGCATAGCACATGCGTCAGCCGTAAAAAATCTTATCATGTCCATACTCGCAAAGCGAGCGCTTCACTT
>JAEIGA010005300.1_pt1 | contig 19765 bp, 19 predicted proteins | sample 9270691 | NCBI WGS metagenome assembly JAEIGA01 (sample SAMN17057246, study PRJNA624740) | gut metagenome | biome: biome; isolation source: fecal sample | host: Bos grunniens | place: China: Xizang | collected 2019 | reverse complement strand
AGATGATCTCACCGTCAAAATCAATGTGGTCATCGCGTTTTCCGAATTCCAGGGTCGCTCCGTACTTGAACGCCCATTGATTGTCAAGGATAAATTGCTCGCGGTCGTCTGCCGTAAGCGGTACAAGAGTAACCTTCGTGTTTTGCATAATTACCTCCGAAAATAAAAATAGAGCTCAGGCTTTGCGAATGCAATAACCCAAGCTCACTTGGACACCTAATCCGGCATTACGGTACTACGGTACACAGCCTCCGGTGACGTATTAAATTTGTGCCGATTTGACCGCTAAAAGCAGTCAAATCGGCAATTTTGGTCGAAGTGACAGGACTCGAACCTGCAGCATCTAGCTCCCAAAGCTAGCGCGCTACCAATTGCGCCACACCTCGATAATATTCATTTTATTCGCGCCCTACGCGCACTTCCTATTGTAACTAAGACTCAATGGGATATCTTGTTTTGATTTTTACGAATTTCATTATAACAGACATTCGCCGTTTTGTCAAGACAAAAAATCAAAACCGACACGTTTAAAAACAAATTTTTCTTGCGTACATATTTATCACAAATCGTGTCAAAATAATAACAGCCCGATTTCATGGGCGTATTCTAACGTTTTCGAGGTTTTTGATATGATAATAGACAGAATAGCTCTTATTCTTACTGTTATCGGCGCTCTCAACTGGGGAAGTGTCGGAATTTTTAATTTCGACCTCGTTGCCTGGATATGCGGCGGTCCTATGTCCGTTGTAAGCAGAGTTATCTACACAATAGTCGCTCTTGCGGGTATTTGGTGCATATCTCTCATTTTCCGAGCAAGAGAAAGCTTCGACGCCATCGGAGAGAGCTGATCTGAGTTGTGCGCATATCGTCGTCAACTCTTTCTTATTTAACTATACCGAAGCATCGGATTTTTAAATAAATTTCTGACTTTATATTCTATCTCAACGGGCAGCGGCACGTGCTTGACTGCCCGATTTTTTATTTTTTTGAGTCTTGTTGTATAAATAGACCAAAAGAGGCTGAAAATATGTCTGTAACCACTTTACACCGTGGTACAGACATAAACAAAAAGGAGAATTGAAATGTTCGAAAAATTTAAGGAAAGCAAATTTGCAAAGAAATGCAAGGAGCTCTCGCACAACGGCGGCGCAGTTGTCGCGGTAGTATGTCTGCTCTTGGCTCTCACCGTTGTTCTGTCCGTAAGCATCGCAACCAATCGCGCAAAGAAAAAGTACTCGAGTGAAACAGACGGAACCAACGTCTCGGGAACAGAAAACAACACCGAAAAGGACGGAATAGTCGACGGCACGGTAGACTCCCCCGTTCACAATGAAACGGAATCCTTACCCGTATCGGGGTCCGTTGAGGAGTTCACTCTCGCGCTTCCTGCGCAGGGCGTGATCACCAAGGGTCACGATTCCTCTATCCAGGTTTGGTCCGAGACAATGGAGGACTACAGAGTACACCTCGGCGTTGATATAGCTACTGCCGAAGACGCGCCCGTATACGCTGCTGCGGATGGAGTTATCTCAAAGATATGGGATGATGCTCTTATGGGACATTGCATTGCTATTTCCCACGGCGACGACGTATTCACCTTCTACAAAAACCTCGACAAGACGCTTGCAGAGGGCATTGAGGAGGGAGCAGACGTCAAGTGCGGTCAGCAGCTTGGAACCGTTGGTGATACCGCTATCGTAGAGCTTGCGGAAGAACCTCACCTGCATCTTGAAATGACCGTCAAGGGTCTTGCCACGGATCCCAGGGATTATTTCTCCGCGGAAGCCAAGGAGGTTCTCAACAAAACCGACTCATCCTTTGAATCCGACGCAGGGAAGTGATATCAAAGCCTCTGTTTCAGAAGAAACAGAGGCTTTTTTAAAGGAAGAGAGGTCAGATGGTTCCCACGACTCTGAGAACGACTTCTCCGGGGGTAATAGTCCACTCTCCACTAACGGGATTCTGCGTATAAGTCGCGGCCGGAACGGTTATATTGCCTGCGACCGTTGCAAACTCTCCGGTGTTACTGTTATACGTGTACTCTGTACCTGCGGTCCACGTTGTTCCGTTATAGGTTACGGTTATGGGATCAAGTATAGGATCAAACGTATCGGTGACCACAACGTTATCCGTTGCTACCGCCTCGGTATTGCCGTAATTGCGGATGGTGAAGGTATAGGTCAGCTGACCGTTGGGGCTAACGGTTGCGGGACTTATCGCCTTGACGATATCAAGAACAGGACCTTCCTCCACAGTTATGGTTGCCGAGTCGCTGATCGTTTCTCCTGCTCCGTAACTTGCTGTGGCGGTATTGGTAATGCTTCCGCCAGTTGAAAGCGGAGCATACTCGTTGACGGTGGCATTATAGATCACAGTAGCATTCCCACCCGCGGGAATACTCAAGCCGCTTATCACAAGAGAAGGACCCGCAACCACAGCAGGATCGGCTTGAAGGATTCCGTTGACGTAATAATTTACAGATCCTGCTACATAGGTGAGAGGAACGAGCTCTCCCGCGCCGAACTCATAGGCTCCGAGATCGTCGGTCACACTGACGTTCGTATAATCAGAGTTGCCCGAATTAACGATGTTTATTATATAGGTCACGTTGTCATCTACTCCGTAAGTGGGAAGTAGCGCATCCTTGCTTATCGCAAGAGCACCAACTATCTCACCCGATACCACGTTGGAGTTCACCACAGTGTTTCTGTACGACAGCGTTGCCTGATTTGTAAATGTTGCCATTTGCATTTCTCCTATTACATATTGAGAGGCCAAGCTCTCAATACACATTATATGTCGAGAAAACCGAAATTGTGTCGCAAGACATCAAAAAAGGGCAGTCCATGTCTGCCCTTTGCTTTTGATTATCCTATGATCTCTACCTTTTCAATGACTACGGGCACCTTAGGAACGTCCTCAAACCAGCCGTAGCTTCCCGTTTTGACATTAGCGATCTTATCCACCACGTCTATGCCTTCAACAACCTTGCCAAAGCCCGCGTACTGCGCGTCAAGGTGAGGCGCATCGCGATGCATTATAAAGAACTGCGATGATGCTGAATTGGGATCCATGGTTCTTGCCATAGAAAGAACTCCCCTTGTGTGGCGAAGGTCGTTAGTCATAAAGCCGTTCGCGATAAACTCGCCCTTGATAGAATCCGCCTGCTGCTGCTCAAACTCAGCGTTGAATCCTCCACCTTGTATCATAAAGCCGTTGATAACTCTGTGGAAGATAAGCCCCGAGAAAAATCCTTTTTCAACAAGGGAAAGGAAATTTTCAACGGTTGCGGGAGCCTTGTCGGGATACAGCTCCGCTGTGATCTCTCCGTAATTCTTGATAGTGAATTTGATTTTTGGATTGCTCATATTTTTCTCCGTTTTAATTATATTTGTTTTTATTTTTGTTCTTAACTTTCATATGCTTTCTCGAAAAGAACGTTTATCCTCTCCTCGCGTCCGAGAAGATACAGATATCCAAAAAGCACCTCCATACCCGTAGCTGTGCGGTATTCCGACATAGTCGCGCTCTTTGGAACGTTGCCGCCCGACATATTCCTGCCTCGTTTGTAGATTAGTGACTCTTCCTCTGTTAAGAGCGGAATAATTGTCTGCATAGCCGCCGCCTGTTCGCTCGCCTTGACGTACGACAGGGAAGCGCGATTAAGGTTTCCTGAGCCCGATATTCCCGAGCGCACCAGCTTCTCCCTCACCCTTATCTCAAGCACGCTATCCCCGAGATATGCAAGGGCCTCTGTTGATACTGCCTTTATATCCATGTCTATCCTCTCTGTTTTATGTGCATCTATGTATAGATTGTACCACAAAATTCCTCATTTCGCAACAGTTTGGAGACAATTTAAAATTAAATATTTAAGAAAAACACCTAAAATCAATAAATATTTCAAATTCTACTTGATTTTTTTGCTAAATGATTATATAATGATATATATTCAGATTATTTAAGAGATTTTAAGGTAAAAGGATCAGAATTATGAAAAGAACTCTTATAAAAGACGTATACGCCGATAAAAAAGCTTTCGGCGGTAAAGAAATAGTTGTTGGCGGTTGGGTGAGAAACCTTCGCGATAGCAAGGCGTTCGGATTCATAGACCTCAACGACGGTTCTTATTTCAAGAGCGTTCAGGTGGTTTTTGAAAGAGATATAATTGATAACTACGACGAGATCGCGAGCCAGAACGTTGGCGCGGCTCTTGTCGTCACGGGCATACTTACTCTCACTCCCGAGGCAAAGCAGCCCTTCGAGCTCAAGGCGACAAAGATAGAGGTGGAGGGAGCATCAACTCCCGACTATCCGCTTCAGCCCAAGCGTCACTCGGTAGAATTCTTGCGCGAGCAGGCATATCTTCGTCCCCGCACAAACCTTTTCTCCGCAGTGTTCAGAGTAAGAAGCGAGGTGGCTTATGCCATTCATTCCTTCTTCAACCAGAGGGGCTTTGTATACGTTCACACACCCATAATCACGGGCTCGGACGCAGAGGGTGCGGGAGAGATGTTCCGTGTGACCACTCTTGATATGGAAAATCCTCCTCGAACCGAGGACGGACAGATAGATTATTCTCAGGACTTTTTCGGAAAGAGCGCAAACCTCACCGTTTCCGGTCAGCTTGAAGGCGAGACGTATGCTATGGCATTCGGCAACATCTACACCTTCGGTCCCACCTTCCGCGCAGAGAACTCCAACACAGCGCGTCACGCGGCCGAGTTCTGGATGATAGAACCAGAGATCGCATTCGCCGACCTCAACGACGACATGGCTCTCGCATGGGACATGATCAAGTATATAATCAATCACGTTATGGACAACTGTCAAGCAGAGCTTCAGTTCTTCAACAGCTTTGTTGATAAGGGCCTTCTTGACCGACTCACCGCTCTTCGCGATGCGGATTACGCAAAGGTAACCTACACCGAGGCGATAGAAATACTCGAAAAATCCGGCGCGGATTTCAAGTTCCCTGTATATTGGGGAGTTGATCTTCAGACCGAGCACGAAAGATACCTCACCGAGCAGGTGTACAAAAAGCCCATATTCCTTATCGACTATCCCAAGGAGATAAAAGCGTTCTATATGAGACTCAACGACGATGGCAAGACAGTTGCGGCTATGGACCTGCTTGTCCCGGGCGTTGGTGAGATAATAGGCGGATCTCAGAGAGAGGAAAGACTCGACAAGCTGCTTGAACGTATGGCAGAGTGTGGCCTTGACGAGAAGGATTATTGGTGGTACGTCAACCTCCGCAAGTACGGCGGCACAAAGCACGCAGGCTTCGGACTCGGCTTTGAGCGTATAATCATGTACCTCACCGGCGTATCCAACATCCGCGACGTCCTGCCTTATCCCAGAACAGTAGGAAACGCCGAATATTGATAACAGTGGCGTATTGCGGGGAAAACACGCGTACAGAGTGTTTTCCCCGCATATATTTTAACAGCATTAAGGAAAAATAATATGATAGAAATAAAATCAGGTGAGGAAAAAGAGGTCTCCTTGCAGATAAAGACACTTATGATAGACCCCGAGGAATTTGGAGAGCTCGATATGTCTATCGTGGACGTGCTTCAAAGAATACTTTATGAAGAAAATGTTTCGTCGGAGGAACTGCAGAAAATGTTCTCCAGCGATGAGACTAACAGCATAGAGCTTTTCACCGAGGCTACACTGAAGCTCAATCAAGACGGAAACGTGGAGTTGTCTTATCGGGAAAACGAGGACGATAAAGAGATGAGCACTCTCTCAAAAATAATATTCGATCCTAAAGCCCCAGAGCTTGTAGTGATGACCAAGGAGGGCGCGCTTAACACGTATCTGTCCTTTGAACAGGGAGCTACGCACGTGTGCACGTATGACACGCCGTTTATGCCCTTCAAGGTATACGTAAACTCCAAAAAGGTGGATAACCGTCTTTTGCGTGACGGCGTACTTAAATTAAACTACGTCCTCAATTTGAACGGCACAGCGCCTCAACACTTTGTGGTTGACGTTCTTATGAAGACCGTACCCTCTGCCGCTTTTGAATTTTTAGCTGAGAATTAATTGCCCTCAGTGGCAAATTTGAATTATCTCACATAGTATAGAAGACGGGTACAGAATATTTTTATTAAAATTGCTATTTTTCAATATTTTTTGCAATTTTTCGCCAAAACACTTGCAAATACGCCCCGAATGTGATATAATTATCAACATAAAAGCGGATTTTGTTGAAATTTTTGTGTTTTAATGTTGCAAGATCCACTCCAAATCGCTTTTTCACGAAAGGAATTCAAGACTATGTCACAGTACGTACAAAATGTTCTTGCAGATCTTATTGCAAAGAACCCCGGAGAACCCGAATTTCATCAGGCGGCAACAGAGATTCTTGAGTCTCTTGCTCCTATCTTCGACAAGCACCCCGAATACGAGAAGGCGGCTCTTCTCGAAAGATTCGTTGAGCCCGAGAGAACTATTATGTTCCGTGTTCCGTGGGTAGACGACAACGGAAACGTGCACGTAAACAAGGGCTATCGCGTTCAGTTCAACAGTGCGATAGGTCCTTACAAGGGCGGCTTCCGCTTCCACCCCTCTGTAAACCTCTCTATACTCAAATTTTTGGGCCTTGAGCAGATACTCAAAAACAGCCTTACAAGCCTTCCCATCGGCGGCGGCAAGGGCGGCTCAGACTTTGATCCCAGTGGCAAGAGCGACGGCGAAATTATGAGATTCTGCCAGAGCTTTATGTCCGAGCTCTACCGTCACATCGGTCCCAACATAGACGTTCCCGCAGGTGACATCGGTGTTGGTGCGCGAGAGATCGGTTATCTGTTCGGTCAGTACAAGAGACTTCGCGGCGCGTTCGAAAACGGCGTTCTCACAGGAAAGGGAATATCCTACGGCGGCTCGCTCATCCGTCCCGAAGCTACAGGCTACGGCGCGGTATATTTCGCAAAGAAGGTTCTTGAGCATTTTGGTGATACACTTGAGGGTAAAACAGTGGTCGTTTCTGGATTTGGTAACGTTGCTTGGGGCGCTGTTAAGAAGGCTACCGAGCTCGGCGCAAAGGTAGTAGCGATCTCGGGCCCCGACGGTTACGTGTACGACGAGGCGGGAGTTTCTACCGATGAAAAGATAAACTTTATGCTGGAAATGAGAGCGTCGGGCAGAAACAGAGTTCAGGACTACGCAGAAAAGTTCAACGTTCCTTTCTATGCAAAAGAAAAGCCTTGGGGCCTTAAGGCAGACATTATGATGCCCTGCGCTACACAGAATGAGGTAGGTATGGCAGAGGCAGAAAAGATAGTCGCAAACGGCGTCAAGTACTACATAGAGGTCTCCAATATGCCTACATCCAATGAGGCGCTCAAGTATATCATCGACAGCGGCGTAACAGTTGCTCCCTCCAAGGCAGTAAATGCGGGTGGAGTTGCGGTATCCGCGCTTGAGATGTCCCAGAACAGTCAGAGACTTGCTTGGTCTGCCGAGGAGGTCGATGAAAAGCTTAAGACCATTATGTCCAACATTCACGACAATGCTGCTGCCGCTGCCGCAGAGTACGGCTTCGGCTATGATCTCGTAAAGGGCGCAAACCTCGCGGGCTTCAAGAAGGTCGCAGAGGCTATGATGGCTCAAGGAATAGTTTAATATTACAAACACGGCGGAAACTCGTTGAGTTTCCGCCGTGTTTATTTTAACGTATAAATTAATCAAAAAGCTTTTCTTTATATACACCGTCGGCGATGAGCTTCTTGAAGGACTCTATAACATAATCCTTGTCCTCCTTGTAGGTAACGCCAAACCACTTGTCTGTGGTCTTGAGCACCTTAACAGTAGCCGTGCCCGCCTTGAGCATATCACCGATAACTGTGGGAAGCAGATACTCTGCCTTCATCTCGGTCGCGTTGCCTGCCGCAAGGAACTCAATGAATCCTGTCTCGAGGCGGTCGATAAACGCGGGGGTGAATGCCCACATGTTCATAGAAACCAGCGACTCGGGATCAATGGGTGTCTTGCTTCCGTCCTTCTGCTCAACATAAGCGCCGCCCTTGCCGTCCTTGTATATATTGGGCGTCTCGACTATCGTCGCCAAGTCGTTGTTTTCATCAACCGTGCAAACACCTCTTGTAACGGAACCGTTATCCGAAAGGGTATTGCCGAGAATAAATCCGGGCATAGCAATGTCAAGAACTTCCTTGTTGTCAACGTCCATCTGATTTACGAGATAGTCGTGCATTTTAACGTAAGCGTCCTTGCCATAATAGTCGTCAGCGTTTATAACGAGCGCAGGGGTGTCAACAATATCCTTGCAAGCAAGAACTGCGTGTCCCGTACCCCAAGGCTTTGTTCTTCCCTCGGGATTCTTGAATCCGCCGGGAAGATTGTCTACCTCCTGAAAAGCGTAAGCACAGGGGCATATCTTTTCTATTCTGTTTCCGATTATCTCGCGGAAATCCTTTTCCAGATCCTTGCGAATGATAAACACCACTTTGTTAAATCCCGCCTCAAGAGCATCGTGGATGGAATAGTCCATAATGATCTCTCCGGAGGGCCCGACGGGAGCGAGCTGCTTGATTCCACCGCCAAAACGAGAGCCTATACCCGCCGCCATGATTATAAGGGTTGTTTCCATGTTGTAAATCCTTTCTTGTGGTTGTTTTTTGTTCTACTCAATTATATCACTTTAGTAATATTTAGCCAATAGCAATATATCCGATAGTTTATCAGTTTCCCATGTTTTCGGGGAGCTTTTCACCACCGAGAATATGGAAATGAATATGCTTGACGCTCTGACAGCCGTCCTCACCGATATTGGTGATGACTCTGTATCCACAGGTCAAGCCGCACGCCGTCGCTACCTTGGGTATAGCCTCAAACACTGCCGCCACGGTAGCGGAATTGGTGGCGTCGATCTTGTCCGCGGACTCAATGTGCTCACGCGGAACTACAAGAACGTGTACAGGAGCTTGAGGGCTTATATCTTTGAAGGCGTATACTTTTTCGTCCTCATACACCTTGGCAGACGGGATCTCTCCCGCGATTATTTTGCAAAAAAGACAAGACATTTCGTGTCCTCCCAAACAAAAATCTTTACAAAGCCGTTTTTTTCTGTTATAATGGATCTGTACAAGTATATTTTATCATTATTTTTAAGTAATGTCAATAAAGAAAAGGAAAATATCATGCCGAATTATACAGATCTGTGGAGCTATCTGTCCACCACGCACAAAAAAATAGTAATGTACGGCATGGGCAACGGTGCCGATAAGATACTCTCTATCTGCCGGCGGCGCGGCATTGAGGTCTGCGACTTTTTTGCATCGGACGGCTTTGTTCGGGGGCACGAATTCCACGGCAAGCGTGTTTTGTCATATTCCGAGGCTCGAGAAAAATACGGATCAGAGAATATGATCGTTCTTTTGTCGTTTGCGTCATCTCTGCCCGACGTGCTTGAAAATATATACAGAATATCCGAGGAATGCGAGCTTTACGCGCCCGACGTCCCCGTTTGCGGCACAACTCTCTTTGATAAAGAGCTTTACGATAAAAATATAGATAAAATACGTGCGGTCGAGGACCTTCTCTGCGACCAACGCTCAAAAGAAGTATACAGAAGTGTTATCAATTATAAATTGAGCGGGGATATTTCACACCTGAAGAACACCCACTCGGATTTTTCAGAGGTCTATCGTGATATACTTAAAGCCGAGAGATTTAAAAGCATAGCCGACCTCGGTGCGTACAACGGAGACACCCTGCGCGAGATAAAGCCGTTTGCCAAAGAGCTTGAGAGTGCTATCGCCTTCGAGCCGGACAGACGAAATCATAAAAAGCTTTGCGAATACTCAGAGCGAGAGGGGAGCTTCAAAATAGAGGCCCACAAGCTTGCCGCATGGTCGCACAGAGACACCTTGATATTCGACGGTAGCGGAAATAGAAACTCAACGCTTATATCGTCTGATTCTATCCCTGTATCTAAAGGGGCAAAAACCGTCGAGGTTGAAGCCTGCTCTCTTGACCTGATTGCACGGGGAAGAAATTTGGACTATATAAAATACGACGTCGAGGGCTCGGAAAAAGAAGCTCTTGACGGCTCGCACGACATCATAAAAGCATGCGCTCCCGCACTTATGATCTCGCTATACCACAGAAGCGAGGACATATATGAGATTCCGCTTATGATACATCAAAAATATCCCGAATATAAGCTTTATATACGCCGCAGAGAATACGTTCCCGCATGGGACACAGTGCTTTTGGCGGTCAGGGAGGGGCTTGAAAAATTCGCACAAATACTTTGTGATCATATGGTCAGATAAATACAAAAAGAAAGGTAAAAAATAATATGAAAATAGCCGTTATAACAGGCGCTTCCTCGGGAATGGGAAGAGATTTTGTAAAAATGATAGACAAGATAGAGGACTGCGACGAGATATGGGTGATAGCACGCAGAGAGGCTCGTCTGTCCGAAATAGAGAGCGAGACGGGCAAGGTCATCCGTCCCATAGAGCTTGACCTTTCCGACCGCGCAAGCTTTACAATCTACGAGAACATGCTCAAGGAAGAATCCCCCGAGATCTGTGCTCTTGTCAACGCCGCCGGATTTGGTAAATTCGGCAAATTTTCGGATATTCCTCTTGACGAATACATGAATATGATAGACCTCAACTGCAAAGCTCTGACGGCTATGACTTATCTCTCCTTGCCTTATATGCCCGAGGGTAGCCGAGTCTATCAGTTAGGCTCGCTTTCGTCGTTCCAGCCCGTGCCTTATATAGGCGTTTACGGCGCAACAAAAGCATACGTGCTCTCCCTTTCCCGCGCTATGAACAAGGAGCTTGAGAGCAGAAAGATTCGAGTAATTGCGGTATGTCCTGGATGGGTAAAGACGGAATTTTTTGACCGTGCCGTTACTGATGACACAATAACATATTATAACAAATTCTTCTCCTCGGACCAGGTAGTTCGCCGTGCTGTATACGATATGTATCGCGGCAAGGACGTGTCTGTCTGCGGAGCGTCTATACGCGCCCAGGTCCTTCTTACCAAGCTCCTGCCTCATAAGCTTGTTATGAAGATATGGTGCAAGCAACAAAAGAAATAAAAAAACACAAAAAGCGAGCGGCGTTTTAAGAACACCGCTCACTTTCTGTATTTCGTATGAATCAGCCTCTAACTCAACGGTCTTTGCGCCCAACGAGATAATCCAGAGAAACTCGATAATAATCAGCAAGCTTGATAGCTGCCCAGAGAGGCAATTGACGCTCGTAGCGTTGATATACTGTTATCTGCATATTGAGCAAAGCTGCTATTTCCTTTTGCATTTTATCTTTATCCTCTCGCAAATCTCTTACGCGTCTGTAAACAGGCATTTTAGTTGTCCTCTCTCTTAATATTTGTCTCATTCATTATAGACAATAATACCGTTCGGCATTAACAATTAACTCCAAATGATGTCATAATATATTAAAGCGACATTAGAAAAGAGGTAATTGAAATGACAAAGATTCATTTGCGATCATTATTCTTCGCTTTTGCTATAATAATTTTACTTTCCCTGTATTCATGTAAAAAAGATCAAATACAAGCACTAGTTTGAGATGCCTACTAAAAACCGAAAAGTGTACAAAGACAATGTGGAAGACTTGTTTAAACAGGGGTACACTTATTGTAGTAATTGCTTTAAATAGTATTCATCATATTAATCTGTATTCCTTCAGCTTCTGTTTGAGCGGCTCACGATTGGAGTGTGACATCTGGCACATCGGCAATCTCATTTCCGAAGAGCAAAGCCCCATAAGCTCCGCCGCCGTTTTTACGGGAATGGGATTGACCTCCCAGAACATAGCCTTCATGAGTCCGAGATATTTGAATTGAATTTCTCGGCTTTTTTTGACGTCTCCCGCAAACCACGCGCGACACAGCTCTGTCATCTCGGTGGGTATAATATTGGACACGACCGAGATAACTCCCTTTCCTCCAAGAGCAAGCAGCGGGAGCGTCTGGTCGTCGTTGCCCGAGTATATGTCAAGCAGATCTCCACATTCCGCCGCAAGCTCGGCTATTGCGCTCACGTTTCCCGACGCTTCCTTGACCGCCGCTATGCGCTCGTGCTTTGCAAGCTCACAATAGACGGGAAGGGTAATATTACAGCAGGTACGTGTTGGGACGTTGTAGAGAATAAGTGGCTTCGTGGAGGCGTCCGCGATAGCCGTGTAGCTCTTTATAAGTCCGGCGGGCGTTGCCTTGTTGTAGTAGGGCGTCACAACGAGGAGAGCGTCGTACCCGAGGTCGCACGCATATTTAGACATATCTATGGCGTGTCTCGTGTCATTTGACCCCGTGCCCGCTATCATAGGCACTCGCCCGTCTGCCTTTTCTATAGCAAATTTTAGTATATCCCTATGCTCATCGTCGGACAGAGTGCTGCTCTCTCCCGTCGTGCCCGTGATGACCAGCGCATCTATCCCTCTGCCTATCTGAAAATCTATAAGTCTGCCAAGCCGTATGTAATCTACCTCTCCGTTTACAAACGGAGTTATGAGCGCGGTGGCGACGCCCTCAAATATGCTTTTTTGTAATTTACTCATAAAAATCTCCATTCCACCGCATGTGGCGGCACAAATACTATTGATGGATCTTTGCCGTTCCGACAAAATTGGCACAAAAAGTTTATTTTCCTGTCACTAAAACTTAATCTTCTCGCTACATTTCTATAATTGTAGTATTTTTGTGTTTTGACGGTGTTTTTGGGAGCAAGGTATTGCAAAAAAAACATCGCCGTGTTATAATTATATGATAAGACCTATAGTTTCGGGTCTACTGAAATTATATGCGGCAAAAAACCGATATGCCAATAGCGAGCTTGCCGTAGAATCAGACGAAAGGTATGTTATGTCGGATAAAAACAAGATTATAATAAACGAAAAGGCGCCAACCGAGCTTTTGACGTCAGACTTTGATTATTTTCTACCCGAGGAGCTTATTGCACAGCACCCCGCCGAGCAGCGCGATCACAGTCGCCTTATGGTGCTTGACCGAGAAGCAGGAAGCATTAAGCACAAGCATTTTTACGACATTGTGGATTACATCAACCCCGAGGACGTGCTCGTAGTAAACAACTCAAAGGTAATTCCCGCGAGGATATACGGACACGTGGAGGGTAGAGAGGAGGCCACGCTTGAGTTTCTTCTTCTGCGACAGCGCGAGCTTGACACTTGGGAATGTCTTGTAAAACCGGGAAAGCGAGCACGTGTCGGAATGATATCCGTCTTTGGCGGCGGTATGCTTTCAGGAGAGGTCACGGAGGTGACTGACGAAGGAAATCGCCTGATAAGATTTTCTTATGACAAGGACAGATATGAAAACATATACAACGTTCTCAACCTCATAGGAATGATGCCCCTGCCCCCGTACATTACCGAGCAGCTGGGTGACAATAGCCGTTATCAGACTGTGTATGCCAAGGACGAGGGCAGCGCTGCAGCTCCTACTGCGGGACTTCACTTTACCGAAGAACTGCTTGAACGACTCAAAGAAAAAGGCGTCGCGATAGCTCCCGTTATGCTTCACGTGGGACTTGGCACGTTCCGTCCCGTAAAGGCTGACAGACTTGACGAGCACGTTATGCACACGGAGTTTTTCTCGATTTCTAAGGAAAGCGCCGACCTCATCAATTCTCGGCGAGCGTCGGGCGGTAGAGTAATATGCGTGGGAACCACGTCCTGTCGCACGCTTGAAAGCGCCTCTGACGAGAAAGGCGTGGTGCACGCGATGAGTGCAGACACGGGGATATTTATATACCCGGGATACAAATTCAAGGCAGTGGACGCACTTATCACGAATTTCCACCTGCCGCAGAGCACGCTCATTATGCTTGTTTCCGCCTTTTATGACAAGGAAAAGATAATGAGCGCCTATAAAACGGCTGTGGATGAGAAATACAGATTTTTCTCCTTCGGCGATGCGATGCTGATAGTATAAAAGATTTATTCTATCAGCAGATAAGAGATAAGAGAGAAAAGATAAAACAAAATGAAGCTTTTTGCTTTGGCAAAAAGCAACCGTTTCTTTTCACTCTTCACTTTTCTCTTTTCACTCATCGAAGTTTCGCATCTTATATGCTGTAAACTTCGATGATGCGATGTTTATTCAATAATTGACCTATAATCAGAGAGCCGTTTGTCTCCAACCCAAAATTAAAAGGAGGTTCCGACGTGGCAGACAACAACAAAATAAAAATACTTGCCGTGACGGGCCCTACGGCATCGGGTAAGACCGCACTTGCTATCGAGCTTGCAAAGCGGCTTGACGGCGAAATAATATCCTGTGATTCTATGCAGATATATCGCGGAATGGATATAGGCACGGCAAAGCCAAGAAAGGAAGAGCTGAGGGCGGTCCCTCATCATCTTATTGATATCCTGCCCGCAGACGCGCCTTACTCATGCTCGGATTACGTCAAGGACGCCGAACGTGCAATTGATGATATAGTATCTCGCGGCAAGCTACCGATATTCTGCGGCGGCACGGGTCTTTATCTTGACCGACTTCTCAAGGGAGGCAATGCCGACGAGGCGGCGTGTGATCCCGAGATACGTAAGGAGCTTATGGCGTTTCACAAGCAAAACGGCACGGACGCGCTTTATGATAGACTCGTTTTCCTTGATCCTGTGGCAGCGAAGACCATACACAAAAACAATATCAAAAGAGTTATGCGCGCTATCGAGATATGTCTTGCAACGGGGCAAAAGAAAAGCGACGTTGACAAGAAAAACAGTGAGATAGTTGACAAATACGACCATCGAGTGATAACACTGTGCTTCAATAACAGAGAGCTCCTTTACGAGCGCATCGACCGCAGAGTCGACGCCATGATAGCCGAGGGCTTGGTAGAGGAGACCAAAAGACTTATTGCCGCAGGTGTTTTTGAGCGCTCGCAAACTGCCGCTCAGGCAATAGGCTACAAGGAGCTGTTTCCGTATATCAGGGGGGAGAGCACTCTTGAGTCCTGCACAGACGAGCTCAAGCGCGCCTCTCGAAGATATGCCAAAAGACAGATAACTTGGTTTGGAGGCAAGGACTACGCCCACAAAATATACGTTGATGAGGGCGGGCAACTCAAAACATTTGAAAATATTGTAAATATTTCGCAAAAACTCTTTTAATAAAGATAGTTTTATGTTATAATAATTATGTGTTTACAAAAATAACGTGAGATCAAAAAGAGGGTAGTCACAGTGGCAAGGAAAATGAGGGTAAAAACCTATAAGCAATCTGCGGTCAACACCGTGATTCTTGTCATAGCTGTTTTTTTGCTCATTTATCTCGCGGTTCAGTTTTCACGCAATTTTTCCACACAGATATCAACTCAGAGGACGCAGATCGTCACCGATACGGATTACGCGTATCTTGACGGATATGTTTTCAGGGACGAAACCATCCTGACCACACCGCAAGGAGCAATAGTAAACTATCTTGTCAGAGACGGTGAAAAGGTCGGTGTGTCGCAGGCTTATGCCGAGATATATCTGCCGTCGGGACTATCGTCCGACGAGGTAGCGGACAAGCAAAGCGAGCTTCTCTCCCTTTCGCTGAGGATCAACCTGATGGATACAGGGCTTTCTCTGGGCAACTCGATATCGGATCTGGGAGAGATAAATGAAGCTATTTCGCGCTCTTATTATTCCTATATAGATGCCGCGCTTGACGGAGATCTTGCGGTGGCAGAAAAACAAGGAGAAACATTGCTGTCCTCGCTTGTTAACTATTCGGTGGCTACGGGTGGAGAAAAATCTCAAAGCGATTCAGCCGCCCTTAAATCCCAACGGGATCAGCTGCTTGATTCGCTGAACTCGGCTCCACAAACACTTGTGAGTGAGCAAAGCTTTAATTTTTTCTATTCCATCGACGGATATGAGTCGATATATTCATCACAAAAGCTTAAGGATTCCTCGGCAGAGGAGATCAAAGCGATGATCACCGCTAATCCCGAGGAGCCAAATGACAACTCCATTGGCAAAAAAGCCAATACTCAGAAATGGTATCTTGTCGTGCCCGCGCCCGAATCGACCTATATTGATTTCGTTGAAGGCGGCGTATATCAGGTGTCGTTTTCCGACGGCGGAGATGTTTCTATCAATATGACGCTGGAAAAGATATGTGTAAGCGACGAGGATCAGGATCACGCATATATGCTTCTGTCAAGCTTTGATCTTTCTGTGTCCTCGGATTTTGCAAGACATCAGAACATTAAAATATTCCTTGGGGACTGTACGGGATATCGCATACCTAAAGGGGCATTACACAAAGTCAACGGCACTGACGGCGTGTTCATTCTGGTTGGAAATACAGTTGAATTCCGCAGAGTTACGGTCATTGGAAACGGAAATGGCTATTATATCGTAAACACCTACGAGGCGGACGCGCAGGAAGGACGAGTGAACGACACTCCTTATCTGTACGTAAACGACCTGATAATCACCTCAGGTAACGACCTGTACGATGGCAAGATACTTGAGTGAGCGCACTTTGAAAGGCGTATATATTATGGATTTTTCTTATATTGACAAAAACGTTGCCTCGGCACGAGACCAAATACGACGAGCTGCAGGAAAGGTAGGACGCAGTCAAGAGGACATACTTCTTCTCGCGGCAGTCAAGAGTGCGACGGCAGAAGAGATAGACCACATTCACAAATCCCTCGGGATCTGTGATATAGGGGAAAACCGCGTTCAACAGCTTCTTGAGCACTGGGATAAGATAGACAGAGAGGAGCTGCGAGTTCACTTTATAGGTTCTCTCCAAACCAACAAGGTAAAATATATAATCGACAAGGTCACGCTTATACATTCGCTTGATTCTGAACGGCTTGCCAAGGAAATACAGCGGCAGGCGCAAAAGCACGGACTCGTAGTAAACGTGCTGATTGAAATAAATTCGGGCTCGGAGGAAAGCAAGGGTGGAATTGATCCGCAAGACGTCGCTGACTTTGCGCAGAGCCTTGAAGAATATCCCAATTTAAACCTGCTCGGATTTATGACTATGGCTCCGCGGTGCGAGGACAAAAATCATTATTATGAATATTTCGGAAAGACAAGAGATATTGCTGCTCACGTTTGGAGCGAGATTCTCAAAAAAGAAGGCGCGCCTATCCTATCTATGGGAATGTCTGAAAGCTTTACGCAAGCAATAGAATGCGGATCCACTCTTGTCCGCATAGGACGTAGCCTGTTTTCAAAAAGCTGAATTTACTCAAATAAAGAATAATATATGACTTTACAAATGCGGCATTGCCGCTTAATGAAAGGAAAAATTGATCATGGAAAAAAAGCACTGGTGGTTTAACAAGAAAAACGTACCCGCTACCGATTTCGAGGACTACAATAACGACTATTACGGGGAGATGTCCAGCACCGAGTCAACGTCCGACTCGAACACTTACGGAGCATATACGGATTCTGATATATCAGACGTCAGTGTTGTTCTGTCCGGAGATCCCTCGAAAGAAGTCAAGGCGGTTCCCACAAAGGTAACCTTTACCCCCTTAAGCTGTGTCGACAGCCAGAAGATTGTTGACGCTTACAAGGACGGAAAGGTCATCGTTATATGTGTGGAGGAGCTTGACAAGCCCAACTTCCTTCGTTTGTTCGATTATCTTATGGGCGCGGTTCAGGCGCTCGACGGAGAACTCACGAAGCTTGACAGAGACACCGTGGTTTTGCTTCCTTACGGCTTTGACGAGGAGCTGTCCATCGACGAGCTTGAGGAAGAGATCATTGAGGAAGAAGAGGACGAAGACGGCGAGGAAATTGACTGATCACTTGATATCGGGAGGTTTTAGCTTTGCCTGATCTTATTTACATTTTAGTCTACTTTGTAACTCTCTTCATAGATATAATTTTGTTTGCGATGATGGTTCGGGCTGTTTTGAGCTGGTTTATAGGCTTGGACGGATCGTTTATACGCTTTCTGTTCTTTATTACCGAACCCGCCATAATTCCTATGCGTCAGCTGTTGGTGAAAATGAACTGGTTGCAAGGCTCTCCATTTGACTTTGCTTTTTTGCTTACGTCTATTGCTTTATGGGTCTTACAAATGATTTTGTCATCTTTCATTTGATTTGAACACGCAATGAAAGCTGACATCAACTGTGCACAGAAGCTTCTCAAGTCCCGTCTTGAAGATCATCTTCGTCAGGCGGAGCGCGGAGAGCTTGTGTGCGGAAATTTTTTGTCTTGCGCAGAGGCAGCTTACTGTCTGTCCGTGGCAATCACCTTGCGTGCGCGGGATCGGATCTTTTTGTGGGGCGGCTTTGACGACGCCGAGCGAAAAAGACTGTTTGTCCTACCATCGTTTGTGTCGGATATGGATGGGACACCCGAGGATAAGTCGCGCTGCCTTTTCTCAGATGAGATGAGTGTTGCCATCAAGGCGCTCAAGATAAAGGGAAGCGGATATAGACCTCTTGGTCACAGAGACTATCTCGGTACTGTTTTATCTCTTGGAGTTGAGCGGCACGCTGTTGGAGATATCGTGATCCTCAACGACTTTGAAGCCATAATATTTTGCACCGATAAGATTTTGGATTTTCTTTTGTCTAACATTGACAGAGTAGCGTCGGACAAGGTCTCCGTATCCGAATTTATTCCCGACGATAGCTTCTGCGTAAAGAGGGATTTTCAGCAGATACGGGACACGGTGGCTTCAAACAGATTTGACTGCGTTGTGGGCGCGCTTACGAACGTTTCACGTGAGAAAGCGCAGGAACTCATAAAATCAGAAAGATGTGAGATAGATCACTGCTTGGAAACCAAGTGTGCCGCAACCGTAACTGCGCCGTGCGTGATCTCTATCAGAGGTCACGGCAGATTTGACGTACTCTCGTTTGACGGAGAGACCAGACGCGGAAGATTGCGACTGTCTGCACAAAAATACATCTAATTTTGCTTATAATTTTTTAAATATATACTCATTTTTTAATTGTGCCGATCTTTCGGCTCGGAGGACAATGGCGTAAAAGTTTTTACCGTGATAGGTAAATACCATTTCTAACGCAAGAATTTTGCCTTTCCGCAAAATTCTTCAACAACATTTGTACTACCGAAGACGGCGGAATGGAGATTATTATGTCAAAAGACTACACGAGTTCACTCAATCTACCCAAAACTGAATTTTCCATGAAGGCAAACCTTCCTCAAAGAGAGCCTGAGACTATCAAATACTGGGAGGACATAGACCTTTACAATAAGATGATAGAGGCAAGGGCCGATGGAGACAAATTTACCTTCCACGACGGCCCTCCCTTCTCAAACGGAAACATTCATATGGGACACGCTCTCAATAAGATCCTCAAGGATTTTATAAACAAATACAAAGCTATGTCGGGATACAAAATATCCTACGTTCCCGGTTGGGACAACCACGGAATGCCTATTGAGTCTGCTATCATAAAGAAAAACAAGCTTGATCGCAAGAGAATGTCCATATCCGAGTTCCGTTCGGCTTGTGAGGCGTTTGCGCAGGGCTTCGTTGACAAGCAGGCCGACCAGTTCAAGAGACTTGGACTCGTTGCCGATTGGGAAAATCCCTATCTCACTATGTCTCCCGATTTCGAGGCGACCGAGGTCAAGGTCTTCGGAGAGATGTATAAAAGAGGCTACATTTACAAGGGGCTCAAGCCTGTTTATTGGTGTCCCAAGGACGAAACCGCGCTTGCGGAGGCAGAGATCGAGTACCAGACCGACAAGTGTACCTCCATTTACGTAAAATTCAAGGT
>JAEIGA010005299.1_pt1 | contig 19765 bp, 18 predicted proteins | sample 9270691 | NCBI WGS metagenome assembly JAEIGA01 (sample SAMN17057246, study PRJNA624740) | gut metagenome | biome: biome; isolation source: fecal sample | host: Bos grunniens | place: China: Xizang | collected 2019 | reverse complement strand
TCAATATCCTCCAACATAGCATATTGAACAACATTCAAATTAGTTGAAAATGGTGGAACATTAACCTATCCTGAAGGTTCTGATTATTCAACTTGGTTATCAACTGATGGATGGTATCTTGGATATTATGGATGGAATGGCATACCCCGTCCTGTCTTAAAATGTTATTATAAACTGATAGATAGTAGTGGTACTATTACACTGTTTAACGGGGATGTTTATGATAAGATATATGAGGTGGAAGTCGGAAATTATACAACTAAAACCCCTTCAACTAAATATGACAACACATTTGTCCCCAATTCAGATTGGTATGATGAGGAGAGTGAATGTTATATAGCCTATATAATATTAAAGGATAAGACAACAATACCCAAAAATCTGTTTAATACAACAAAATGTGGGTTAGTTAAGATTGAAATTCCTGATTGTGTAACATCAATTGAAAATTATGTATTTGAATATGCCCCCGAATTAGACACTATTGTTTCGTATTCAACAACACCACCTAATATTAGTAGTTATAGTCTTAACGTTCAAAAGAGTGGCGGTACTCTGTATTATCCTAAAGGTTCTGATTACAGTGGTTGGTTATCAACGGATTATGGCTATTTGGGATACAAAAATTGGAATGGTGTTGAAATTGGAACAACAGATAAACCATCAGTGGTTGCAGGGTACAACGTAAAGGAATTTGATGGGAATGCAGTTAGTTCCTATGTTGATATAACATATACTGATATAGAGACTATCAATATTCCTGAAATTATAGTAGGTGGTGAATGGTTTACATTGACAACAACATCAGTAAATAACTCAGAGACAATAAGATACTTCTATACCATATCAGAGAATACCGATGAAGATAGACTTGCAAGGGTGTATTTCTCAGGAATTGGTAAAGATGGGAATACATATAGTACAGTATTAGAAATAACACAGAGTAAAAAAGAGCAACAAACAATGGCTTCAGTAACAATAGATGGAAGATATTTTAATTTAGAAAATGGTACATTGTACTTTGACAGTACAGGTGGAACAAAAACATTGATGGCAAGAGTTCAGGGTTATACAACCCCATATAATTTCAAGGTAAGTGTGAATGATGATAATTATTCAGTTCACCTTATGAAATCAGAGTTGTATTATGATGATGGTGATGGATACCTTGAATGGATTTTTGATTTTGAATCAGATGGAAACCCAACAGGACAATCATTGAGGGGTACGATTGATATTGAATATACAGACGGTACGGGTTCTTATGTTTCAACAATTCCATTCTATGTTTATAGAGCAGGTGAAGGTTGGATTAAACTTAATCAAGGGACTGATTTTGAGTATGATATGAATGGTAACAATATCAATTCAATTAAGAGAACTTATGTTGCTGTGCGATATTTCAACATTGATGAAATCAACGAACCTATTATAGGTTCAACTTGGATACATTTGGATAGTCCAACACTTGATACTGCAACGGTTGATGGTTCGGTTATTTACAAATACCCTGTGACAGTTTCAGCAAATGTCGGTGAAAAAAGAACAGGTAGTGTGATATTTAGTGGTAGTGATAAGAATGGTAAGACTGTTTCAGTAACACAGTTGTTCAAACAGGAAGCCTATGCGGTTGTGCCTGAACCTGAGCCTGAACCTGAGCTACCCACAGACAGTGAAGATGAAACCTATTCCCCTATTTGGAAGGATATTCACTACACCTTCGCTTATGACACAACTTATTCAATTTATGAGGAAGTGCAAGTGTATGTTAATCAGCATATTGGAACGGTTACACAGGAAAATCTGATATATTCAGGAAGGGTTTATGTGCCACCTACAAACGATGTTGTGACGGTGATGATTAACAAGGTGTGTCAGAACTATTTTGATGATAACTTTATGCCTGAGGAAGGTTATGTTGGACAATCCCATAACTTCAAGAAATTCATTTTAAGAGGTGATTACGGACAGAAGTTACACACCTATTACTTTGTCAACGATTGGAGTTATGAACAGCTTACAGTGGGTTTAAAAACCAATCCTATCATTCCATCAATTGTTGATGGACAATGTTTATTCTTCAGTGCATTTTCAGATGCGACACAAAGAAGTTATAAGTGGGGTATGAAATACTATGATGGCACAGCCGACTATGACAACACTTTATATGTGAAGAACGAATTTTATTCTGAATTTGTACTACCTGCAAGATATAAGGGTGTTAAACAATTCTATTTTGGTGATAGACAGTATAATATGATTCCTAAGTGTAAAGCACAGTATGTGTTGTACTACATCAACCCTAACGGTGGATGGGATTGGTTTCCTATAATGGGTAAGGTGACTAAGACTGATTCAGTTACCCAATATACATACACCAATAACTACGATAACAACACAAGGCAATTTGGTAAATATAGATACCTCACTGAAGTATCTACAAGGTATAACCTCAATACAGGATTCTTGACAGAGAAACAGAGTGGCAGAATGTGGGAGTTGCTTGAATCAAACTGTGTATATCTTCACAATGTGGTTGATGATAAACTATTCCCTGTTATAATAACAAACAATGAGATTGAGTATAAGAAGAAGGAAAGAGGAAAGAAGATGCTTACATACAGCATCAACGTTGAATCCTCACAGACAAGGGAACGCATATAAGATGAATGGGAACTATCGTAGTTCCCATTTGTTTTTATAATATATTTTAGATAAAAGTTTTAATATGATACGCCCATACATTAGTATATTGATAGACGGACAGGAAGCGGATATGAAAGAGCCTATGGAACTTCATCTTACCTATGCACATATTGATTTGCATAACCCAACGGTGGTGAAGAATGGCTTTAGTAAGACAATAGTATTTGACGGAACACCTACCAATAACAGGATATTCGGTTGTTTCGGCAATATGGATAGGATAATAGCAACAGCGGAAGGAAAGAATACAGGTGCATATTACAATCCAAGCAGAAAGGTTGATGTGGTTATTATGCGTAACTATGAGATTATTGATAGAGGATACTTGAAATTGGACAATGTGAAGAAGAAAGGTAAATCAGTTGAGTATCACACCACATTCTATTCAGGGCTTGGACAGTTCTTATATGGTTTATCTTATAAGGATGATGGAGAACAGATGAAATTGTCTGATTTGGAGTATGATTATAACCTTGGTTTTGAGGTAAATAAGGACACAATACAAGATGCTTGGAGTAGAGTAAACGGTATTGGTAAGTTCACAGGTGATACTTATGCAATTTATGACTTTATCAATTTTGCACCTTGTTATAATGGTATTCCTGATAACTTCAGTGCAGATAAGGTTGCGATTGATGTTGATAGTTTCAGGTTGAATGCCCCTGAATTATATGAGAGGTTCACAACATCAAAAGATGGTTGTGGGCTTGTAAACGGATGGTGTTTGGGTGAATTGAAGAAGGAATACGATGAATGGCAGATGAAAGATTTAAGAAGTTACCTTCAACGTCCTGTTATCAGAATGAAAGAGATTATAAAGGCAATATGCAATCCTTCAAATAACAATGGGTGGGATGTTGAATTGGATGATGAATTTTTCAACGATGATAACCCTTATTATGATAATGCTTGGATGACACTACCGTTGTTAACAGAAATGGAAATGAATACAACAATTCTCAATGCTGAGATAAAGGATGATGGAACGGGAAAATTCACATTATCAGGATTAAACGATGGTGATGTAATTTCAACTACATTAAAATATAGTCTTGGTTCTAATGCTGATGTCACTATTCAAAACAACGGTTATGGAAGTTCACTACAAACGGGTGCATATACATTTGATAGGAACACACCGCTTATTTCGGCAAATATGGCTATTTATTCGCAATTAGTGGCTTATGATGCAAATGGTAATGCTGTTGGTGGTTCTAATGTGATAAGTTGTGCAACAAAATATGGTAAAATCCCAAATAATTTTACATATGATTTGGAGTATAGAACATCAATAAATGAGGTGAACGGAAGATTTGTTTATGAGGGAAACACCGATTTTAAGTATAGATTTTGGGATGATATAGTATTAGGTTCTTATTTGGGTGGTGAAAGACAAACATTTGAACTTAAACTTAACAATGTTAAATATACAAAAGGTATGTATCTTAAGTTTGTAACAAAAACAACTGTTATAGACAACGGTACGATTACAGGATATGGTGGTAAATTGTTTTGGACAGAAGGATATGATGCAAATCCTGTTGAACCTAAACTATTTGAAAATTGGGGTATCGGTGAAATAACAGTACCAAAACGAGGATGGTTTATTACTAAAAATGTATTACTTAATTCTGAACACACCCCTTGTGATTACCTATTGGGATACCTCAAACAGTTTAATCTTCATATATGGAGTGATAATGTTGATAAGAAGATATACATAAAGCAAAGGAAGAACTATTTTACAGGCAATAAGGTGGATATTAACAACTTAGTTGATAGAGACAGTGAAATTACGATAACGCCAATCATATATGACGCAAAATGGTATAATTTTGGTGTTGAATACAATTCTGATAGTTTGTTGAATAAGACTTATAAGGATAACTATGGCTTTGACTATGGAATACAGAAGGTAAACACCAATTACAACTTTGACAGTTCTTCAAAGGACTTGTTAGATGGCATTGTATATAAAGGTGCTATTTGTCAAAGGGCAAAATCAAAGTATTATGTCAGTGGATATGAGGATTATGATAACCTTGCAGGGTTCTATTTGGACGGTTTTACAACATTGTTGTTCAATTCTGATGGAGATACTGTTGAGGGTGATAAAATAAACCCTAAAACCACATTCAAAACCTATGATTGGTGGAAGGAAGCTCACTACGATATAACCCCAAAACCTGATTTTAGGGATAAAGATGGTGGTGCTGTTGACGGTGCAAACGTACTTTTGTTCTATAACGGTAAGACTGAATTGAAAGATAGTGAGGGAAATAGAATTGGATTGACTGTTTCTGATGATATTCCTGAGTTTGAACAATTGAATGAAGGTGAACCTTGTTGGATATGGAGTTATGATTGGGATGTTTCTGATATATTCTATTACCTTCCCGTTTTTTCAAGGTATTTGACAAATGAAAACGGTTGGGTAACGCATTCTTGGGACTTTGGAACACCAAAGGAAATCTATATACCTGATTACAATATTGATAACAGTTCTGATATATACACACAGTATTGGAAACCATACATTCAAGATGAATATGATATGAACACCCGTCAGGCTGAGGTTAAGATAAGGTATAAGGGTAGGGTTTCCCCTGATATGCTGATGGATTTTGTATATTTTGACAATTGCTATTGGAGAATAGCGGAAATCAAGGATTACAACCCTTGTTCACAGGAAACAACAAAGACAATATTGGTTAAGGTTCAGGATATGAACAACTTTCTGATTTAAGGTACTGATACTTCAGTACCTTTTTTCTGTGATATGATATTTTCCTTAAATGTTTGAATAATGGCAGAACAGGAAAAGAAAGTCATATTAACGGTAGATACAGGAGAAAGTCAGAGAACGGTTAAATCGTTAAAACAGGAAATATCAGACTTAAAGGATGCAATTCTTAACCTTGAAAAGGGTTCAGATGCATATAATGATGCAGTAGAACAACTTACAACATCTCAAAGGGAATTAAATGAGGTTCAAGCACTTACAAAAAAGACAGCAACAGCCTTAGACGGTTCTTATGATGCGTTGGTACACAGGATGTCCCTTCTTAAAAAGGAATGGAGAGCAACAGCCGATGAAGCCCGTAGAGCCGAATTGGGACAGGAAATAGCACAAATTAATCAGGAACTGAAGGATTTGGATGCTGAATTGGGTAATTATCAACGTAATGTGGGTAATTATGTATCCCATTGGGAAGGTATGCCTGATGTTGTTGAGGAAGTAAGCCAAAGTACAATGACATTCCAACAGAGAATGTCAGAAATGAATCAATCAATTGAACCTACAAAGCAGAGTTTTGAAGCGGTTTCGCAACTTGCAAGTGGTTTGGCAGGTGGATTTGCGGCTGTTCAGGGTGCGATGGCTCTATTAGGTAAGGAAAATGAGAACCTTGAACAAACGTTCATCAAGTTACAGGCGGCTATGGCACTTGCACAGGGTATTGGTGGAATGAAAGGACTTGTGGAAGGTGCAGGTAAGGCAAAGGTGGCATTGGCTGAATTGTCAGCAAAAGCAACAGCCGCAGGTGGCGGTATTAAGGGCTTGATGAAGGTGATGGGTAAAAGTGGATGGATAGCAATTATATTGGCGGTTGTATCCGCTTTAACATTGTTATTCAAAAACTTACCGATGGTAAAGAAACAGGAAGCCGCTTGGGAAGCACAGATTAGAAGTACCGTTGAAGCACAGGAAAGGTTGCACAATTCAATTGAAAAATCCAATGAGAAACTTAGTGATAGGATTGAATTGCTTAAGGCACAGGGTGTTGAGGAAAGGAAATTATTGGAGTTGCAGATAGAACAAGCAAAAGCCAATAAGGACACCGCTTGGAGAGACTTGATGAAAGCACAGAACAAGTACATTGATGTAAAAAGTGATGCACAGGGTGTTATGGAAATGACAAATGGTGCTTTCAAGCAGAAATATGGTATGAATAAAGAGGATGCCCTTGAACATTATAAAGGGTTAATGGATTCAGCAACAGAATTTTACCATTCACAGGAACAGTTGTATAACGACTACCTTCACCAAATGGAGGTGTTGGATGCTCAGGATAGGACTTCCTTTGAAAGGCGATTAAAAGCCTATGCTGATTCACTTAAGGCAAAAGAGGAACTTCTTAGGGAACAGTATGAGACTGATTTGGCATTGGCTGAAAAGTATGGTTTAGATAAGACTGTTATTGAGGAAAAATACCAAAAGGATTTGGCTGAATTGAGAGCAAAGGCGAATACAACCCCTGATACAATTGAAGTTCCTGAGGTTAAAGAAGATGTCAATGCAACCCTTAGAAAAACAATACAGGATAGAATAAAATTGGAAGAAGGTGCTTCTAAAAGAAAACTTGAATTGCTTGAAGTTGAAAGACAGAAAGAGGTTGCGAATGCATATGCCACAATCACCGATAAAACCAAATTACAGGAAGAATTAGAGAGGATTGAAAGGGAATATGCAGGTAAGGAATACGATATTGAACAGGAACTTTTACAGGAAAAACTTAATATACTCAATGAGTGGAAGAATGCCAATACTGATGCTCAGGTTGAAAGACTTGAGATTGCTGAAGAAATTGCTGATACTGAGGTTGAGATTGAAAAACACAAACAGGATAGGTTAACTGAGATTGCAAGACAGGGTAACGAGGATAGACAACAGCAACAGACTTCAGGCACAACAAGCACAACAGCACAGGAAGGACTTGGAATGATTGATGATTTCAAGCAACAGGTGAAGACATTTAACGAAGATTGGAAATCAATGAACTTCACACAGAAAGCAGCAGAAATTGGTAATGTTGTAAATCAGTCATTAGCAGGTGCTTCACAGATTTTCAATCAACTTGCAGATATGTATGCTGATGAAGAAAATTTGAGCAAAGAGGAACAGAAGAAAGTTAAGAATCTTCGTATTGCAGGTGCTACAATGGATATGCTTTCAGGTATCGTTGGTGCTATCAGTTCAACGGCGGGGATGGGCCCTGTGGGTTGGGCTTTGGGAGCAATCCAAGCAGGTATAATTACAACCACAGGTATAATGAATATTCAGAAGATAAAAAATACTGATGTAACAGGTGGTTCAACATCATCGTTAAGTGGTGGTGCTTCAGTTACACCTAATATTGGTAGTTATTCTTCAGAATTACCTGTTAATTATACAAGGAACATAACCACATCTTCAGAAATGGATGAATTGAATAAGGAACAAAAGGTTTATATCCTTGAATCTGATATACAGGAATCAAATAAGAAGGTATCCATAAGGGAAAGTGAAAGTAGTTTCTAATCAATAGGTTAAGGGTGTTGTTGTAACACCCTTTTCTGTTTTTATATTTAGTCTAAATGACTTAGGATATGGAAAAATTACCAATATATGAAGCCACAATAGAGGGAATTGAGGATGGTATCTATACAATATCATTAGTTGATTGCCCTGCTGTTGAAAATGACTTCTTTTATTTCAAAAAAGAGGAAAAAGCACTCAATTTCAAGGTTGAAAATGAGGAAAAAAGGCTGATTTTAGGGGTTATTATGAGGGCTGATTACCCAATTTACAGGATTTCATCAACAGGAGAAGGGTATTATATCCGCTTTTCAAAGGAAACCATTGAGAAAATGGCTGAAAAAATGCTGTTGGAAAGCACTCATAACAACGTAAATCTTCAGCATAACCCCAATAATTACGTTGAAAATGTCCATTTGAGAGAGGTTTTTATCAAGGATATTGACAAGGGAATCAACCCAAAAGGGTTTGAAAACATTGAAAATGGCTCATTATTCGGTGTTTATAAGGTGGAAAATGATGATGTATGGGCTTCAATCAAGAACGGAGAGTTTAAGGGGTTCAGTTTGGAAGGTTATTTTTCATCTTATGAGGTTAAGGAGGATGATGAAACCCTTTTATCCGATATATGTGACTTGTTAAAGAAAATAAATAAAAGAAAATAGTTAAAACGTATGAATCTTAAATTAAAAGCAATCAAGGATGAATTAAGAAAGATGTTACTTGAAATGAGTGTTACCAAAACCGATAAAGGTGTCATTCAGTATGAGGATGAGGAGCTTAAGGAGGGTACTGTTGTTGTCATTGTGAATGAGGACGGAACAGAGGAAATCCCAACAGGCGAATTTATTACAGAGGACAATAAGAAACTCACAATTGAGAACGGTGAAGTGAAGACAATTGAGGAGATTGAGGTACAGCCTGTTGAGGTTGTTGAGCCTGAAGCAGAACCTGAGGTTGTTGAGGAAACAGTTGAGGAGATTGTAGAAGAAACACCTGCTGAGGAAATCGCACCTGAGGAGGTAGCAGAGCCTGAAGCAACAGAGGAGACAGAAGAAGTACCTGCTGAGGAACTTGTACCTGCACTTGAAGATAAGATTGCAGAACTTGAAGCACAGTTGGCTGATGCACTTGCTAAGATTGCAGAACTTACAGCAAAGACAGAAGAAGTATTTTCAAAGGTTGAGAAAATGAGTATGGCAAAACCTGCTGCACAGGAATTTGAGAGTGTGAAGAAGATGGAGAAAACAGGTGTAGAAAAGGTTGACAGATTTTTAGCAAGATTAAACGGTTAATAAAATAAAGGCTGCTATATAGCAGCCTTTCCCATTTCCTGTTCCCACCAATCCGCAAGGTAATCATCTTGGTATTTCCATTGATAGCCTTTGTGACTTTTAACCCATTTCTCACCGTTACAACATAGGCAAATTTTGGATTGTAAAAAACCATTTCTTTGTGCTTCCTGTGTTGATGCAAAATACAATTTCACCACACCGTTTTTCATAGCTATAACAGGTTTAGATTGGGTTTTACTTCTACGTTCAATACCACTTCCCCAATTGATGTTATCTTTAGGTGACATTAAGCAAAGGTTAAATATTGAGTTGTTATTCTTGTTTTCATCAATGTGGTTTACCTGCATACCTTCAGGGATTTCACCGTTAACAGCAAACCAAATGAAGCGATGTAAACCACCTTTCCATATTTCACCATTATCATTGGTTAGGTTACATTTCCAATAACCGTTTTTGTTTTTAGCACCTACAAACTTATTCCTTTTATAACTCCAAATTTTACCCTCCTCAGGGTATATTTCGTAATCACTATATCCTTCTAATCTCATATCTAAAACTTTTTGAAAATATACTAATAAATAGTCAGAAAAACAAAAAGTAAACACTTTTCCATCAACCATATATTTCCTTGAAATTGAATAATTAAAAATTAAAAGGAAATAAAATGGCTATGGATTTAACTTCACTTCCACAGTATGTGGAGCAAAACAAACTTCCGCTTGTAAAGAAGGCGGTTCTTGGTGCAAAATCAGCATCACTTTTCAATGTTCAGACAGACATTAAGGGTTCTGCAACAATCAATCTTTTAGGTGTTACTCCATCACTTCAGGCAGGTGGATGTGGTTGGAACGATGCAGGTTCAGCTAAAATGACACAGCGTACAATTGATACTAAGTTCCTTAAGGTTAATCAGTCATTCTGTGATAAGGATTTCCTTAACTATTACACAAACTATGCAGTTAAGGTTGGCGTTGGTAAAGAGACACTTCCATTTGAGGAGTATTTCACATCAGCAATCGTTGATTCAGTTAAGGAATCAGTAGAGAAGATGATTTGGCAGGGTGATAACACAGCAAATCAGTTCAAAGGTATCCTTCCAATCCTTGCAGCAGAAGCAGAGGTTATCGCAGTAGAGCCTGCTGAGGGTACTTCAGTTTACGGTGCTATCAAAGAGGTTTACGCAGCTATCCCTGAGGAGATTCTTGACAAGGCTACTATCTTCGTAGGTGCTGACACTTACCGTTCATTCATTATGGAGATGGTTGAAAAGAATTTCTATCACTATGACGGTGGTTCAGTTGAGGCTAAGGAGTTTGTTCTTCCTGCAACTAACACTAAGGTTGTTGCTGTTAACGGACTTAACGGTACAAAGAAAATCGTAGCAGGTGATGCAGCTAACTTCTATCTTGGTTGCGATATGCTTAACGATATGGAAACATTTGATTTATGGTATTCACAGGACAACAGAGAGTACCGTCTTGCAATTCAGTTTAACGCAGGTGTACAGGTAGCATTCCCTTCAGAGGTAGTAGTAGCAACAATGGCGTAATTATACCCTCTAAATCATTAAAATAATAAATTAAATTAGGAGGAAATTAATTATGGCATATTGTAATCAAACATTAGCAGGTATTACCCTTGACTGCTCAAACAACAAGGGAGGTATCAAGACTGTTTACATTGCAAATTACGGTGATGTGACAGGAGTTGAGGAGAATGAGGGTGTTATCACAGGCATCACAATGGCTTCAGGAGCAACTTTCAAGGCATATCAGTTCAGAAAGAATACAGGTTCAATGAACTCAACACTTACAGCAGATGAGACAAACGGACTTAACTATGTAACAACTGAGGTTTCATTAGTATTCACCAAGATGGATACAGCAAAGAGAGTTGAAATGGCAGCCCTTTCACTTGGACAACTTGCTGTAATCGTTCTTGATTCAAACGGTATCTATTGGTACATCACACCTGATGATTATGCTTCTGCTTCAGCAGGTACAGGTGAAACAGGTACAGCAAAGGGTGACAGAAACGCATATACACTCACACTTTCAGTGGAGAATGACGGTTACCCAATTGAAATCGCTGAAACTGCAATTGCACAAATCGTTGCAAAGTAATTCCAACATACTTATTCGTAAATGCTACATCAGAAATGGTGTAGCATTTTTTATTTACCCTTATCTCAATAAATGATATTTACCTTAAATCGTATATGATGGATAGATATAATACAATTGACATAAAACAGTTGGAAGTTACCCCACAGGATGCAGACAACACATATCTTGGAATTGATGAGAACGGGCAATTGATAAGAACCAAAATTGAATTGTCCTCAGGAGGTGGTGAAGCATTTGCCAATATCGTAGAAAGAACAGTTTATTTGACTTCAATAAGAGATTGGGATGAATATATTGAACTTAATGATATTACTGAGGAACAGAGAGCATATAACATTGAAACTTATGAAATGGGTTACGGTGATAATATACCGTTGATAACTTATCAAGGAAGAATATTTGAAATGTCCTCAGGACATTGGAGTCCATCAGAAGGTACGGGTGAAGTGTGTTTTTCAAGGGTTGTCGGTGATACAATGTTGTTGCAAGAAATTGGGGTTTTCAGTATTGTTATCAATCATAAAGGTGATGCAGATGCATCAGTTGCATTGTATGATGTAAAGGGGTTCAAATATGCTGAGGAAAGGACTATTTATTTTGTCACAGAAGGTGAAGAATACACAGCAGAACAACAGCAGTACAATGTTGATACATTCAAAATAATATCAGAAGGAAAGACAGTGATTGCCAATGCTGATGGAGTGCTTTTGTGGGCAATTCCTGAATATGTAAATGATGTATTATCTAATGTGATTTTCATATCCCAAGTTGGGGCAAATCCGATGTTTGGTAATATGTCAGCAATGTTAAATCTGAAACCTGACGGTACAGTTGAAGTTGAAACCGTAGAGGGTTTGATATTAATTTCAAATTCAGAAGGTATTATATCCTATTTCAATGCATATAAAAAAGGCATATTGCCCCAAACATATAAGATTAGGAATAATATGCTTTGCCTAATTGACAATGTTATAATGATAAATAATGTTGGAAAGATAGCATATAACGATACCGACAAACGTTATATAGAAACATATAACACAGAGACGGGAGAATTGATTGACACCCTTACAATACCAATTGGCGGTGGAGTTGATTTATCTAATTACTATACAAAACAGGAAATAAATAATAAGGGATATGTAACTGATTCTGATGTAAATGATTATGTGGGTAATGAAATAGGACAATTGGAGGAGGTTATTAACACCAAACAAGATAAGATAACCGATTTGGATACCATAAGGAGTGGTGCAGCAGCAGGTGCAACGGCACTTCAATCAATACCATCTGAGTATGTTACAGAAACAGAATTGGAAACAAGACTTGAAAATATTGAGGTTGAAGTGAGTTTGAATAATTACTATACTAAAGCTGAGGTTGATGAAATCGTTGGTGATATAAATTATGTTTTAACAAGTATTTAATATGGCAGCAGAAATAAAATATAGGGTAAACAATCAAAATGATGTATGGTTGACAGATGATGTATACCGTTGGAATCTTCCCAATACCACATTGTCTATGTTATGGGTTGATGTAATGGCAGACGGTAACATCAGCACTGTTGAACAAAAGAATGAGGATTGGTGTAGGTATATGGGAAGGGATGATAAAGGAGATTTTTACAGGTATTGGTTTACATTCATAAATAACAGTGGTTATGAACGAAGAAATGAATATGAATTTAGTACCACAGTAGGTGATGAAACAGCAAGTTTTACCCTTAAAATTATACAAAAGGGAACGTTGCCAACACCAACAACAGCAGAGAACTTAAATAGAATCATACAAGCTAAAAACGGTATTAAACAGGCAATTGAGAATAAGGGTGTAACGGTAGGAAATATGACAATAGATGGATATGCAGCAAAAATAGCAGAAATAGGACAGGACAGTGATAAATGGATAGTACCAAATGGTACTAAATTCCAAAATTCTGCTTGGGAAACGTTTGATGGCAACACTGTGGATGTGAGTAATGTGGAAGACTTAAATTATATGTTTTATGAATGTAAAAACCTTACATCAGTGGATTTAAGTTCTTGGGATGTGAGTAATGTGGAAACCTTAAATAATATGTTTCAAGGTTGCATAAATCTCCAAACAATCGTTGGTTTAGAAAATTGGGTTACTCCTAACTTGAAATACATTAGTACGATGTTCCAAAATTGTCAATCTCTTACTTCAGTGGATTTAAGTTCTTTTAATACAAGTAAAGTTGAAGCCTTTAGTTCATTGTTTTCTTATTGTAAATCTCTAACTTCTGTTGATTTGACAAATTGGGACTTGTCAACGGTTGGGGATATGAACCAAATGTTTGCTTATTGTGAAAACCTTACTGAGGTTAAAATGGGTGGTAATCCTCAACGTCTCAGTGCGGTTGCTCAAATGTTTTTAGGAGTGACAACAACAGGTACTTTCTACTATAATGCAGAATACGATTACAGTAAAATAATAGCGGTATTACCATCAACTTGGACAGCAGTTTCTATGTAATATTAAATGGTACTCAAAATTGAGTGCCATTTTTTGTTATAAATGATATTTAAGGTAAATGCAATACTATGAGTAACTATATAGATTTTGGAAGGCTTCCAATCACAGAAGCAAACGTTGATGATACACTTTTCGGTATTGATGCTGATGGAGATTTAGTAAGGGCTTCATATTACATCAAACCTGTTATAGATGGCAAGATGGACACACAGAAACAGGAACTTACAGAGAGAATTACAAGGACTGAAGACAGATTGACAGCTATGATACAGAATGTACGAAATGAGACAGTGGATATTATAGGTAAAGCAAATAACAGATTATCAACCATTTAATTATGTATACATTTGATGAGAATATAGCAAGGTTGGAGGAAGCTAAAAACAATATAAAGGCAGCCATTGAAGAAAAAGGTGTCTTTGTGGGAAATGGGCTTATCAATACCTATGCAAATAAGATTAAACAGATAAAGGGTGGCAAATTGCAACCAAAAACAAAAACCATTACTAAGAACAACACCACAACCACAATCACCCCTGATGAGGGATTTGATGGAATGGAACAGGTTACTATCAAAACACAGATTCCAATTCAGAATGAGAAAAGTGATGTCATCACTGAAAACGGTTCATATGTGGTTAATGTTGATGAAGGATATGAGGGTTTAAAGAAAGTTAAGGTTGATGTACAGGTTGAGGGCATCCCTGTTCAGGAAACCAAAACAGAGACTATCGTAGATAATGGTTCATATACAATCTTACCTGATGAAGGCTTTGAAGCCATAGGTAATGTAACTGTGGATGTCAATATACCAATACAGGATACGAAATCTTTGGAGATTACAAAGAATGGAACATATACAGTAACAAAAGATGATGAATATGAGGGAATGAAACAGGTTGATGTAGTGGTTTCGTTACCTGAAACAGGTGGTAAAACTAAGATATATAACGGAATATCATTCAGAACTTCAACTTTTGAAACATTGGAATGGGATAAATATGATTGGAGTGACGTATATGATGGTTATAGAATGTTTTATAACTGTACTAATTTCAATGATGTTAAGGGTGCATTGGATAATATACCTTTGCTATGCACTATTAAAATGTTTGAAGGTTGCAATGGAATAAAGGAAGTTAAGGATATTGATTTAACACCATATCTTGTAACAGAAAATATGTTTTCAGGATGTACTAACATTGAAAAAGTAAGCAATGTTGTATTTAATAGCCAACTTATAAATCTTGGTAGTAGTGGCAAGACATTTTTTGATGAAACCTGTGATTGGACTAATGTGGTGAGAGATAACCGTTCAAATTTTGTAAGTGGAAGATTTGCCCATATAAATGGTTTTAATGATTCAAATAAATACTTGTTTGGAGGAATAACTACACAGGTTTTGAATTGTGATAAACCGACTGCAATGATAGGTTCAGGTACTACCATTGGGACAGAATCAAATTGTTATTATTTTTATAAGGAAAATGCAGGATGGGAGGATGCTCTACCGACTTCACAGTCTTGTCCAATAGGACTTCACTGTTATGTTACAGATACTGAAAACGAACATAATGTTGTATTTGTTGATGATTATGGCAAAGTTGAGGATGAGTTTGAATATCTTGGTAATGGACAATATTACCGTCCTTATACTCATTCTATGATAGGAACAATTACTGTTGATGGAAATACGGTTAAGAGGGGTAGTTGGGCTACAACATTAAAAGATATTGTTTGTTACTTCCCAATACAACCTGTTGAAAATGTTACTTACGAAGGAGAAATGTTGCTGAAATTGGTGGATTTTATTTTAATGAATTGGGAATTTGATTCTGAAAAAAATGCATTGAAATCAAATTATCATTCATCAGGTAATAATACTAATTACCAAGCAAATAAGAATACAAGCTGTATATATAAAATCACAACAAAAGGATTTAATAGAATTGATGTTGTGTATGGACAATCATCAGAAAAAAATTATGATTATATGTCAGTTTGGGGAGGTGATACACTGATTTTTAGTGCAAAGGGTGTTGAGGGTGATAATATAATGAAGACATTTGATGTTGGTGATTATGATGCGATTGAATTCAGTTACAACAAAGATGGTTCAGGTGACAAAGGTGAAGATACAGCTTGGATAAAATCAATAAAATATTATAATGTTTAAATAGTATGTTATACGATATAAATAAGTTTCCTGAAGGGACTAAAATTACACAAAGAAGAATTATAGAAAGCGATTTGCATCGTAATGGTGATACATTAAAATACTTAACTGAAACAAGTACAATGAGTAGTTATGAAGATGCATCCCCTTTTATTTCTTACAACGATTTATCTTCAGTCATTTACATTAACAAAGGTATAATGAGAAAAAATTACGTTCAGATTGGTGATGTCTTGTTAGGGAGTGGTGTTGGTGTTGCAATGTCAGGTAATGGTGCTGACATTGTATTTGATTTGCCCAATTGTGTATACTGTAATTATTTGTTTGATAGTAATGTTAGTGGTTTTAATAAAATTACTTTCAGTAATATGAAAAACTGTGCTTTTGTAAACGGTTTCTATCATTTTGACACAAAAGAATTGGTATTTGATAATTGTGAGTTTAGAGATTTAGACTATTTTTTGGAAGGAAGTGGTAACAAAAACGTTGAAAAAATATCACCTGTTGTTCTGACACCATCACACAATGTTTCTCGGTTCTGTATGCAGTCTCGGTTTCCAAAACTAACTGATTTTGGGGGGTTGATAAATCTTAAGAGTAGTATAACTTCATACGGTTTTGATAACTTACCAAATCTGAATTATGAATCTTGCATCAATATACTTAATGGATTATATGATTTTGTTGGTAATGGTGAAACCCCAACATCATCACAAGGTAAATTAAAGGTACATCAGAACTTCCTTAACTTGGTGGGTGATGAAATCAGCATTGGAACAAATAAGGGGTGGACTATAACAAGCTAAATATATTTGAATTATGCATAAAATAAATATTGAATATAATGAGAGACTTAACTTGATTAAGTTGAGTTGTTCAGAGGGATGTAAAATGACATCTTGGAAAGAGGGTGATGATATAATGGAATATTCATCATTTACAGTGGCATATTGTCCAAAAGATGCTGATACCTCAATCTATTATTGTATATCAGATGAGGATGATGAGAGACTAATGCAAGAGCAATTAATAGAAATAGAAATAAGAAAGGGTGCTGAATAAGCACCCTTTTCTATTAGCCGTTATATTGAACGTATTTCTGTTCTTTCTGATATTGTGGATTATTTCTTTCATATTTTCCCACTCTCATCAAGTCTGATTTGATGTATTTTACCTCATCTCCTGATGTCTCCGCACCACCGAATACAAGATAGAACTTACCTGACATAATCAATTTATCATCATCAGCAATAAATCTGATATAATCAATTTCCTTTGGTTCATTTACAGGTGAATAGAAATTGAGACTGTCAGGGTTCTCAAATAAAAGCACATAATATTCACCTTTATCCACCTGCACATCCACCCTGAATTTGAAATAGAAGTCATTACCCATATCCGTACAGTGATATGTTGTTATTTCCTTAGTCAGAGTGTTCTGAAGCAATATTGAATAGTTCTGTGTTTTAGGCTTATATTCCTTGTGGAATGTTATAATGTTATACCCTTTCTTTTCTACTATAATCATAATTCAATTTTACCTAAAATATACATAAATCATATAATAGTTTATATAAATTCAAAACTAATACACACTAAAATATATTTATTCTAAACGATTTTATGGAGAATACAAAATATAGTTTTAGTGCATTAAATCCATTTGTCACTTCAAATAAGGTTGATAATACAGAGAAAAAGGTAAATAATGCGGATTTTATACTTTGGGGTTCAGACAACCATTACCCTGACTATTTATATGGACTTTATGAGGAATGTGCAACACTTCAATCAGTAATCAACGGTACTGCTGACTTCATCTGTGGTGATGAAATCAATTTCCTTTTTGGTAGAGTAAACAACAACGGTGATACAATAGAGGATATTGTGAGAAAAATGGCTTATGATTACCTTATTTACGGTGCTTTTGCCCTTCAGGTTATCAAGAATCCATTTGGAAAGGTGGTTGAGGTGTATTGGGTTGATATGGGTAAATTGCGTTCAGATGAAAAGAATGAGGTGTTTTTCTATTCAGATGATTGGGATAAATCTGTTGGAAGGGTTAAGTATATCATATATCCAAAATTCAATAAGGATGATGAAAACGCAACTTCAATTTTCTTCTATAAATCAGACAAATCAAGAAAGGTATATCCAAGCTGCTTATATAATGCTGCCATTGATGCTGCTGAGATTGAAAGGAAAATCAACAATTTCCACCTCAACGAAATCTCAAACAATTTCTTGACATCAAAAATCATCAACTTCAATAACGGTACACCTGATGAGGAGCAGAAGAATGAGATTGAAAGGGCTATAAATGAGAAATTCAGTGGTTCAGACAATGCAGGTAGAATAATGATTGCCTTCAACGATAACAAGGATAATGCGGTAACAGTTGAAAATCTTGGGGTAGATAACTTCGCTGACAGATACAATACACTTGCTGAAAGGGTTGTATCACAGATATTTACAGCATTCAGGGCTACACCTGCATTATTCGGACTTCCAAACAAGACAAGCGGTTTTAACAGTCAAGAATATGCAGAATCATTCAAGCTATATAACCGTACAACAGTGAAGCCTATTCAGAAAAGGATTGTTGATGCTTTTGAAAAGATATATGGTGCTGAGTGTATTACCATCAAACCATTTAACCTTGAAAATAATAGCGAAAAAGAAGTAGAGTAATATGTATAGAAATGTATTGTTAACCAACGAAAATATCATCAAGACTACCACCAATATATTTGAAGGTATCAGTGGTAATTATCTTCTTCCATCAATCAAATTGGCTATGGATATAGATTTGGAAAGCACAATAGGCACAGAACTTAAGGAAGAATTACAGAAACAGGTATATGGCAATAACTTTAAGAATATATATAAGACACTGTTAGACAACTATGTACAGCCGTTCTTAACCTATTCTTCAATAGTCAGACTTATTCCGACTGTATCATATAAGATTGCCAATGCAGGTGTATTAACCACTTCTGATGAAAAGATGAACCCTGTTTCAACCAATGATGTAGACAAGGTAAGAAGCGAATACCAACATATTGCAGATGTATATAAATCAAGACTTCAGAAATTCCTTATTGAACATCATAATGAGTTCCCTGAATTGGACAAAAATTCAACTATTGATAAAATCAGACAGAACTTATACAGCTCCGCTTCCTGTGGCGTTGTGTTAGGAAATGCAAGGGGAAAGAAAATAATTGGATAAAAAGGCTTGATTATGACTATTAAACAACTTATAGCAACAATAGAGAAAATAGCATCCAAAAAGCCTAATATCAACTATGTGGGGGTAGGTAATGTATATGACTTGAATACTAAACCTGATGTCAAATATTCAGTTCTCTACATTACCCCTTCAAAGACTGATGTATATGAAAATGAAGTGACACACAGTGTAACCATTTTCTATATTGATAGGCTTACCGACAATCTTGATAACAAACTTGAAATACAGAGCAACGGCACAAGGGAAATAACAAATATAATCAACCATCTTGTTAATACAGAGGATGTTGAGGTGAATTACCCATTGTCATTTACGCCATTCAATCAAAGATTTGCTGATGATTGTGCAGGGGTTTTTACCACAATTACTTTCTCAGTTGAGGGTGAAGGACTATGTTTTTTTGAATAATTCAAT
>JAEIGA010005298.1_pt1 | contig 19767 bp, 19 predicted proteins | sample 9270691 | NCBI WGS metagenome assembly JAEIGA01 (sample SAMN17057246, study PRJNA624740) | gut metagenome | biome: biome; isolation source: fecal sample | host: Bos grunniens | place: China: Xizang | collected 2019 | reverse complement strand
CTAAAAACCTTAGAAAGCAGGATTTACTCCGAAAACCAAACACAAATTTTCATTGAAACTCCATATCGCAACAATAAAATTGTACAAGATTTTATTAGTAATTGTAAACCTTCTACAAAATTGTGTATAGCATCGGAAATTACTACCGAAAACGAGTTTATAAAAACAAAAACATTAAGTGTTTGGAAAAATTTACCGCCCGACCTCAACAAAAAACCAACTATATTTTTGTTGTACAAATAAAAGCAGTTTCATTACATCTTGTATCGTAAATGTGCAATACGAGAAAGGTCCCGATTCAAAAAATAGCTAATCTATATATACCAAATAACTTTTGCTCAAACATTTATCCTCACCATTAAGTTATAGTGTGGTATATTTTCGTTGGATTTGCTTTTGTGCTGTTTGTGCCGTACTATTCAAGTACAAACACCAACCCGAGAAACAATAAAAATAAAAGAGCCGTCAAATGACGGCTCTTTCTTAATATTCTTATAAAGTTCTTTAATCTAATTTTCTTACAATCATCTTCATACTTCTTGCAGAATTATACATTCTACTTAATGATTTTTTTTCCTTTGCGTCTAAAGTTATGGACCCTTCTTCTTTCATATTAGGAGTTGAACCTTGAGGATGACCATAAGTAAATTCATATAATACAGTCACAGGATAATCTCTATAGTTCTTAAAAACAACTCTTCTTAAATAAGGATTTCCATATGGATCACCACTGGTAAGAAAACTTACATCAACTCCACCAATATTTTCTCTAGAAGAAATACCTTGTATATAATAAGAATTATCTTGAGAAGATGACGAACTTCCATTAGAAGATTGAATAACGACTGTATTTTGTGCTATACAAAACACAGATAATAAAGAAAAGAATAATACAAATAATTTTTTCATTTTTTTATAAATTTTAATAAACATCTCTACTCACTTTACGGCTTTTCGAGTTACTCCGAAGTACCGATGGATCTAAAAATTACGCACATAAAAAAGCGTGGGTACTTTTAATGTATCTCGCTCTCAAAGGTGTTTAGCGTAACCATGACACACAAGATAGAATAAAAGTCCACGCTTTCGCGTGAACATTTTATGAATATCCTTTCGTGTCTTTTTTAGTCGCTAAACTTTATGAGAGAAAGAATAAGCTAAAACGCTTTTCCAATATTTTCAAGATGTGCGTAAAAAATACGCAGTTTTATTTCATAGGCAAAAAATGTTTAAAATTTCGCTCAAAAGTAACTATTTTTTTCGAACTTATCGTAATAATTTCAATATTGCTTCTGGAGGATTTTTTGCACCAAACACATATTGCCCCGCTACCAACACGTCAGCTCCCGCTTCAAACAACTTTGGAGCATTAGTATGGTTTACGCCACCATCTACTTCTATCAAAGCTTTGCTATTTTTACGAAGTAGAAGCTCTTTTAGTTGGGTTACTTTGTTGTAGGTATTTTCTATGAAAGGTTGTCCTCCAAATCCGGGATTTACAGCCATAAGCAACACCATATCTACATCGCACACTATATCTTCGAGCATAGCGACAGGAGTGCTTGGGTTCAGCGTAACACCTGCTTTCATATCGCACGAATGGATACGTTGTATGGCACGATGCAAATGTGTACAAGCTTCATAGTGCAAGTTGAGCATATCAACTCCGCAATCGGCAAAACGATCGATATACTTGTCAGGTTCTACAATCATAAGATGTGTATCCAAAAATTTATCGGTAAGCTTACGAACTGCTTTCACGACAGGAATACCAAAAGAAATGTTTGGAACAAATACACCATCCATAATATCAAGATGCAACCATTCAGCATCACTCTTGTTGATCATTTCAACGTCATCAGACAAATTTCCAAAATTTGCCGATAGCAATGAGGGAGCTATTATTTTAGTCATAAAAATTTAGTTTAATGAATATTCAATATCAAAAAGATCGGTATGCTTCAATCGATAAGTAGCAGCAAACTCAAGAATCATTCTCAATGTAGATTCTTTGGGTTTATTCTCTTTTTTATTTGATTTTTTTGTAGAGGAAGTAGTTTTTATCATAGGCAATTCTTTTTACTTTACTCATAAAACGCAAACAATTTATTTTTATTGTTCATTAGTAGTGTCTTTTTCTTTCTTCCACCATTTTTTACTATTTTTAAACGACTGAAACATTCCGTTATTGACATTTACACCCAATGCTATAACTTGCTGCCATCCCCAATGTTTCCCTTCGAAATGATGAATAGATTTTATCTTCAAATCTAAATCATCGCTTTTTATTGGATGCCAATAAACCTCAAGTCGATTATAGAATCTGTTCGTACGATAATAATCTTCGCCCCAATAAAGATTATGTCCATGTTTTTCGAAATATGGCATTTGATTTTCGCCAAAATAAAAAGCATCATAAATACCAACACCCCATTTTTCTATTCGAAAGTCGATTTGTCCTCCCTTTGGATATTGCCTTGCACCAAAACCCTGACTACGATCCCATTGATAACCTTGCAAATAAGCAAGTTTTACATATAAAGTATCTAACGGAGTAACACTTGAAACATCGAAACCGACATAAGGGCTAAACAGCAAATTGTCGATAACACCTTTTTCAAAATAACTTCCTGCAAAGTGATACATTTGGAAAGCATAGCCCATATTAAACCATTTATAATGGAATCTCCCTGCCGAAAAAAGCATAAATTTCTCACGATTTTCTTTCGAATACATGCTATTCCAATCGCAACCGAATTCAACATATCCCCAAGGGTCTTTATAATTGAAAAGTAATCCTTCGATGGTAGCATCATAAAAACAAATAGAATCATTGAAAAATGCATTTGAGTAATCGCCTATCATTTTATGTCGAGGCAACAAACCTGCATAAACTTTAAATCGTGGCGATTGATACGAATAGTATAGCAACAATTCGGGAATAGGATTAAATAGTTTTGCACCAAAATTGGCAGTTACATCTACTCCAAGCATAAGTGCATTCTCGCCTTTGTCTTTATAATCCCATCCAATACCTATTTCAGGTGTAATTTTTGCACCAAAAAGCGTTCCCGAATGCGTCAAATTACTTTTATATTCGCGATTGTCAAACTGGAAACGAAAATCTACATCCCAAAGAAATTTCTGTGATTTTGTATCTAATGCCAAAAGCAAAAAGAATAGAATAAATATAAATTCTTTACGGTTCATTTATCTTCCATTTTGAGAGTTTTCTTACAAAAGTATGAAACATTTTTTCAGTAATCGTTGTTTGATAAATAATAATGCCTAAAACACGGCTTTTATTTATATCTTTGACACATTTAATAATGATTTATTTATGAAGATAACAAAGAAAAGTTTACAGAATGCTATCCATATAGGTATTTTTATTACTACTGCAGCTCTAGTTTTTTATTTTTTATTACAAAAACAGCAATTCCGTTATCAATTTGATAAAGGAAGACCTTGGCAATACGAATTACTAACATCACCGTACGATTTCCCTATACTAAAATCGGAAACAAAACTAAACAAGGAGCGTGATAGTGTAATGCATTTTTACACCCCATACTTTAGAAAAAATAATAATCTCTTATCTGACAAAATCGATGCAATAAGTGCCGACAGTAAAATTGAAACATTCTTGAAGATTCCGCTAAAAAAAGCCATAGAAGAGATATATCAAAGAGGTATAATTAGTTTAGAAGACAAAAAAACACTAAACGAACTGCAAGTAAAAAACGTTTTTATTATTGATGGAATTAAAACTCATACGATTTCCGTTGATAACTTTTTTACTAATAAATCGGCTTACGAATATCTAGATTCTGTATTGTTTTGGAACAACAATTTAAAAAATCTAAACTTAGGGAGATTTCTTTCTCCAAATATGACTTACGACAAGATTCTATCAGCCAAAGCTAAAGATGATTTACTTTCTAGCATCTCAATTTCTGAAGGCATTATACAAAAAGGAGAACGAATAATTGGTCCAGGCGAAGTTGTAAACGAAACTACCTATACAATACTTTCATCGCTTAAAACCTATTCCGAAAGACAAAAATTATCTAAAAATAAAGAATACATCATGATTTTTGGAGAGATAATTTTTGTAATCGGTATTCTATTACTTTTTACTTTCTACCTAATATTATTCCGCCCAAAAATTGCAACTCTGACAAAAAATCTATTTTTTATGCAAATTATGATTGTATCTATGGTGGCTCTAGCATCATTAGTTTCAACTCATACAAATTGGAGCATTTATATCGTACCCTTTGCTCTTCAACCTATCATTATTCGCATATTTTTTGACTCGCGAACAGCATTGTTTACACACATCATTACCATATTGCTATTGTCATACGTTATGCCATTCCCATTAGAATTTATTGTATTGCAAATTACTGCAGGAATGGTAGCTGTATCTTCATTAAAAAATCTTACACAACGCTCACAACTTGTACAAACAGCAAGTTTAATATTCTTATCCTACGCAGTTATGTACACAGCATGTGTACTTATGCTGAAAGGTGATTTTTATGAAATCAAATGGGAATCTTACATTTATTTCCTAATTAGTTGTTTTTCATTGCTTTTTGCTTATGGTTTAATATTTATCTTCGAAAAAACATTTGGATTTTTATCAGATATAACTTTGGTAGAACTTTCAAACGTTAATAACAAGTTATTAATGAGATTTGCAGAAATTGCCCCAGGCACATTTCAACACTCACTCCAAGTTGCAAATCTTGCAACAGAGGCGGCAAAAAGCATTAATGCCAACGTTCTTCTTACTCGTACTGGTGCTCTTTACCACGACCTTGGAAAAATGGAAAAACCAATGTTTTTTACAGAGAATCAAACTGCAAACAACAATCCTTTAGCACAAAAAGATTTCGAAGACGCAGCACAAATTATTATTTCTCACGTTGCTGATGGTGTAAAAATTGCAGAAAAAAACAATCTTCCTTCACAAATAATTGATTTTATTCGCACACATCACGGCAAAAGCAAAACTCGTTTTTTCTACAACTCATTTAAAAACAAATATCCAGATAAAGAAATAAACGAAGAAGCTTTCTCGTACAAAGGTCCTTTACCAAATACAAAAGAATTAGCTATTGTGATGATGGCTGATGCAGTCGAAGCAACTTCTAAAAGTCTTGCTGAACATTCTGAAGAATCTATAGACAATTTAGTAGAAAAGATTATTGACAATCAAATTGCAGAAGGTGCCTTTAAAGACGCACCTATAACGTTTCGCCATATTGAAACAGTAAAAAATGTTTTGAAAAACAAACTAAAAAACATTTACCACGTACGTATTTCGTACCCTGAACTGAAAAAAAAGTAAGTTTTTAATACAAACAAAGATAATTGTAGTGAATCAAAGGCTTTTGGTTGGATTTTCCAGCTAAGAGCCTTGCTTTTTCATGATCAAACTCAACCTTACCTACTCCTATCGATTGATTATCTTCATCAATAATTGTAACAATATCATGCCTTTGGAACTCTCCAACAATACGAACAACACCTACTGGCAAAAGGCTATGAGCCTCATTGCCATACAAAGCATTCTTGGCTCCTTGATTTATAACAATACTTCCTTTTGCAAAATCTTGCGAATGAGCTATCCATTTCTTCACACTTGAAGTTTCTTTTTCGCAAGGTAAAAATTTTGTATACGTTTTTGTAGTATCCGAAAATATCCCTACTAATATACTATCCGTTTTACCATTAGCAATATACACTGGGATTCCTTCTTTAGCTACTTGACGTGCTATTTTACATTTTGTAAGCATACCACCTCTACCGAAAGAAGATTTTGTAGGTTGTATATACTGTCCTAAATTTTGATTTGGATTAACTTCACGAATAAGTTTCGTTGTTGCAAGTGATGGATCCCCATCAAAAATACCATCTATATTGCTAAGAATAACAAGGGCATCCACATCCATCATTGTTGCTATGAGTCCAGATAGTTCGTCATTATCTGTAAACATCAATTCTGTAACAGAGATTGTGTCATTTTCATTCACAATAGGAATTACACAATTTTCAAGCATCACCTCCATACATTGCTTTTGATTGAGATAATGCCGACGCGTACCAAAACTTTCTTTCGTTGTCAAGACTTGTCCACAAACAATGCCTTTTTCTCGGAAAAGTTCATAATAATTATTAATAAGTTTTACTTGTCCAATAGCTGAAAACAACTGACGTACTTCTACCGAATCTAATTTTTTTCGAGGAGTTATTTCCGAACGACCAGAAGCTACAGCACCCGACGATATCAAAATAACTTCCACCCCTTTATTATGAAAATAAGCTATTTGATCCACAAGTTGTTTCATACGAGCAATATCCAACGTTCCACTCTGCGTGGTAAGCACATTACTTCCAATTTTTATTGCTATTCGGTTATATTTATACATTTTCTATCAAATCGTGTTATTTACTTGTTTAAGCAATGACTTATAAAAATATAAAATTTCTTCCTTAACTAAATGTTCATTATGAAAAAGCGTAACAAAACATCCTTTTGTGTACTTTACGTCATTCAACATACTTGTTGTTAAGATAGAAAGATTTTCAAATCCTTCATTTTTTTTTCTTAACAATGTAGCATCCATCATTGCCGTAGGATATATTTTTAAAGGTAATTTTCTATTTTTTTGTAAATCGAAATACATATACGGGAATGACGTACCTGCACGAAAACCTATTTCGTTAGCATAAAGCATTGAGTAATCTTCTTTTATACCATTTTCTATAAGCAATTGATAACTTTCAGGCAATCGGAAACGTAAAAAATGAAAACGATTTTTCGAAATAGAATGTCGTATTATTTTTTCCAAATTATATTTCTCTTTTCGAATTCGTTTTAGCGAAAATGCAGCCTTATACGAAAGATGAAGCCCAACATTAGATATTTTCGAAATCTTATAAATTATTCTTTTATAAGACTTTGATTTTGTAGGAAATAACATCTTTTTATCAAACCTTCCATTACCTCCCATATGAAAAAAAAATAAGGGAGTAAAATCAAATTCATGATGTAAATCAACAATCTGCTCAAAGTTAAAATAAGGGTCCTTTTGTTTTCCTAAAATAACATCCAATCGTTCAGTTATACCTTTGAAATCCTTTTCTAACAATGACTTTACAAGTAAAAAAAGTGAACCTAAAATACCCTTTCGGCGATACTTATAAAAAGTATCAACATCTATAGTTGGCAAAAATCCAAATTCTCGTTTTATTTCATGGTCAGGTTTTATTCTTTTTAACAACTCAAATGCCCATAAATCAACAATTGGTCTATGCAGAAATTTGTTTTGATAAGCAACGCTATCTTCACAACAAAAACGCCCATGCTCATCTTTTCTCGTTGCCGTATACTCCTCATAACGAGTCGTTAAATAAAAAGTCGCTGCAAAAATATCAAAAGGTATTTCATTATCGAAATTTGTAATAAAAAAACAAGGTAATTTGTTCCACTCCTTACATTCAATAGTTTGCAAATTAACATCATGCTCAAACAATAAATCTATTGGAGATATTTGCAAAACATTATCAAACTGAACTTTAGAATAATTTATACGAACAATATCTTCTGCGTTTTTAAAATCCTCAAAACTATTTGTATAGCAAAAATCTAACTCCAATATTCTAGAAAAACATTCTAAAACATAGGCAAAACGTTCACTATAACATGGAGAAAAAACTAATACCTTATCCATTAAAAACTTTTTTTATCCACGTAGTTTTAATCCTGCAAAAATAGTGTCAAGGCTAAAATTAAATACAGAAGCCATTTCTCCTGCCATACAAAATCCACAATCATTACAAATCGTGGTTCCCTCACCTATACAATTTCCACGTGAACCATCTGGATAAATAAAATTTGTTACCCAACAACGTTTTTTGAAATTCATATTTTTCATCTTCTTCAATCCTGAAATTGAATTCATTATAGGATAACCACGCTTCTTATAGTCAATAACACGATCAATGATTTTATTTCGTAAATTCTTATCAATCATTAGATATTCCGTTCCTTCAAATGGAGTATGGAAATTGATAGATATCATCTCTATAGCAGGATTTTTACAAGTATACTCTATTGTTTCATCAACACTTTCATAATTAAGTGTATTTACTACCATATTTACACTCAAATGTTTATGCCCACATGTCGCAATATTTTCTTCCAAACGAGCAAAAGTTCCTTTTCCACGTACTTCCTCATGATAAGGTCCTATTCCATCAAGGCTAACCCAAATGCTATCTGCCTTACAACCCGCAAAAGGCAATTGTGCATTCGTAGTTATAGTTACAGAAAAGAAACCTATTTTTTTTGCTAGATATATCAAATCATTGACACGATAATTTCCATCTCGCCAAATCATCACCTCTCCTCCTTCAAAATCTACATAACGAGAACCCAATCGATAAGAATACTCAAGATGTTGACGTACCTCATCAAAAGTCATATTATGCGGATTCTTTTGTTGATATACACTACAATGCTTACATTGAAGATTGCAACGGTCGCTAATAAAAAGTACTGTTTGTAATGGGCGTTTACTTCCTAGAAAACGTGCTCTAAAAAACCACCAAGGCAAATAAAACAATTGTTTAATTTTCATATTTAACCTTAAAAATTATGATCTAATTTTTGCTGTTTTATACTTAAACAACAAAGCAAAAAGAATAGCGACTGCAAGTGCAAAAGCAGCAAATATATACCACACTGTCGTCCAATCACCTATCAAATGCCCTGTTTCGTTATATTGACAAAAACGATTAACAATAGTTTGTGCTGCAAGTACACCAATTGTTGCTCCAAACCCATTAGTCATCATCATAAACAAACCTTGAGCTGATGAACGCATATTTGTACTAACCTCTTTATCAACAAATAACGACCCTGATATATTGAAAAAATCGAACGCCATACCATAAACAATCATCGATAAAATAAAGAGCCATACACCACTACCAGGATTACCCATTCCAAAAAAAGCAAAACGAAGCATCCAAGCAAACATTGCCATAAGCATCACATTTTTTATACCAAAGCGACGTAAGAAAAATGGTATAAGCAAAATACACAATGTTTCAGATATTTGGCTCAATGAGATAAGCATATTAGCATGTTGCACACCAAAAGTATTGACATATTCAGCAGATGCACCAAAACTTGAAATAAACGGATTAGCATACCCATTGGTAATTTGTAACATCATTCCCAACAACATTGAAAAGACGAAGAAAACCGCCATACGATACTCTTTGAAAAGCGAGAATGCATTCAAGCCAAGAGCCTCAAAAAGAGATTTTTTACCACTATTTTGAGTAATAGGACACTTAGGTAATGTAAAAGAATAAACAGCTAATAGCAACCCCAAAGCACCACTAACTGCAAATTGTGCGGCTGTTGTTTGATAACCTAATAAATCTACTGCCCACATCGAACAGATGAATCCAATAGTACCAAATACACGAATAGGAGGAAATGCATTAACTGTGTCGAGCCCAACCTTATCCAACGCCGTATAAGCTACCGAATTAGATAGTGCCAAGGTTGGCATATAGAATGCTACACTTAACGAGTAAAGAGAAAACAACACACTAAATTCAATGTCAGCATTACTTAATCCATACCACCCAGCAGCTATCATTAATGTACCTGCAACAGCATGGCAAATACCGAGTAATTTTTGTGCAGGCACCCAACGATCAGCCACAATCCCCATAAGTGCAGGCATAAAAATAGAAACTACGCCTTGTATTGAATAAAACACCCCAATATTATCACCTAACCCAGCTCGACCAAGATACGAGCCCATCGATGTCAAATAAGCTCCCCAAACTGCAAATTGGAGAAAATTCATCACAACTAATCTATACTTCAAACTCATAATTATATTTTTTAATTATGGCAAAGATAATGTTTTATATTCATCGTCTTTAAAACTATAAAGTTTATTTTGAATAATCTATTAAACAAATAAACGTATTTTTTGTTGTATCTTTGTAACGATTTTTAAAACACTTAAATTTTTTATTATGATTGAAAAAATTGGTATTAACGCAGGGTTAGTTTGGAATGCATTGAACAATGGTTCTCTTGAAGTAAAAACCCTAAAAAAAGCTACAAAACTTACTGACAAAGATTTATATGCTGCTTTGGGTTGGTTAGCAAGAGAAGGAAAAGTTCAATTTACTGAAGAAGGGAAAGATTTATTCATCAACTTGATTTAGTATTTTGAAAAAACACTAAAAAAGGCGATTCAATTGAATCGCCTTTTTTATTTATCAATATCAAAACAAAATCATTCTGCAACTGGCAATTGAGGAATTGCATTTTCTTGAACAGGAGATTGCTCTTGTGTCTCCACTTTCACTTTTTCTGTCAACTCAGATGTTTGTACAGCACCTTTTTTATCAACATTAGCAAAAGAAGTTGCCAATACACTTAAAACCAAAATTACAGCTATCAAAGTCCAAGTAGCTTTTTCTAGGAATGTTGTTGTTTTTGAAACACCCATTATTTGATTTGATGACGAAAAACTAGAAGCCAAACCTCCACCTTTTGAATTTTGAACTAATACGAGCAACACTAAAATAATGGCTGCTATTACAATAAGCACAGTTAATAAAATATACATATCAATTTATTTTTAAAGTTTGCAAAGTAAATACTTTTTTTGCTTTTAGTCAAATTTTTTGTCAGCTTTTTGTTTTATACGAACAACGGACCTTACCTTTTGTTAAATTTATCAACTTTGACTTAAGCAATTGCCGTCTAATAGGCGATACTCTATCAACAAAAACGTGTCCGTCTAAATGATCAAATTCATGCTGCATAACACGAGCCAAAAATCCTTCTACCCACTCATCGTGAGGTTGAAGTTGTTCATCTAAATAAACAACTCTAATTTTCGATGGACGTTTTACACTTTCATGTATCCCCGGCACACTCAAACAACCCTCCTCCATAGCCACTTCGTCATCAGATGTTTCAATTATATGAGGATTGATATATGCTCGCTTAAATCCCTTAAATTCAGGATTATCCTCCGACAAAGCATCAAGACCTATTGTCACCACTCGAATAGCAAGACCAATTTGAGGGGCAGCTAAACCCACACCATCAGCACGAAACATTGTTTCATACATATTATCAATCAATTCTTGCAAGTTAGGATAATCAAGCGGAATATCTTCCGCAACTTTACGCAACACAGGTTGCCCATAAATATAAATAGGATAAATCATAATATTTAAAAATTATTATTTCGTTTTGATTCTAAATACGTTTGTAAAATTATCGTTGCACTAATTTTATCTACTAAAGCTTTATTTTGCCTTTCTTTCTTCTTTAATCCTCCATCAATCATCGTACGTTGAGCTAGTACTGAAGTAAAACGCTCGTCGACAAATTCAACTGGAATTGTTGGAATTTTTGCTTTTAATACTTCCACAAATTTTTCCACCATTTCTAAAACAGCTGCAGGTTCATTACTCAATGTTTTCGGCTTCCCAACAACAAAAAGTTCAACCTCGTTTTCTAATACAAATTTCTTAAGAAAATCAATTGCTTCATTAGGAGGTAAAGTGGTTACTCCATTTGCTATTATCTGCAATGGATCGGTAGAAGCAATTCCCACACGCTTTTCTCCAAAATCTATGCCTACTATGCGTGCCATTATTTCAATATAATTGTTTAAAGAAATCCCAAATTACTATTCCAGCAGTAACAGAAACATTCAACGAATGCTTTGTCCCAAATTGTGGTAATTCTATACATCCATCGCATATATCAACTACCGCCTGCTGAACCCCTTTTACCTCGTTTCCTAAAACAACAGCATATTTACGTTCTTTATTAAGTTCAACTTCTTCTAGAGAAATACTATTTTCAACTTGCTCTATGGCAAATATTGTATAATCATTCTTTTTTAAATTAGCCACTACATCACACGTATTCTCTACATATTCCCAATCAACAGAATCTTCTGCACCTAATGCTGTTTTATGTATTTCAGCCGAAGGAGGTGTTGCTGTTATACCACAAAGAAAAATTTTTTCAATCAAATAAGCATCTGAAGTTCTAAAAACAGAGCCTACATTATGTAGACTACGCACATTGTCAAGTACAACAACAAGTGATATTTTCTGCATCGACTTAAAAGTCTCTACCGAAATACGTTGCAAATCTTCTATAGCTTTTTTCTTCATACTTTACGCTATATTTTTGTTTTTAACAAGTCTCTAATAATAGCCGCTTGTTCATAATTTTCATCTTCTACTGCTTCTTGCAACAATATTTTCAATTGATTTTTTGTCATTTCGCAAAGCGGCAACTCTATTACCTGTGGATTATTTTGATTTGACGGAGACACACCATATTGTTCTAAAATTGATTTTTCTATAAAAATTGGAGCATTACTCCTTAAAGCTAAAGCAATAGCATCAGAAGGACGAGCTTCCACTTCCACTTTCGATGTATCAGTTAGTTGCCAAATAATTTTTGTAAAATAAACTCCATTTTGCTTTTTATAGATAAACACTTCTAGCAATTGCAAGTTTATTTCTTTTGCAGTTTCCATAAAAACATCAGGGAGTAAAGGACGCATCATTTTTATTTTATCAACAGAGACTACAATCATTTGAGCCTCGTTTTGCCCTATAACAATAGGCAATTTTTTATCTCCTAGCACCTCCTCCAACAATAAACAGTAAAAATCCTTCGAATTGGCACTTCTTGAAACGCCCACTACTCTCATTTGAACTTTCTCTCCCATCGGTTTTTACTCTATTATTCTAAAACGATAACCTTCTCTCTGTAAAAATTCAATTGCCTTTGGCAGTGCCTCAAATACATTTTTTTGAGCTTTTATTGAATCATGGAAAACTATTACCGAACCATTTCGAGAATATTTTTTTACAATAGAAAGAACTTTCTCTGGCGACAACTTTGCATTGTAATCTCGCGTAATCACATCCCACATTACAATGGTATAACGTTTCTTCAACTGCTTATATTGAGTAGGTTTAATTCTCCCATAAGGCGGCCGAAAAAAACAACTCCCTATCAACACATTAGCATCTTCTACCGAACGAATGTATTCATCCGTAGAATAAGCAAAACCATTAGCATGACGCATTGTATGATTTCCAACTGCATGACCTCGCTTTTTAATTTCTTCAAACAATTCAGGATTACGTTGCACGTTTTCACCTACACAAAAAAAAGTTGCCTTTACATTATAACTATCAAGTATATCTAAAATATGCGACGTCGTTTTCGCACAAGGTCCATCATCGAAGGTTAAATAAACAACCTTTTCCGTAGTGCTTTTCTTACAAATAGCATCACGAAAAATCCATCTAAATATTTTGGGTGGTTGTTCAATTAACATTTCTAGTCAGCTAATTTATAATAAAGTGTTTCGAACTTATCATAAATTTCCTTTGCCAAATCTTTATTATAGCTATCACATTCTGAATAAACATTTTGCAAAATAGCTAGATTTTGTTGGATTCCATTTTCTCGCGAAACTGCTTTTTTCATATTATCCGACAACGATAATATCCATTCAATTTTCTCAATACTATTATTAGCAATTTTACGCATCAAAGCATCACCTTTTGCAATTTCATTTATTTGATAATAATTTTTTGCAAGCAAAATACAAGAATAATCGATTAAGATTTTTTCTGTTGGGAACACCTCCATACAACGATCCAATGCTTGCAAAGCCTTTTCGTTTTTCCCTTCTTTTATCAAAGCATCAGACAAATAAGCAAACATTAAACGATGAGTTCTACACAATCTTAACAGCGTTTCATCTATATATACTTTAGGATTGCTGACACCACCCCAACGGAATTTATTCATCATATTATCAAACATAACTTCAGTATTAACTCTTGGCTGATTTTCAGTTTCGACAGGGACTAATCTATATGCCAAACCTTCCAATTGAAAATACTTATTTACATCAGGATAAAATTGCTCTCCTACTGTAACAGCGAAATAAATTGGTCGTTTCCATTCATTCGTTTGCAACATTTCTAACACCATCAAATCGGCCTTACTCAACCCTCCTTTCAATGGAATCGTCATTTCCGAAACAATATCATCAGCAAACTCCTCTGCTACAGTTCCAGTTCGCACCACTTTTGCTGAATCAATTGGTAGATAAAGTTGTCTTACAGGGATATTGCCAATACCATCTTCTCCTATATATTTTTCATTTCTAACAAAATCAAGAGCTTGTTTCAACTCTAGTTTTTTCACTTGAGGATGATCGTACGTACGAGCCATATCCAACATGCCTGTACGATATTGTGAATGATCCCACGAAATCGGCAAAGGTTCAGACTTATAAGCTTGACGTTTCATTTGGTCTATATACCAACTTCCTTGTAAATAACTCAAATTACAAACACGAATATCTGTACGATTGCCTTCTACCTCCTGATTGTACCACAATGGGAAAGTATCATTATCTCCATTCGTGAAAATTATTGCATTTTTAGGACAACTCATTAAGTAGTTAGAACCAAAATCGCGACAAGCTGTACGATTCGAGCGATCGTGATCATCCCAATTTTCTGCAGCCATCAATGCTGGTACAAATAAACAAACTACAGTAGCAATTGATGAAGAAATAGCCTTGTTCTTAATTAACTTTTCTAACAATTCTATAATGGCTAAAACTCCTAAACCTATCCAAATACAAAACGCATAAAACGAACCTGCATAAGCATAATCACGTTCACGAGGTTGATATGGCGTTTGATTTAAATAGATAACAATAGCAATACCAGTCATGAAGAACAAGAAAAAAGTCAACCAAAAACTTTTATTACATTTTTCTTTTCTACCCAATTGATACAATATACCAAGTATACCAAGCAATAAAGGAAGCATATAATAAACATTATGTCCTTTGTTATTTTTCAATTCAGAAGGCAAATTGTTTTGATTACCAATCATTTGATTGTCAACAAAATCAAAACCTGTAATCCAATTACCATGATCAATTTCTCCATGCCCTTGGATATCATTTTGTCGCCCGGAGAAATTCCACATAAAATAACGCCAATACATAAAGTTTAATTGATACGAAAAGAAGAATCGTAAATTTTCAGTAAAAGTTGGTTTTACTATTTTTTCTTCTCTTCCACATCTATCTACAACAATTTCTTTTCCTTGTACCTTTCCCCATTCTTTATAGGCATTAATATGGTCATTATTTACAACAGGTCCCTTATACATACGAGGGAATAGTATATTAAATCGGCTATCTGTTTCGTACCCTTTATGTTTTCTTCCTGTACAGATGTATTCATCTTTTTCAAGTTCTGATTTTTTTTCTTTTTTCACCCATGTATTGCTTCCTAACTTCTCTACAGGGACACAATAGTTGTCTTTTACAATCAATTTTTCTGGAGCACTATATACAGGTCCGTAAACCAATGGACGATCGCCATATTGCTCTCTATTTAAATAATATTGTAGCGAGAAAACATCCTCGGGAGAGTTTTGATCCATGGGAGGATTTGCCAACGAGCGTACTACAACAAGTGAATAAGAAGAATAGCCAACAAGCATTACCATTATACAGAGTACAATAGTATTAAGCAATCTTGCTTTAATATTTTTATAAGTGAACAAAAATACAGAAAGAGCTATTAGCAGTATTAACCCTAAATAAATAGTATCTCCAAGAAATAATATTCCTGATAAAAATATAGTTAATAAAAACGAAACTAAAGTACGTATACGATTTTTGTTTACAGCTGTTTCATAAGTAGCCCAAGCCATTACTGCAAAAGTAATGACAACATAAACTAAAAGTCCAGAATTATAAGACAAACCAAGTTTGTTTACACACAACAACTCCAACCAACTTGCTATTTTTATAAATCCCGGAATTAATCCATATAGCACCAACGCCAAAATACCAAAAGAAGATAGCAATGCAAAAATTACACCTTTTACAGAAATCGTATATTTCTTAAAATAATAAACCAAAACTATAGCAGGTATTACCAATAAATTCAAAAGGTGGACGCCTATACTCAATCCCATAAGATAAGCAATAAGCACAAACCAACGATCGTCACGCACGGTTCCTTCCGTATCTTCCCACTTCAAAATCAACCAAAATACAACAGAAGTAAAAAACGACGAATATGCATAAACTTCAGCTTCTACTGCCGAAAACCAAAACGTATCCGAAAATGTATACGCTAAAGCTCCAACCATTCCCGAACCTAAAATAGCAATAGTTTTACCTACCGTTATAACTTCATCTCCTTGCACAATCAGCTTACGGGCAAGATGCGTTATTGTCCAAAACAAAAACAATATTGTAAATGCACTACACAAAGCCGACATCGCATTCACCATCATTGCAACGTTTGATGGATCTGATGCAAAAAGTGTAAAAATACGTGCAGTTAGCATAAAAAATGGTGCTCCGGGTGGATGCCCTACCTCTAATCGATACGCCGACGAAATAAATTCACCACAATCCCAAAAACTTGCTGTAGGTTCCATAGTCAACAAGTATGTTGTTGCTGCAACAGCAAATGCAACCCACCCAAAAATGTTGTTAAGTAGTTTAAATCTTTTCATTATTTATTTTGTTTTCTTTGGATAATCAATAGTATAATGCAAGCCACAACTTTCTTTTCGCTCAAGAGCTTGACGCGTAATTAAATAGCCTACATTTATCATATTTCTCAATTCGCAAATATCTTTTGTTGCTTTTACTCGTTTAAATAAATCTTCAGTTTCTTCGTAAAGCAAATCAAGACGCTCCCAAGCTCGACGAAGACGCAAATCACTTCGCACAATACCAACATAAGTACTCATAATTTGCCCCACCTCTTTCAAATCTTGTGCTATAAGTATTTTTTCTTCATTTGTCATTGTTCCTTCATCATTCCATTCAGGCACCTTTTCGTTAAATTTATAATTATCAACAACACTCAAACTATGCTTTGCTGCGACATCGGCATACACTACTGCCTCAATCAACGAATTACTTGCCAAACGATTTCCACCATGCAACCCCGTACACGAACATTCACCAACAGCATAGAGGCGTCGTATACTCGATTGCCCATCTAAATCCACTTTTATACCTCCACACATATAATGAGCACTTGGTACTACAGGGATATAATCTTTCGTAATATCAATTCCAATACTCAAACATTTCGCATAAATATTTGGGAAATGCTGTTTAGTTTCTTCTGGATCTTTATGCGTAACATCAAGACATACGTGGTCCAATGCATGAATTTTCATTTCATTATCAATAGCACGTGCCACTATATCACGAGGAGCAAGACTCAAACGTTCGTCGTATTTTTGCATAAACTCTTCACCCGAAGGCAAACGCAAGATACCACCATAACCACGCATTGCTTCTGTAATCAAAAAAGCAGGATGTGTCTCTGCAGGATTATACAATACCGTTGGGTGAAATTGTACAAACTCCATATCTTTCACCGTTCCTTTTGCTCTATAAACCATAGCAATGCCATCGCCTGTTGCAATATCGGGGTTAGATGTTGTTGCATAAACAGCTCCTGTTCCGCCTGTAGCCATCAAGGTTACCTTCGAAAGATAAGTATCTATCTTCCCATTTTTAGGATTTAATATATATGCCCCAAAACATTCTATATCTGGAGTTCGACGTGTAACACGTTGACCAAGATGGTGTTGTGTAATAATTTCTACCGCAAAATGATTTTCAAAAACTTCAATATCAGGGTGTCGGCGAACTGCATCCATCAAACCTCGCTGAATTTCCACACCAGTATCATCGGCGTGATGCAAAATACGAAACTCCGAATGCCCACCTTCTCGATGAAGATCAAAATCTCCATTTGCATTTTTATCAAAATTAACACCCCATTCAACCAATTCCTTTATTTGTGTAGGAGCATTACGTACGACCTGTTCTACAGCTTCACGATCGCTTATGCCATCACCTGCAACAATCGTATCTTGAATATGTTTCTCAAAATTATCTACCGAAAAATCAGTTACTGCAGCAATACCACCTTGAGCTTTAGCTGTATTAGCCTCCTCAAGTGTTGTTTTACAAACAATAGCAATTTTCCCTTTTTTAGCACGAGCCACTTTTAGTGCATAACTCATACCGGCAATTCCTGCTCCGATAATTAAGAAATCAAACTTTTTTATCATGAGGTTTTCATTTCACGATTTATAAGGATGCAAATATACTAAAACTTAAAGAATTGAGTATTGAAAATCACACTTTCTTAATAAGCAAAAAAAAGGGAAGAACTCTATAAAATTCCTCCCTTTTCTCTTTATAGATTCTAAATTTAGAATGCGTCGATAATTGCTTTGAAGTCTTCTGCTTTTAGTGAAGCACCTCCGATAAGTCCACCATCGATGTCAGGATTTGCAAAAAGACCTGCTGCGTTTTTAGCATTACAGCTACCACCGTAAAGGATTGTACAGTTGTCTGCTACTTCGGTGCCGTATTTTTCAGCTACCAAACCACGAATGTAAGCGTGAATTTCTTGAGCTTGTTCTGGAGTTGCAGTCAAGCCAGTACCAATAGCCCAAACTGGTTCATAAGCCAAAACGATTTTACCGAAATCTTCAGCAGAAAGGTTGAAGACCGAACCTTCGAGTTGTGCTTTTACCACTTCGTTTTGTTTGCCAGCTTCACGTTCTTCTTTTACTTCGCCAATGCAGAAAATAGGTTTCAAATCGTTAGCCAAAGCCAATTGTACTTTTTCTTTAAGAATTTCGTAAGTTTCACCATAGTAAGCACGACGTTCGCTATGACCAAGGATGCAATATTCTGCACCAGTTGATTTTACCATTTCAGCTGAAACTTCGCCAGTGTAAGCACCAGAAGCTTTGTCTGCACAGTTTTCAGCAGAAACTTTAATAACGCTATCTTTAAGCAATTCGCTTACTGTAGCCAAGTGAATGAATGGAGTTCCAATAATCACTTCGCAATTTGGGTTAGAAACAATTTCTTTCAATTCAGTAGCCAAAGCTACACCTTCTTGCAGGTTTTTATTCATTTTCCAGTTACCTGCTACAATGTTTTTTCTCATACTCAATTTATACTTTAATTATTTTATAATAAAAATTTTTCTTGCATCTCTTTTGCCGATGGAATATCTCTGCTGTTCCATTTGCCAACTATAATTCCATCTTTTATCAATACCAATCCCGGATTCGCTCTGATAATAGTTTTGAGCGTAATTGGGTCAGTTTTGCACCATTCATAAGAAACATTTGCCATTTGGCTATACTTCTCAATATCTTCATCGACAGAAGCCGTCAAGGCATAAAACTTTATATCGCTATATTGAGCAAGTTGATAAATACTTGCTATTTTTTCATTGAACTTATGTTCAGCTTTGCTCACATCGTAGGCAATGAGCAAAAAAGTGAAACCCTCTTTTTCAAGAACCTCATATGTAATATCGTCGCCCATTGCATTCACCATCGAAAAATCGTGAATAGGAGGTTCGTAACCTTTTTCTATCAAAGTGGTTTTTTGCTCAATAAAAATCCAACCATCGTTTTCGTCTGGGAAATCGGCGAGTGTAAATTCCTTTTCAATGCCATCTTTTGCATATACAAATGTTGTTTCGTAAACATCCGACTTTGCTCCTTCAGGGACCTCCATACTTTTTAAAATGTCGGTTCCAATTTTATATGGTCTAAAATCG
>JAEIGA010005297.1_pt1 | contig 19770 bp, 8 predicted proteins | sample 9270691 | NCBI WGS metagenome assembly JAEIGA01 (sample SAMN17057246, study PRJNA624740) | gut metagenome | biome: biome; isolation source: fecal sample | host: Bos grunniens | place: China: Xizang | collected 2019 | reverse complement strand
GGAGAGGGAAGTGCGGAAGGCGAGCTCGCAGGCCTTGAGATTGTCGGCATGGATACAAGCCTTGACATCCGCATGGGTGACAGCAGGAACCTGATCGTGAATGCCGTATATGCTGACGGAAGCAAGTCCGCTGTGACTTCAAAGGCTACGGTCAGCTGCTCCGATCCGTCCGTGGTGAAGATAGAGGGCGGCAAGCTTGTCGCATTGAAGGAAGGCCATACGAAGGTTACTGTTTCATATACATCAGGGGCCGGTGTCGAAAAGGAACTTGTAATCGATGTGAATGTCATCACTCCTTTCCCTCTTACAGAGGCCATGTTCGATCCTTCCATCTGGGAGAAGGGCTCATTTGATGAGGAGACATCGACGCTGATAACAGGCCAGTACGGATTCGGCGGATGGCAATATGCCGAGGGCCTCGATCTTTCTGCATTCAAGACCCTTACAGTCGAGCTCGGCAATGACAATGCCAGTCAGGTTTCCTTCCGTCTGTTCGACAAGAACAATTACTGGAGCGATCCTGCGATGTATGATTTCGGTTCGTCCCGCAAGGTCGTGGTGGATCTTCATGACATGAAGGACAAGAACGGCAATGCGATAAGCCCGTCGCATATCTACATCGCCGGATTCTGGTCATTGGGTGGAAAGCCAATCGTGATCAAAAGCATATCTTTAGCACAATAATTGTCTTTCATGCTGCTGGTTAAATTATCAGTATCATGAAACGTCGATTTGAAAATCTTACTAGTAAAGCCGCCCGTGCCGTACAGCACTGGTGGCTTATGCTTATTGCGGGAGTGCTTTGCATAGCAGCCGGCATAGCTGTTTTTGCTTTCCCTCTCGAAAGTTATGTGGCCATCAGCATATTGGCTGGAGTAGTTATGCTTGTCGTGGGTACGGCCAAGCTGATTGCAGCCTCGGCCAGCGGCAATTATCTCATGATGAGAGGCTATGTCATAGTCGGAGGGGTCCTTGACCTTCTTCTCGGCCTTTTCCTCTGCATTTATCCAGGTGTAACCCTTGCTTTTCTTCCGATAATGCTCGGATTCTGGATGCTTTACAACAGCTTCGTGCTTCTTGGCTTTTCCGGCGACTTCGATACCTTCGGTGTGCCCGGGGGCGGCATCCTTACAGGAGGCGGAATTCTTCTGCTGATCCTGTCGATTATTGTCCTGGTCAATCCGTTTGGCGCGGGAATTGCCACAGTCATAGTCATGGCGGGTGTGGGCCTGATCCTGTTCGGGATCCTTCTCTGCTCTTTGTCGACAAGGATCAAGGATATCCACCTGAACTTTGATAAGGAAGACACCCGTTGAATTGAGTAGTGTAGTGTTAGTAGCAGTCGGATGGCCTCAGGAGGCTGTCCGACTGTGATTTTTGCAACATTTGTGACCGGTATAGACAACAAAGCCCTCCCGTCGTTGTGGATGTAAAACGGTAAATTTGTATGTCGAATATTGCGTATTCACACTAGCACATATTATTAACCAACTAACTAACTGTCTCTATGGAAAAGATTTTCCCGAAAAGACTCGTGACAACGTTCATCGCGTTGCTCGCGATTGTTACCTTGTGCGGGCAGACATTTGCTCAGACCAATGTAACAGGTAAGGTTACCGCTGCATCTGACGGCACTCCTGTAATAGGAGCCGGCGTCGTCATACTCGGTACCACCGTCGGCACAATGACTGAGGCTGACGGAACTTACTCTATGATGGTGCCTTCAGGCACAACCGAACTTTCGGTTGTATGCTTAGGCTACAAGACAGTCACCGAGCAGATCAACGGACGCTCAGTGATCAATTTCGTCCTCGAAGAGGAGTTTGATTCTCTTGATGATGTAGTCGTAGTCGGCTATGGCGTCCAGAAGAAGAAACTCACTACAGGTGCGAATCTCAATGTCAAGGGTGAGGAACTCATGAAGCGTAGCACAGGAAGCGCACTTCAGGCACTTCAGGGCCAGACACCAGGTATGCAGATTACCTCAACATCCGGTCAGCCTGGTGAGGGTATGAAGGTTACCATCCGTGGTCTTGGTACCACAGGAAGCTCTGGACCTCTCTACATCGTTGACGGTGTCCCTGGCGATATCTCGAAGATCAACCCTGCAGATATCGAGAGCATCGACGTCCTCAAAGATGCCGCATCTGCTGCGATTTATGGTTCGCAGGCGGCCAATGGTGTGGTTCTCGTGACTACAAAGACCGGAAAGGCTGGTCAGGCGCATGTGTATTTCGACGGATACTATGGTGTGCAGACCGTATATCGTCAGGCACGCATGCTCAACGCAGATGAGTATATGGTCATCATGGATGAGCAGGCGCTCAACTCTGGCAGTGTCCCTTACGATTGGTCGCAGTACAATCTTGCCGATACCGATTGGGTAGATCAGATGTTCCGCGAAGCTGCTCCTACTCAGAATTATACCGTAGGTGTAACAGGAGGTAACGACATGTCTGTGTATGCCCTTTCATTTAACTATACTAACCAGGAAGGTATTGCTGGAAGTAAGGAGAAATCAAGCTATGAAAGCTACAAGGTACGTCTGAACTCTGAGCACAAGGTTTATAAGGATCTTCTCAAGGTCGGAGAACATATGACTTTCGTATATGGTAATTCTGCCGGAATCGGTGTCGGCAACCAGTACAACAACACTCTCCGTGGCGCATTCAATACTTCGCCTCTTGCTCATGTCTATGGTAATAACTACTATGGTTGGGGGGACGAGAACGGAATATGGAATGACTCTGCATATGACAGTACCAACTGGTTCAACAATGATGGCAACCCTTATGCATCAATGATGCTTGGAAGGTCTGCCTCTTCTTCACAGAACTTCATCGGTGACGTGTATGTAGAACTGACTCCTGTAAAGGGACTTTCAATCAAGTCGACCGTCGGATTCTCTCACTATGCGTCAAATGGCCACAGCATCGGATACAATGCACGTTGGAATTCATACGGTGGTATTCCATCTGCTGATACTGATTATTATGCGTCTGTGGGCCAGAACCTTTCAAGCGGCCATAGCTTTTCATGGATCAATACTGCTACATACCAGACCTCAATTGCCGAGGATCATAATGTTACGGCGATGATCGGTTCTGAGTGGGATACCAATTATGGTGAGTGGATGTATGGAAACAACAAGATTTCCGTAGAGCAGTTCAAGGACTTCGAACATGCATGGCTCAACAACGGTTCGGATGACAATACATTCTGGGGTAAACCTCAGGGTAATGTCAATGATATTGACAAGACATTCTCAGCATTCGCTCGTCTTGGATATAACTATAAGGAGAAGTACATGGCCAATGCTACATTCCGTGCTGATGGCTCTTCAAAATTCGCCAAGGGTAACCGCTGGGGATTCTTCCCTTCGGTTTCTGCTGGCTGGGTGATGACAGAAGAGGACTGGCTGAACGATGTAAATGGTCTTGATTTCCTTAAGTTACGTGCTTCCTGGGGCCAGGTAGGTAACAAGAACATCACCAACTACGCATATACGGCTCCTATCTCGACAACAAACCATTCATATACATTCGGAACCAACTCTGGATCGGAACTGGGATCTGCTGCTGAAACTCTTGGTGCAGTTCAGGAGCGTCTTGCAAACTCTGACATCAAGTGGGAGACTTCCGAACAGCTTGACTTCGGTGTAGACGCCCGTTTCTTCGGAAGCCGTCTTTCTGTCAATGCCGACTGGTACCGTAAGATTACACGTGACTGGCTTGTGACTGCGCCTATCCCTGCTACAGCAGGTACCGGTGCTCCGTATATCAACGGTGGTGATGTGACTAATACAGGTGTCGAGCTTGCTCTCAACTGGAATGACCGCATCGGAAAGGACTTCAACTACTATGTGGGCGTGAACGGTGCATACAACAAGAACGTTGTAGGTGAGATTCCTAACTCCGACGGTATCATCCACGGTAATACAAATGAACTTTTCGATAATGCGAAGGAGTTCTATCGTGCTGAGAACGGACATTCTATCGGATATTGGTGGGGACTTGAAACTGATGGACTCTTCCAGAATCAGCAGGAGATTGATGAGCATAAAGCAGCCGGTCTTGGAGTGCTGCAAGCTGATGTACAGCCTGGTGACGTGCGTTTCGTAGACCAGAATAAGGACGGAAGAATTGACGATAACGACAAGATAGACCTCGGAAACGGTATGCCTGAATTTACATACGGATTCAATCTCGGATTTGACTGGAAGGGACTTGATTTCAATGTTACAGCATACGGTGCTGCAGGTACAGAGATCGTGCAGTCGTACAGAAACTTCACTAACAAGTATGCTAATTATACTACAGCAGTCCTTGGACGCTGGCATGGTGAAGGCACTTCATACAGGACTCCGCGTGTGACAGATCAGAATATCAACTATGCAGAGTTCTCTGACCTTTTCCTTCAGGACGGAAGTTACCTCCGCATCAGCAACGTCACTCTCGGATATGACTTTGCGCGTGTGGCAAAGGTAAAGTGGCTCAGCCAGGCGAGGCTCTATATTTCTGTGCAGAATGCATTCACATTCACAAAGTATGACGGAATGGATCCTGAGATCGGTTACGGTACTTCTGGTTGGTGTTCAGGCATCGACCTCGGATATTATCCGCATCCTCGTACATTCCTCCTTGGTGTAAATCTTCAGTTCTAACCGTTTAAATCAAAGAGAATTATGAAAAAGATTATTAGTAATATTGCAATAGTTCTGTTGGCTATAAGCGGTACTGCATGTTCACTCGATACAGAGTCGATGTCAAGTATCGATTCTCAGACCTATTATAAGACAATGGCTGATGCGAAGGCTGCTCTTGTAGGATGCTACGATGGTTATCGTCGTACTGCATCAGGCGGTCCTTCTCCTTCATTTTTCGAAGCTTCGGAAATTATGGGTGATGACTGCTTTGGCGCAACTGGTAACGGTGACGGTCGCGGCTATCAGGTGGTGGACCGTTTTGACCAGAGCCAGTCTCCGGCAGATATGAATCTCTTCGAAACCCTCTGGAAACTTTATTATGCAGGTATCTTCAATGCCAACTCCCTTATCGTGCAGCTTGACAATATCGCTTGGGAGGCATCCCCTGAGTTCAATACAAGCTCTCCTGAAGAGACTAGGGCAGCTGTAGAAGGCGAGGCTCGTTTCCTTCGCGCAGTCCAGTATTTCGACCTCGTACGTCTTTTCGAGCGCGTTCCTCTTCTTACCGAGCCAAGCAAGGAAATCGTACCTCAGGCTGAAGCTGATGCGACATATTCACAGATCTTCGCTGACCTCAAGTTCGCGGCAGAGAACATCAAGTATAACCCTACAAAGGAATGGCATGCTGCAAATGACGGCCGTGCTACAGCTGAGGCTGCAAAGGCAATGCTTGCGCGTGTATATCTCTATTATACCGGATACTATGGAAAGCAGCCTGCAGATCTTACGAAGGACGATGTGATCACAGGTCTGGAGGATATTGTCAATGGTGGCAACTATGGCCTTGTACAGGCTTCCGAGAACAATGGCTTCTCACGTATGTGGAGAGCTGCCGTAGCTACCGACAAGGGTGATGGACAGGGACTTGACTATCACGACTGGGTAGGAATAGGTTGCAAGGAATCTGATGTGAACGAATATGTCTTCACTATGAAGTTCAACTATACCCAGGATTACAACGGAGTCTCTACCGGTAACCGCTGGCTTGTGATGGTCGGACTTCGCGGTATTTCAAATGTCTGTGCTGTTCCATATGGAAAAGGATGGGGCGCTTGTACGGTAAATCCTGATGCCTGGAATGTCTTCGAGGCTGGTGATGCACGTCAGGCTTCTACCATCATTGACATCGCAGGTGAAGGCCGTCAGGAAATGTTCGGTGAAGTTGAGCTTGCAGACCAGAGAGAATACACTGGCTATAACCTCAAGAAATATATCCCGCTTTCATACAATGTCGGTGGACAGGCTGTCCCTGAGGTTCAGGCCGAGTCGACCTGGGAAGGTGGTCACGATTTCCAGATTTCCCAGTATCAGGACTTTGTAGTAATGAGATATGCAGACGTGCTCCTGATGCTTTCAGAACTCAAGGGAGATGCTTCATATATGAACCAGGTGCGTCAGCGTGCTGGCCTCGGTGATGTGGCATATTCTCAGGAAGCAATTGTAGCAGAACGTCATCGTGAGTTTATGGGCGAAGGTCTCCGTTATTGGGACCTTCTGCGTCAGGGTGTCGATTATGCGGCAAAGGAAATCGCAGGTACATGGAATGTGTTGAGCGGAAACCAGAAAGATGTTGTGACTATCGATGCTCAGAACATTATTTCAAAGCGCGGACTCTGCCGTATTCCTGACAACCAGATCACACTTTCAGGTAACGTATATACTCAGAACCCTGGCTGGTAATAACATTTAATAGAAACACAGTTATGAAAAATATAAGATTGTTCATATTGTCGCTTCTGTGCCTTGCAGGCGTATCTGCATGTATGCCGGAAGAGTATGAGCTCGGTCCTGTCGATGTGACCGCGGAAGAGCTTGTTCAGGGTATCGCTTATAGCATTACCCAGGACTCGACAGATCCTAATACGATCTACCTTAAGAACCTTATGACTGGCTATACTCCTCTTTGGGAGCATCCTCAGGGACGTAGCCAGAAGGATGAGATCACTCTCAAGATCGCCTTCAAGGGTGAGTATACATTCAAGTTTGGTGTTGAGACTCCTGGAGGCTATGTATATGGTGAGCCGTATGTGCTGGACCTCACTACTGACAATCTTTCATATGTGGATGATCCTTTATGGAACATGCTCACAGGAGGAAAAGGTCAGTCGAAGACATGGAAACTTGATGTCTCAGCGGACGGATGCAAGTATTTCGCTGGTCCTCTCTACTTCTATGGTACAGACGACTGGTATGGAAACGTAAACGGAGGTCAGGAGGCAATAGACTACAACGGTGACGGTGCCATTGATTCATGGAACTGGGCAGCAGACTGGGCAGGAAACGGTTCTTGGCTTTTCGGAGGTACGGGTGCAATGGACTATGGCACGATGACATTTGACCTGATCGATGGAGCTCATGTCAAGGTTACAAGACTCAATGCTGACGGCTCTACAGAGTCTGAGCAGAACGGTACCTTCCTCCTTGATACCGAGAACTATATGCTTACCATGTCGGATGCGGGCATTCTCCACGATCCTGGCCGTGATGCTATCGTGACCCAGTGGGGCAATGCACGTGTTATCCAGCTTACCGAGGACTTCCTCCAGCTTGGTGTTATCCGTGACAACGATCCAAACGAGGGAGCATGTCTTCTTCTTTATAATTATGTGTCACAGAATTACTGGGACAATCCACCTGTACAGGAAGAACCTGCAAAGCCATCTGAGCCTGTTCTTCCAGAGGGTTGGCAGGATGTCGTTGGAACTATTTCCCAGACAGCTATAGAGTGGAAACTTTCTGATCAGAATCCTCTCGACTGGTGTAACCTTGACGGTTCACGCATGAACGGCTGGCTGACTCCTGGCGAGTATGCTGATTGGCTCGGAACACCTGATCCTGCTGTATATGAAGGCTTCTCTCTTACAATGGACAGTGCAGACAATTCATACAAGGTTGTTGTACCTGATGGAACAGAGGTTGAGGGTACATATACTCTTGACGAAAAGGGAGTGTACACATTCGATAATGGAATACCGTCATTTACTGTTGTCGGATGGGCTTCATTCGCAACAACAGTCGAGAATCAGCTCCGTATCATGGAGATCGTTACCAAGAACGGAATAATCTCAGAAATGTGGGTCGGTGCGAAGGATCCTGCAAAGGACGAGTATATGGGCTATCATCTCGTGGCAAATGTCGGTGCTGGCGGTGGCGCGGTTATAGTTCCACCTGCTGAAGCAAAGGTGCTTTCTGTTGACAATACAAAGCTTGCTGTCGGTGACCTTGAAGGGAATGGTAATCTCCGTATCGAATTCTACAACGAGTGGGGTGCTACAAAAGCTGATCCAGCGGTTAATCTTGCAGACATTTCATTCTCTCAGGAAATGAATATCAGCATCACTCTCGGTGGCATCCAGCTCAAGGACGGTGCTGCAGGTTCGTATATAGGTGGTGTTTATTATTCAAACCCTGACTGGTCTGTCCAGTCTGATACAAAGAATGAGACTGCTGGAACAATGATCACAGGGAACGGTACTTACAATTTCAAGGTTCCGGTATCAGCTCTTGCTGAAAGCGCTGTTGTATTCGTGCTGGATATCGTAGGTCTTTCTACTGATCTTGCCGATGGTTCTACGCCGGTTGCTTATGTCAACAAGATCACCCTTGATGGTGAGCTACCTGCAATCAAGCCACTTGCTGTGGATAATTCGAAACTTGCTCTCGGAGATATCGAGAACAACGGCAATTATCGTATTGAGTTCTACAATGAGTGGGGAGTTACAAAGGACGATCCACCTGTGAATACTGCAGATATTTCATTCTCTGAGAATATGATTATGGCTGTGACGTTCAGCGGTATCGAGTTCAAGGACGGAGCTGCCGGTTCATATGTTGGAGGTATCTATTATTCAAACCCTGACTGGTCTGTACAGTCTGACAATAAGAACGAGACTGCCGGAACAATGGTGACGGGAAATGGTACATATGTCTTTACTGCTCCTGTGTCTGCACTTGCTGAAGGCGCTATAGTATATGTGCTTGATGGGGTAGGCATGAGTGCGGATCTCGTCGATCCTTCTGCTGTCAAGGTAAGTGTTGATGCAATCACGCTTATGTAATATTCAAGGTGACGGCCCCTGACCGGGCCGCCATCTTCCAGTTTTAAATACGCTTGATATGAAAAGATTTGTATTGACAGCCCTGTTGGCAGTGGCGGCTTTGTTCTCTTTCTACTCTTGCCAGCAAGAGAATCTGACTTCTTTGGAATATAAGATCGGAGTAGCCGAGTTGTCTTTTACTAAGGAGGGAGGAGTACAGGAATTCTTTGTTCAGACCTCTGTTCAAGTCAATGCATCGAGCAATGCCGACTGGTGTGCCGTTGCAAAGGAAACCTACTCTTCGGATAAGATCAGCAAGTTTACGGTCAGTGTACCGGACAATGCAGTTACAAGCATCAGGGAGGCGATAATAACTGTTACGATAGGAACAGATGTCACAGAAACAATAAAGGTTCGTCAGGCAGCGAATCCGATGATACTGACGAAGAGCTCGATTCAGCTTGACGATAATGCGCAGGATTTTGAGGTCGGAGTCGATGCTGTCGGAGAGTTTGAAGCCAGGACTGAGGCCTATTGGATCGAGGTGAAGACCAAGGCGGCTGACAAAGTCGTTTTCTCGGCACAGAAGAATGTCGCCGTCACGTCGCGAAGTGCAGAAATCATTTTCAGTTCTCTGGATAATGATGTTGTAGTCTATGTGACTCAGTCAGGTTCAACTGGCGAGGCTCCTGCTCCGGACAAGACAGGCATGGAATCAGATGCCAAGGACCTGATGAAGAAAATGACTCTGGGAATCAATCTTGGCAATACCTTGGAGGCGACAGGAGGGGAGACTGCATGGGGTGCTCCAAGGACGACAGAGACCATCATCAGGTATTTCAAGGAACTTGGATTCAATGCAGTGCGCATTCCATGTTCATGGGACCAGTATCTGGAACCTGGTGAAGACTATATAGTCAAGGACAGCTGGATGAACCGTGTGAAGGAGGTCGTTGATTATGTTGTGGATAATGATATGTATGCCATCCTGAACATCCATTGGGACGGAGGATGGCTTGAGAATGATATCCCTAACGGGTATAACGAAGATGTTGATGCTCAGCAGAGAGCAATATGGACTCAGATTGCGACGACTTTCCGTGACTATGACGAGCATCTGGTATTTGCCGGGACCAATGAACCTAATGTGGAAAATGCTTCGCAGATGGAAACTCTTCTGAAATATGAACAGACATTCATCGATGCGGTCCGTGCAACAGGAGGAAGGAATGCATACCGTGTTCTCGTTTTTCAGGGACCATCAACAGATATAAATAAGTCTGTGGAGCTTATGAATACCTTGCCTGTAGATGAAGTGGAAGACCGTCTTGCAGCCGAAGTGCATTTCTATGACCCTGTTCAGTTCTGTCTGCTCAGTGAGGACGCTTCATGGGGAAAGATGATGTATTTCTGGGGTAATGACCAGGGAGAATATGCAACTGGTGCATACTCAGGCAAATGGCGTAGCGATCTGAATGAGGACCATGTAGCAAGGCAGATGGCAAAGATGAAGAAGAAGTTCTGGGACAATGGCATACCTGTGATCATCGGGGAGTTCGGCGCTAGCACATGGAAGAATTTCAATCTTGGTTCAGAAGAGGAGAATGCGAAAGCACAGGAGGGCTTCTTGAAGTCTCATGCTGCCTATAGCGGTTGCGTTGTTAAGGAAGCCAAATCCAACGGCTGTGTACCTTTCTATTGGCACTGTGAAGGCGATATTATTGACCGCAGTGACAAACAGGTGCTTATGAAAGCATCATATGATGCTCTCATCGAGGCCGGCAAGACTCAATATCCGAACTAATTGACTATATTTACGGGAAATTGTTCCTGATGAAGAGATTCCTGTACATAATGATTCCTGTTTTCCTGCTTTTGCCTATGGATGTGGGGGCAAAGGCAGGAAAGTATATATTTGAACATGTACGTACATCAAATCATTGGATAAATTCCATATATCAGGATACGAATGGATTCATATGGTTCGGTACCAGAAACGGATTATACCGCTATACCGGTGATGACGCATCAGGAACCGATGCTGTCTGCGAAGGCGAATCCTTTTATGATATTCAGCAGGATGCAGATGGAAGACTGTGGGTGAAGAAAAGAAATGGATATGTGGTTTATGATCCTCGGACATGCACCGTCCTTGATGAAGTGAAGTCTGCTACGGAACTTGATTCCCGTCTTTGGATCGATGCTTTGCTGGTGACTTTAGATGGAGATTATTGGTGGAATGAGGAACAACATCTGTATCATAAGTCTTTGGGTTCGGAGAAAACTCTTGTAGCTGATGTCCAGGGGGATATCTATGATATCTTTGTCCGGAACTCGATTGTGTACGTCCTGACTGTTGAAGGACTTCTTTATCGCTTTGCCCTTGATGATAACGGAGAAATCACAGCTCTGCCTATGATGGGTCCTGCTCTCACTCGTCCGGAAGATAATATGGATTACCGTTTCCACTGTGTATTCGTTGATTCTTCTCAGAATATATGGTTGTCTCAGGGAGCAGGTGGTGTGTGGTATTATCCTGCTGGTTCCATGCAGGGCAGACATCTGACATCGTCCTCTTCACCGGAAAGGATACAGGGTGGTTTCATTTGTGCTATCGAAGAGGATGCGGATGGTAACATATGGCTTGCATCAGATCATGGTGGCATATGCGTCTGTGGCAAGGATGGAAGAGTAATCGAACGTCTCAGGAATGAGCCTGATGACAACAATACATTGGCAAGCAACGGAGTCTATGCTTTGTTCCGCGACCGCGAGGATAACATATGGGTGGGATATACCAAGAAAGGGATGTCGATATACAGGGGAAGGAACAAGACATGGTCGGTATCACATCTTATGACTCTCCACGAAGACGGATTGCCGGACGATGTCAATGCTTCTTGTGAGGATCATGAAGGGAACCTATGGCTTGGAACTGACGGATCCGGACTGCTTCGCATTGATCCGGACGGCAATGAAACCTTGTATAATACTTCCAACAGTGCTCTTAAAAGTAATGTCATCACTGATATCCACTGTGATTCAGAAGGACGTATCTGGCTTGGAACTTTCTATGGAGGTCTTTCGTGCATCGAGAACGGAAGAATGATGACATATTCTTACTCTGAGGATGACAATTCTCTGGCTTCCATGAATGTCTGGTCTGTAGCTCATGATGAGGCAGGAAGAATATGGATAGGCACATTGGGTGCGGGACTGCAGGCTCTTGATCCGGAAACAGGCATCTTCGAGACTTTCACTTCCGCCAGACATGGTCTTGCAAACGATTTTATCCATGAGATAGAATGTGCCTTGGACGGCAACATATATATAGCCACATCCTACGGTCTGTCAATCTTCAATCCTCATACGTGTTCATTCAAGACCATAGAAGGAAGCCCGGAACGGATTCATATGGCCCTGACAGGTCTGGAAGTTGATTCCAATGGACTTGTGTGGCTTGATGAGGATGGTCTCCTCCGAGTATATGATCCGGTATCATCAATGTATCATACTCCGTCACATCCGGCTTTGAAATCGGTCAGGAGTATCATTGAAGATGAAGATGGGGCCGTCTGGGCGATTACAGATGCCGGTCTATGCAGGTTGTCTGTGGAAAAATCCCAAGCAGATGATTATTCTTTTGATATATCGGCATTCAGTTTCCCTCAGCAGCGGGAGCTCCATTTCAACCAGCGTTCGGCATGCATGACTTCATCTGGGGATTTTGTGATAGGAAGTTTTTCCGGATATATGAGGTTTTCGCCATACAAATATTCTGAACCGCAAGGAACCGGCCGTTCTCAACTGTTCTTTACCGACCTTTATCTGGGAAATTCCAGAATTGTTCCTGGAGTGGAGTATGAAGGAAAGATTATCCTTGACCGAGCTATGGAGTATACTTCAGCAATTGAGCTTGACCATTCTTCTCCTGTTGTTCTCGTAGAATTTTCATGTCTTGATTATTTCTCTGTTCAAGAGCAGAATTTATATAGTAAGGTTGAAGGTGTTACCGAGGAGTGGATTGAAGTTGATAAGAATTCAAGGAGACTTACTATGGGCAATCTTTCACCTGGACGTTACAGGCTTATCCTGTCTCCTGATATGGAAGACCTTTCTGATGCAGTTTCCCTTTCAGTCCGTATCATGCCTCCATGGTGGGCGACATGGTGGGCAGTCATTATCTATATCCTTCTAGGTCTGTCAGGCATTATAACGTCATACGTCTTTGTGCGCAGGAAGGCCGAGGAAAAGAGAAGAAGACAGGAAGCTGTTGCAAGACAGGAACAGAGACATTATATGGATGAGATGAAGATGCAGTTCTTTACAAACATCAGCCATGACTTCCGTACTCCTCTGACATTGATTCTTACTCCGGTAGAAGAAATGCTTTCCAAGAAACCGGAATTGAAGGATGATACGTTCATTTCCACAATCCACAGGAATGCTCTGATACTTCTGAATCTGGTCAATGAAGTACTTGACCTTAGGAAAATGGAAAGATTCGGATCTGAACTTACTTTGGTAAAGGCTGATGTCGTCCGAGTGATTGAAGATACTGTATCATCGTTCATGTCGATGGCGGAAAGTCAGAATATTACTTTAAAGGTAGATACGACACTTTCCTCCATGATTCTGGAGATTGATAAAGGAAAAATTGCCAAGGTGTTGACAAACCTTCTTTCTAACGCATTCAAGTTCACCCCTGAGGGCGGAACGATAACGGTGATGGTTGAGGAAATCAGTGAATCGGCCTGTATTTCTGTATGTGACACCGGGCAGGGAGTTTCTGATAAGGATAAGAGAAAAATCTTTGAACGTTTCTATCAGGCGAAGAATAGCCCGGCCGGCAGTGGGATAGGACTTCATATTGTTCGTGAGTTCGTTCTCCTTCATGGGGGAGACATCACTGTCGAGGATAATGATCCTTGCGGTGCAGTATTCAGATTCACGCTTCCGATGAAATCATCATTTGCTGAAGAAGTTACTGATGGTGAAAAGAGTTCTTCTGCTTCGGCTGATGTGTCAAAGCCTGCAGTCCTTATTGCAGATGACAATATCGATTTCCGTACATTCATGAAGGTCTCTCTCAGTCAGGACTATAATGTATATGAGGCTTCTGATGGACTTGATGCTTTGAAGATGTTGTCGGATAAGGATATCGATGTGGTAATCTCTGACGTCATGATGCCGAATATGGACGGAACGGAATTATGCCGTAAGGTAAAGTCTGATATAAATACATCTCATATCCCTGTGATTCTTCTTACTGCAAAGGCTCTGCTGGATGATGAATGTTACGGTCTCGAGTCCGGAGCTGATGATTACCTGACGAAACCGTTCAATATGTCAATCCTGAGATTACGAATCGCAAAGTTCATAGAATGGAAGAAACGCTCAAAGAAGCTCTTTGAGAAGGAACTGGAGATAACTACAGAGCAGATTACTTTGACTTCCATGGATGATCGTCTGCTTCAGCAGGCAATCAATCTGATAAATGATAATATCAGCAATCCGGATTTCTCTGTATCAGAACTGTCAGCTGCTTTATGCATGCATAGAGCCAATCTTTACAAGAAACTTCTTTACATCACTGGAAAAACTCCAGTGGAATTCATAAGGGCTATAAGACTTAAGAGAGCGGCTGCCCTACTTGAAACTGATGGTGTATATGTTTCCGAGGTGGCTTATATGGTCGGCTTCAACTCTCCGAAGGTGTTTGCAGGACATTTCCGAGAGGAATTCGGATGCTCTCCATCTGAATATAGGAAAAAGCATAATAATAATTAAAACAGTACGCTCATAATATGAAAGTAAAAGGCATTATCTTGCTATTGACTTCAGCACTTATGCTGTCCGTGGCTTCATTGTCGGCACAGTCGCCATACCTTCAGAGCCAGACCTATGATGTCGGCCTGGACTTCGGTGATTATTCCCACACCTATTTCTTTGCTGATTCTATCTATGATGTCGATCCGTCTGATGCATCGGGATATATCAACTGGAAAAGGCATAGTCTGTTCGCCCGCCAGGCTTTCAATACGACCGTGACGGCTGTACAGCCTCTCAAGATGCTTGATTTCCCTGAACCGGAATATGACAATGATCCGAATCTACCTTTCGATATAGACTTTGTCACTCCCCGTACAGTACGTCTGAGGATATATACTTCTCCTGTGGTAATCAAGGAACAGCCGTCTGTGATGCTTGCTGAAGGCCAGCCTGCAACCTGCAATGACTGGACATACAGCAGGACTGAAGGAGAGCATAGATGGACCAGCGCCTATGGAACCATCGCGCTCGCGGAGAATCCTTTCAGGGTTGTCCTTTATGATGCAGAAGGCAATATGATGACTGATACCCGTACCTTGTCGGACAATGATTCCACACAGGTCAGGGTGTTGCCTTTCCAGTTCATCAGACGTTCGTCGGACAACAGAAGGAGCATAAATCCGGTATTCGCCCTGCATCCGTATGAGCGGATCGTGGGCTGCGGAGAATCTTCTACCGCATTGAACAAGGTCGGCCAGAAGCTGAACCTTTTCGTGACAGACCCGCAGAGTCCGGAGACCCCGGACATGTATAAACCGATTCCGTTCTTTATGAGCAACCGTGGCTATGGCATATTCATGCACACATCTGCGCCTGTGACTTGCGATTTCGGACAGTCCCATGCCCAGTCAATGAAGCTTTTCATGGAGGATGAGACTATGGACTTCTTCATCTTCTTCGGCGAGCCGAAGGAGATCCTTGACGAATATACGGACGTCACAGGAAAGCCGCAGATGCCGCCATTGTGGAGCTTCGGAACATGGATGAGCCGAATCAGCTACTTCTCACAGCAGGAAGCCTATGATGTCGCTGAAAACCTCAGGAAGCATCAGATTCCTTCCGACGTGATTCATCTAGATACAGGATGGTTCACAACGGACTGGGAATGTGACTATAAGTTCGATCCGGAGCGTTTCCCTGATGCTCAGAAGATGATCGATGACCTCAAGGCAGACGGATTCCATATATCCTTGTGGCAGCTTCCGTATTTCACTCCGCATAACAACTATTATGAGGAACTCATTGCAAAAGGACTCTATGTGAAAAATGCAAAGGGAGGAATGCCTTTTGAGGATGCCGTCCTCGATTTCTCCAATCCGGAGACAGTGGAGTGGTATCAGTCCAAACTTGAGGGACTCCTGAAGATGGGAGTCGGCGCCATAAAGGTGGATTTCGGAGAAGGAGCTCCTCTGAACGGCCTGTATCATTCGGGAAGAACCGGTCTGTATGAGCATAATATCTATCCTTTGAGATATAACAAGGCCGTGGCTGAAATAACGGCAAAGACTACCGGGGAGCATATAATGTGGGCAAGGAGTGCATGGGCGGGTTCGCAGAGATATCCTCTCCATTGGGGCGGAGATGCTTCCAATACCGATATCGGAATGGCCGCTACACTCCGCTGCGGACTTTCATTCGGACTCAGCGGCTTCTCTTTCTGGAGCCACGATATTGGAGGCTTTGTCAAGAGTACTCCGGAGAATCTCTACCGCAGATGGCTTCCTTTCGGTTTCCTTACCTCTCACACCAGAGCCCATGGAGCTCCTCCTACAGAGCCATGGCTTTATAATGAGAGCTTCACAGATGCGTTCAGACAGAGTGCTGAACTGAAATACAGACTTATGCCATATGTCGTGGCACAGGCGGAAAAATGTGTGGAAAGTGGTCTTCCTATGCTTCGCGCCATGCTGGTCGAATTCCCGGATGACCCTGTGTCTTGGCAGCTTGATGACCAGTACATGTTCGGATCTGACATGCTCGTAGCGCCGCTGATGGACGATTCTGATGACAGATATGTATATCTCCCTGAAGGCAGATGGGTTGATTATCAGACCCGGAAGACATATTCTTCGGGATATCATCGCATAACGGCCGGCGATATTCCTTGTGTCATTCTTGTCAGGAAGGGGAGTGTGATCCCTCATGTGCCTGTAGCGCAGAGCACATCAGAAATAGACTGGAATAAAGTGTATGATGTAAAATATTAAATCTTCTATGATATGTTCAGAATAAACACTGCCCTTTCCGCAGCTGCATCGCTTATGCTCATGATTTCATGCGGAACCAGGGAACAGGAAAAGCTTGTCACAGTCGGTAACCCGTATCTGCCTATGTGGGAACATATCCCTGATGGCGAACCATATGTGTTTGAAGATCCGGACAATCTGGGCGAATACAGGGTATATATCTATGGATCCCACGATTCCAATATCACCGAGTATTGCGGACGTGAGCTTGTCCTCTGGTCGGCATCTGTGGACAATCTCAATGAATGGCGTTATGACGGAGAGATTTTCCGCGTGACATACAATGCTGAAGGTGAACTTTTGAACGAATCCGGCCTTTCGGATGTGCTTTATGCTCCGGATGTCGCTGTAAGGACGGAAGCTGACGGCACAAAGATGTATTATCTGTACCCTAATGACCAGGAGGGTGGCAGACAGACTTTGATCGCGAAGAGTCCGAGACCGGACGGACCGTTCGAGGTCTGCAACTGGAGCGCGGAGAATCCGTCTGCTTCAGACGGTGTCCTGAGGTTTGACCCGGCGGTCTTTGTTGATGACGACGGCCGTGTGTACGGATATTGGGGATTCGAACGCTCATATGCAGCCGAACTTGATCCAGAGACGATGTGTACCGTAAAGGAAGGAACAGAGATAATCGAGGATATGGTACCAGGAGGCATGGAAGACGATACATTCCGTTTCTTCGAGGCGTCATCCATCAGGAAGATCGAAGATAAATATGTATTCATCTATAGCAGATGGACCAGAGACGGTGAGTTCGGCCTTCCTGTCACCAATTATACATTGGCATACGCTTACAGCGATGCTCCTCTGGGACCATGGACATATGGTGGAACCATAATTGACGGCCGTGGACGTGAGACGGATGAAAGCGGAAGACCTATAGCCTCTGCCACTGCGACCGGCAATACACACGGCGGTATCTGCAAGGTCGGAGACCAGTGGTATGTATTCTATCACAGACAGACCGGTCTCAACGAGTTCTCACGCCAGGCGATGGTGGCTCCGATTACAGTAAATGTAGAGAAGGGCAATGGCGGCAAAGTCGAGATTTCGGAAGGAGAATACAACTCTGAAGGTTTCTCTCTGGACGGACTTGACCCTCTTGAAACTCATTCTGCCGGTATAGCATGCTGGTATACAGGCCCGAGAGAGTCTGTGCACAATTGGCCGAACAAGACGTTCTTCGGTTCATATGTTGCTGCCGGCTATGGCACAGATGATAAGTTTGAGGCTCCGTATGCCCTCCGTAACAATCACAATCCTGTGGTAAACAATACAGACGGCTCTATCGTTGGCTATAAGTATTTCAATTTCACATCGACATACGGCAGTAAAGATCTCAAGCTCGTCATGAACCTTGTTCCTGAAGGAGTTGATGGTACAGTTACGGTTATGGCGGACAGACCTTGGACATCCCAGGGAGGAATTTTTCTGGGAAGCCTTGAGCTTAAGGCAGATATGCCTTGCGAGCCTGCAGACTTTGCTGTAGATGTGCCGACGCTTGCAGAGCTTACCGGAAAGCATGCCATATATCTGAAATTCACTTCGGATGTGGCTGACAAGTCTATTTGTGTCCTGAATAATATTAAATTCAAATAATCACTGATCATGAAAACTAAACTGAACCTTTTCCTTTTTATTGCATCGCTGGCCTTGACTGCCTGTACGGGAACTGTCAGGCAGGATGAGAATGGCGTTACCGTAAAGGTGCAGAACCCTGCTGAAAACGGTCCTGCTCTCGTCAGGCTGGAGGTGGCCGGAGAGAAACTTATCCGCGTGTCGGCTACTCCGGAAAAGAAATTCGCTGATCCCCAGAGTCTTGTGGTTCTCCCGGCACAGGAACAGACTCCTTTTACTGTGTCACAGAATGGAGATACTGTTACTGTAGCGACTTCAGCTGTAGCGGCCAATGTCCTGGCTTCAACCGGTGAGGTGTGGTTTACTGATGCGGAAGGAAATATACTCCTCCGTGAAGAGACAGGCGGAGGAAAGACATTTGAGCCTATAGAGGTTGAGGGAACTCACGGATATACATTCCGTCAGGTCTTCGACTCTCCGGAAGATGAGGCATTCTATGGCCTCGGACAGCATCAGGCTGACGAATTCAACTACAAGGGAAAGAATGAGGAACTTTTCCAATACAATACAAAGGTTTCGGTTCCACTCATCGTGTCAAACAAGGGCTATGGCGTCCTGATGGACAGCTACTCGATGATGCGCTTCGGTAATCCGCAGGATTACAGGCAGCTCGGAGAGGTGTTCAAACTCTATGACAAGACTGGAAAGGAGGGCTGTCTTACAGGTACATATGTCCCTGCACACGGTGAGACTCTGGTACGTGAGGAGCCGAAGATCTATTTCGAGCATCTCGTGGCTCCGGAAATGGCCCGCGTAGTCAATCTGCCGGAGGATTTCCAGTTCTATGGCTCGAATGTGACCTACGAGGGCGAGCTTGAGGCTTCCGCTACAGGAGACTATCAGTTCATCCTATACTACGCAGGCTACACTACTGTAACCATGGATGGCAAGGTCGTGGTTCCGGAACGCTGGAGGACAGCATGGAATCCTAATGCATTCAAGTTCAGCGTTCATCTTGAAGCAGGCAGGAGAATCCCGATCCGTATCGACTGGGCTCCTGACGGAGGCGTTTCATACTGCGGACTCCGTGTATATGATGTGGTTGATCCTGTTCAGCAGGCAAAGCATCAGTGGTGGAGCGAGATGACCAAGCAGATGGACTGGTATTTCATCGCAGGAGAAGATATGGACGAGATCATCAGCGGATACAGAACCCTTACCGGAAAGGCTCCTATCATGCCTAAATGGGCTATGGGTTACTGGCAGAGCCGCGAGCGTTACAAGACTTCGACCGAGATGATCGAGGCTCTCGAGGGCTTCCGCAAGAGGAATATTCCTATCGACAATATCGTGATGGACTGGAGCCATT
>JAEIGA010005296.1_pt1 | contig 19771 bp, 12 predicted proteins | sample 9270691 | NCBI WGS metagenome assembly JAEIGA01 (sample SAMN17057246, study PRJNA624740) | gut metagenome | biome: biome; isolation source: fecal sample | host: Bos grunniens | place: China: Xizang | collected 2019 | reverse complement strand
GCAGTAGAAGCGTCGAAGTCAGATGGGTTGAAGCGGTAGCTTACAGTTGCGAAAGTCTTGAGAACGTTCTTGCCGTCCTGTCTGTAGAACTTCACAGCCTTTGTGCCGTTGAAGAGCATATCTGGAACGAGGATAGCTGCTCTGAGCTCAGTGTTGGCTGCATCGATAGCATCCTTGATGCCGTCGAGCTCGCCCTGGATAGCCTCAACTGCTGTCTCGAGAGCGTCAATCTGCTCCTGGAGACCAGCTACGAGTGACTTGTACTCTGCTGTTGCGTTTGCGAGAGCTGCCTTGAGAGCTGTGTCGTCGTAGATAGTGTCGTGATCCTCCCAAGCCTTAACGAGAGCCTCGAGAGCCTTGATGTCAGCTGAAAGTGACTTGTTGAGAGCTGCGATAGCTGCCTCAACCTGAGCCTTAGCTGCCTCGATCTGCTCCTGAGTTGCATTCTCAAGATCCTCAAGATCCTCAAGATCAGCCTTGCCTGCAAGGAGAGCTGCAAGCTCAGCGATGTCAGCGTTTGCCTCAGCGAGAGCAGCCTGGAGTTCAGCGATCTGAGCTGCAGCCGCTTCATTTGCAGCGCCAGCAGCCTCCATTTCAGATACGAGCTCTTTCAACTGCTCAGCCAATGCCTCAGACATCACGTTGATCTTCTCTGTGAGTGCCTCGAACTGAGTCTGAACTGACGCCTGATATGCCTCGAAAGCTGCCTGAAGCTCAGCGAGCTGCTCCGAGAGCTCAGCTACGTCTTCCATAGTGGCCTCGAGCTGACCCTCAAGCGCTTCTACTGTGCCCTCAAGTGTCTCTACTGTACCCTCGAGTGCCTCAAGACCTTCCTGGAGAGCCTCAACGTCACCCTGGAGAGCCTCAACTGCAGAGAGAAGTCCCTCTACTGAAGCCTTAACTGTTGCGAGAGCCTCATTGAGAGCTGCATCCTCTGTCTGGAGAGCCTCGATAGCAGCAGTGAACTCTGCCTTTGCGTCCTCGAGTACCTTTGAGAGGTTTGCTACAGCAGCCTCAAGCTCTGTCTTGTCTGCCTTCTTGTCAATAGCAGCCTCGAGATCCTTCTTAGCCTGCTCGTAAGCAGTCTTGAACTGCTCCATAGCTGATACTACAGCAGCTACTTCTTCCTTTGTAGCGTACTGAGTGGTGACCTGATTCTTGAGATCCCCAAGAGCAGCAGTAAGCTCAGCTACCTGAGCCTTAGTCGCTGATGTCGCTTCAAGGTCCTCAACGCGACCGTTGATTTCCTGGAGGTCTGCAGAGAAATCAGTACATCCAACCAAAGCAACTGTTCCGGCAAGGATCAGTGTGCTAAGTCTAGTGAAAAAAGATTTCATAATTTGTTTATTTAATTAATTGTTGTTATTCCTGATATTGAAAAGGTGCGATTACTTTACGGTGCAGATGATCGCGCGGTTCTTGTCGTTCTCTGTGAACGGCTGCTCTGTGTCACCTACATAACTTGTAGAGATGCGGTCTGCCGGAGCACCAAGAGAGATCATCTTCTTAGCCACAGCCTCTACACGGAGCTTAGACACCTGCATGTTTCTCTTTGCAGAACCTGTCATCTTGTCGGCGTAACCTACGAGGTCAACTGAATAGTCTGGGTTTGCGATGAGGAACTCCACGAGTTTTACAAGCTTAGCCTCCTCAGACTTGCTGACAACTGCAGAACCGATTGTGAAGAAGATGTCTGTAGAATTCTCTGCGCAGATCTTTGCTCTAAGGGCAGCAGCCTCAGCAGCGGCCTTCTCAGCAGCGAGTCTGTCAGCCTCTGCCTTTGCAGCAGCAGCCTCAGCGGCAGCCTTTTCAGCAGCAGCCTTCTCAGCTGCAAGTCTCTCTGCCTCAGCTCTTTCAGCAGCCTCAGCAGCAGCGCGCGCAGCTTCCTCTGCCTCTATCTTGGCAGCATATGCCTTCGATGGAGCTGTGTTTCCACCGAAACGGAATGTCGCACCGAGGAATGCATTGATCTGTAAATCAGGATTGAAACCGCCTACAGCAGCCTTTGAATTGAATTTATCACCGAAGCCGTTTGCGTTTGCCTCAATGCCGAGGGCGAACTTCTCAGTGATCCAGAAATCTATGCCGGCACCGGCTCTAACAAGGAAGAAAGGAGTCTTCTCCCAGTAGCTAGCGAGAACTGTCGGATAGTCTGCAAGATACTTGCTTGCCTGAGTGTTATCGAAGCCATAAGCACCACCGATTCCAGCGAACACATACGGTGTCCAGATGCGGTCATGCTTGAAACCTCCGAAAAGGTTAGCAAGATCAAGCACAAAGTCAGCGTTAAGCTGAAGGAAATTGAAGTTGTAGATCTCGTCTGTCACCACAACTGTTCCCTTGCCCTGCCAGCCGCCGAGACCTACACGCACTCCCATCGCATGGTGGAAGTTATAAGTCGCAGAGAGCTGAGCAGCCGGAGAGACAAGTCTGCCGAACTGAGCCTCACCTACAGTATATGAAGCTCCGCCATGTAGTCTCCATCCCCAGTGTGGACGGAACTCGACCTTCTCATCACTCTTGCTCTGCTGTGCAAATGCAACGCCGCTGAATGTAAGCAGCACTGCAAGAATTGTTGATAAATACCTTGTCATTCTATAATAAATTACGATATAGTTCTTTCTGAAAGAGTCCTAAGTATCAAGTAACGTTCCATTAAATGAACAATCATTCACAAAACACACAAATTAGTGAGCAAAGTTATGCATTATAATTTATAACTACAAATTTTTCCCTCTTTTACATATCGTACCCCTCCCCATCAAATATATGGCCCATAGTCGTTTGTGTTATATCATAGCGCCAAATGGGCAATAAAATAATCTTATGGATAGTGCAATCAGTCCGCTCAGAACGGATTTTTCTTTACTCGCTTTCAGGTGTAATTAAATGAACGAAAAATTACACCTGTCACGAAAAGAGTAATATAATCCACAATATGACTAAACAGTTAACAACTTTGATTGCGGCATTGGCCATATGCTTTAATGTCGCATACGCTCAGCAGAGCAAGAGCGACGAGACTGTAGAATTCCGTCCTCATTGGGGATGGAGACTGCACGGTGGCGCATCCTACACTATGGGAGAGGCTTCTTTCAAGGATATGCTTTCACCTGCAGCGCAGCTGTCTGCTACCTACAATTTCCATCATGCCATGGGCGTACGCATCGGCCTTGGCGGATGGCAGGGCAAAGGAAGCGTCGTGGTGGAGGAAGGTATCTACAGATACAATTTCGTCCAGCTGAACGCTGATTACGTGTTTGACCTGGCAAATCTGATCGGAGGATTCAAGCATGACAGAATATGGACTCCATACGTATTCGCGGGAATCGGAGGAGCCTATGGATTCAACAACACAGAGGCTGGTGCATACCTTCCTGAGTACAGCACAGTACTCGGAAAGCATTGGGAAAGCACACCATTCTTTGTAGTACGCGCGGGTGTCGGTGCTGATTTCTGGCTTACAGAGAAATTTGCTCTCGGTCTGGAGGCCAACACCAACGCATACGGAGACAAGTTCAACTCGAAGGGAGCTACAGAAGGCTTCAATCCTGACTTCCAGTTCAATGCTTTTCTTGGCATGAAGTTCCGCTTGGGCGGAAACACTGCCCCTTCCAAGGCGTACGCCGCAAAGCTTGAAGCTGAAGAGGCAGCACGCGCTGCTGCCGAGGCTGAAGCAGCCAGACTCGCTGCTGAAAAGGCCGCTGCGGAGAAAGCTGCCGCTGAGAAGGCTGCCGCAGAAAAGGCTGCCGCCGAGAAGGCCGCTGCTGAAAAGCTCGCTGCCGAGCAGGCTGCTGCCGCTGCTGAAAGAGCTAGAATCTGCGCAGAAAACTCTACTAACATCTTCTTCACAATCGGTTCTGCAGTTGTCAGCAAGTCTGAGGAGGCTAAGCTTGTAAAACTCGTGGAGTTCCTCATGGCAAATCCAGACTACACAGTGGAGATCGTAGGTTACGCCGACAAGCTCACAGGTTCGTCGAAGAGAAACATGCAGGTTTCAAAGAACCGTGTAGAGGGCGTTCAGAAGATGATGGTCAAGCTCGGAGTGCCGGCTGACAGAATTTCATCAAACTATGTAGGTGACACAGAGCAGCCATTCTCAGAGAATGACCTCAACCGCGTTATCGTCTGCACAGTGAAGTAGTTCAGACCAGACCTTATAGAAAATACAAATAATCAATTAAATAATTTATCATGAAATCAATTTTCACAAAGCTTGGCACTCTCCTTTTCTGTGGAGCAGTTGCTTTGGTGGGTTGTTCTGATTTCTCAGCTGACCTTAAGTATGTCGACGAAAAGATCGACGAACTCAAGGCAAGCACTGAGCAGAATGTGAAAGCCCTCCAGAATGAGATCAAAGATCTCGCTGAGTCACTCGCTGCGACTTATGCCACTAAGGCTGAGCTCGCTGCAGTTTCAAACGAAGTGGCTGCAGTAAACCAGGCTGTCGAGGCTCTCGACGCACTTGTTGCTGCAAAGGCTGACGACGCTTCCGTACAGGAGGCTATTGACGCTCTCAACGCTAGAATCGATGCAATCAAGAGCTGCATCTGCGAGCCTGGTCAGGACGGAGAAGACGGCGAGGATGGCAAAGATGGAGAAGACGGTGAAGACGGAAAGGACGGAGAAGATGGTGAAGACGGAAACGACGGCGAGCAGGGTCCACAGGGTCCTGAAGGCCCACAGGGTCCAGAGGGTCCACAGGGTCCACAGGGTCCAGAAGGTCCACAGGGTCCAGAGGGTCCACAGGGTCCACAGGGTCCAGAGGGTCCACAGGGTCCAGAGGGTCCACAGGGTCCAGAGGGTCCACAGGGTCCAGAGGGTCCACAGGGTCCAGCTGGTGAGACTCCAGACCTTTCAGGTATCGAGGCTCGTATCGAGGCTCTCGAGGATGCTGTTGCTGCTCTTGAGGGATGCACATGCGAGGAGATCGACCTTACAGACGTATACGCTGCAATCGACGCACTCGAGCTCGACCTTGAGACATACAAGGCTGAGGTAGAGGCTACTCTCACCGAAATCAAGGCAAGACTCACTGCACTTGAGACTTCTGAGCTTATCGCGAAGATTCCTGAGCTCGAAGCTCTTATCGATGAGGTAAGCGAGGCTGCCGCACTTGCAATGCTCAACTCTGAACTCGCAATTGAGACAATCAACATTTCACTCGAGGAAATCTACGCAGCGTTTGACGAGCTTAGTGAGCTTCTCAAGCAGTTTGACGGAATAGAGGAAACTCTCCGTGATGTGTATACTAAGGACGAGGTTGACGCAGCAATCGAGGCTGCTCTCGAGGCTTATGACGGCATGAACGATCTCTTCGCAGAGCTTCATGACAAGATCGACGCACTCGCAGCTAAGGTTGAGGAGTACGCTTCTGAGCTCAAGAGCATCGTGATGGTACCTCAGATCCTCGTGAACGGAACAAACGCTATCGAGTTCAAGTCACTCGTATACGCTCCAATGGCAGCTGACAGCGATGAGGTTCCAGCTATCAACGACACAAACCGTAAGGTTATCGGTTCAAACGAGACTGTGGCATACTACCACTTCAACCCTTCTAACTTCGACATCAACAAGGCTACTTACTCTATCGTCTCTACAACTGTACAGACAAGAACTGCTGCTGAGCCAGTCGCTACTGTAGGTAAGGTTGCAAAGGTTGGCGACAAGGTAAAGGTTGAGCTCATCCGTGGCAACGGCGCTGACAACATGTTTGCTCTCCAGGCAAGACTCGACGACGAGACTGTAATCGTTTCCGACTATGCTCTTGTACTCGACGACCAGACAACTGCTGATGACCTCGTCATCACAGACAATAAGGGCAACGCTCTCTTCACTACACTCCCAGAGGTGAGCGCAGCAACTGAGCAGCTCGTGCTTAACTCATACGAGGCATACAACTTCGCTGACTTCGTTAAACCTATCGACCCTAAGTTTGCAGCATACGGCATCGAGTACAAGTACTCTGCAGTATACGGCGAGGCTGTGGTAGAGGCTGACGGTACAGCAAACCTCAAGGCGGCTGACGGCATTGTTATCGTTAAGGTAGAGGCTGTATGCGGCGAGGATGTTATCCGTCGTGCATATGTAAAGGCTTATGTAAACTACTATGAGGTAGATGTACCAGGTGTATACTACATCACTTCAGCTACAGCAACAGTAACAGCATCACGCGTTGCATTCGAGGTTGCTGACTTCGCAGTATGGGCACAGTCTATCAAGGACGCTCCAGACACAATCAACCGTCTTAAGGGTGTAGCTGGTGTCCTCAAGGAGATCGCGACTATCCTCGCAAGCGACGAGGTTGAGCTCCAGAAGCTTTATCTCGTAGCAGAGCAGGCTAAGATCGCATACGAACTCCTTAACGGCGTACCTGGCTTCGTTTACAAGTACGAGACATTCTCAGGCTATGGCGAGGCTACAGTAATGGCAAACTTCCTCCCTGAGGTAATGAGCATCCGCGAGTTCAAGGCTGTTCTCGAGATGATTGAGGAGAAGTACCCACAGGCTAACATCGGAAACGCAGCTGAGGCTTTGAGCAAGTACATCCCAGAGTCATTGAAGAACAACGCAGTGATCTCTTGGATCCTTGAGGAACTCCAGAACTTCCAGCTTTCTGACATTCTCGAGAATGAAACTGTGATCAACCTCCTTGAGACAGGTAACGAAATCGCCCAGGGTCTTGGTCTCAGCATCCTTGACTTCGAGCGCATCAACGCATACCTCGTGAAACTCGTGTCAAGCATCGTCGGCGAGAACAACTACGGCGAGGCAGCAGCAGAGCTTTCTGCTCAGGCAATGGCAAGGGCTGCAGCTGAGGAGATGCTCGAGAACCACTTCAATGAAGTTAATGAGAAACTCATGGCCAACTTCGAGGACGGAACTTGGGGCAAGGTACTCGACTTCATCGACGTAGACCTCAACCTTGAGGACGAGACAGTACAGAGCATCCTTGACTTCCTCCAGATCACTGACTACGTAGTAGCTGTAGAGGCGGCTCTCCAGGAGATCGCAGGTATGGGCGAGGACCTCGTCAAGTACACTTACAACTCAGACGACATCGCTTACGTAATGGGTGAGACTGAGAGAATCGAGGTAAAATAATATAACCTTCAGATGATATTATGGGCCGGGATTCAACTGTCCCGGCCCGTATTATGAACTGAAAGACCTTATAAGATACAATGAACAGACTGACCGCTGCAATCATCGCAATATTCGTATTGTGTGCCGCTCCAGCCTTTGCACAGGTTGAAGAGGCAGGCACTGCCGTGCCGCAGCCGGACAGGAAACATTCGTTCGTTGCATTCAAGACCAATTTGCTCTATGACGCTGTCCTCGTTCCAAACCTAGGCATCGAATTCAATGTCTATGACAACTGGACAGTATATGGAGACATCATGTATGCCGGATGGGACATGCCTTCGGCACATTTCTATTGGAACTTCTATGGTGCTCAGTTCGGAGCACGCAAATATTTCGGACGCTTGGCCGACCAAAGAGACATTTCCGGGCATCATGCCGGCATCTACGGACAGATGCTCGCATATGACCTTCAGGCCGGTAACTTCGGTCAGCAGACCAGCAACATAAACATTGGAGCCGGTATCGATTACGGCTATTCATTCCCCGTCAGCAACAGCCTCAACATCGATGTTGAGGTGGGTATTGGCTACCTCGGGGGAAAATATTACGAATACGTGGTTACAGAGGATCACTATACATGGCGCGGAACAATCCAGAGAGCTTTTGTCGGACCGACAAAGGCTGCGGTTTCGCTCGTATGGATCATCAGACCACGCAAAACTTTGACTAAATGATGAGACGTTGCGCTAAAATAACGGCATCGCTCATCATCTTCATCTCATTAATGGTATCAGCGGTGTCTTGCAGCAGGGATCACGACTTCGGTTTCAAAGATCTCTGTTTCTATCACCCGCACACTGCACCGGTAACGGTGGGAATCAACTGGAACAAGTTCCGCCACATCGAGGAGCCTACAGGTATGACAGCCTATGTCTGGCCGATAGACTCGGACGAGGAGGCATACAGCATTGTGACGCATAATCTCACCTCCCTCACACTCGACCTTGAGGCAGGACTCTACAACGCCTTTGTGTTCAACCAGACGGCATCGGAGTATTCAACACTTGAGTTCTACAATCTCGAAGATTATGACAAGGCTGAGGCACGAGTGATCCAGACAAAATCAAGTTGGTACGAAACAAAACTTCCCGACACAAAGCTGGGAGAGGAACCCGAATGGCTTGCCATTGACTGCGTCGAAGGCATCACTGTCACTGAAGAAATGGTTGAGTTGGCAGAGCAGGAGTTCCTTGCCTCGCTGAACGAAGCCGGACAATATAAGAGGGCTGCGACAAAAACCCAGAATTACATCGGAACCCTTGAACCAAAATCAATAATCAAGAAATTGGACATATACGTCCACTTGGAGAATGTCCCATTCCTAAGATCCGCCCTCGGAGCCATCAAAAAGATGGCTGAAGGCTGCTACATTTCATCTGGTCTCACATCCGAAAGAAAGGTCGACCACACCATTGAGTCATGGGCCATGATATACGAAGAGGATCACAACGGAAACATCAATATGATGAAAGGTGCCCTCAAGGCAACCATCACAACATTCGGACTTCCGCAGGGACATAATGGCAACGCTGAAGACAACAGCCTATACGTGAAACTTTTGCTCGTGGACAATGAGACCATTGTAGAAAACGAGTTCCCGATAGGCGACATCATAGCTGATCTAAACTCATACGACGGCACTCAATTAGACGAGAAAGGCAACCCTATCTGGCCGGAAGTGCACATCCATTGGCCGGAACCGCTTCCTGAAGTTGAGCCAGTTGGTGGCGGAAGCGGAGCATTCGATGTTGGAGTCGGTGATTGGGGCGATGAAATTGTAACCGAACTTCCATTAATGTAGTGAAATGATGAGAAGTTTAAAGAACATATATAAAGTAATTGCAGCAGTGATTCTGCTGATCTGCACTCCAAAGATGGCGGAAGCTCAGGAGTGGGCTGTATCCACTAATGTGCTTTCATGGTTAAATCTTGGCACCATCAACGCTGAGGGAGCCTATAAGGTCAATGACCATGTAAGTGTCAATGCGGCTCTTGCCATTAACCCGTGGCAGATAAACACTCCGACATTCGTCACACTACGCAACCGTCAGTATGGCGGTCATATGGGTGCCAGGTACTGGCCATGGCACACCTTCTCGGAGTGGTGGGTAGGCGCCAAGGTGCAGTACAAGAACTTCGAGCAGGTAGGACTGCTCAGCTCGAACCTGATGAGAGGCGACGCCCTTGGAGCGGGACTCTCGGCAGGATACTCGATGATGATCGCAAAAAACGTCAACCTGGACTTCGGACTTGGATTCTGGGGAGGCAGACTGCTCAGTTATGTCGAATACAACGACAACATCGCGAACCCGTCGAAGATAAGGACGGAAGGACCTAGGAACTTCATATTCCTTGACAGCATAAGTGTATCGGTAGCATATATTTTTTAAATGTATAGGACAAAGGGACATATTCTTCTTGCAGGACTGCTTGTTCTCCTTGCGCTTTCCTCTTGCTCGATCAAGAGGCAGCTGAAGGCGTTGCATGCAGGCCAGCTTGACACTGTCACATTCAACATGCCTAAGAGGTCAGCGTCGCCGAATACCATCTCGACCAAGAATATCGCTCAGGACACCATCATAGTCAAAGACGCCCAGGGTAACGAACAGTTCCTCATGAAGGCGGTGCAGGACGAGGAGACCGGAGAGATGGTGGCGACCGAGGTGCTCGAGGCTGCGACAGTCACAGCACGTTTCCAGAACATCGCTGAGCGCCGAGGCAAGGTCGATCTGGAGTTCCTGGTGACAGTGCCGGAGAACCTCATGAACAAGGACTGGCAGTTCAGGCTCTACCCTTCGATGGTGATCCAGGAGGACTCGACCACGCTCGACGCCATATTCGTAACAGGAGAGGGCTACCGCGAGCGACAGATCCAAGGACAGGAGAGGTATGACAAGTTCGTGGACAGGATCATCACAGATGACAACGAATTCCTGAACATCTATCAGTTCGAGCGATTCCTGAGCCGCAACATTCCTGAACTCTACGCCTATAAGAACGACACCACTATCGTGTCGAAGGAAGAATTCGAGGCAAGTTACGGAGAACGTGAACAGGAGATTGTAGAGCACTACATCAACAAGCTCCAGAGAAAGATGAACAACTCCCGCAAGGCAAGGCAGGAGAAAAAATACAGGCAGTACGTCAAGGTGCCGATAGTCACAGAGAAGGTAAGGCTTGACAGTGTGGCCAAGACAGGAAGCGGCCAGGTGGTCTATCATTATGTGCAGACCATCAACACCCGTCCAAAGCTCCGCAAGGCGACAATCTACCTTACAGGTGAAATCTACCAGCGCGACAAGAAGATCTACAATCTTCCGGAGTTCAAGCCTCTTGACTACTACATCAGCACCACATCGTCGTTCGGAAACTTCGACGTTGTGAAGTACATGACCCAGATCATCGAGAGAAGGGCATACGCCAACACGGCATACAGAATCGAGTTCAAGGTGGCCAAATCAGACATCGACCCGACACTTGGCAACAACGCCGAGGAGATCGCCAGGATCAAGGAGAACCTCAGAAGCCTTCTTGACAATGAGGAGTTCGACCTGGACTCCATCATCGTGAACGCGACAGCATCGCCGGAGGGCACATATGTAAGAAACGGACAGTACGCCCAGGCCCGCTCCGAGGCGGTGACAAAGTACTTTGACTCCTTCATCAAGTCCTACACGGACAGCTTGTGGAGAGCACGTGAGGCGGAGAAGGGATTCTCCATCTCCATCAGCAACGAACTTGACTCGCTGATGACAGAGGAGATCGTCGCCGCAGAGCCGACAGACACCATCCCGGTGATCAAGCTCACCGCACGAAGCACACCGGAGAACTGGGAGGACCTGTTGGAGTACATCAGGGAGGACACGGTGATGACAGACGACCAGAAGCAGCAGTACTTCGACCTCCACGACAAGCTCACGCCGGACGCGCGCGAGGCGCAGATGAAGGGATACAGATGGTATGCATACGCAAAGAAGGACATCTACCCTAAGCTCAGAACCGTTAAGTTCAACTTCTACCTGCACAGGAAGGGCATGGTCAAGGACACCGTCCACACCACCATCGTCGACAGCACCTACGCCAGAGGCCTGCAGGCACTCAAGGACATGGACTACAACACAGCGATCGCACTCCTGGGACCGTACGAGGACTACAACGCCGCGGTGGCGTTCATCGGACTGGACAGAAACCTCACGGCGCTGCAGATCCTGGAGAAGCTGACAGGAGACAAGCAGACGGCACAGGTCAACTACATGCTTGCCATCGTCTACTCCCGAATAGGCAGAGTCCAGGAAGCGGTACAGTGCTACCTCAACTCAGTTGAGCAGGAGCCATTCTTCAGGCACAGAGGAAACCTCGACCCTGAGATATCGGTCCTCATCAAGCAGTACGGACTGTTCAAGGAGGACGAGGAACTGGAATATTGGTAAAAACAAATACAACAAAATATTAACAACTAATGTACACAATTATGAAAAAGCTTTTGTTTCTGGCTACTGTGGTGATAGCTGCCGCAGCAAGCTGCTCGAAGAGCGAGGTGATCAACGCACCAGGCGCTGAGACCCCTATTTCATTCAACCCTTACACTGGCCGCACTCCTGCCACCAAGGCAACCGTTGCAGGCATTACTGATCTCGCAGCATCAGGATTCCAGGTTTACGCCTTCATGGATGATGCTACTGCTGACGGAGTAGTGGACGGCAAGGGTATCAACAAGACAGACAAGCCTTACATGGATAAGGTTGTCAAAGGTGACGAGACCGGTGTTAACTGGACATACTCAGGTAACATCTACTGGCCGGCATCAAACTACCTTGACTTCGTGGCTTATGGAAAGAATGCCAGCGTTGTAGAGGATACAGAATTCAGAACCAAGATTTATTACACTATTCCGGCGGCGGTATCTGCTCAGCAGGATCTCCTTGTTGCCGCTCCTGTAATCGACAAGCGTCTCCCACAGGGCGAGGCAATCACAGATGCTGACGGACTGGTTAATCTTACATTCTCACACCTTCTCTCACGTATCGGATTCTCACTCGTGACAGAGGGAGAGGGCAGCACCTTGGTAACATTGACTCAGGTAGACCTCGTGGGTAACTTCTACACACAGGCAGAGGTAGACCTTACTCAGACTAAAGAGACTGAGCTTAAGATCGGAGAAGACAATGCCGTAGTAAAGGCGAATCGTCCTTATGTGTCTCCAAAGGCAGGTACAACACAAACTCTCACAACATATAGCCTCCTTGGAGCTGCCATCGGTACAACAGGAGCAGATGACGCTTCATTTACCAGCGCAGGCTCAGCTGCTGGCGTACCAGTATTCAACAACAGCGCTTCTTATGACCTCAAAGATGCTAATGACAAGAACAAAGTAGCGTTCGTGGCTAACGAAGTTGCAGAGAGCGAGACAGAACTCAACAACCGCTATATGATGGTATATCCTATGCAGGATTGGGGATCTGTTACAGTTGGAGAAGGTGAGACAGCAAAGACACTTACTAACGCACAGCTCGTTGTGACTTACTTCCTTCCTAAGTATGGTGAGTTCGAGACCATCACTATCGACCTTGTAAACGCAACTGACAAGACCCCTATCAAATTCGACGCTGGTAAGTCATATGAGTTCAAGTTCAAGGTTTCAACATATGAAATCGGATTCGAGGTCACTGTTGAGGCATGGGATACAGCAACTGGCGTTGGTACCGACCAGGTATTCGTTCTCTGCTAATCTAACCACAGGTATTACACTTTAAAAATCAGTTTTCAATCATGAAAAAGATATTGTTTTCAATTTTTGCGCTCTCAGCGCTTCTTGTAAGCTGCTCTAAGAGTGAGGTGATCACAGCACCTGGTGCTGACAGCCCGATCGAATTCAACCCATATATCGGCAAGGCGGCAATCACCAAGGCCACTGCTGACAATGTTGACACACTCAAATTGAAGGGTTTCCAGACATATGCATTCATTCACGCACCTAACGGTGCCAACTACGCTGGCGACCCATATATGAATAAGGTTGTAACATACGATAATGACAAAGCGAAATGGGTATACGATGGTAATGCATACTGGCCATCTACAAACCAGCTTGACTTCATCGCTTACGGTCTGAATGCCCAGGATGCAAACTCAGCAAATATCACAGAGAACCTTACCGGCACTGCCCCTTCTATCACATACGTAGTACCTGCTGTTGTCGCTCAGCAGAAAGACCTTCTCGTTGCTAACCCACAGCCAAACCAGACTCACGGTAACACAAGCAAGAAGGTTCAGCTTACCTTCAACCACATGCTTTCACGTATTGCGTTCTCCCTTGTAACTAAGAACAGCAACTCTATCCCGGTAACCATCACTAAGCTTCAGCTCAAGGGTAACTTCTACACTCAGGGTAATGTGGACCTTACAGCTGCCGCTCCTGCAATCACTCAGGATAGACAGGCTGAGGTAGTTTACGACCTCCTCCCTAGCGGATCATTCACACATGTCGCTGACGGCAATGGTGTTCAGATTTACGACAACTCAATGCTTTATGAGCTTACTGGCGCAAACGGTGAGGACTATAGCGAGGCTGAATATGCAGAGAAGACATTTGCAACTGACGAAGAAAAGGCTGCTGCACAGAAAATTGAGGGATACAACTCGCTCAACAGCTATATGATGATCATCCCTACAGCAGGTGAAACTCCAGTGGCAGCTTCTGTTGACATCACATACTTCCTTCCTGGTGCAGGATACTATGACATCACAGTTCCACTTTCTGTTAACGGAACACCTATCTCTTTCGAGGCTAGAAAGGCATACAACTTCAAGTTCAAGGTATCTACAAACGGTATCAGCTTCAGCGTGGGCATCGATGGTTGGGATGACACATCATTCGGATCACAGGAGTTCGTGCTCAGCTAAGTCAAGCTACTTGACCTAACTTAAACTTCAACAATCCTGGCAGGCCTGACCGCCTGTCAGGGTTCCAATGAAAAAGAAAATGAAACAACTGCACTACATATTGCTCATTTCCATTCTGCTTACCGGCTGCCGCGGTGAGGAGCCTGTGCGCGTTCCTGACGAAGCGAAACCGATAGGACTGTCTGCAGGAGTTCAGTCCGAAGACAACACCAAGGCATTGATAAACAATGTCAATGGTCTGGCCGGAGATGGCTTTGTGGTATGGGGTGCATGGACACAGGATTCGGATGACAACCTGGACTACACCGGAGACTATGCCTTCGGCTCAACCAACAGGGTATTCGGACTGAAGGGAACTAAAGCATATTATCCTGATTGGGACTATGCTCCTCAGCGTTTCTGGACTCGCGGAACGTATGCTTTCGCAGCTGCCCTTCCGGCTTCAGCCTTCAGTTCAGATCATGCAATGCATAACGACAATACAGTTTCCGGCGGCATCACAGGCCAGATCGGAACGGATGGAACACTTACATTGGGAACGTGGGACCTTCGAGCAAAGCAGATCGATCTCATGGTAGCCTTTGACAATGTGGACAACACATCCAATACAAAGACAGACTCCGACAAGGTGAACCTGCTGTTCCAGCATCAGCTGGCGCAGATATCCTTCAAGGCAAACTTTGCAGCAGATAACCTGTCAGCAGTCGAAATAAAGTCCATCACTCTCTACGGAAACAGTTACACAGCGACTCAGGCGACATTTGCATTTGACGACAATGATACGGAGGCCACAGATGACGACCAGATCACAGCCAGCTGGACATTAGGCGCGAAGGCTACATCCAAGACCGATCATTTCGCTCAGGCGACAGGCTCATGGAATGTCTCGGGATCGACTATAATGGAAGAAGTACTCGTGTTTCCGGAAACATTCAACTTCACCATCGTAGTGGACTATGTCGAGGCATACGGCGGAGCATCTGCGACGGTTTCGCAGTCGGGCTCGGTTTCGGGAACATGGGAGGCAGGCAAGAAATATCTCTACGAGTTCACCCTGTCTTCAAAGAACATTGTGTTCAGCGAGCCGGTAGTCACACCATGGGCGGCAAGCGCACCTGCTGACGACATACCTGCAATGTAATGCATAAAAAGTGATTCAGATGAAAAGACTAAAATACATATTGCTCATATCAGCCGCTGCCCTTGCAGTGGCCTGCGGCAAGCATATACCTCAGCCGGATCAGCCTGACTCACCGTCATTGTCACGCTCCTACATCTTCTTTGACGAGGAGGTAATGGACTGCACCCAGACAAAGACCGCAATGGTAGAGGGAGACAAACTGCCATCCGCTGACGGCACCGCATTCGGAGTCATGGGATATGTGAACGGGAACATCATCTTCAACAACTCGACATACCACCAGAACGGAATCGCCGAGGTGAAAAGAAACGGTGCAGGATACGACAAGTCATTTACTTACCAAGGCCTGGTCCAGTGGACTGATGCTACCTCAACGCATAATTTCTATGCGTTCTATCCGTACAAGTTCAGCAACCTGATCTCAGTAGGAAACGACCAGATGCCATACATCAGATATGCCCAGGCAACCACCACCGACAAGATGGACGACATCCTGACTGCATCTGCCGGTCTCCTGAAACGACCTATCGTCACCCTGACTTTCCAGCACAGACTCTGGGCACTCGATGTCACTGTAAAGAATGAGAGAGAAGAAAAGGATCTCGTTTACAATCCTGAGACAGGAAATCACGACGAGCTTGTTCCGTTCATAATCATAAAGAAACTGACAGTTGAGCTTGACGGGATACCATCGGAAGGCAATATTTACCTGAACGGCAATGTCAGCCTTCCTACTGATCCGTCTAAGATAGTGAAACTGACAAAGACCTTCAATCTTAACAAACAGTACAATCCAGGTGCAGGTGAAACTGTGACAGGAGAAGATTCGTTCCTCTTCCTGCCATGCGGCTCATTCAAGTACAGACTCACAGTAGAGTTCGAGAATGCATTGGGAATGAGTTACACAACCCGTTACCCTGAAACCTACAAGGTCGACGGCAACGGAAACCCTATCCTTGCAAACGGAGAGCTGCAGTGGGATTGGGCAACCGCCCAGGGTCCTGACAGGGACAACAACGGCACTAAGGACGGATTCCTGGCCGGCAACAGATACACACTTGATATCGTCAAGGATGACTACGAGGTCAAATTCATCTGGAAAGAGACCGATTGGGGCGAATGGAATGAAGAGGCACAGCAATGGGACAATATCAGAGTTGAGCATTCGTTTAGTTAAAAGCATTTATGAAAGATATACTGAAATACATATTCATCATTGCAGTAAGCAGCGTCATGTGGGCATGTGCGCTTGAAGAGCCATTTGAGCAAACTCCGGACAGCCCAGAATGCGACAAGGTCGAGATCATTGCACGCCCGACCAACTTTGTAAAGAAAAATGTCACAACTAAAGCCGAAGACGATTTCATCCTCGGCATCGAAAACGACATCCACACCGCGTTCTTCCTGATGTATGACAGCAACGGCCGTCTGCTCAGATATGAGAACCTTACCGCAGACATTTCATCCTCAACAGAGACCATGTCACAGACCATAAAGACAGACAAGGGTATGACAGGTATCACTGTCTGCTACATCGCTAACCTCCCTGAGAGTTTTGTCAAGGAGAACATGACGTCTCTGGAGAAACTTCAGACGGCAGTCATCGACTTCAGATCGACAACATCGACCAAATTCAGATTTGGCAGAGTTGCCGACACTGGATTGGTCGGCGTACCTACCATAGACCTGGACGACAAAGCCTCAACAGCAAACGTTGCCTGCATGCCAATGCTCGGAACATGGACAGGAGACCTCACTGGAGCGACAGGACCGGAAATTGAAGTGCCGGTAAAGCGATTGTTCGCAAAAATCGGTTTCAACATCAACCTTGATCTTACTGACGGTTCTGCAAATGAAGAGTCTGTCCCTCAACTCATACTCAATTCGATCGTAGTCAATAATATCCCTACAAGAATGAAGCTTTTCCCTCAAGAGGGTGAAAGCGAGATGGCATATGCCAATACGGGATTCCTTACCAGCGGATACAGGGAAGTTGTCGTATCAGATCCGGAAATCAAAAACGGAGAAAGCGTATCGTACTTCTTCTATGTTCCTGAATATGTAGTCGAGCCAAATAACAACTTCGAGGATGAAGGATGGTACAAGGAAAGAAACGAAAGATACAAGCCGGAACTAATAGGTTCAAAGAAGGCTACATATGTATCTTTTGACGGAATCCTCACCAAGCAAGGCAAGGAGATGGAGGTCACCTACAGAATCTATCTGGGAGAGAACAACTTCGATAGTTTCACGATGAAGAGAAACTATATGTACGACAACTTCATCAGGATTCATGGCACTGCATTCGGTACCGGCAAGGACATGATGGGAATTGACCACAGGGTAGATGTGAAGTACACCGGCTTCCTTGTAGGATTCCAGCGTGCAACCCTTCTGGACTCTCATTTCGAGGTCCGCCCTCTGCGTGTGAAGTTCGCACAGGAGTTCATCGATCAGCACAAAGCGACCGGAGGAACTCTTAAGGTGGAGATTCTCTCGGCAACCGACGAAGAGACAACTATTCCAAATTGGTTGCGTCTTGAGAGGCCAAAGCATAACACCACAGATCAGACCTATTGCCTTACAGGCGATAAGTTCAATCATACAAAGAGAAAATACTTTACCACAGATCTGGTCTCGGTGACTCTCAAGGATAACGTATCCGTTTCATATGAGCCGTTTGCCACTGCAAATAACGGAGGCGACCTCAAAGGTGACGTGCCGGTGTGGGTCTACATAGACGAATACAGCGCAAACTCTGTGAGCGACTACAGCGACGAAGCAGTAAGAAGAGCCAGAATCAGAGTTTCATTCACTCCTGCAAACGGAGATCCTGTTGTATCACAGGACTTCAGTGTTCAGCAGCGTGCCATCTACCCTATTCCGACTGTGGATCCCAATGGTGTCAGCCGAACATACGGTATCGAGTACTTCGAGGAGTACCTGCACAACTACGACTCCCAGGACAACTACGGAGCAGACGGCGGTGAATACTTCACATCCCAGAATGGAATCAAATGGGGCTTCGACGGTGTGCAGTTCTCCGACACCGACCGTGCGCTGTACTTTACAGGAGACGATGGAATCATAGACATCGATGCCCTGGCTAACTTCGCCACAAGTGACATGAACTTGTTCTATGACTTCTATCTGGACCGTGACAAGGATTCCGAAGATGACCAGATCGCCACTCATGACTATTCAGGTTATAGTTTCAATCAGAAGATTATAGCACAAGAAAAAATTGCCGAAATTGACAGGACTTTAGCTCAAAATACACAGAGCGTTATTGAGTATTGTTACAATAAGAATAAAAGGAACGAGAATGGGGATGTTGTATACACATATAACACAACCATAGATACACCCGGCACATACACTCATACAGAATACTATAAAATTGGTAGTTGGTTTTCAACAAAACACTATTCCATCACATGGACATATGACTACACTACTTCTACAACATACACTCACACTAATAGCGATAATCTGAAATGGTTCGCACCTGCTATTGACGAGCTAGAGGACATCGTTACAAATGGAGTTAACCATGAGTTTTTCAGTGAAGTGTTTGTAGACAACCTCTACTGGTCAGCTCAGCCGGCATATGATAGAAACTATTTCCAGTATATTATCGGTCTAGGCGAAATCAAGGATGAGAGTGGTTTGGGGTGGAATATTCAAGCTATTATTGATTTCTTCGGCTTTGAGTTAATACGTAGCACCTATGGAGTGTACATGAGTGACAATACTACTTCTGCGAGGGCAACGAAATATGACCCTTACGCATCAACTGGTAATAACTTCATTTCCAGCGACTTGAATAGCACCAATCCAAAAGAAGGATTCAAGAAGGCCACAACTATGTACGGAACAGCAACTGTCGATAATTACGTTTATTATCCTAATGCTGAAGATGGAGATTATGTATATAGTAAAATAAATACCTTCACATTCCTTGGCTTGAGCAGTCCGTATTATTCAATTAACTGGAGAAACGGAGATGTTGTAGCAATGACATCATATAAGAAAGAGGATGGAGTCACTGACATAATCCTTCCGGAAGGCATTCAGAGCCGAAACTCCGAACATCGAGTACGTTGCATCTACAATCCTACACCTCCTGAAGAAACAATTGTGGAAACAGGATCATCAAGAAGTCCATACGTACTCAGAGCAGGTAGCAGAAAGGAAACATCCGAAGGTCTTTTGCCAAGTACTCTTAACAACTATGAAAGCGTTTCTTCGCTTCCACGAAATCCCAAATATCCGCCACAGTAACCTATCAAACCAACATAGCCATCACCACCGCCGAAGATTTTTTCTTCGGCGGTGTTTTGTTTAAGTCTGGAAAATTTATGTACTTTTGGCCCCATTGTCAAAAATCGAAAATTATTCCGTCCTTTTGATATTTTTTTCAACCTATGTGGTCGAATGTTTGTTCTTTAGGAGTAATTTTCGTAACTTGAGCTATAATACCAAAAGGCTTAAACTATGATTGTGGGTTACGTTAGAGTCAGCACTAACAAACAACACCCCGAGAACCAAATTGAAGAAATCAACCGGTATGCCCAGGCT
>JAEIGA010005295.1_pt1 | contig 19773 bp, 18 predicted proteins | sample 9270691 | NCBI WGS metagenome assembly JAEIGA01 (sample SAMN17057246, study PRJNA624740) | gut metagenome | biome: biome; isolation source: fecal sample | host: Bos grunniens | place: China: Xizang | collected 2019 | reverse complement strand
ATACCTTTTTTATGTGTATAAAATGAATAAAAAAGTATTATTTAGATAATATTTATAGTTAACTAAAAATTTTAAACACGTAAGAAAAAGAGTTAGGAGAGTTGCTTATGGATGCAAATAAAATATTTATTAAATCTTTTTTAAAAGTTTTTGAAGATGAATCTTTTACAGTTAGATTTTGGGATGGAGAAGAAGTTAAAGTAGGGGATAAAGATTCACTATTTAAAATAATATTACATAGCCCTATCAATAAAAAAGAATTATTGACAAGTACAACATTAGCTTTTGGTGAAGCCTATATGGATAAAAAATTAGAAGTAGAAGGCGATTTTCTTTTAATGCTTAATACTGTACTTAAATATAAAGAAAAATTTTCAACGGACTTTAAAGGATTACCAAAGCTATTCTCTAATATAACTTCAATGAAAAAACAAAAAGAAGAAGTTTCATATCATTATGATTTAGGGAATGACTTTTATAGTTTATGGCTAGATGAAACAATGAGTTATTCTTGTGCTTATTTCAAGAATGAAAATGATTCCATTTATGAAGCTCAAATGAATAAGATTCATCATCTTTTAAAGAAACTAAATTTAAAAGAAGGATTATCTTTATTAGATATTGGATGCGGTTGGGGCTCTCTTCTTATAGAGGCTGCTAAATTATATAAAGTAAAGGGTGTAGGGATTACACTTAGTCAAGAGCAATATAATAAATTTAAAGAAAGAATAAAGGAAGAAAATTTAGAAGAATACTTAGATGTTAGATTAATGGATTATAGAGAATTAGAAAAATCTAAGATGACTTTTGATAGAGTTGTAAGTGTTGGTATGCTAGAACATGTTGGTAGAGAAAATTATAGACTATTTATGAAAAATGTTCATACTGTATTAAAGCCAGAAGGTATATTTGTACTTCATTATATAAGTGGTCTTTATGAATCAGAAGGGGATGCATGGATGAGAAAATACATATTCCCTGGTGGAGTTATACCTACACTAAGAGAAATGATATCAATTTCTGCAGATTATAAATTCTATACAGTAGATGTTGAAAGTTTAAGAATGCATTATGCAAAAACTCTTTTAAAATGGGCAGAGAATTTTGAAAATAATTTAGATACAGTTAAAGATATGTTTGATGAAAGATTTATTAGAATGTGGAAAATGTATTTATATTCTTGTGCAGCATGCTTTATAAGTGGTGTTATTGATTTACATCAAATTGTATTTACAAAAGGAGTTAATAATGAATTGCCACTTACAAGAGAGTATATGCTATAGATTAAGGTTGCTTTTTAGCAATCTTTTTTTATTAAAATTAAAAAGAAATTATTTATACTATTATTTTTGTGAATAATTAATAAGGAGATAAAAATTATAAGGAGAGATACTTTTGAAAAAATATACAAATGAACAATTAACAAATAATATCATATCAATGTTTAAAGTTAAGGTACAAAAAGACTATGATAAAGGAAATACAAAAAGAGATGTTCATTCAAAGTGTACGGGTTTATTAAAGGGATATTTTGTAATAGATGAAAATTTAGATAAAAAGTATAGAGTTGGTATTTTTCAACCTAATAGAGTATATCCAGCTTTAATCAGGACTTCTAGTTCAAATCCTAAGGTTAAAAGCGATAAATCGTTAGATTTTAGAGGATTTTCTATTAAGGTACTAGGAGTAGAAGGGAAAAGGTGTACTTATGATGAAAAGCAAACTCAAGATTTTGTTTTAATTAGTAATGAAACTATGCCAATTGGAAACCTAAAGCTTTTTCATGACTCAATTTATTATTTAAATAAATCAAATCCAATAATGATAGGTATAAAATTGCTTATTCACAATAATATACTAGAATTAATAAAAACAATGAAGAATCTAAGGCATATATCTAGTCCTTTAGATATAAATTACTATAGTACAACACCCTATTTATTTGGGGATAAAATAGTTAAATATAAAATTATACCTAAATCTAATTATAAAAGCACAGTACCTAAAAAGTTAACAGACAATTACTTAACTACAAATATGCAAAAACATTTACAAAAGGAAGAAGCAGCATTTGATTTTCTTGTTCAATTTTGGAGAAACAATAAAAAGATGCCTATTAACAATGCAAGTGTAAAATGGGATGAACACCTATCTCCATATATAAAGATAGGTGAAATTAGAATACCAAAACAGGATTTTATAACTAAAGAACGATTTGAATTAGCAGAAGTATTATCTTATTCTCCTGGTCATTCATTAGTAGAGCATAGGCCAATAGGTGATATTAATGAGGGTCGTATGAAGATATATGAAGAAATGTCTAAGTTTAGGCATGAAAGAAATAACAAGAAACTTTTTGAGCCAACTAAAGAATATTTTGATAAAATAGATAGATAAGACTAAATAAGATTTATAGGAGAACAAAATGAATATAAAGCCTTTAGATATACTATCTAAATATTATGGATATACAAACTTTAGAAAAGGACAAGAAGATATTATAAACTCTATAGTTAATAAAAATGATGTATTAGCTATAATGCCAACTGGTGGAGGAAAATCTATTTGTTATCAAGTACCAGCGCTTTGTTTAGATGGAATAACAATAGTTATATCTCCATTAATATCTTTAATGAAAGATCAAGTTGATACATTAAAAACTATGGGAATAAAAGCTACATATATAAATAGCTCACTTTCAAATAGCGAATTTAATGAAATATTAAGTCATATAGAAGATGATAAATATAAAATAATTTATGTAGCACCAGAAAGATTAGATAGTTTTGAGTTTATAAATTTAATAAAACATAAAAATATAAGTCAAATTGCAATAGATGAAGCACACTGTATTTCACAGTGGGGGCATGACTTTAGAATTAGTTATAAAAGAATACCAAACTTTATAAATACTTTAGATAAAAGACCAATAATAACAGCATTCACTGCAACTGCAAGTGATGAAGTTAGAAATGATATATTAAATATATTAAACTTACATAATCCAGATATTTATATAACAGGATTTGATAGAGAAAACTTATCTATAAATATAGTAAAGTCATCTTCTAAGAATAGATACTTATTAGATTATGTAGAAAATAATAAAAATGAAAGCGGAATAATATACGCAGCAACTAGAAAAGAAGTTGAAAGCATATATGAAGGGTTATTAAAAAGAAACTATTCAGTATCAAAATACCATGCAGGACTTAATAACGAAGAAAGAAAAGAAAATCAAGAAAAGTTTATAAATGATGAAATAAAAATAATGGTTGCAACTAATGCCTTTGGTATGGGAATTGATAAGCCGAATATTAGATACGTTATTCACTACAACATGCCTCAAAGTATTGAAAATTACTATCAAGAAATAGGAAGGGCAGGTAGAGATGGAGAAGAAAGTAACTGTGTTCTTTTATTCACTCCAGGAGATGTTCATACTCAAAAATATTTAGTAGAAGTAGGAGTTGAAAATCCAGCTAGAAAATTAGTTCAGTACAAGAAACTACAGCAAATGGTAGATTTAGTTTATAGTAATGGATGTTATAGAAAAAGTATATTAAATTACTTTGGAGATACATTAGAGGAAAATTGCAATAATTGTAGCAACTGTTTAGAAGAAGGAGAAGTAGTAGACAAAACATTAGATGCACAGAAGGTTATTTCATGTATTGCAAGAATGAAAAGAAGCTTTGGAGCAACTATGATTATAGATGTACTTAGAGGTTCTAAAAATAGAAAAGTATTAGACCAAAACTTTGATACACTTTCTACATATGGAATAATGAAAAACTACTCATCCGAGGATTTAAAAACATTTATAAATACATTAGTGTCACATGGTTTTTTAGATGTAGTTGAAAATATAGGACCTAGAGGAAGCTATCCAACCATAAAGCTTAATGAACAATCTATGAAAGTTATAAAAAAAGAAATAAAAGTTGAGTTTAAAGAATCTAAGGTTACTAAGGTAAAACATATAGAAAATGAATTATATGAAAGACTTGTTAAATTAAGAAGTGAAATTGCATCAAATGATTCTATAGCACCATATATGGTATTTGGAGATGCGACATTAAAAAATATGGCAAGTATTTATGCTACAACAAAAGAAGAAATGCTTAGTATATCTGGTGTAGGAGAAATTAAATATGATAAATATGGTAAGAAATTTGAAAATATTATAAAAGAATATTTAGTTGAAAAAAATATAGATAAAAATAATATAATTAAAAGTGATAAAGATTCTAAGGTTAAAAATGATGAATATTTTGAAGTTAACACTGATAAAAATCTTTATGAAAAGTTAAAAGAGTACAGATTAAATGTAGCAAATTTAGAAGGAGTACTTCCTTATATGATACTTAGCTCAAATACTCTAAAAGAAATAAGTGGAAGATATCCATTAGATAATGAGCAACTTAAGGATATTGGTGGTATTGGACCTGTTAAGATAAATAAATATGGAGAAGACATTATAAACATAGTAAAAGAATATATAAAAGAAAATAATATAAATCCAAAATGGGAAGAAAAGAAAAAACTTAAATTAGTTTTAGATGGTGATAGTAGAAAAAATGATGAGATAGTTTTAGACCTATTAAATCAAGGAATGTCCTTAAAAGATGTTTGTAATGAAGTTGAAGTATCAATATCAACTGCTCTTGGATATGTTTGTGATTATATAAATAATGGAAATACTATAAACTTTGAATTAGACTTAGATAAATTATATACCTCAGGTGAAAAAGATATAATTATAAAAGCTATTGAAAAATTCGGTGATTATAAAATAAGTCTTATAAAAAAGAACATTCCTGATTTTATAAAATACGAAAGTATTAGAGCTGTTATTTTAGAAAGGATGCTTGAAAAATAATATTAAATTTCTAAGATGAAATTATAGTGAATTTTTGTTCCATAAAGTTTACTTTATATTTATTATAAGATAAAATTAAATTACACTTATATAATAATTTTAGGAGAGTAGATAATGGGATTAGCAGAGTTTGATTTTATTGAAGAATCTATAGAAATGTTAAATTCTATGAGTTCAACATTAGAATTAATTGGAGATGAATTAGAAGAGTATTTTGAAAAAATCTTAGATTTTAAAGAAGAAGATTATTTAAATATAAAATCAAGAGTAAAATCTGAAAGTAGCTTAAGAGAAAAGATAATTAGAAATAGATACTTAAAAAAGTATAATGAAGCTGAAAAACTAATTCATAACCTTTCTGATTTAATTGGAGTTAGAATTGAATGTAGATTTATTGAAGATGAAAATAAAATATATAAAGCTCTTAAAAAGTACTTCAGTAAAAGCGATGATAAAGTTTATTTTTACAATAAAGATAATCCAAATATAACTTTAAAATTAGGAGAAAAACAACCTAAAAAACAAAAAAATGGTTTTGAAATATATAGAATAGATGGTGAATTTAATTATTTAGATAGACAAATAAAGTTTGAGCTTCAAATAAAATCACTAGTAAACATTTTCTGGAGTGAAATAGAGCATAAAGTTATTTATAAAAATAATACTTATCTTTTAGAGGATAGATTTTTAAAGGATATGATGAAGTCTATTAAAAATAATTTAACAATGATAGACAATCAACTTTTAAATATATATAAAAACTTTAATAGAGGACAAGTAGAACACAGCAACAATAATAAAAAAGAACTTGGAAAATTGCTTGCTAAAATGACTTATGATACATTTTCTACAAAAATGAAAGAAAGCATAGGTTTTGTTGTTGATTTTAAAAAGCCTTGTGAAACAATTATAAACTATTCATTTAGTAAAAATGATGAAGATATTGATGAAGATTTATTTGTAGATTTAATGATAAATGGATTAGGAAGAATTAATGATATATCAAAAAAAGATATAGATTTTAATAAACCAATTAAATTTGAAACAAGTCCAATATTAAATGATGAATTCGAAAGAAAACTTGGTGATTATATAATAGATAGATTAAATAGTGAATTTGCATGGAATTTATTCTTTAGAATATTATTTGAGATAGAGCCTTATAACAATAAAAAAGATTTTGAAAACTTTATGAAGTTTATAAAAAGAAAGGTTATATCAAGTGAAAGTATAGAGCTTCTTATAAGCAACTTTGAAGATGAAGGTGCTTTAATAATAAATGATTTATATATGAGTATTTGTAATATACTAATTTATGTAGATACAGTAGAAACTATGTATGACTATAATCTTGAGAAGATAAATTATATTGTAGAAGAAGTTGTAAATAATATTTGTAGAGAAATAAAAAATTATAATGATTATACAGAAGAAAAAGAAGATATACTAAATAATATGGAAAGAAAGATTATTAAACTATTTCTATAATTAATTTCAAATTATAATTGATAAAAGTATAATTTACACATATAATTCTATATATAGTATTTTAACAAGTTTTAATATTATAGAATTATTACATCAGATATGGTAACTTACAAGACTATAGTAAGAATAGAGGTTTAATACGGGTATGATAATTATTTTATTATATCTTTCCTTTTTAGTTTTTTTAATTTGTTTTGGGATAAGTAAAATTCTTAAACAAATCAAAGAACTACCACAAGATGATGATTTAGATAAATATCAAAAATACTAAAATTAAAATAGCATTTCTTTAAAGAAGTGCTATTTTAATGTAGAAGGCATAGAGGGAGAAATATGATAGACAAGTATGGAAGAAATGTAAATTATCTAAAAATACATCTAACAGATGAGTGTAACTTAAATTGCATTTATTGCGACTTAGATAAAGAAAACAAAAGAAATGACTTATCTCTTAATCAGTATAAGGTTATAATAAAGTATATGGCTGAAGTTGGAATAAAGAAAGTTAAGTTTACAGGAGGAGAACCAACTTTATATCCTTATTTAAATGAGTTAATTCACTTTTGTAAACATGAGTGCAATATAGATGATATATCTATAACTACTAATGGGTTAGATTTATTAAATCATGTATACTCTTTAAAAATGAATGGTTTAAATGAAGTAAATATTAGTATAGACTCATTAAAAGAATATAGATATAAAGCGATAACTACTAATGGAAATCTAAAGCAAATAATAGAAAGTATAAATGCTTGTTTAAATGAGGATATAAAGGTAAATATTAATACATTACTTATAAAAGACTTTAATGATGATGAAGTAAATGATTTCTTACAGCTAATAAATTATAATCCAGTGAACGTTAGATTTATAGAATTAAATGAAAATAAGATAGATATAAATATTTATGAAAATGGTTATTTAGATGTAGAGAAATATTTAAATGGAATAGAAGGTCTTTATAAAACAAGTGATAATACTTATACTTATAACTATGCTAAAGGTAATATAATTATAAAAAATAAATGTGGAAGTTGTGAAGATTGTAGTAAAATAGAACTTACTAAAGATGGAAAAATAATATTATGCAGTGAAATAAAAAGTGAAGCAGATATAACATATTACCTTAATAGGCCACTGATATTTAGAGAAATTTTAAAAGATATTATTATAGAAAAACCAAAAGGGCTTATCTAATTAAAGATAGCCCTTTTATTATTTTAATGAGCAATTCCCATTATTGTACTAAGTATAAAGTATAATATAAATAAGAATGTTAAAATATACATAGTATGTGAAACCTTCTTAGCTTCATTACAAGCCACTCTTAATATAGTATAAACTATAAATCCAGCGGCAATACCATTTACTATATTGTAAGTAAGAGGTATAGTAGCAATAATAACAGCTATTGAAATAATATCTATTAAATCGCCTTTTTCTAAATCAAAGAAAGTTTGAATTAATAATATTCCTATATATATAAGTACAGCACTTATAACACTATTAGGAATTAACTTTATAACTGGTATTAAAAATATGGATAATAAGAATAATACCCCAGAAGTTATAGCAGCAACTTTTCCTCTACCACCAGCACTTATACCAGAGTAGTTTTCAGCAGCAACTATAGTTGAGCTAGTTCCGAGTAAACCAGCCATCATATTAGAAATCCCACATAATATAAAGTTCTTTTGGAAATCTTTCTCTTTTCCTATTGCACCTAATGTTCCGTATAAAAGGCCCATGTTTTCAAATATTATAACTACAGTAATAGATAAAACAGCCATAAAGAATGGAACACTAAAGAAATCTTTAAAAGATAAACTGAAGAAAACTTCTTTAAAAGCGCCTATATCAAATGAACTAAAATCTAAATGATCAAGTGATATTATTCTCATTAATAAAGCAAGTACTGTTCCTACTAGCATACTTATAAGAATAGCACCATTAACTTTTCTTAACTCTAGAATTAATATAATTGCTAAAGTAATTAAAGTTAATATAACTTCTTTATCACCTAAGTTTCCTAAAGATACTAATGTAGCATCATTTGCAACTACAAGTCCACTTTTTTGAAGACCTACAAATAGTATAAAGAATCCTACACCTACTGTTATAGCATGCTTTAAACTACTTGGAATAGATTTCATAAGTATTGGAGTAAGTTTAGTGCCTGCAATCAATGTAAATATTAATCCACTCACAAATACAGCACCTAAAGCTGATTGCCAACTAAGTCCCATCGACATTACAAGGGAATAAGCGAATAGTGAGTTTAATCCCATTCCAGTTGCAATTACAAACGGTGTATTTGCAACTAATCCCATTAAGAATGTAGATAATGCACAAGTAAATGCTGTAGCTATCATAGCTGCATCTGTACTAATACCAGAATCCGATAGTATTAGAGCATTAGTCATTATTATATAAGCACTTGATATAAAAGTAGTTATACCTGCTAATACTTCAGTTTTAATACTGTTGTTTTGATTCATGCTTTTTTCCTTTTTCTTTAATTTTCAAATGTATAACCCTCGCCCGCCCACATAAAATATGCTTGTATATCTTATCATTAATTTTTTTTTATGTCTATAAAAACTTTATTTATTAATTATCAATTATAGTAAATAATAAGATATTTATGTATAATTTAAAGGCGAAAGATAGGTGAAGTATATGGATAAAATTAGTATAAACAATATTATAGAAAATAATACAGATAGAAATAGATACAATGCAGGATATATGTACTTTAAAAGAAACTTAGTAAAAGATTTTTATTATAAAAATGAAGATAATGTATCCACTTTTTATGGAACAGTTATAGATGATTATGCGAATTATACAAGCTTAATAATGATAAATAATAAAACAAGAGCAATAGTAAACTGTAGCTGTGATTGCAAAGATTTTATATCAAAGGATAATCAACCAAGAATATGTTCTCATATTGTAGCAACTGTTTTAAAAGGATTAGAAGGAAATGATAATCATGAAGATTATGAAAAAGATAATGAAAGTATAATAAATCCAAGTATTTCTTTAACTATTAATCAATCTAGAAATGGGTATATGGGACTTGATTTAGAAATAGAAGGTATAGATAAGAATGAATATAGAAGAGCTTTTAATGCTTATAAAGAAAAGAAAAAGCTTTATAGAATTTCAAATGGTGGATATTTAAATTTAGAAAACAAAGATTTAGTAGATTCTTTTAAATTAATAGATAGCTTAAGTATTTACTTTGATTTTGATAATATGAAAATACCTAATAATAAGGCTATGTATTTAGAAAATTTTATAGAAGATTTAGACTTTGTAGATGGTAAGAAATATGCAAGTAATATTGCAAAAAGATATAAGATAGTTTCAAATAAAAGTTATGAGGTTCCAAGTAATCTAAATGCAAAATTAAGAGATTATCAAATTCAAGGATACAATTATTTAAAAACACTTGCAAGCTATGAATTTGGTGGAATACTAGCTGATGAAATGGGTCTTGGTAAAACTATTCAAACTATTACTTTTTTACTTTCTAATGAAAATAAAAAAGTAATAGTTATTACTCCAACAGCCTTAGTTTATAATTGGAAAAGTGAAATAGAAAAATTTGCACCATCCTTAAATGTAGGATTATCACATGGTAATAAAGCAAATAGAGAAAGTATAATAAAAAATTATATGGATTATGATATTATACTAACTACTTATAATACTTATAAAAATGACCAAGAAGAATATGAAAAAATATTCTTTGATTATTGTATTATAGATGAAGCTCAAAATATAAAAAATCCAGACTCTTTAATTGCTAAAAGCATAAAAAAAGTAAATGCTAAAGTAAAATTTGCATTAACAGGTACTCCAATAGAAAATAACTTAATTGAGTTATGGTCTATATTTGATTTTGTAATGCCAGGATACTTATATACAAAGGAAACCTTTAAAAGAATATTTGCAAATGAGTATGCAAATATTCCAGAACTAAAGAAAATGATACAACCCTTTATTTTAAGAAGAAGCAAATCTGATGTTATAGAAGAGTTACCTAAAAAGATAGAACATAAATACTATGTAGAATTAGAAAAAGAACATAAAAGAGCTTATAATGGTTTTGTAAAATTAGTAAAAAGCAAATTAGAAGAAAATAAAGATGATAACCTAGTTATATTTTCATATCTTACAAAGCTTAGACAATTAGCCTTAGCACCAGAGCTTATGGTTAAAAACTATAAAGGTAAAAACTCTAAAATAGATTTATTAATGAATTTAATAAATGATAATAGCGATAGAAAAATATTAATATTTTCACAGTTTACAAAGGTTCTTCAGTTAATTGGTCAAAGATTAAGTGAAAATAATATAAGCTATAGTTATTTAGATGGTAAAACTAAAGCAGAGCAAAGAGTTACTTTGGTTGATGAGTTTAATAGTAATGAAGATAAAAAGATTTTCTTAATATCATTAAAAGCAGGTGGAGTAGGCCTTAATTTAACTAGTGCATCTATGGTAATTCATTTTGATCCATGGTGGAATCCTTCTGTAGAAAATCAAGCAACTGATAGAGCACACAGAATAGGACAAAAAAATGTAGTTGATGTAGTTAAGTTAATAAGTAAAAGCACTGTTGAAGAAAATGTAATTGCACTTCAAGAAGAGAAAAAAGACTTAATAGATAGTGTAATAGATAGTGAACTAGAAAATAGCAAGGTTTTAAAAAATTTATCAAGAGAAGAATTAATAGATTTATTTGTTTAATAAATTTATGAAAAAACATACAAAATTATTATATAATATCAATAAAAAATAAATTACACCACTTGATATATTTTATGCGGAGGGAAAATGAATAAAGCAGATAAAATATTTAAAGAAACAATGATAAAAATTTTAACAGAAGGAATAAAAGATGAAGGTCCTAGACCATATTATCCATCGGATAAATCTCCAGCTCATAGTACATTTATAAGTCATCAAGTTCATACATATGATATATCTAAGGGAGAGTTGCCAATAATAACTCTTAGACCAATAGCAATAAAAAATGCTATAAAAGAAATACTTTGGATTTACCAAGATCAAACTAGTAGCTTAGATGTATTAAAAAATAAGTATAATATACATTGGTGGGATGAATGGGAAAGTAAAGATAGACCAGGAACAATAGGACAAAGATATGGAGCAACAGTAAAAAAATATAATTTAATGGATAACCTATTAGAAGGGATTAAAAAGGATCCATATGGAAGAAGACATATAATGAACCTATGGCAAGAAGAAGATTTCAAAGAAACAGATGGTCTTAAGCCTTGTGCATATGAAACTATATGGACAGTTAGAGGCGAATATTTAGATATGTCACTAACACAACGCTCATCAGACTTTATAGTAGCAGGTCATATAAATGGAATGCAATATACAGCATTATTAATGATGGTAGCAAGACATTGTGGACTTAAACCAGGTAAATTTACTCATTATATAATAAACCTTCACTTATACGATAGACATGAGGATAATGCAAGATTAATGATAGAAAGAGAAGCTATTGAGTGTAGTCCTAAGTTAATTTTAAATCCAGAAAAAACTGATTTTTATTCATTTACAATAGATGATTTTGAGTTAATTGATTATGAAAGTGTAAAGCCACAACTTAAATTTGAACTAGCTATATAAATAGAGATTTTAGAGAGGTATATATGATAAAAATTATAGTAGCAGTAGATAAAAAAGGAGCTATAGGAAAAAATAATGACCTATTATATAATATAAAAGAAGACTTAAAAAACTTTAAGGACTTAACTTCTGGAAATATAGTTGTAATGGGAAGAAATACATGGGACTCTTTACCTATAAAACCACTTCCAAATAGAACAAATATAGTTTTAACAAAAACACTTAAAGGAATTGATGGAGCGATAGTTTTAAGTAGCTTTGAGGAACTAGAAGAATACTTAAAATATACAGATAAAGATGTATATATTATAGGTGGTGCATCTATATATAATCAAGTAATAGAAAAGGATATGGCAAGTGAAGCTCATATAACTTTTGTAGATGATACTGTAGAAGATGCAGATGTATTTATAGAGATAGATAAATTAAAAAGTTTATTACCGAATGCTAATTATATAAAAAACTTTGACCAAGATGATTTAAAATCTGAATATATAGTATTAACAAAATAAAATTTTGAATAAATTTACAAATAAATATATGAATAGACAATGGAGTTCTCCATTAAATGCGAAAGCTAATAGCTCCTACACTCAAATATTAGAGGGTAGGAGTCTATTTTTTTATAAAAATAAAGGAGAATAATCAAATGAGTAAAAAAGCAAAATTACAAAAAATAAAATTATCAAATTCATTAAAAGAATATAGTGATGTATATGATGCAATAGATGATATATTAGATTATGAAACATTGGAAGATGGATTGATTGAAAATGGCAAAATTGAAGGTATCAACAACCTAAGAATAAAATTTAATGGATGCATTTTTAGAAATATAGTATTTGAAAATTGTGATTTTAGAAAAATTGATTTAGTAGATATAATATTTGAAAATTGTGATTTATCTAATATAGATTTCTCAGATAGTGGAATTTATAGAGTTGAGTTTAAAAACTGTAAGTTAATTGGAAGTAGCTTTAGTGATAGTATATTAAAAAGTGTTTATTTTAATAACTGTATAGGAAGATATTCTAACTTTGCATTTTCAAAATTTAAGGGAGTAAGCTTTCAGGATTCTGACTTTAACACATCTGTATTTCAAGAAGTTGAAAATGAAACCTTATTAATTAAATCTACAAACTTTACAAAATGTGTATTTACAGGGGTAAATCTTAATGAGGTAGATTTTTCCGATAGTATTATAGATGGAATAGAATTAAAAATAAACGATATAAAAGGTGGAATATTTTCAGTATCACAGGCAATTGATTTAACAAAATTAATGGGCATAGTTATAAAATAATACAAAAATAAAGAAACTATATAATATATCCAACAAATTAAAAGGAGAAATTTACATGAGTAGTACATTAATATTTGCAGCAGTAGCAATGGTTTTAGCATTAGTATTTTATACATCAGGAGTGATAGGAGAAAGAAAATCTAAATCTCTTAATAAGGTACATGTGCTTTTATTTTGGTTAGGATTTATTAGTATATGTATAGGAATATACTTTATAGGTGAAATAGTTCAATCGAATGTAGGAACTACAGATGTAGCAACTTCAATGTTGCAAAGTCTAGTTGGTATGATAGCAGTATTTATAATGTTATTCCACTGTGTATGGGCAACTTGGGCATTAATTAGAAATAATGAATCACAACAAAAAATATTCCATAAGTTTAGCTTAATAATTTGGATAGTATGGCTAGTTCCATATGTAATAAGTATAATGTTAGTAAAAAAATAATAGGATTTATAAAAATAGGAAAAAATAAAAATACTAACTATTTTTAAAGGAGAAAACCAATGTCAAAAACTAGGAATACGGTTATTTTTATAATTATAACAATATTACTGATACTATCAATTATGCTAAATGTTTCTATGGCAAAACATTTAAAAGATGTATTTATATATAACTCTCAATGTGTAGTTAATGTAGCAGATTATAATCAAGATATACAAGAAATAATAAATGGAAACGCTGATAATGATTCGAAAAATAGAACTTTATTTAATGTAAAGCAACAATGGGACAACCTAACAGGTTTTTTAATAAATGCAAAACGTTATTCTATAAATAGTAGCCTACTTAGTGATAACCTAAGTAAAGTAAATGGAACAATGATAAGAATATCAGACAAATTACAAAGTCTTTTATTAAAAGATGTAGATAATTTTACTGATAGTGATAGAGAATTCTTAAAAACTTTTGTAAAAGTAAGCAATACTATTCAAAAAAGTGGGTCAAGTTTAAGAAGTAAAATAAATTTTATATTACCAGTATATACTCAAATGAGAGTTAAAGGTAATTTAAACTCCATAGTTGATGCTATAATAAATTCAAACTTATAAATAAAAGGTGGTTATCTGTTAAGGTGACCACCTTTTTTATAAAAAATTTAAAAATACATAGATTATAATGATATAATACTAAGATATATACTGATATTAAAAAATTAGGAGTGATATTTTGCAAAATAATAAAAAGTATATAAAAGGAGCTTTATTAATAATCTTAGGTTCTACAATTCTTTCATTTGGAAACTATAACTTTAACTATCAAAATAATATAACAGAAGGTGGAGTGTTAGGATTACTATTATTATTTAAAAATCTATTTGATATATCTCCTTCAATAACTAGTTTAGTTATAGATTTATCTTTATTTACATTTGGAAGTAAGTTTTTCGGTAAGAAATTTCTTGCTTATTCATTATTATCAACAATAACTTTTTCACTAACTTATAAAATATGGGAACATATTGGCTTTGTTGTACCAAGCTTTTATAATAATATGGTAATAGGAGCTTTACTTGCTGGAGTAGCAGTAGGAGTAGGAGTAGGCCTTGTAGTAAGAGGTGGAGGAGCTGCTGGTGGAGATGATGTTATTGCACTTTTAGTAAGTAAGTTTAGTAAACTAAAAATAAATCATGTTTATCTAATAACTGATGTAACAGTATTGTTATTATCTTTAACTTACTTAGATTTTAAGCAAATATTATTTTCAATAGTAGCAGTTACAATAAGCGGAAAATTAATTAGTTTAATTTATAATGAGAAAGATGAAGAAAAAACTAATGCAATTAATGAACTTAAAATAGAACTCTAATCTTAGAAAATCAAATTGAAATATATAAAATAGATATACATGAAACTGATTAGGTGATGAATTTATAATCAAAATTGAAATTGCAGTAAAAAAGAGAGGGTAATTAGGACCTTCTCTTTTTGTATTAAAAATAATGCAACTGTAAGCTTATCAACTTTTTATCCAAATCCAGATAATAATATAGCAATAGAATATACAAGACTTAAAACTAAGACAGATTTATCAATTTGTCAAATATGGTGCCAAAATTCAGTTGTAGTATCAAATGTGGCTCAGTTTGTTTTAAGAGTATCTAACCATGGACCACATAATGCAAGTAATATTGTTATAAATAATGATGTATCTAGATTTTTATCTAATCTAGAATATTCTATTGATGGTGGAGTAACTTGGAATAGTTATACTGGAAGTATAAATATATCTGATTTATATGACTGTGATAGTATTGATATTTTAATAAGAGGAACAGTAATTTTCACAGGTAATAATTATATAAGAAATGTTGCGACAGTATCTTCAGATAATGAAGATTGTAATATTCGTAATAATACTTCAGAAAAAATTATAAAATTTATTTCATACTATCGTTAAAATAATAGATAAAATAAAAAAGAGGAGAAATATTTATTTCTCCTCTTTTTTATTTTTAAGCTCTCAAAGACTTAATATATTTAATATCTCTTAAAGAACAAACTAAAGGTATAGCTAAAAACATACTAACAACGCCTTGTATACAGTTAGAAGGAACTGAAAGTAAAGAAGCTGCAAATCCACCTGATAAATAAGCCCCAAATACAAAGTATCCAAATACCATAATAACAGATCCTAATAGTGTAGATAGTATAATATTTAAGCTAGTAGGTTTAAATTTATTAATTATAAACCCAACTAAATATCCCTCACATCCTTTAATAATTAATGTGAATAAAGCCCAATGAGCATAGCCACTTAATATATCAGCAAGTGCTGAACCAATTCCACCTGCAATCATACCTGGTACTGGTCCAAACAATATAGAAGTCATAAATATAATAGCATCACCTATGTTTACATATCCATTACTTGCAGGAATAGGTATTTGTATAGCCATAGTAGCTAAACAAACTAAGCCAATCATAAGGCCAGTTAAAACTATTTTTTTAGTTTTTTTATCCATAATATTTCTCCTAATATTTATTGTTAATAATATTATATGAGATTATATAAGTATCTTCAATCTATATTGTATTGGTACAATATATAAAACTAGTATTGATAAAAAATATAACTATTAAAATTAAAAAAATAAATTTTTAATGTTTACCAAAAAATAGGGTATAACTATAATATAAATAGAGGCAAAATATAAATAAAAGCCTAAGGAGGTTAAAATGAACTATAAAATAGGAAATGTATATAATGGCTTCATATTAAAAAGAGAAGAAAATATAAAGGAAGTAAATTCTATAGCAAGAATTTTTGAACATGAAAAAACAGGTGCAAGACTTTTACATATGGAAAATGACGATAGCAATAAAGTTTTTGCTATTGGTTTTAAAACACCTCCAAGTGATAGTACTGGTGTAATGCATATACTTGAACATAGTGTATTATGTGGTTCAAGAAAGTTCCCAACAAAGGAACCATTTGTAGAACTAGTTAAAGGTTCTTTAAATACATTTTTAAATGCTATGACGTATTCAGATAAAACTATATATCCAATAGCAAGTCAAAATGAAAAGGACTTCTTCAACTTAATGGATGTATACTTAGATGCAGTATTTTATCCAAATATTTATAACACTAAAGAAATACTTATGCAAGAAGGATGGCATTATGATTTAGAAGATAAAAATAATGATTTAACTTATAAAGGTGTTGTATACAATGAAATGAAAGGTGCATTCTCTTCTCCTGAGGGCATTCTTTTAAGAAGAATACAACAAACTTTATTCCCAGATAATGCATACTACAATGAATCAGGTGGAGATCCAAAGTATATACCAGATTTAACTTATGATCAATTTATAGAAACACACAAAAAATTCTATCATCCATCTAATAGTTATATATTCTTATATGGAGATGGAAACTTAGAAAAAGAACTTGCATTTATAAATGATAATTACTTATCTAATTTTGATAAAGTAGAAATAGATTCTCATATAGACTTACAAAAGCCATATGAGGAAATGAAAGAAGTAACGTATTCATATTCAATATCAAATGAAGATGATGAAGCTGAAAAAACGTTCCTTTCACTTAACTATGTAACAGGTAAATCTACTGATGATGAGGTTTATACTGACTTAAATATATTAGAGTATATTCTTTTAGAAGCAGAGGGAGCACCACTTAAAAAAGCATTAATAGATGCGGGAATAGGTAAAGATGTATTCGGTAGCTTTGATAATGGAATACAACAACCTGTATTCAGTATAATAGTTAAAAATAGTGATGTTGATAAAATTGAAGAATTTAAAAACTTAGTTTATTCTACATTAAGAGATGTTGTTAAAAATGGAATAGATAAAAAGCTTATAGAAGGTTGTATAAATACTGTTGAATTCAAATTAAGAGAAGCTGATACAGGAAGTTATCCAAAAGGGCTTGTATATTATACTAATGCTATGGATAGTTGGTTATATGGTGGAGACCCACTTCAACATATAAAATATGAAGATGCTTTAAATAGTGCAAAAAAAGCACTTACAACTAACCATTTTGAAAAACTTATAGAAAAATATATTTTAAATAATAATCATGCATCTTTACTTGTATTAAAGCCAGAAAAAGGTTTAGCAGAAAAAGAAGATTTAGAGTTACAAGAAAAATTAAAATCATATAAGGAAAGTTTAAGTGAAGAAGAGTTAGACACTATAGTTGAAGAAACTCAAAGTTTAATAAAGCGTCAAAGTACTCCAGATTCACCAGAAGCACTTGAAAGTATTCCAATGTTATCAATAAATGATATTGATAAAGAAGTAGAAGATTTAAGTATAACAGAGCTTAAGCATAATGATGTAGATATACTTAACTATAAAACATTCACAAGTGATATATCTTATATTAACTTTATGTTCTATGCCAAGTGTGTAAAAGAAGAGGATATATCCTACTTTAGCCTAATAGGGAATTTATTAGGTAAATTAGATACTAAAAAATATAATTACAAAGAGCTATCTAATGAAATTCTTATAAATACAGGCGATTTATTCTTTAGAAATTCAGTTTACTCAAATGATAAGGACCCAGCTAAGTTCTATCCATTCTTAGAATCTCAAATAAAGGTTATGAATGATAAATCATCAAAAGCAATTGAGATATTAGCTGAAATAATTGAGAATACATCATTTGAAGATAGTAAGAGAATAAGAGAAATAATAAGAGAGTTAGTTTCAAGAATTGAAATGAGCTTAATGCAAGCGGGTCATCAAGTTGCAAATTCAAGACTTACTTCTTATTTTTCACCAACTGCATCTTATATTGAAAAAGTATCAGGATATGAATACTATGTATTCTTAAAGAACTTAGAAAAAGATTTTGATAATCAATTTGATAATTTAAAATCAAAACTATATTCTTTAAAGAATGATTTATTTAATAAAAATAACTTAACTGTTTCTATTACAGGAGAAGATAAAGAAGTTAATTTATTAAAAGAAAACTTAAATATATTAACTGATGTATTAGGTACTGAAAATCTTGAAAGTTATAACTATAAATTTACTAATTTAGAAAGAAATGAAGGATTAATGACTCCAGCAAATGTTCAATACGTTGCAAAAGGATATAGTTATAAAGAATTAGGGTACACTTATAAAGGTAGTATGTTAGTTTTAAAAACAATCTTAGGTTATGATTACTTATGGAATAACGTAAGGGTAAAAGGTGGAGCTTATGGTTGTATGGCTAATATAAATAGAGAAGGAAGCGTAATATTTGTATCTTACAGAGATCCTAACTTAGTTAATACTTTAAATGCATATAATAATGCTAGTGAATATTTACAAGGATTTGATGTAAATGAAAGAGAAATGACTAAATACATTATAGGAACTATAAGTAACTTAGATACACCTTTAATGCCTTATTATAAAGGGCTAAAAGCTTTAGGGTTATATATAAGAAATATAACTAAAGATGATAGACAAAGAGAAAGAAATGAAATATTAAGTACGAATGTTGAAACTATAAGATCGTATTCTGAAATTGTAGCAAAAGCTATGGAAAAAGATTACTTAGCAGTTGTTGGTAATGAAAAAGAAATAAAAGATAATGAAGGTTTATTTAATAATTTAATAAATGTATTTAAATAAATTGTAGTTTAAAAACGATATATAAGAAGATTTATATATTTCTTGTCAACTTTAAAATAAATTTTTCATATTCTATAACAAGAAAGGATATGGAGGGTTTAGTATGGCAAGACGTAAAAATAAAACTCAAAACAAAAATACTAATCTAGATAATAATACCAAAACTAAACAAGTTCAAAATGCTCAAAAAACTACTTCAAATTCAAATAAGCAATTAATTGATGATATTAAAAAACAATTAATTCAAAAATTAATATCTAAGTTATAAAACAAAAGCTGATTTCTAAATTTTAGGAATCAGCTTTTT
>JAEIGA010005294.1_pt1 | contig 19777 bp, 13 predicted proteins | sample 9270691 | NCBI WGS metagenome assembly JAEIGA01 (sample SAMN17057246, study PRJNA624740) | gut metagenome | biome: biome; isolation source: fecal sample | host: Bos grunniens | place: China: Xizang | collected 2019 | reverse complement strand
TCCTGTGGCGTGCAGTTGAGGCAGTAGGTAGGTACATTCTTAGCTGGCTGGCGGCTCGACACAAGCTCCAAGACCTTATAGCTATATGTAACTCTCTCCCTGCGTACAGATATCATATCGCCAATCTTAACCTCGCGCGAAGGCTTGGCATAGGCATCGTTCACAAGTACGCGGTTATTGCGTATAGCATCGGCAGCATCGCTGCGCGTCTTAAAGATACGCACTGCCCATAGGTATTTATCTAATCGTATATCACTCATAACTATCTCTTTTTCTCTGGTATGCGACTAACACTCAAAATCATACCAAGAGCTATTGACATAAACATCAACGAGGAGCCTCCGCGTGAGATAAAGGGCAGCGTCTGTCCTGTCTCGGGGAGGAAGTTTACCTGCACAAGGATATGTATCATCGCCTGGCAGGTGATAAGCAGACCAAGTCCCGCGGTCATAAAGGTGAGAAAGGCCGTAGGACATCGGCGGCAAATCTCTATGGCACGGAAGGTAATCCATAGGTATAGTAGCATCAGCACTATAGCGGCGATAAAGCCATACTCCGAGGTGAAGAAGGCGTAAGCATAGTCACTCTCGGGGTGTATGACAACAGCACGCGATGAGCTGTGTCCCGCGCCCTCGCCGATAAAGCCACCCTCATGGATAGCAATCATGGCACGCTCGGTGTCGGAGAGGTCGTTGACAAGCTCCTTCTTACCATTTGTAGTCCACTCGGTAATCCATGCCGAGAAGCGGTGACCTGCAACACTACCGCGACCTATGCCCACCAATGAGAGTAGCGAGAAACCCACAACAGCAGCTATGACGGTGAGTGAGCAAAATCGGAATATCTCCCACTTAGGTACACGCCCTATGTAGAGCATAATCACAGATACTATGCCCACGATAACTGCCGAGGATATATGCGCTGGGGCGATAACTATGCACGACAGGATTATAGGACCAAGTAGTGGCTTGGTATTCTCGCGCAGGATGCGTTTCTGCTCTGGAGTGTTGAGCTTCAGCGATGTAGGAAGTAGCTTTATCTTCGTGATGACATCCTGACGCTTCTCCATGCATCGTGCAAGCATAAGTATCGTAAATATCTTAAGACCCTCCGAAGGCTGGAACTGTATAGGACCTATAGGCAACCAGCGCGCCGCACCATTGGTCTTTGCTCCAATAAAGTAGGTCGCCACGGTAAGGATTATAAAGAGCCAATAACCGAAGCGTGTAGTGTAGCGGTAGAAGTTATAGTTTATCTTGTGAGCAATGAATATCAGAGGTAGCGACATCACCAACACATACATTATCTGTTGGCGCAATGACTCGGTAGTCGTAAGGCGCGAGGTGACATCGTATGCCATCTTTGCGGTGGATGAATAGACCACAAGTATGGATATGACAATTAGCACTGCGTAGATTATCCACAGCGTTCTGTCGCCCTCGAATATGCGACTGCTATCGAGCCTCTCTGCCCCCTTAATATCCCTACTCTTACTCATTTGTCAAGATGTTTGCCTTAACCCACTCCTTGAACTCGCGGCCGCGATGCTCGTAGTTTTTGAAGAGGTCGAAACTTGCACATGCAGGAGATAGAAGCACCGTATCGCCCGCTGTAGCAGCCTCGCGTGCCGCCTCCATTGCCGCCTCAAAGGTGTTGCAGTCGTAGATTGCAGGTACGATGCCCGCAAACTCGCGCTTAAGCTTCTCATTATCAAGACCCATGCATACAAGAGCCTTAACCTTGCGGCGTGCAAACTCCTTAAGTGGGGTGTAGTCGTTACCCTTATCTGTACCACCAGCAATCCATACCGTTGGGCGTGTCATGCTCTCCAAGGCATACCATACAGAATCTACATTTGTGGCCTTAGAGTCGTTTATCCACTCTATATCGTTGACCTTACCCGCAGGCTCAAGACGATGCTCCACAGGTGAGAAGTCGTAGATTGAACGCTTAATAACCTTAGGATCTACGCCCGCCGATAGGGTAGCCAAAGCTGCTGCCATGGCGTTATAGACATTGTGCATGCCCTGAATCTGCATCTTGCGGGTATCTATCGTCACAGACTTCTTACCTACGGTAGCCGTAAAGGTGTGACCCTCTAAGATAGCATCGCCGTCACCACTTGCAATGGCGGTGTTTATAGCAAATGGAAGCTGTCGTGCGCGTAGGTCGGAGTCCATCTCTGTGAGCATCTGCTGTGTTGTAGGGTCATCTGCCGAGTAGATGAAGTAGTCTGCCGAGCCCTGATTTTGTGTTATGCGCATCTTCGAGCGCGCGTAGTTCTCCAATTTGTAGTCGTAGCGGTCGAGGTGGTCGGGTGTGATGTTCATCAACACGCCTATATCGGCCTTGAACTTGAAGCAACCATCAAGCTGGAAGGAGCTAAGCTCCAAGACATGCCAGAAGTAGCGGTCTGTGGCGATAGAGTAGGCGAAGCTCTCGCCAATGTTGCCACCAAGCGATACCTTACGGCCAGCATCAATCATAATCTTATATATGAGTGATGTTGTTGTGGTCTTACCATTCGAGCCTGTGATGCATATTGTCTTTGCTACGCCCTTGTAGCGCGCAGCAAACTCTATCTCCGAGATTACAGGTATGCCCTTCTCGTGAATCTTCTTTACGATAGGCGCTGTGTCGGGGATACCTGGAGACTTCACCACCTCGTTAGCATCCAAGATGCGCTCCTCGGTGTGACCCCCCTCCTCATACTCCACGCCCCACTCCTCAAGGCGTGCCTTGAATCTATCTGCAATCTTACCCATATCTGTGAGGAAGACATCAAAGCCCTTCTTCTTGGCAAGTATTGCTGAACCGTAACCTGAGATACCACCTCCCAGAACTGCTATTTTTCTCTTCATAACTGCTTCTGCATTAAATTTAGGTACTTGGAGTGGTAGTCAGCCACTCCAAGTAAAGGTAAGGATTACTCCTTGATACGCTTAATCTGCTTAGCGTAGTTGCTCCAACCCATGGCCTTCTTATAGGTCTTAACCATCTTCTGTGGAACATATACGGTTGCCTCCTCAGGGAGCTTGAGGTGCTCAACTGTTGGAGGTGTCTGTGGCTTACAGATCATGCCCACCAAGCCGTTACACTCGTAGAATGCACGCTTAGCGATAGACTCAACAGCCTCGCCAAGGCTGATGCTCTGGAGTGATGAGCAGTTTGCAAAGGCATCCTCGCCGATGGTTGTAACGCCATTACCTACGGTAGCTGTCTGAAGAGCTACGCAGTTGTTGAAGGCACCATTCTCAATAGCTGTAACGCTATCTGGAACAACAATATCTACAAGAGCGCGGCAACCAGCAAAGCTATTCTCAGATACCTTCGCAAGGTTTGCGCTAAGTGTTGCAGTTGCAAGTGATAGACAGCCCTCAAATGCTGATGCGTTAACATTGATTACGCTATCAGGAAGCGTTACAGAGGTGAGAGAGATACAATCGCGGAAAGTACCCTCACCTACGCTCTCCAAGCTATCGGGCATAGTGATGTTTGTGAGAGCTGCGCAGTTCTTAAATACCTCTGGAGCAATCTCCTTAACACCATGAGGAATGGTATATTCGGTAATACCTGCTGGGATGAAGGCGATAAGGCGACCATCAATAACAAGTGAGCGACCATCTGCTGATGCATACTTGCTGTTGAATGAGTGGAGCATCTCGCAATTTACGAATGCGCCGCCGCTAATCTCGCGAACTTCCTCACCGATGGTGATAGTGCCAATCTTTGAGCCGTTGAACCAATCTGGGCTGATGATGTTGCAGTTTACGGTGATGTTACCTGCGTAGTCGCGGAATGTGTCGTTAGCTATAGAGATGATATTCTCGGTAATCACAACCTCTGGTACGCGAGCAAGGTCGAACCACTCATACTTGAAGTTGTTGCTGTCGATGATGAGCTTACCGTCAAACTCTGAGTATGCACCCAAGGCGTTCTCGTTAACTGTAGAAGCGATTGTAAGCTCTGCAATCTGAGCAAGGTTGAACCACTTAGAGTTGAAGAAGTTACAATTTACGGTTAGCTTGCCATCGAAGTTAGCAAATGCCTCAGGGATGATGTTGATAACATTCTCACCTACAGTGATATCAGTGAATGTGCAGTCGTCAAACCACTGTGCATCTGGGACATTACAGTCGATAGTTAGCTTGCCGAAAAAGTCGTGGAATACCTCGTTGCCGATGTGTGTTACGCCCTTAGCGATGGTGATATCATCAAGGATACCGCAGTCGTAGAAGGCGCGGTCACCGATAGTGGATACATTCTCAGGGATAACGATGCTACGAAGTGCGCTACACTTCTCGAATGCAGACTTGCCGATAGTGTTAACACTATTTGCAATGGTGATATTCTGAAGCTCTGTGCAGCCGTAGAATACCTCGTCACCGATAGCCTTTACGCCCTCCTGGATAGTGTACTCAGTAAGACCCTTAGGTGCAAAAATCATGAGTGTGCCGTCCATGATGATAGACTTACCATCGAACGATGTGAACTTACCGCTGAAGTTGCTGATGTTGTTACAGTTTGCAAATGCATTCTTGTGGATGTTCTCAACGCCCTCAGGGATTGTTACGCTCTGAAGATCATTACAGCCGTAGAATACATTCTCGCCAATCTCAACAACGCCCTCAGGAATGGTGTACTCTGTAGCGCCGCAGCCCATAGCGTATGCTGCCAAAACACCATCAACAACCAAGGCACAACCATCTGCTGATGCGAAGTTACCGTTGATAGACTTAAGACTATTACATCCGTAGAGGATATTCTTATCAATCTTTTTGAGGCCCTTAGAGATTGTTACGCTCTCGAGCTTTGTACAGCCGTTAAGCACCTCGTCGCCCATCTTGATAACGCTATCAGGAATAACGATAGAGAGAAGCTCAGTACAGTTGCGGAATGCACCATCCTTAATCTCTGTTACGCTATCTGTCATAACGATGCTCTGAAGTGTGCTACAACCATCGAAGGCATCCTCGCCAATCTTTGTTACGCTGTTAGGTACAGAGTACTCAACAACACCGCTATTTACAGCAAATGCCTTAAGCGAGCCGTTAACAATCACGCTATAGCCATCCTCAGATACAAAAGCACCTGAGAACTCGCGGAGGTTATAACAGCCTGAGAAGGCGCCATCCCAGATGTAGTCCACGCTGCGTGGAATTGTAATCTCCTGAATGCTGCTACAGCCACGGAATGTACCAGCCTTAATCTCCGATACACCCTCAGGGATGTTTATGCGGAGAAGGTCGCTACAACCTGCAAAGGCGTTCTCACCGATAGCTGTTACGCTATTAGGGATAACCGCACCAACAAGGTTGTTACAGCCACGGAAGGCGTTGCTACGAATCTCGGTAACACCCTCAGGGATGATTACACTCTGAAGAAGTGTGTAGCCATCGAATGTTGAGCGACCGATGCGTGTTACCTCGTCAGGAATAACATACTCGGTGATGCCGCTACCCAACGCAAATGCTGTGAGCGTACCATTTACGATAAGTGACTTACCATCAGCAGATGCATACTCGCTGTGGAAGGCCTTAAGGTTTGTACAGCCCTCGAATGCGCCATCGCGGATATACTCGATACCATTTGGTAGGGTAATGCTCTGGAGCGCTACGCAGTTGCGGAAGGCTCTGCCACCGATATACTCGATGCCGTTAGGCAAGGTCACGCCGTGGAGGCTTGTACAACCGTCAAAGGCGTTCTCACCAATCTTGGTTACATCCGAAGGAACAGTGATTGTCTCAAGATGCTCGCAACCTGCAAACGCATTATAACCAATCTCGGTAACGCTGTTAGGAAGAGTTATACTCTTAAGGTTCTTGCAGTCTGAGAAGTAGATGTTGTTCTCGCTTGAGTCTGTTCTCTCAGAAGAGATAACCTCGATGTCGTGATTGAAACGAATTACACCGCTTGAGTCCAAGTAGGTGTGAGATACCACGCCGTGCTGGTTTACTAATTCGATTTTTTCTCCATCGGTTGTGGAGTACCAAATCTCATTATCGGGACACTGGGCGAGTGCCGATAATGTTGTGCCTATGAGGGCAACAATGAGTAATAGGTAGTTTTTCATAAAAAATAAGTATTATAAAGTTAATAGATTTATTGCATCTTAAGTGTTACGAGTGTCATCGCCGCAAGGAGCAACGATATGATGAAGAAGCGCATCATAATCTTTGTCTCAAAGAGGCCCTTCTTCTGGTAGTGGTGGTGCAGTGGCGACATAAGGAGTATGCGTCTGCCTTCGCCATACTTACGCTTCGTATATTTGAAGTATCCCACCTGTACCATTACCGATAGTGCCTCCACCAAGAATACACCACAAAGCAGTGGGAGGAGTAGCTCCTTACGAATACATAGGGCAAATACGGCGATGATACCACCAATGGTAAGCGAGCCTGTGTCGCCCATGAATATCTGCGCAGGGAAGGAGTTGTACCACAAAAAGCCTATCAGCGCACCTGCAAAGGCGGCAGCAAAGACTATCAACTCGCCACTATCGGGGATATACATGATGTTGAGATAGTCCGAGTAGATGATGTGTCCTGAGAGGTATGCCAAGATACCCAACACAAGGACTATAGGCACGGATACACCTGTAAGTAGTCCGTCAATACCATCCGTAAGGTTCGCTCCATTCGATACGGCTGTAATAACGAAGATTGCAACTAAGATATAGAGCAACCATGCCAAGGTCTCGTTACCTCCGGTGATAGCCTTATAGTCGAGCATCGTATCCTTCAAGAATGGGATAGAGGTCTTTGTTGTCTTCTCGGGTGTGGTGCTTATGACCTGCTTCTCGGTGTAGTCCTTAACCACCTCGCCCGTAGTGATATCGGTGATGGTGTACTGCTTGGTCTCGAAAGTCTTCTCGTGGATAACAATATCCTCCGAGAGCCACATCGTTGTACCCACGATAACGCCTAAGCCCACCTGACCGACAATCTTAAAGCGACCCTTAAGACCATCCTTATTGTGGCGGAAGACCTTGATGTAGTCGTCCAAGCCACCGATGAAGCCGAGCCATAGTGTAGATATGAGCATTAGCTGTATATAGACATTGCTAAGGTCACCAAAGAGGAGTACAGGGACAAACATCGCAAGGATGATGATGATACCACCCATTGTAGGTGTGCCCTTCTTCTCAAGCTGACCATGTAGGCCGAGGTCACGAATATCCTCGCCAATCTGCTGGCGGCGCAAGAAACGGATGATGCGCTTACCAAAGAATATCGATATAAGCAGTGATGTTATCACCGCAGCAGCGGAGCGGAATGATAGGTACTCACCCACACGCATACCCGGTAGTGTCGTATTCTCGTTTAGGTATTGAAAAATATCGTATAGCATAGTAGTTAGTTACTCTTTTGTGTCGTGTTAGTTGTTGTGTCTCTGTTCAAATGCCTTGATCACCTCCTCATGGTCATCGAAGTGGTGCTTCACAGTGCCGATAATCTGGTAATCCTCGTGTCCCTTACCTGCAACAAGGATTATATCTCCCGCCTTAGCCAATGTTGAGGCTGTGCGTATAGCCTCTCTGCGGTCGGTGATGCGGAGGTAGTTTGTCGCTGCGCCCGCACCTGCAACCATATCATCGAGGATAGCCTCAGGGCTCTCGGTGCGAGGGTTGTCCGAGGTAAATATCGCCATTGAGGCGTACTTAAGTGCTACGCTTGCCATCTCGGGGCGCTTGGTGCGATCTCTGTCGCCACCACATCCACATACCACATATAGCTTCTGCTCGCCCTGGCGTAGCTCCTCTATTGTTGTGAGTACATTCTCCAGGGCATCAGGCGTATGTGCATAGTCCACAATCGCCATAGTGCCGTCCTTGGCGGTTATGGTCTCGAAGCGACCACTCACAGGTGTGAGGTTTGATAGTGTTGTGAGCACCTCAAGGCTCTCAACGCCAAGGAGCGTAGCTGCGGCATATACCGTAGTTAGGTTGTAGGCATTGAAGCGTCCTGTGAACTTCACCCATAGCTCCTTGCCGTTGATATGTAGTAGCATGCCATTAGGTAGCATCTCTATAATCTTGGCGTTGTAGTCAGCCATAGAGCGTAGCGATAGGCGGTAGTGCTTCGCTGCGCAGTTCTGTAGCATGACCTCGCCATTTCTATCATCGATGTTTACCACAGCCCAGCTATCCTTACCAAGCATATCGAAGAAGGACTTCTTGGCTCTGATATACTCCTTATATGTGCCGTGATAGTCGAGGTGGTCATGTGTAAGGTTTGTGAAGAGTGCACCCACAAACTTTAGGTTGTCGATACGATGCTGTGCTGCGGCGTGTGACGACACCTCCATAAAGCAGTACTCACATCCTGCATCGACCATCTCGCGCATCATTCTATTTAGGCGTATAGCATCAGGAGTTGTGTGTGTAGATTCAATGCGCTGCTCACCTATACGATAGACAACCGTAGATATAAGTCCTACCTTGTAGCCCATCGCTGTGAACATATCGTAAAGGAGTGTGGCTGTTGTGGTCTTGCCATTTGTGCCTGTCACACCCACCAAGCGTAGCTCCTCGGATGGATGACCATAGAAGGCTGCGGCCATGGCTGCCATTGCTATGTTGCTATCCTCAACAACGATGTAGGCTACCCCCTCCTTACGATTTTGTGGCATGCGCTGACATACGATAGCACTTGCACCCAACTCAATCGCCGAGTCTATGTAGTTGTGGCCATCGTTAGCACCTCCCACCACGGCAAAGAAGCATGAGTTCTTCTCCACGCGGCGCGAGTCGTACTCCAATCCGCGAATCTCGGGATTGGCGCTATTCTCTATCTCTAAGACTTGAACATCGTCAAGTAGTTCGTTAAGTCGTTTCATTCTCTAATCCTCTTAGGTCATTATCGCCCCAAACTGAGGTGTATGGTTAAATCTTTATTTGCTATCTCTCTACCTGCAGGTATGCTCTGGCTCTTAACCTTGCCACTACCTGAGTGTGTTACCTTCAATCCGCTGCGCTCCAACAGATATATCGCATCTGTGAGTCCCATGCCCTTAACATTTGGCACCTTGCCCTCCTCAATCTCTACATCTGCTATTGTGCGCTTTATGCTCTCTGGCTCATAGGCCTTCTCGGGTCTCTCGAGCGTGTAGTGTAATGATGGGTCGGTGGTGTAGATATACTCCATGATATCCGATGCCACAGGACCTGCTACATCAATACCGAAGTGTCGTCCGCTACCAGGGATTACCTGCTTACATACACCCACAAGGACGGTATATTTAGGCTCCTCCAACGGCATGGTGCATATAATAGAGCCATAGTAGTAGTCATCTTGTGGACCGTTGAGACCATCCTGCATTTGAAGATAGTCTATGCGGCTGTCGCTGATAAAAGTACTCCACACCTCCGCTGTACCTGTCTTGCAACCAAATGGTATCGCCAAGTCGCGGAACTTATGTATTGAGCGCTCTGCCGCCGCTGCCAAGCAACTATCAATCTGTGCGAGAGTACTCTTCGAGCACATCTTATCTACGAGGGTTACCACAGGCATACGCTCCACAACCTCACCATCGCGCTCTATACGCTCCACTAAGCGGGGTGCTACCATGCGTCCCTTGTTGGCAACGCCGTTATAGAAGGTTATCATGTGGATAGGTGGCACATCCAACTCGTAGCCATAGGCCAAGCGTGGCAGACGCGAGGCGGTGCTACCTCTGACATTCCACTTAGGGTCATCTGCCATAACCAGACGACCTCGCTCCTCGCCATACTCCTCCAAGCCTACATAGTCATTGAAGCGTAGCTTGGCAAGGAAGTCGGTGTACTCGGCAGGGTTATCCTTAAACCTCTCATATACTGCCTTGGCGAAATATACATTCGAGGAGTGGGCAAAGGCATCCTTGAGTGTCACATAACCGTCACTCTTCTCGCCCGCAACATCGTGCGAGTCCTCGATTTTTGCAGCACCCACCTTGACTGCGTGTCTTGGTCGTGCGTGCTCGGTGTTAACCTTCGTATTGAGGCCGAAGCCTCCAATCTCAAGCAATGCCATTGTTGTGGCGAGCTTTATTGTTGAGCCAGGGCTTATTGCAGTTTTGAGGGCGTGGTTATTCACACGCTCGCTATATGTGGTACCTCGCTCCTTTGCCGAGCCGAGGCTCACCATAGAGAGGATATTTCCCGTCTTAACCTCCATGACTATCGCTACACCGAAGGATGCCTGCTCATTACGGAGCATGCTGTCGAGTCGTTCATGTGCGATACGCTGAATACCTGCATCTATGGTTGTAATAATATTTGCGCCATCCTGTACGGGGATGTTGTCCTTGTCATGTGTGCGCGCCCAGAAGCCGTGGGCTATCCACTGCTCCTTGACCTGACCATTTTCACCTCTAAGCTCCTCGTTGTACTGAAGCTCAAGGCCTGAGCCAGGAACCTTCTTGCCCTTAACTACAAGGGTGTCGTAACGACCGATTGTCTGTCGCGCTATATCACCGAATGGATATAGTCGCTTATTATCTGTGGTGGCGCTAAAGACAAAGCCCATGTTACGATTAAAGATTGGGAATGACTTTTTCATCATTGCCCACTCATCCTCGGTTATGGAGCGTGGCAATATCTTGTATGCTCGGCGCTTTCTGCCCTCGCGGTAGCGCTCACTCATCAGGATTTTACGATACTCCTTAGCCGAGATATATTTGTAGCCATTCTCGCGTGCATCCTCCTCGTTGAAGTGCTGCGCCAACATCTTTGAGAGAATATCTACATTCTTACGATATACGGCGGTGTCGGCACCAAGTATGCCCTCAGAGCCGAAGTCGAGAATGACATTATAGCGTAGGCTCGATATTGCCAATGGCTCGCCTTCACGCGAGAAGATAGTGCCTCGGCGTGCCTTGACATCTGTTATGCGGTAAACACCCTCCTCCAAGACCTTGGCGTTGTGTATCACCGAAGGACTAAAGAGGATGATCCATACAAGACGCACAGCTACAGCAAGGGCAAAGAGGAAGAGTATGCCATAGAGTGACCTTACACGCGATATAATGTCGCGCTTGGTGGCTCTGGCCCTCTGCTTGCCTGAAGTGTCGTTATGTGTGCTACGCTCGCTCATTACTTCTCAATTATTCGACTATTCTTTGAAAGCTCAATAAGTTCTATGCCGTGGCTCTTAAGTCGGCTTGTTACGGCACTCTTGGATGATAGCTCGTATCGCTGCTCCTCCCTTAATATTACGCGCTCATGGAGCACCGAGGCGTACTTCTCTCGTTGGCGATACTCTCTATCGGCATTCAACGACATGAAGGTTAGAAAGATGCTGAAGAAGCACATGAAGGCTATGGCGATGAAGTAGTGATGATAGGGTAGTGAGCCCTCGGTAAGTATCTTGCCTGTGGTGATTATAAGCCAAGGCATACTCTTCTGCTCGCCCTCCTTCTCCTCGCTATCCTCATCCTCGTAGAACTCCTCATCAGCCCCCTCATTAAGTTCGCTGTCGTGGAGTGTTTGCGTGTTGTCATCCTCGGCAAGGATTACAACCTCTCTGCGCACTCTCTCTCTATCCTCGATGTTATGCATCCTTGTTACTCTGCTATGCGCTCTGCAACGCGCAACTTAGCACTGCGTGAGCGTGGGTTAATCTCTATCTCCTCGTTTGTTGGCACTACGGCCTTGCGTGTGATAACCTTGAAAGGTGTTGTCGTGCGACCAAAGAAGTCCTTCTCAATGACTCCCTCGGTGTTACCGCTACGCATGAAGTTCTTGACGATGCGATCCTCCAACGAGTGGTATGACATAATCACCAAGCGCCCTCCAGGTTTTAGTAGTTTGAGGCTCTGCTCCAAGGCCATCTTTAAAGCCTCCATCTCGCCATTTAGCTCGATGCGCAACGCCTGAAAGAGCTTGGTTAGGAACTTTGCCTCATCCTTAGGTGGTGTGCATGGCTTTACCGCCTCCACAAGCTCTGCTGTTGTGGTTATAGGCTTCTCGTTGCGGGCGCGCTCTATGCAGTTTGCAATCTTCCAAGTGGTATCCAACTCACCATACTCCGAGAAAATTTTCGCTAAGGCATCATTTGTGTATGTATTCACAATGTCGGCGGCTGTGCGACCCTCGCGTGTGTTCATGCGCATATCGAGTGGCGCATCACCACGGAACGAGAAGCCGCGGTGCTTGGCGTCAAAGTGGTGCGATGATACGCCCAAGTCGGCAAGGATGCCGTCAACCTGCTCCACGCCACGGAGGCGTAATGCTCCGCGTACAAAGCGGAAGTTTGAGGCTACAAAGGTGTGGCGCTCATCCTGTGGTGCATTTGCCTCGGCATCGGGGTCTTGGTCTAACGAGTAGAGGTGTCCACCCTCGCCAAGGTTGGCAAGGATCTCGCGGGTGTGACCTCCGCCACCCATTGTTAGGTCAACATAGGTGCCGTTAGGGTCTATTGCAAGGGCCTCGATGCACTCCTTAAGCATAACGGGAATATGGTATGTTTCGATGCTCATTTGGGTCTGTTTTACTTTAGTAAAAAAATAACGCGGCTAATTTACTAATTTTTCTTCAAAAACGATATAGTAGAGGGTGAAAAAATGAAACTTCTGTCAATAAAAAATATGGCTCTGGCGGATGAATTACAACGCGCGGAATATCTCGGTCGTGCAACTCGTTGGGATGCTGATATATACTCTGTCGATGGTGGCTCCTCGCCAAATCTTATGATGGAGATATGCCGAGTTCGTCAACTATCCTATGGCGCCGTTGGTGTGGCACTCGATGATGGGCATGGTGATGCGGGTGATTTGGATGGCACATATCGTCAACTTATCGTGTGGGATAGGGAGCGTGGTGAGATTGTGGGCGGTTATCGCTATGCCGTGGGGCGTGAGGTCGTGGCAGAGAGGTTGTCGATGAGTCACTATTATCATCTATCTGAGCGCTTCAAAAATGACTACTTGCCACACGCGATTGAACTTGGTCGTTCGTTTGTGTCGCCAGCGTATCAGTGTGGAGCTAATAGATTGACAATGTATGCTTTAGATGCTCTGTGGGAGGGCATTGCACGAGTGGTAAATAGCACGCGTGCGGAGTATCTTTGCGGGCGTGTTACGCTCTATGATGAGTTGGGAGTTAGGGCGCGAAATCTGTTGGTGGGGTATATGCAGCATAGCTCCATGCAGACGGAGGTGCTTATGGTGGCAAAGCAACCATTTAAGGCGGGTATTAGCCGTAGAAGATATAGCGAGATTTTCGTTGGTAAGACGGCAGAAGAAAACTATAAAATTCTGCTTCTGAGGATGCGTGCCATGTGCCGAAGAATACCTCCAATAATCTCTTCATACCTGCGTCTTTCTCCCTCGTTGAGACTCTTTGATAGCTATCAAAACGAGGACTTAGGAGGTGTCGTGGAGAGTGCGATAATGCTTACTATAGCGGATTTTTACGAAGATGTAAAAAGACGATATTTTGTTGAGTAGCTGATATATGTGTTGAGTGAAGTTTTCATAATGGGTGTAAAATAGATTAAGGGCATAGAAATCTCTATGCCCTTAATAATAAAGTGAAAATGGTGCCGAAAATCCGACACCATTTTAATATTAGTAGTTCTCAATCACTGCCTCAAGATGCTGTTTCCAGATAAGTGCTGCGCCGCCCAAAATAGCTACATTCTTATCCTGAATACCGCTCATGAGGAGCTTAACTTTGTTCTTGAAGACCATAAGCTGATTCTCCTCCATATACTTCTGTGTAGGGCGCATGATGTAGTCGCCAGCATTAGCCAAACCACCGAAGAGGATGATAGCCTCAGGAGAGGTTGTAGCGGTGAGGTCAGCAAGTGCCAAACCGAGATATTTACCTGTGCGCTCGAAGGCCTCCAAAGCGATAGGGTCGTTCTTGTCGGCAGCATCAGAGAGCATCTTAGCCTCGAACTTGTCGTAAGGGATAGAGCGGAGTTCGCTATCGCAGGTCATTGTTGCCATAAGCTCAAAAGCAGTACGCTTGATACCTGTTGCAGATACATAAGCCTCCAAGCAACCCTTTCTGCCGCAACCGCACTGACGGCCAGTCTCGCGAGACTCAGCAGCGATGTGTCCATACTCACCAGCAAAGCCGTCATGGCCATATACCATCTCACCGTTGCATACGATGCCTGAGCCAAGACCTGTACCGAGTGTGATCATTGCAAAGTCCTTCATGCCGCGTGCATTACCAAATACCATCTCACCGATAGCAGCAGCGTTTGCATCGTTGGTAATCATAACCTTAACACCTGCGAAGAATTTGCCGAGATCCTCAACAAACTTGAAGATACGCAAAGTGTTAGGGCGTGGGTCGTTAGGATTCTCGAACTTCCAGAGGTTTGCTGGTGTCTCGATAACGCCTGTGTGGATATTTGCATTTGGAGCGCCTACGCCAATACCGATAAGGTCGCACTCGGGCTGTGAGGCGATAAGCTCCTTAAGCGCTGTAGCAAGAGCCTCTACATAAAGTTTGTAGTCATCATAAAAACGATATTTCTCTGTTGAAATCTTACCCTCAGCAATAATATTTCCGTCCTCGTCAACAAGGCCGAAAGCTGTATTAGTACCGCCAATGTCGATACCCATTGCATATTTTTTCGTCATAGCTTAATAATAATTTGTGTAAATAATTGGTCAAAGTTATCAAAATAATTTTAATAATTCCAAAAATAATCGTAAATTTGGACCATATTTTAATAATAGGATAATTATGGCTTGTACAAACAACGAAATATTGGAAACCTTTGAGGCTTCGTTAGCGCAGCTTCGTGTGCCCGAGGAGCCCGAATTGCTCTATATGCCAATTATCTACTCGATGTCGGGAGGCGGTAAGCGTCTGCGCCCTGTGTTGCTACTGCTTACCACCGAGGCCTTTGGTGGTACTATCGAGGAGGCTATGCCTGCGGCTTTGGCTGTGGAGATATTCCATAACTTTACGCTTCTGCATGACGATATCATGGATAATGCCGATGTGCGCCGTGGTAAGCCTTCGGTATATGCCAAGTGGGGCGGTAATGTGGCACTTCTTTCGGGCGATGCAATGCTTATCTCAGCCTATAAATATCTCGCTCGAGTATCTCCAAATGTCTTGCCAAAGGTGATGAATATCTTTACTGATATGGCCTTGGAGGTGTGCGAGGGACAGCAGTATGATATGGACTTTGAGAAGATCTCCAAGGTGTCAGTAGAGGAGTATATGCAGATGATTGAGCGTAAGACCTCGGCGCTGCTCTCAGGCTCTGCGATGATTGGAGCTACCATGGCGGGTGCTTCGGATGAGGATGTGAAGAAGATATATCGTTTTGCTACGGAGCTTGGCCTTGCCTTCCAGTTGCAGGATGATGTTTTGGATAGCTATGGAGATACGGCGCTCGGCAAGAAGATTGGTGGCGATATCCTTGAGGGTAAGAAGACCTTCCTTATGGTGCAGGCGTTGAGCCGTGCTTCGGAGCAGGAGCGCGAGGTGCTATGCACAACACACCTACGCACAGATATTTCAGATGCGGAGAAGATCTCCACTATTAAGGAGCTATACGATAGACTTGATGTTAGGCGTGTTGCCGAGCAGCAGATTGAGCTACGCTTTGAGCGTGCGTTGGCAGTTCTTGACACCATCTCAATAGGTGGTGAGCGCACCGCTACATTGGTTGAGTTTGCTCGTAACTTGATGGGTCGTAAAAAGTAATAGGATGATTAGAAGAAAAGATATAGAGATAATGGCCCCTGTGGGGTCGTATGAGTCGCTCAATGCCGCTATTGCTGCGGGTGCTGACTCTGTATATTTTGGTGTTGAGCAGCTCAATATGCGTGCTGCATCATCGGTGAACTTTACCCTTGATGACCTCGCTGAGATTGTGCGTATCGCCCATGCAGCGGGTGTTAAGACCTACCTCACGGTAAATATCGTAATCTACGATGATGAGATGGAGGTTATGCGCCGCATTATTGATAGAGCTAAGGCTGAGGGTATTGATGCTATCATCGCCACCGACCTCGCTGCAATTCTTTATGCTCGCGAGGTGGGTATTGAGGTGCATATCTCTACACAGAGCAATATCTCGAATATCACTGCCGTTAAGTTCTTCGCGCAGTGGGCAGATGTTGTGGTGTTGGCGCGTGAGTTGTCATTGGAGCAGATTGCTGCTATCTCAAAGCAGATTGAGGAGCAGAAGATTTGTGGTCCTGCGGGTGAGCTTGTGAAGATTGAGATGTTCGCACATGGTGCTATGTGTATGTCGATGTCGGGTAAGTGTTACCTCTCGGAGCATGAGTCACACCACTCGGCAAATCGAGGTGCTTGTCGTCAGATATGTCGTAGAAAGTACACCATCACCGATAAAGACTCGGGCCAGCAGCTCGATATTGATGGACAGTATGTCCTCTCGCCAAAGGATTTGTGTACTATCGACTTCCTCGATACATTCATCAACGCCGGTGTGCGTGTCTTGAAGATTGAGGGTCGCGCACGCGGTGGCGAGTATGTTAAGCGCGTTGTGGAGAGCTACGATGCAGCGCTCAAATTGTTGGAGGCTGGCGAGTTTAGCGCAGATAGTGTGGCGCCACTTAAGGAGAAGCTACGCACCGTATTTAACCGAGACTTCTGGGGTGGCTACTACGCCGCTAAGACTATGGTTGAGCATAGCCAGCACTACGGCTCTTCGGCAACTTTGAAGAAGGTCTATATGGGTAAGGTTACCAACTACTTCAAGCGTATCGGTGTTGCTGAGGTCTTGGTTGAGGCTTGTGAGGTTGAGGAGGGCGATGCTCTACTCTTCATGGGCGAGAAGACGGGTGTCGTGGAGCAGAATGCAGATGGCATCATGGTCAAGGAACTACCTGCAGCGAGTGCAAAGCAGGGTGACTATATGTCGCTAAAGACAATCTCTGAAGTAAGGCGTGGAGATAAGGTTTACAAAGAGGTCGCAAGATAGAATTATAATAACTTAAAACTATATAAAACTATGTTCAGTAAAGAGACTTATATTGGTCGTCGTGCCGAGTTGGCGCGTCGCGTTGGTAAGGGTTTGATTCTTCTTCCTGGTAACCCTGAGGTGCCAAATAATTACCCTAACAACACATACTACTTCCGTCAGGACTCTACATTCCGCTACTACTTCGGTTTGGATGTTCCATCGTTGATTGGTCTTATCGATGCTGAGTCTGGCGAGGCTATGCTCTTTGGTGACGACTTCACTGTGGAGGATATCATCTGGACAGGTCCTATGCCAACAATCGCGGAGCAGGGCGCTGAGGTAGGTGTTGAGAAGGCCTTCCCATTGAACGATATTCGTGGTGTGCTACGCAAAGCTATCGAGCAGAACCGCCCTGTACACTATCTTCCACCATACCGCGCTGAGCTTAAGATCTCAATGGCAGAGATGCTCGGTATTCGTCTTGATATGTTGCACGAGCGCAAGTCTTTGGACTTGATGTTTGCTGTTGCAGAGATGCGCGAGAAGAAGTCAGCAGAGGAGATTGAGGCGTGGGAGCGCGCATTTAAGATTGGCTATCAGATGCACATCACAGCGATGCGTATGTGTCGTCCAGGTGTTGTAGAGCGTGAGATTGCTGGTCGCTTGGAGGGTATTGCTAAGTCTATCGGTCAGGGTGTATCATTCCCAACTATCGTAACACAGCATGGTGAGATTTTGCATAACCACAACCACGATGGCGTCTTGGAGTCAGGTCGTTTGTTGTTGGTAGATGGTGGTGGCGAGTCTGTTGAGGGCTACTGCTCAGACCACACTCGTACATACCCTGTAAATGGTAAGTTCACAGATATTCAGAAGGATATCTACAACATCGTGCTTCGTGCTCATGGCGAGGTTAAGGATATGATTAAGCCAGGTACTATGTATCCAGATATTCACCGCGCTTCATACCTCTCATTGGCCGAGGGCTTGAAGGGTATCGGTCTTATCAAGTCAACTGCGGAGGATGCTGTTGATGCAGGTGCGTTGTATATGTTCATGCCTCACGGCCTTGGTCATGGTATGGGTATGGATGTTCATGACTTGGAGAATATTGGTGAGCGCTCATTCGACTTCACAACTGTTGCTGAGCGCGCGGCTAAGTCTGCAACATGTATCCACCGCGGTTCATGGCGCGTAGAGCCAGGCACTGTTATGTCTGATGAGCCAGGTATCTACTTCATCCCAGCACTTATCGACAAGTGCCGTGCCGAGGGTAAGTTCCAGGGTATCGTTGACTTCGATAAGTTGGATTCATTCCGTAACTTCGGTGGTATCCGTATCGAGGATGATGTTCTTGTAACTGAGACAGGTAGCCGCTTTATCGGCGATAAGCTCCTCCCATTGACAGTTGAGGAGTTGGAGGCTGTAATCGGCAAGGAGTAGTCTATAATAGAGGCCTTGTCGCCTCGTATTTAAGAGATGAGATAGCTGTCTCTGAGCATTATAAGCAGTGTATCGAGAAAATCGATACACTGTTTGATAATATCTGTTTGATTGATTAGGATAGTTGCTCTATTTTTGCAGCACTGAACCATGATAGCCACTATAGGGGTGGCAGAGTAGTGCTAAATTAAAATTATAGAGAAGATGAAGACAGATATTGAAATTGCTCGCGAGACGAAGCTTGAGAATATTCGTGATATTGCTGCACGCGTTGGATTTCCAGATGATGAGGTATTCAACTATGGCAAGTACATCGCAAAGGTTCCATATAAGCTAATTGATGATAATAAGGTTAAGAAGAACCACCTTATCCTTGTAACGGCTATCACCGCAACAAAGGCGGGTGTGGGTAAGACTACCGTAAGCATAGGTCTTGGTATGGGTCTTAACCATATCGGCAAGAATGCTATCATCGCCTTGCGCGAGCCATCCTTAGGCCCATGTTTCGGTATGAAGGGTGGTGCTACGGGTGGTGGCTATGCTCAGGTGTTACCTTCGGAGGATATCAACCTCCACTTTACGGGTGACTTCCACGCTGTAACATCGGCAAACAACCTTATTGCCGCCTTGTTGGATAACTATCTCTACCACAACCGCTCACAGCAGGTGGGCTTAAAGAAGGTTATGTGGCGCCGTGTGCTCGATATGAACGACCGCTCGTTGCGTAACATCGTGTCGGGTCTTGGTGGATCGGCAAACGGCATACCTACAGAGACAGGCTTCGATATCACGCCAGCATCGGAGATTATGGCGATCTTGTGCTTGGCTCGTAGCGTTGAGGATTTGTATGTTCGTATTGGTCGCATCGTGCTTGGTGTGCGCTATGATGATACACCGCTAACAGTGAATGACCTCGGTGTTACAGGTGCTGTGGTGGCATTGCTAAAGGATGCTATCAACCCTAACCTTGTGCAGACAACGGAGCATAATCCTGTAATCATCCATGGTGGTCCTTTTGCGAATATCGCACATGGCTGTAACTCGGTTATCGCCACTAAGATGGCGATGTCGCACGCTGAATATACAGTTACTGAGGCGGGCTTTGGTGCCGACCTCGGTGCTGAGAAGTTCCTTGATATAAAGTGCCGTCAGGCAGACCTTAAGCCAGACCTTACAGTCCTTGTGGCCTCAACACTTGCGCTTAAGATGCATGGTGGTGTACCAGAGGCTGAGATTAAGTTGCCTAATGCCGAGGGTCTAAAGCATGGCTTTGCTAACCTCGACCGTCATGTGGCTAACCTTAAGAAGTTCGGTCAGACCGTATTGGTATGCTTCAACCGCTTTGCAAGTGATACCGATGAGGAGATAGCTATGGTTATGGAGCATTGCGAGGCGCTGGGCGTACGCTGCGTAATCAACAACGCATACGCTGAGGGTGGCGCTGGTGC